>Ga0116141_10003861_pt1 | contig 12681 bp, 10 predicted proteins | sample AD_UKC097_MetaG_FD_89744 | JGI IMG/M metagenome (GOLD analysis project Ga0116141, IMG submission 89744) | Active sludge microbial communities of municipal wastewater-treating anaerobic digesters from USA - AD_UKC097_MetaG | ecosystem: Engineered > Bioreactor > Anaerobic > Digestate | place: USA... | reverse complement strand
TTTCGTGGAAGCGTTGGCGTGATCCACGATGTTACCGAAATCTCTTCCTTGATGCATCAACTTGTTCTGACGCGTTCTTCCCTCAAAAAGACGGGTGTCCGTTTTTCTTTTTCCGATATCATCGCCGCTTCCACGAAGATGAAGATCGCCTTGGAACAGGCACAGCAGGTATCTTCCACGATGGCGACCGTTCTTTTAAGGGGAGAGAGCGGGACCGGCAAAGAGTTGTTTGCCCACGCCATTCACCATAGTTCGCCGAGAGGCGAAGGTCCCTTCATCGAAATCAATTGCGCCAGTCTGGATAGTTCTTTGCTGCAATACGAAATATTTGGGACCGTCGAATCAAAACCGGCGACTTCGGAAAAGCCGATATACACCGGCCTTCTCAAAAAAGCGCAGAGCGGTACGCTCTTCTTGGACGAGATCTCGAATCTGGATCGTTCGACGCAAGTAAAGTTGCTGGGGTTTCTTCAAACACGCGAATACGCCCGTATCGGATCCAAAACCTACGAGAAACCGGATGTTCGACTCATCGTATCGACGAACAGCCATTTGGAAGCGATGATCGAAGAGGGAACCTTCCTTCGTGACCTCTATTTTCGGTTGAATGTCGTTCCCATATTGATCCCGCCGCTTCGAGAACGTATGGAAGACTTAGAAAGTCTCGTGGAAATCATTATCGCCCGATTTAACTTGGAGTACGGAAAACGCGTGAGGATGGTCACAAGTGAGGTCATCGGATTATTTCGGCAATACGATTGGCCTGGAAATGTTCGCGAGTTGGAAAACGCCGTCGGACGGGCGATGATTAAAGCATCGGCTTCTGATGAGGTTCTTGGAATAGATAACTTCGATTTTCTGATTATCTCCGCACACCGGAAAGAATCGAACACTTTTCAATCTTCCTACAAAGGAAAACTAAACGAGATCTTGGGAGGGATAGAACGGCAAGCGATCGTTCAATACCTCTACAAAAACGAAGGCAATCGGGAGCGTACGGCAAAAGAGTTGGGTATTAGCTTACGGTCGCTCTACTATAAAATCAAAAACTATCGTATCGATCATGCCTAAGTCGAAAGCGAATCGACCAGGCAAACTTCCGATAGACCGAGCGAGAGGTGATTTTTTGTTAGACGTGCAGAACGAGCATGATCATCGAAACCTGCCTTTGGATAAAGTCGGGATAAAAAAAGTGAAGTATCCGATCACGTTGCGTGAGAAAAACAAAGGAACCCAACACACGATCGCAGAAGCGACGATGTCGGTGGATTTACCTCTTCATTTTCGGGGGACCCATATGAGTCGATTCGTGGAGGTTCTTCACAGCCATGCCCAAAACATGGAGTTGAAAAACCTAAAGACGATTCTCTCCGACATGAAGCAAAAGTTAACGGCCTCAAGAGCGCATTTAGACCTTGTATTTCCTTATACGATCGCAAAAAGGACGCCGGTAACCAATATTCTCAGCTATATGGTGATCCAATGCCATTTTAACGCCACCCTGGATGAAACCGATCACTTCAAACTCGTTTACGGGGTGACCGTTCCGATTCAAACCGTTTGCCCCTGTTCAAAAGCCATCAGCGCTCGGGGAGCGCATAACCAACGCGCGAACGTGACGATACGGCTCATCAGCAAAAAGATTATCTGGATAGAAGATTTAGTCAAAATCGCGGAAGATGGGGCCTCCTCCCCTATCTATCCCTTGTTAAAAAGGGAAGACGAGAAATATATCACGGAGACCGGCTACGATCACGCCAAATTTGTGGAAGACGTAGCCAGAGATATCGGCACGGTATTAAGAGAAGCGGAGAGCGTTTCTTGGTTCAGCATCGAAGTGAACAGTATGGAATCCATTCACGATCACGACGCGTTCGCTTATCTGGAGTGCGGGGAGAGCGCATGATACCCGAAAGTGTTTTTTTATCAGATTCGCGATTTGTGGATTCGGTCACTTTAGATTTTATCGATCCGAAAGCGCTGCTCGCTTCCATTCTTCCCTCAAGTGCCTTAGGCCAGTCTTCGGCTTCCCGCGTCCAACCCTTCTTGAAAGGACAGGAACACGCATTGGAAGCCCATTTTTCGAGATTAGCTCATCTCGAAAGATTTTACGAAAAGAATATGGGAACGCTTCGGGAGTTTCTAAAACAGTTTCGAAATATCGCGACGAGCCTTTCAAAACTACGATCGAACACCCCGGTCAATCTGGCGGACCTTTTCGAGATCAAACGTTTTTTGCTGCTTTATGAGCAGCTTCGGGAACACTACGAGATCGAATCTTTGCCCGGTTTCCGCTTCACCCCTTTGGTGCCTGCTTTGCGCCTATTGGATCCGGAAGGAAAGAGGCAAATCTTCTTCTCTTTGGAGTCCGATTATCTCCAGGCCTTGCGGTCAGAGTTGGAAAAAACGGGCAAACAGGAAACACAGGAAATAAAAAGATACTGTGAGCTGCTTCAGAAACAGTATGAGATCCCGGTTAAAAATCAAAGAGAGTTCATCCTTTCGAGAACCGACCTTCGGAATCTCGCGATACAAAAATGCGAATGGATCTCTTTACTGCGCGAAAGCACCTTTTCGCTTCATTATGAAATCACCGGCGGTGAGAAAACGCGAAGCATTCATTTGAAGAAAACGGAAATATTGGAAGAGATCGAAACAGAGGAACAACGACTCATCGATGAGCTCCGTCGAGGGTTACAAAAGCATGCCGATTCGATGATCTCACAGATGACGGAAGTAGGCGCATTAGACCTGTCATTAGCGCTGGTGGCTTTTAAAAAGGACCATCGATGCGTTTATCCCACGATACGCGGACAGGATAACAACGGGCAGAAACCCTTATCTATTACCGTAGAAAATGGAAGAAATCCGATTCTGGAAAAGGATTGCCATCAAAAGAGCTTACATTATGACCCTCTAACGATCTCATTGGAAGAGGGCGCGGCACTCATCGTAGGGGCTAATATGGGGGGGAAAACGACAGCGCTGAAAACCCTCGGGTTACTCGTTTTATTGACCCAAGCGGGAATACCCGCGCCGGCGGATCATTTAGAACTACCCTTGTTCTCGCGCCTCTTTGCGCTATATAAAACCAAGGAACAGAGTGGCTTAAGCGGATTCGGCTCAGAGATCGTTCGAGCAAAATCAGCTTTCTCCCCTTTCTCCCTTTCCATGATCGACGAATTCGCTTCATCGACGAATCCAAGCGAAGGAGAGGCGTTGGCAACCGCTTTAGTTTCTTACAGCAAAGAGGTATCGAACCAGATATCTGTCTTTGTCACCCATTTTTCGAAACCTTTAGCGATCGCTTCAAACGTTTATACGACCGGCATTCTCCGCTTGGAGGAAGGGCAGAGTGTCAACAACGTCGAAGCGCTATACCGGCTGGTTGATCACGGGCTTTATCGGCTGCCGGTCCACGAAATCCCGAAAGGGGCTTTCACGGTGGCGAAAGCGTTAGGATTTTCTGATACAATACTAAAAAAAGCAACCGCCTACTTAAGCGTCGGTTGATCGAAAGGAGATCTCATGTCTACGGAAAAAGAAGAAGGTTATGTGAAACATAAGTTGCTGGTATTGAGCGGAAAAGGAGGTGTCGGAAAGACGACCGTTTCCGTGAACCTCGCGGCAGCTTTAGCCTTACAGGGTTATCGGGTGGGTTTACTGGATGTGGATATTCATGGCCCAAACGTGGCGAAGATGTTAGGAATTGAAGAGAAAACGGTTACCGCCTCCGAAAACGGGAAAATTAACCCCCATACGCTATTCGAAAACTTAAAGGTCATATCATTGGGGAGTTTTGTCCCGAAAGGGAAGCCGATCATCTGGCGCGGTCCATTAAAAAACAAAACGATTGAGCAGTTTGTTGATGATGTCGAATGGGGAAACCTGGATTTTTTGGTGATAGATACGCCCCCGGGTACGGGTGACGAACATTTGGGAATTATGCAAGCGTTGGGCACGATCGACGGCGCGATCCTGGTCACGACGCCTCAAACTGTCTCCAAGGATGATGCCAAGCGCGCCGGTGAGTTTGTCAAACAGATGGAATCGCGAATATTGGGAATCGTCGAAAATATGAGCTATTTCGTTTGCCCGACCTGTCAGACAGTTCATCACTTATTCGGGGAGAATGGGGGAGAGTTGTTGGCGGATGAGCTGGAGACCGTCGTACTGATAAAACTACCGCAAGATCCGATGATGATCACTTCGGGAGACGAGGGGAAACCGATCCCGTTCTTTTTCAGGGAAACCCCTATGGAAAAACAATTTTTAACATTAAGCGAAAAAATCCTCGCCCTCGTTGGAGAAGGAAGCCGTGAGGCATAAAGAGTTGAAGGCAACTGGTGAAAAACGCGCCGGTGTTGATTCTCCCGACAAGATTTTCTTTCCCGCTCTTAGCAGTTTCTTTTTCGGTTTTTTTGGCTTATTGGGGTTGTCTTTGTATTCGGGATGTTACTTGCTCAAAGATGCGGAAATCTTCCGAGCGCTCGGAATAACGGTACGCGCGCCTCTATCCATGCTGGGGTTCTTCGGTTTCTCTTTTTTTTCCGCAGTATGCCTTTTCTCTGGCTCTTGCAGTACTCGTCGCTCACTATTGTCCAAAGGGCTATGCTGGGTATCATTCATTTTTTCTTTGATCGCGTTTATTTTCCAATTTTACTATCTTTTCACCTGGGGATTTTTTTGGTTCGGAAAGGCTTTTTTTGGCAATCAACCTTTTGCGAACTCGAAATGGTTTGAATATCTCGGACTCCTGATTTTCGTGATTACTCTGATGAGCGCGCTTGTGACAGGCAGTTCCGCCTTTCAAAAACACCGGATAAGCATTCGTCAGAAAACGGTCAATTCGGATTCTTCGGAGGAATGATCCGCGGTGCGATGGCTGAGCTCTTCCAGGATTGCGTTTTTCCTGTTCTTTATACCGACGATCCTCTTCGCGGGATTATTGTTAGGATCGGATCAAGCGACTCACACGATCGAAGAGTATCTTAAAACTGCTCCGATAGAGGAGTATGCGCGCTTCTATTTTTCTCAATCGATCGAACATTGGGGAGAAGGTGATTACAACACGGCAAGACAGTACATCGATCTTGCCTTCGAAAAACCCATGTATCCAATGGATATCCCGAAACTCTGGTATTTCACGGCCAAAATGGACATCGAAACAGGTAACGTGAGCGACGCGATACAAAACCTGGAGAAAGTGATTTTTTTGGAACCCGATCGCACGGAAATCCTCATTCTGCTCCGAAGCCTAAGATCATTGAGAGAAATGGCCTCGCTAAAAAATCCGGTTTTAGGATTGGATTATTTTTCCGAAACCTTCGGATTCGTAAAATTCATCGAGTTTTTCTATAACCCCATTGCGTCCGAACGTTATTTGGATGAGCTTTACATCTTGGATCGGGCGAATCGGTTTGTTTTCGGTGAAGGGAAGAACGGGAGTTATGTGATCGATCTTCCGTTTTCGTCGCCGAGCGGTCTCGTGATTGATTCGACCGCCGGAAAGATGGTCCTGTCGGACTTAGCGGAGGGTAAACTTCATCGCTTGGACTTGAGAACGCGTCAATGGGAGGAGTTATACGACGGATTTTCTAAACCTTTTGTCCGAGCGGTCGATCGTATGGGGAACCTCTACGTTTTAGACCCTCCGAAAAACGTGTTAACTGTTCTATCGGCTTCCGGGAGAGTGATTCGGAACATTTTTTTAAGCTCTGGGTATACTCCGAATCTGGTCACCGATGTCGACGTCGATTTCGACCTTCTGGTGCTTCAAGACCTCACGCTGAAAAGCTACCGGATCTTACATATTCCTACTTACGAAGAGATGTACCTGATTCCCTTTGTTAGCGGGAAGATACCGGTTAGTACGTGCTGCGACGGGATGGGTAACATCATTACCTTATGGAATTCAGGCGAGCTCACGTATCGGGACGCCAAGAACAGCGCCGAAGGGGACTACCTTCCGATCGATTTGACGAACATCGAACTCGAAGGGATCAGCGATCTGGACTATTGTCCGCCTTTACTGACGTTTACCGATTTCGACGATCATCTCGTTAAAAGTTACGTTCTCGCCCGAACCAATTCTGAGGCGATCAACTTTATCGACGGGATGTATATCGAAGGCGACCACATGCACATTTTTTTTAGGAACCGGCATATCAGCGGGAAAGAATTCGGCATGAACGGACCGTTCATCTCTATCAGCGACAGCGGCGGCTTGGTCCCGTTCAACTTCGAATATATCTGGAAACCGGTAACTCTCTTTCGGATCGAGAACGGATCCGAATTCTTCGACCGCGATCTCCAAAACCTTTCGAAAAACGTTACGAATGTTCTCCTTTGGAAGTATGACGGGTACGAGATGGACTTCGACAATGCCGCTCCCGCGTTATTGGCGAAAAACGCAAAGCTGTACGTTTTAAGCAATTTAACCGTGAGCTCGGATCTGAACAAGTTGGCGCGGTTGACCGGCGGTATGGTCCTTTCTCCCGACTACCTTCCCATTATCGAGGAGTACTACCGCGGAATACCCGAAATGCCCTTCAGTTTTATCTCTTACAGAATGACAATTCCCTTCGAGGGTGTGAAAATCGTAACCGTTTCATCCCGGATCGCCGGGATGGATTATTCGGACTCAGTGTATTACACGATTTATATGGTTCCGGAAGTGAAGGAGAGTTTGATCAACAGCTTGGCGCCTTGAGACGTACAGGCAAGTGACCAACCGCTAACAGAAAACAAGAAGGAGTAGGAGTGGAGAGAGAGACCGATTCGTTTGAGGAGAAGCTGCAATCCGCAAACGCTCTGTACCGAGACGGGGATAACAAAGCGGCTTTGAAAGCCTATGCCTTTTTGATGGAAGCCTATCCGGAAGAACCGCTTTGTTATTATAATATGGCTTTGGCTTTCATCGAAAAAGAAGACTTCACGATGGCGAAAAAACTCTTCGAGCAAACCTTAAAATTAGGTTTTCTTTCTGCGAAGGCGTACATCGGTTTGGGGTTTTGCGCCCTTAAACTTTCACAGTTTGAAGAAGCGAGCGCCTTTTTTTCGGAAGTGCCCGAAGAGGCGGAAGAATACATCGAGAGCCTTATTGGCCGCGTTTACGCTTCAGTATTGTCTAAAAAGGCCCGTAACATTTCCTCTCTCTTGGCTGAATTAAAGGAACGAAACGTATGGAATCAGGAATTAGAGTTGCTTTCAAAAAGAGCTCGCTACTGAGAACGGGGAAAGCCGCTTTTTCCCTTTCAGGATAGAAAGAAATAGTAGAGGATGATCGCGATTAATCCGACGATAAGCAGAAGAAAGATAAATGTCAAAAGGAAGTCGTTGATTTTGGCCTTTCCGGTTACTTGTAATTTCATTGATGAGTCCTGACGCATTTTTTGGTACTTGGACATCGCGTCGGCAACAGTGATCGAATGCGTTTCAGCATCGTGCTTGATGCTTTGGAGGCGCTTACGCATCTTATTCGGGTCGTACATTAAACGGATCGATCGCAAAACCATCGACTTAGCCTGGAAAGCCTTTCCAATTTGCACTTTGACTAATACGAAATTTTTCGATATCAGGGGCAAGATCTCTTTTGAAATAATGACCCCCTCGAATGGAACAGTATTGTTTCCCTCCGCATCAAAATGATCAGGAAACTCCTCCATGAGAAGTTTCTCCTGATCGATAGCGGTGAATCCCAGCAGCGTGCAGAATAGCGTGTCGCCAATATCGTATTCGTCTATCGAAACCCCGTCCAGGGGGTCAACGATGGGATAGATCTCGGGTAACGTAACCAGATCGTTCCGCGAAGAGATCGATTCCGCGAATTCGCCAAAATCGATGCCTTTCAGGTAGCTGTTAGTCAGCTCTTCGTAAGTAGAGGTGTCTACCGCGAGTTCGATATCCAACGAAGAGGTCCAGTTTTGAAAGAGGTTCAACACTTCCATCTTGACAACATCGTAGTCCCCGTCTTCGATAACCTTCGAAAACCGCAAAGATAACGCTTCGCGTCCTCCCGTTTTCTTGATTTGCATCTCCAGATAGCGCATAAACTCGGCAGTAAGCTCGGTCACTTCGGATGTTTTTGAAAAAAGCTCCTGATAGTGATGATTCAAGAACTCTTTGTAGGTAGAAAGCGGACTTTTCAAATCTACGCTGACTTGCTTAGAAAAACGCCGAGGCAAACAGATAAAACGATACTCTATCTTCTCACCCGTTTTCCCAAAAACATATCCATAAAAGACCTCGTCTGAGGCTTTGCTTTCAGCGCGGATCTTGAGCGCGAAAAAATCGAAGAACATCGGATTCTCCGTTTAAGTATGATCTGTTTGCTGTTCTTTTTTCCAAACGGATTCTCCGCTTTCGTAAACCTCTTTATCAAAGTCCGCTTTCGAAACGCCTGAATGAATGACGCAATTGCTGCCGATGGTTGTGTTGTCCGGGACCTTCGCGTTGTACCCGATCGTGGTAATCAGAGAGTTATACACTTTCGGATCTTCTCGATTCGGCGCGAAGACTTTGTTTCCCACCCGAACGCCTTTTCCGATAATGGCATTTTCAGCGACGATGGCATTGCAAATCTCCGCTCCTTCCTCGATGACGCTCCCCGTCAAGACGACGGAGTTTTTGACGCTGGCGCCCTTTTCGATCGTAACGCTTTGGAAAATGACCGATTTCTCGGCAACGCCCGCGATCTCCGTTCCTTCGCTAACCAGACTGTCGAGGACGACCGCTTCCGGACCGAAAAAAGCAGGCGGGCGTTCTTTCGTTCTGGTATAAAATTTCCATGAAGGATTGTAGAGGCTAAGCGGAGGGAGAGGCTGGATCAACTCCATATTCGCTTCCCAATAGGAAGGCAGCGTCCCGACATCTCTCCAGTAGCCTTCGAACTCGTAAGCGTAAAAATCCGCGTCGTTCTTAACCATTTCCGGGATAATATCGTTGCCGAAATCGTGAGTGGAATCATTTTTCGTGGCGTCATGCTTCAATAACGTTTTGAGGTAGTCCCAGTTGAAGATATAAATACCCAACGACGCGAGCGTGCTTTTGGCATTCAGCGGTTTTTCCTGGAACTCGACGATTCTTTGCTGCAAATCCGTGACCATGATGCCAAAACGGCTCGTCTCGGCCAATGGAACGTTCATACACGCGCAAGTCGCGAAAGCGTGTTTGGAAACATGATAATTGAGCATATCCATATAGTCCATCGCATAAATATGATCCCCTGAGAGGATGAGCACGTATTTGGGGTCGCTCTTTTCGATGAAATAAAAGTTCTCATAAATAGCGTCCGCTGTACCACGGAACCAAATGTTGCCTGTTTCGTAAGTATAAGGTTGCAGGATCGTCACCCCGCCCCCCATTCTGTCCAAATCCCAGGGTCTACCAATCCCGATATGGGCGTTTAGCAGATGCGGTTTGTATTGGGTGAGAACGCCGACTCTAAAGATCCCCGAATTCACGCAGTTGCTCAATGTGAAGTCAATGATGCGGTATTTCCCTCCAAAAGGAACGGCCGGCTTCGCGATATCCTCGGTCAAAACCCCTAAACGGGTTCCTTGACCGCCGGCAAGTATCATTGCTGTGATTCCGGATGCCATCATTCGCCTCCTTATATGACGCTACCCTTTTCAAAAACCAGGATGTCCTCTTTGCGGCCGATAATCCTTCGCTCACTTCGTACCAGGCACTCTTTGTCCATAATGGAATACTTGACGGTGCTCCCTTCTTCGACGATGGTATCTTGTAGGAGAATAGAGTTTTCTACCAAAGCTCCGGCTTTGACCTTTACGCCGCGCGAAACAACTGAATTGAGGACCCGGCCAGAGATCAGACAACCGTCCCCGACGATCGAATTCTTCACGTAGGCTGTCCCCGTGCACTTCGGAGGCGGTTGATCTTTGATCTTCGTGTGGATCGTGACGCCATCATAAAACAATTCTTGGCGAACTTTTCGATCTAATAAACTCATGTTGACATCATAATACTCTTGGATCCCTTTCTTGATGTTCCGCCAGTACCCGCTGAACTCATACCCGAAGTATCGCAACCGCTGCATATTCGGAATCAACACATCAAGTAAAAAATCATAGCCTTCCGCTTGAGGAACAGTATTGTACAGCATATCCATCAAGAGATACTTATTCAGAAAGTAAACGCCCATAGAGGCTTTGTTTCCCACGGGGACAGTGGGTTTTTCCTCGAAAGAGTAGATACGGTTATCGTCATCCACCTGCAAAATTCCATACTCGTTAATCTTATAAGATTCGTCAAGCGATTTATACATGAAGGTGATATCCGAACCTTTGGCAAAATGGTAATTGAAAAGTTCGGAATAATTGAAGTTGTAAATGTGATCGCCAGAAGTGATCAGAACGTAGTCTTCTTCGCTGCGCCGGAGAAAGGTCATGTTTTGATGGATCGCGTCAGCGGTTCCCCTATACCAGTAAGAGCTGTGGATGTCCATATAAGGTTGCAGGAGCATCAAACCGCCGTGTTTTCTATCCAAATCCCATTCTTTCCCTGAGCCCAGGTGGTCAATCAGGCTTCTGGGGTTGTACTGGGTTAAAACGCCGACCCGCGTGATGTTCGATGCGATCATATTCGATAAAGTGAAATCGATCGCCCGATACTTCCCTGCGACAGGCATCCCGGCGCTCGCTCTCTTGGTCGTCAATAGTCCTAACGATTCTCCTCTTGCTCCTGCAAATATTAGCCCTAAGACTTTCACGTTACTCCCCCCAATCCCGCGGATTCATTTGAGATTATACCACGTTTTTTTGCTTCAAACAGTCACGCCTTTCATCTTTCAGTCACCAGAGGTTTTTTTCGGTGAAACGGGATAGATCGTTTTGGTTCACCTTATACATTTATTACTGAATTTCGAATAAAAAAGCCTTTCTTTTTCTTCCTTCGCATTTTTCGTAAGAGCGTTTTCCGATCATACTGGTCGCGCCCGCCTCGTGGGTAAGACGGAAAAAAAGAGGGGTATACGAGCGTAACTCAGCTAGTGAAACAAACGCTGAAAAGCGATTTTTGGAGCGCTTAACTTTAGTTGAGAACGGGTTTGATTCAATGATGGTTTCATCAGAAGAAATACACCCCAAGTATTGAGGCGATAACATTAATAACTGCTTAAAAGGCCGAACTTAAGACCAGTCTACTGATTATTTACAGTTGTAGTGCTCCCTTCTGAGTGTTTTTTTAACTCTTTTTTCGCGGTATTCGCCTTAAGGGTCCCTTGTTAATAATTCCTAACCTGAATTATCGCATGTTATAATATCCCAAGATATCACAGTATTGGGAGTTCTTCCGAACAGGAGGAATTCGGACAGTATTGAAGGAGGGGTATTTTTGTCGCTTATCAACCTGACGATCGACGGTAAAACGTATGAGGTGCCCGCGGGATTGACCGTAATGGAAGCTTGCAAATCAGTCGGGATCAAGATTCCAAGCCTTTGTTACCATCCGCGCCTCGAAAGTACCGGCGCCTGCCGCATCTGCGCGATCGAAGTCGCCGGCTATCGCAACCTACAAGCCGCTTGTATAACCAAAATCACAGACGGTATGGACATTAAAACGCACACCTCTCGCGTAACGAATGCCAGAAAAACGAATCTCGCGCTATTGCTTTCCAATCATCCTAACAAGTGTATGACCTGCGAATCAAACGGGTCCTGCGAATTGCAAGATTTGATTTACGACTACGGGATCGAGGAAGAGCTTCCGAAAATGCCTCATGATCCCAATCTGATCGACGATAGTTCCCCTGCGATCACGAGAGATTTAAACAAATGTATCTCGTGCAGCCGATGCATCCGCGCCTGTTCTGATTTGCAAGCGATGAATATTTACTCGATGGCTTATCGTGGTGCGAATTCTTTGCCGCTAACCGCCTACGATAAAGCGGTTTATGATACAGAATGCATCAGTTGCGGTCAGTGTTCCTTATTCTGTCCGGTGGGAGCGATCACCGAGAACTCCGCCGTCCGACGCGTTCGAGAAATCTTGGATAGCAAGGAGTACATAATGGTTGCGCAAACGGCGCCCGCGACGCGGGTGGCGATCAGTGAAGAATTAGGCCTTCCTTCCGGCACCATTTCGACGGGGCGCATGGTCGCGGCCTTAAGAAAACTGGGTTTTGATTACGTATTCGATACGGACTTCAGCGCGGATCTTACCATTATGGAAGAGGGATCAGAGCTGTTGGCGAGGGTTAAAGAGGGAGGAAAATTCCCGATGTTCACTTCTTGTTGCCCGGGTTGGATAAATCTTGTGGAAAAAGAGTATCCGGAATTCATACCGCATCTTTCCTCTGCGAAATCCCCCCAGCAGATGATGGGAGCCGTCGTAAAAACATATTTCGCCGATAAAATAGGCGTATCGCCCGATCGGATATTCTTAGTTTCGATTATGCCCTGCACGGCAAAAAAGGAAGAGGCGCTTCGGCCTCAGCAACAGATGAATAACGGAAAACCTTATGTGGATCTCGTCTTAACCACACGAGAATTGGGAAGACGGATTCGGTTATCCAAAATACAAGTCGAGCAGCTGGAGGATTCTCAGTATGACGATCCATTGGGCACTTCTACGGGAGCCGCCGTCATCTTCGGCGCGACGGGTGGCGTTATGGAAGCGGCCTTGCGAACGGCTTATGAGTTGGCAACCGGAAAGACGCTT
>Ga0116141_10003860_pt1 | contig 12682 bp, 4 predicted proteins | sample AD_UKC097_MetaG_FD_89744 | JGI IMG/M metagenome (GOLD analysis project Ga0116141, IMG submission 89744) | Active sludge microbial communities of municipal wastewater-treating anaerobic digesters from USA - AD_UKC097_MetaG | ecosystem: Engineered > Bioreactor > Anaerobic > Digestate | place: USA... | reverse complement strand
GTTCGTCAGCTCGACGAACTCGGCGTTCGGGTCCTCGGCCGGATGGTACATGATCTCGCTGATCCGCAGGCTCTCGGCGACGGGCCCCACCGCGAAGACCGCCTCGTTCAGGGCGCTCCAGGTTGTTCCGCTGAGCGTCCTGGCCTTGACGCGAGTGCTCTCGCCCAGCGTGATCGGTCCGGTGTATCGCAGGACGGTCGAGGAAATGCCTGCCGGGGTCCCGGCCGGCGCTTCCTTGCTCGACGTCAGCGAAACCGACAGCAGGAAGTCGGAGCTCGTTGTCGATATATTCAACGCATGAATTGCCAGGAGATTGGCGCCTTGCCGCAGCCTGTCGAGATCGGCAGAAATGTCGATGGTCTCCAGGTTGACGGCGGCATTATCCGCGTTCTGGGCGTTGGCGGCGGAGTTCCAGGTCGCGTCCCCCGCGAAGTTCCTCCGGGCGATCTCCGTTCCGTTCAGATAGGCGATGAAGCCGTCGTCGTAGCGAACATTCAGGGCCAGATCCCGGAGAGAGGCCAAATCCTGAGCCGTGACGGAGAAGGGGATGCGAATGTAGCAGGTGGAGTTGCGATTGTACATCTGGCTCTGGAGGTCGATGTCAAAGTAGGGTCCGTACCCCGTGCTCCGCTCAAACCCCACGCCGCCCGTGCCTGCGATCCAGGCCGAGTCGTCAAACGCGTCGCCGCTTTTCCAGGCGTCGGATACCTGGGTGGTCGGAATCAACACCTTCTTGGGTGCGCTTTCCGCCACCAGTGCCGTGCGGTCTACGGCGTCCGGGCTCGATCCCGGGATTCTCGGGTCGCTGCCGTCGAGTGTGTAGTAGATTGTGCCGGCCGGCTGCATGGTAAGACCACCGGCCGAAAGGATGTGGCCGCCGGGCTGCTGCTTGCCGTTGACATAGAACGACGGGGCCTCGACGTTCGGGTAGAGGCCGGCGGCACGGAACTGCCCGAGCACGACCGCCGTGCGCTGGGGGAGATAGGACGTGAGAATCCGGTTTCGCATCGAGATCCAGTGCTGCGGCGTGACCCCGCTGCCGTTCTGGTCGGCCCAGCGGGCCGCCTCCGGGATGATCGCCTGCTCAATCGTATCGGCCATGATGGTATAGCGTTCGATCAGCGAATCGGGGGTGAGGATCCCGCCGTTGAAGAGCAGGCGGTGCAGGCGATCCGCGAAGAGCAGTCGATACTCGGGATTGCCGGCAAGCAACCCGTGCGGCCGGCCCACCTCGCTGGAATCGGGGCTGGTGATCTTGTTCATGTTCAGCGGAGACCGCGACGTGAGCATGACGTCCTCAGCGTCCCAGCAGTAGAACTTGAACCCCGTGCCGGCGGACGTGCGGTCCCGCGCCAGCCAGTAGTTGTTCCAGGGCCAGTCCCAGTTGCCCCCCCACATGTTCACGATCATGTAGTCGATGTAATTGGGCAGATCGAGCAGGCAGGGATAATCGCTCCTGGGCGTGCCGTCGCGGTCTTTGCCCTGGAGTCTCTGGAGCGCTTCGAAGGACGTGGCCGCCTGCTGGCACAGCGACAGCATCTGGTTCAGGGCCGTCGAGTTGCCCTGGTCCAGGGTGAAGTTCTTGTGTTTGAATACGTCCCAGTCCTCCTTGCGGCCGCCGTAGTAGCTGCTCGAGAAGGCCCCGTCCGGCCGCTCGCAAGGGTTGTAGAGTCCCCAGTACAGGCCGTTGACGTAGAGGTGCACGAACCTGCCATGAGGGGAGGCATTGCCCGTGCCGAGCTGGAGGTCTCGCATGAACTGGTCCCGCGTGAACTGGGCATTGCTCTCGTTTCCGCCCCAGGTGTAGCCGTCGTTGGCGCCGGCTCGCAGCGTGATCGTATCGAATTCCCGGGCTGCGTCCTCGCCGAAGAGGGGATAGCGCAGTTTCGTAGGTCCGTATGCCCCCTTGAACAACAGCCGGAACGAATGCTTGCGGCACGCCGACGGTTGCCGGAAATAGCCGCCTTGGATGCGAATCCCGCAGTTGGCCTGGAAGCCTTTTGTGCCGTCGGGGTAGATCAGCTCGATCGAGCCATGCCTTTCCCAGAAGTCCCCGCCGCTGCCGGAGTTGGCGTAAATGCCCGTTGCCGAGTCGAACAGGTCGCTGACCGCCATTGTGATCGACATCGACGGCAACGAGAGCAGGGCGGGTTGCAGTTGGGCGCTGTACTGCGCATTGGAGAGGATGCGCGCGTCCATCCCGTAATCGGCGGGCGTGTTGCCCCAGGCGGTTGGGAAGCCGGGGGGCTGGGGAGATTGCGCGGCGACATTCTTGACGTAGATGTAGGTATGCGCCTCCATCCGGCTCGACACCCAGTCGGGTTTCACCGCAATGGCTCGCAGGCAGAGCGTTCTGGCGACATGGATGGGCTGGGTGTACGTGGTGCCCGTGGGCATGCGGCCGCCCGGCTGGAAGGGCTTGCTCCCATCGGTTGTATAGTAGATTGTCGCATCCGGCGTGTCGCACGACAGGGTCACGTCGAGCGAGGTCTCGTAGAATCCTCGTTCATGGCTGAACTTGACGTCGGACACCACGCCCAGGGCCGCCGGTGCGTTCGAGGCGCCGGGGGTCGGGAGAGTCAGGAAGCCCCAGTCGCCCGTGCCGTCCGGGTCACGGCCGTAGGAGATATCGGGGATCTGCTCGCCGAATTCGACGCTGTCGAGCAGGGTGACGCCGTCGGAGTCGAAGAGGTACAGGCCGCTGCCGTCGGCGTTCAGCTTGAAGCCCGCGTGGAGCCCGGAGGCGGTCGTTTCGCCGTCGGCCCAGATCAGCAGGTATCCGCCGGCCGGGATCATTGTGACGACCATATTGGTGGAAGGGATCTGCCATCGGGTGGGCGCCTCGGGATCGTCCGTCAGATACAGACCGCCGGCATCGACCGGCGTGCTCGACGGGTTGTAGATCTCGATCCAGTCGTCGTACTGGCCTTGCGGGTCCGCCAGGATCGTCCCATTGGAGGCCATCAGCTCATTGAGGACCAGAGGGGTGGCGGCGGAAGCGGGATGGACGATCAAGGACGCGGACAGGATCAGCAGCGAGGCCACAAGCACCGATCTGGAACACTCAAGCATTCTTCATCCTTCCTCACAAAGGACCCTCGCCGACCGCTCGCGGTCCCTCCTGCGGGCACGTCCGTCGTCGAACAACGACCTTGAATCTTACTCCATTGTAGTCTATTCGACCCCGGCAGGTCAACCGGGATTCACTGGCCCAGGCACACCGCGTGGCAGTCTCACGTGCCATTTCCTGTCACGGTCGAGGGGGGCGTTTATCGCTTTGCGGATACCAGCGGGGACGGAATGGTGAGCGATGCCCCATGTAGCCCATCGGGGCCTTCTCCGCCGGCATTCAGAGTGCTGCAAACGCAACCTTTGATCCAGCCACATCGTGGGGTGATTCATAGAGCGATTGCGATGGTATGTGACCGCACGTCAATCGTTGGGATATCATGGCATCCGTGGCTCGGGAGGGACATGGTTGCCTTGCGTCATTCGATGCGGAACTGGTCATTGTGGGGTGGTCGCCTGTGTGCTATAATCGTCGGTTCTTGATGATTCAAATGTTGGATCCATGCCTATGGCAACAAGTAGATCAGTCAACTTGATCCAGAAGGAGGCCCCCCGATGAGTCGTTTCGTTTCCCGTCGAGCATTTCTGAAAACGGGCATGGGCACGAGCGCCGCTCTGGCGTTTTCGGCGGCCAGCTATGCGAAGATCCCCGGCGCCAACGATCGCATCTCCATCGCGCAGATCGGCTGTGGGGACCGCGGCGTCAACGCCCACATGAAGGGAATCCACCCATTCGACAAGGAGCAGAACGTCGAGATCACGGCGGTATGCGACCCGTGGCGGGTGCGTCGAGAGATCGCGTCGGCCCAGGCCCAGGAATGGTATGGCCGGCCCGCCCGACCATTCGTCTCCTATCGCGACGTGGTCGCGCTGAGCGACGTGGATGCCGTGATGATCGCCTCGCCCGACCATATGCACACGACCCATCTGAAGGCGGCCGCCGAGGCGGGCAAGGACGCCTACTGCGAGAAACCGCTGGCGATGGATATGGAGGGGCTGAAGGCGGCGTGCGACGCGGTCAAGAGGGCCGGGACGATCGTCCAGATCGGCACCCAGCTTCGCAGTCTGCCGAGCTTCGCGGGCTGCCGCGAGTTGTACAAGACCGGGATTCTCGGGACGGTCGGGCGGATCGAGCAGTGCCGCAACAACGAGAAGCCCTACTGGTACTCGTATGTCAAGGATGTCCGAGAGCAAGACGTGGACTGGAAGGAGTTCGTGGGGGATCGGACCACGCGGCCGTTCGATCCGGTCTTCTATTCCGGCTGGTACGGCTACCGGGAGTTCTCCGACGGCCCCGTGTGCGGCTACGGCAGCCACTTCCTCGACCTCGTGCATTACATCACCGGCGCGAGGTTCCCGAGCAGTTGCGTCAGCCTCGGCGGCACGTTCACCTACAAGGACGAGCACCACTTCACGTGTCCGGACCACGTGCAGGCCCTGTGGGTCTATCCGGAAGGGTTCATGGTGAGCTACTCGACCCTCTGCGGCAACGGCAGCGGCAACAGCTTCAAGATCTTCGGCGACGAGGGCGTGCTCGACATGGTCACGTGGACGTCCCCCGTCCTGACGGCCGAAGGCGGCGCCAAGCGATCCGGGAAAATCCGGGGCAAGAACCCCGTGACGGACGTGCCGATGCCGGACCACTTCCTCGACTGGCTCCAATGCCTGCGATCCCGCAAGACGCCGAACGCGTCGATCGACGCCGGCTATCAGCACGCGGTCGCCTGCCTGATGGCTGTCCAGGCGTTCGATACCGGCAAGCGGATGGTCTATGACGTGGAGAAACGGGAGATCCGAGAGGGATAGTAGCGATTTATGATTTCCGATTTACTACTTACGATTTGTGCTGGCGCTAATTCCATGCAATTGTGAGTCGTCAAGAGTGAATCGTAGATTTCGATGGGAGATGAAGATGGCATCGCGACGAGATATTACGCGACGGGAGTTTCTGGATCAGTCGATGAGAGTGGGAGCAGCAGGGTTGCTGGCGAGTTGTGTCGCAAGGGGAATGGTGCGCGATGCACAGGCCGGACAGCGCCCGCGGTACCAGATCGGCTGCTATACCCGGCCGTGGGACCAGTACGAGTACCAAGTTGCCCTCGATGCGATTGCCGAAGCGGGCTACGAGTACGTTGGGCTGATGACGACGAAGTCGGAGAGCCACCTGGTGATCTCCGTCGCGACGACATTGGAGGAAGCGGCGCGGGTCGCGGACGAGGTCCGCAAACGTAAGCTCAAGGTCGCTTCCGTCTACGGCGGCGATATCCCCGTGGCCCAGTCGCTCGAAGCCGGCATCGCGGGCCTGCGACGGCTCATCGACAACTGCGCCGCCTGCGGGGCGACGAACCTGCTCATGGGCGGGATCGGCAACGCGGATCTCTACGAGCGTTACTACAAGGCGATCGCCGAATGCTGTGACTACGCGGCCGAGAAGGGCATGGGGATCAGCGTCAAGCCGCACGGCGGACTCAATGCGACGGGGCCCCAGTGCCGCAAGACCGTCGAGTTCGTCGGCCACAAGAACTTCCGCATCTGGTACGATCCGGGCAACATCTTCTATTACTCCGACGGCAAGCTCGATCCCATCGACGATGCACCGACCGTGGACGGGCTCGTCATCGGCATGAGCGTCAAGGACTACAAGCACCCGAAGAACGTGGCTGTGACGCCGGGGACGGGCCAGGTCGATTTCCCGGCGGTCCTCGCGAAACTCCAGGCCGGCGGCTTCAAGGGCGGGCCGCTCATCGTCGAGTGCCTCGAACCGGGCGACCTCGCGCACACGCTGGCCGAGGCCCGCAAGACTCGCGAATTCCTGGAGAAGCTGACGGGCCAGGATTCGCAGCGACCCGTGGCGGGGCCGTTGCAGGCCGGCGTGGCGGTCGTCGATATCACGCCGCCGGTAGGCTACCGGATGTGCGGGTACTTCAACGAGCGGCTGAGCACGGGCGTCCTGAATCCCCTGCGCGCGAAGGCCCTGGTCCTTCGCCAGGGCGACACGCGGGCTGCGATGGTCTTCTGCGACCTCATCGGGCTCTCGGGGGAGGTCTCGACGCGGGCTCGCGAGCAGGTCGAGCGCCAGGTCGGCATCCCCGCGGCCAACATCCTGCTGGCCGCGACGCACAGCCACACGGGGCCGCTGTATTTCGACGCTCTGCGCGACCATCTCCACGCGAAGGCGGTGGCCCAGCACGGGAAGGACCCTTGTGAAGAAGTGGACTACTCCTCGGAGCTGGTCTCGCGGATCGTCGGGGCGGTGAAAGAGGCCGACGCGGGCGTTCGGCCCGTGCAGGCCGAAGTTACGACGGCGCAGCAGAAGGGCCTGTCTTTCAATCGCCGATTCCACATGAAGGATGGGACCGTTCGCTTCAATCCCGGCGTCCGGAACCCCGATATCATTCGAGCAGCGGGCCCGGTCGATCCGGAGGTCGGCGTCGTTCTGTTGCGCGACGACCGCGCTGCTGTCGCGGGCCTGGTGAACTTCGCTTTGCACCTGGACACGCTCGGCGGCACACAGTACGCCGCCGATTACCCGTACTTCACCGAGCGGACCTTGCGAGAGGCGCTGGGCGAGGATTTTGTCCTGCTCTTCGGCAACGGCGCCTGCGGCGACATCAATCACATCGACGTCACGAGCAAGGAGCGCCTCAAGACCGACGTGATTGGGCAAACCCTCGGCCGAACCGTGGCGGCGAGCTTGGAGCATGCCAGAACCATCGCCGGGCCGTGTCTCGCAGTCGGGCGTGCCGTAGTCGAGGTCCCGGCGCAGCAGTTCACGCCCGCCGAGATCGAGCAGGCCAGGAAGGACATGGACAAGATCGGCACGGGGGACCTGTCGTTCCTCGACCAGGTCCGGGCCTATAAGATCACGGATATCCAGTCACGCGGCGCCACGATACCGTTGGAGGTGCAGGTGTTCCGGCTCAATGACGAGGTCGCCGTCGTCGGTCTGCCGGGCGAGGTCTTCGCGGACATAGGACTTGCGATCAAGAAGGCGAGTCCCTTCCCGACCACGCTCGTGATCGAGTTGTGCCAGGACGACGTGGCGTACGTCCCGACCCGCAAGGCCTTCGCCGAGGGCAGCTACGAGACTGTGAACTCCCGCATCGCCTCGGGTGGCGGCGAACAGATGGCTGACGCTGCGATCCGGCTCCTCAATCAGCTTTGAGACGCGAATCCGTGCATAGGCGGATTCCGCTGCACAGCTCGGGCGTTTTTAGGACCAAACCGAAGCTCCTTCCAGAATATTGCGCGTCTCGATCTTAAAGACGCCGCGCCGTCCTGCCGATAAAGCCCGCAAAAGCGTCACGAACAGAATACACACGCCGACCTATGAAAGGACGGGAACATGAGGCGGAAACTGAATGCGAGACTGGGGTGGGTCTTTGCGGTTCTCCTGGCGACGGCCGCAACAGCATTGGCGTCCGGCGACGGCAAGCCCTGGAGTCGGGCCTACCGAAGTGAACTGTATGCCATCGTTCAGGTTCTCGGCGGTGACAAAGTCACTGCCCTGCATGATCACGGCGAAGTCACTATCGACACCACGCCGGTCTACGGCGCCGGCATGGGATTGAACATCAACGATCACGTGAACGTGAATACGGAGATCATGCTGGGCTCGATGGACGTCGAAGAGTACTCACCTTACTGGATGAACGGTCCCATCACGCATGACAACGATTCGGTGTACCTGTGGAACCTCAACCTGGATATCAATCTGCTCAAAGGTCGTCTCACGCCGGTCCTCACGGGCGGCGTGGGCGTGCTTGGATACAACGGTGAGGACCGTCTCCACGAAGTGCACTTCGCGAACAACTTCGGCGCGGGCGTTCGGTGGGATGTGACCGACCGTCTCGCACTGCGCGTCCTCTACCGACGCACGTGGTGGGAGATCGAGAACGGCGACCAGCCCTTCGAGTTCGACGGGGTGGCGGCGAGCCTCATCTTCATGTTCAAATGACGGGTTTCACGTCGCCCGCTCGCCGACGAGACTGCGGCGCATGTAACCGGTGATGCGCACGTCGATGAACTCGCTCAACGGCAGCCGCTCGTGGATGCCGACGACGATGGGGTAGCTGCCGATCTGTCGCAGGAAGGTCATGTGCCCGTTGTGGACCTCGCTGCACAGGTCCTTCAACACGGTCCCGACCGGAAAGAGCCTGTGCAACATCGGGATGTCGATCTCCTGCCGGACCTTCTCGATCCACTCGCGGTAGTATCGCATGTTCTTGCGGAGGTATCTGCGGCCGACCTGCTGATACAGCGGGGTGCCGGGAAACGGGACGACCCGGCGGATGTTGATTCGCCGCAGGAGCAGACCCTCGTCGAAGATCCGCTTCAACGCCGCGAAGTTCCTGTCCAAGGTCTCCGGCGTCTCGGCGGCCAGGCCCAGCAGGATGTTGACTCCCGGCAGCAGGGCGTGACAGCCGTTGTCCCCGCGAAAGCCGCCGATCCGATTGACCGTTCGGATCGTTTCAAAGGCCATGTCATAGGGACAATTGAGATTGTTCGCTTTCGTGACCTCCGGATCGAAGGACTCGATCCCCATCGCGGCGGTACTGCCCGGCGTGAGGTACTTGACGAACAGCTCCGTCCGTCTCTCGTCGATCATCTGCGGATTTGCGTTGTCGATGTGCAGGACCCCCGGCCCGAGCGCCGCCAGGCCGGCGAGCATCGCTTCGAGCTTCCGGTGATCGCCGCTCTCATAGCTGTAGATGCACGATTGCTTGCCCAATCGAAAGGCCTTTGCCCCGTACGCCATCAGCGTCTTCACTTCTTCAATGACGAGGTCGGGCCTGCGCCAGTGGACCCTGTTCTTGATCGGCTCGGTGCAGAAGGAACAGCCTTTCTCACGCGGGCAGCCCCGGCCGGTCTCGATCTCGACGATCCGGTTTGCCAGGTGCGGCATCTGCCGGATGAAAGGCGCGCCCTGGAGGGCCAGAGGCTGCAACTGGTCGTATGTGTCGAAGGCCAGCGGCCGGAGTTCGTCGAAATACTCGGCGTCGGGCACCTGGGGCCGAGCCCCACCGCGAGCCTGCGTGCCCCCGGTCAGGACCGGGCCGGTGAGGACCTTGTGGAGGGAACCGCAGGCCGACGGCGGGAGGCTGGAGGCCGCAGAGTTCGCCTTCGGAGTTCCCTCCTCGAATGATCGCAGCAGCTTCTCGACTTCGTGAAGCGTCCCGGGACGGGCACTGAGGTACTTGCCGGGCGTCTGGACGCCGACGATGATGACCAGCTCGTCCGTGTTCGCCAGGACTTGTCGAATCTCTTCGTAGCTGCGGGTGTGATTGAGCACCTCGATGTGGGTGCGTCCCCTGGGGGGGTCGATCACGACCTCGCGGACAAACTCGACGTAACGGACCAGCCGGAGATCGTCGATGGTCAGGTACGTCGGGTCTTGTTCATACGAACCGGCGGCGTACCGAGGCCACACCCCAATGAACGGCGGCACTCCAAGTCCCGCCGGCTCATCAGTATAACAATCGAGGATCGTTCTTCTCATTCCCTGTTTACCATTGGCCATTTGCGCACTACTATCTGGGCGCTGCGATTGTAAGTTGTCGGCAGTGAACTGTAAATGCATAGCGGAGTGTGCCATGATGTCCAGGTCTCTTGTCGTCGTGTCTCTCGTTGTCTTGTTCTCCACAGCATTCGGCGTTGCTCCGTGCCTTGCCGCGGTGACCATCGTTGAACCCGCCGGGGCGTCACTGCCCGAACGCCTGGCGGCGAAGGAGGCTCGACGTTGCCTCTACCTGCGGACGGGCCGGCTTGTCGAGATGGTCCCCGCCCGCGACCGGGAGGCTTCGGGCACGTACATTGTGATCGGGGCCAAGGACCGCCCCGTGGTTGCCGCCGTCTTGAAAGGGGCGCCCCAGCTTGCCGAATCGGTGCGGACCCTGCAGCCTCAACAGTACGTTCTCAAGACACTTTCTTCGGGCGACGGAAAGACGCTGCTGATCGTCGGGGGGGACGCCGTGGGCTCTCTCTATGGCGTGTACAGATTCGCCGAGCACCTGGGGGTCCGGTTCTACCTCCACGGGGACGTTGTGCCCGATGAGAAGATCGATCTGGCTCTGCCGGACCTGGATGAGCGGGGCGAAGCCCTGTTCAAGACGCGAGGCATCCAGCCGTTCCACGATTTCCCGGAAGGCCCGGACTGGTGGAATACCGACGATTACAAGGCGATCCTCGCCCAGCTTCCCAAGATGCGGATGAACTTCATCGGCCTGCATACCTATCCGCAGGGCAGTGTCGGACCCGAGCCGACCGTCTGGATCGGACTCAAGGAGGACGTGAATCCGGACGGCACGGTGCGGTTCAGCTCGCCTTCGAGCTATCAGAACACGGCTCGCGGCGACTGGGGCTACATCCACAAGAAGACGGGCCTGTTTTCCTTCGGTACCGACCAGCTCTTCGAACAGGACCACTATGGTCCGGACGTCATGTCCGGCGCGATGCCCCGGCCGGAGACGCTCGAGCGACGAAACGCCGTGTTCGACGAGACGGGCAAAATGCTCCGCGAAGCCTTCAAGTTCGCGCATTCCCTGGGCATCCGGACGTGCGCCGGCACGGAGACGCCGATGATTATCCCGGACGCGGTCAAGGAGCGCATCCGCAGCAAGGGCAAAGACCCGAACGATCCGGCCATCGTGAGAGAACTCTATGAGGGTATGTTCGAGCGGATTACGAGAGCCTACCCGCTCGACTACTACTGGTTCTGGACGCCGGAGGACTGGACATGGGGGCATCCCAAGGACGAGGCGGTCGCCGCGACCGTGGCGGACCTACAGGCGGCCATCGAGGCGGCGAAGAACGTCAAGGCGCCGTTTATTCTGGCGACGTGTGGATGGGTGCTGGGCCCGCCGAAAGACCGCGCCATGTTCGACAACATCCTGCCGAAGGAGATGCCGATGAGCTGCATCAACCGCAACGTTGGCTTCGCTCCGGTCGAGGTAGGGTTTGCCCGCGTCGAGGGCCGGCCGCAGTGGGTCATCCCCTGGTTGGAGGACGACCCCGGATTGACGATCCCGCAGCTCTGGGTCGGCAGGATGCGTCGCGACGCGGCCGACGCCCTGGCCTACGGCTGCTCCGGCCTGCTCGGCATCCACTGGCGGACACGGGCCCTGGGCCCGAACGTTTCGGCTCTGGCGAAAGCTGCCTGGGACCAGAAGTCCTGGAATCCCAACTGGGGCAAGGAGTTCTCTCTTCCCGATCCCAGGACTATCGAAGGTCGAGAAGGGGGCAATGTCGTGGCGTATCCGAACAACCCCATTGCGGATACGGAACACGATGGCCTGTACCGGACGGTTGCCTACGGCATGAAAGCGTACCGGCTCAAGGTGCCCAACGGGACGTACGCCGTGCGATTGCAGTTCTGCGAGCCGCACTACGGGGAACCGGGCAAACGCGTCTTCGGCGTGGCTTTGCAGGGGCGAAACGTGATCGGCACGCTGGATCTCGTCGCCACGGTCGGCAAGAATCGGGCGCTCGACTACACGTTCGATGGAGTCAAGGTTGCCAGCGGGATGCTCGAAATCCAGTTCGACGGCATCGTCGAGCATCCGTGCATCGCGGCGTTCGTCGTCGAAGGCAACGGCATCGTCCGCCGGATCAACTGCGGCGGCACCGCCGTCGAGGGCTACGAAGCGGACCTGCCCCAGTCGGATCGTGACGACCGGCCTCGCCACCTGCCGGCGGGGGATTTCTACCTGGATTGGGCCAGGGCCGAGTTCGGTCCGGCGGTGGCCGAGCCCGTTGCGAAGATCTTCACCTCGCTCGACGGCGGGCCCAATTGGGGAGTCGAGGGCCCTCGTCATGCGAATCTGCCGCGGCCTGCAGATTGGGTGGACGGTCCCGGCGGGATCTCGCCCGACGCGAGACCCTGGAGCGATGTCGAAAAGGCGTATGCGTTCGTGGATGAGCTGGCGGCCCTGCGGCCGAAGGTCACGGGGGCGGGCAACCTCGAGCGTTTCGACTACTGGCTCAACACGATGCGGTATCTCAAGGCGATGGGGCGGGTCAACTGCACCTGGGCCCGGTTCAACGCGGCCATGGAAGAGGTCAAGAAGCAGACGGATACGGATGCACGACGTCGCATCGCGCGTGATCAGGCCCTGCCCATCCGCAAAGAGCTTGTGGAGCAGACCGGGCAGGTGCACAGGCTCCTGTTGGAGAGCATCACGACAACCGGCGGCATGGGCACGGTGGCCAACTGGCAGCAACATCTGCTGCCGAACCTGCTCACCAAACCCGGCAAAGAACTGGCCGAAATCCTCGGCGAAGCTCTGCCGGCCGATGCGGAGCCATCGGATTCCTACAGCGGCCCGGCGAGGCTGATTGTGCCGACCGTGCGGACAAGTCTCGTGCTTGGGGAAGACCTGCGGTTGAAGGTGATCGTCGTGGGGCGGGCGTCGGCCCCCGTCCTGTACTGGCGGCCGCTCGGCAAGGGCGAGTTTGAGACGATCCCCGTGGAGCACGTGGCCCGGGGCGTCTACAAGACAAGGATTCCGGCCGGTCGGATTGCCGGCAACGACTTCGAGTACTACGTGCAGACCGGCGCCGGCGCAAACGCCATCCATTTCCCGGCAACCGCCCCGGCGATGAACCAGACGGTCGT
>Ga0116141_10003859_pt1 | contig 12682 bp, 5 predicted proteins | sample AD_UKC097_MetaG_FD_89744 | JGI IMG/M metagenome (GOLD analysis project Ga0116141, IMG submission 89744) | Active sludge microbial communities of municipal wastewater-treating anaerobic digesters from USA - AD_UKC097_MetaG | ecosystem: Engineered > Bioreactor > Anaerobic > Digestate | place: USA... | reverse complement strand
CCTTCGATGCCGGGCTCGATCTCGACGAACGCGCCGTAAGGCACCAGATTGACCACCTTGCCGCGCAGGCGGCTGCCGACCGGGAAGGTGCCGCCGATGTTGTCCCACGGATTCGGCGTGGCCTGCTTGAGGCCCAGCGACACGCGTTCGCGATCCATGTCGACGTCGAGGATGATCACGTCGAGTTCCTGGCCGACCTTGAGCATCTCGCTCGGGTGCTTGATGCGGCCCCAGCTCATATCGGTGATGTGCAGCAAGCCGTCCAGCCCGTCCAGATCCACAAACGCGCCGAAATCGGTGATATTCTTGACGCGGCCATGACGCTGCTGCCCCTTCTCGATGGTGCCGAGCAACTCGCGCTTCTTGTCCGCCATGCGCTCCTCGATCAGCTCGCGGCGCGACACAATGATGTTGCGGCGCTCGTTGCTGATCTTGATGACCTTGAATTCGCAGGTCGTGCCCAGATAGGGATCGGGATCGTGCACGGGCGTGACATCGACCTGCGAGCCGGGCAGAAAGGCGTCCACGCCGTCCACGCTCACAATCAGGCCGCCGCGCACTTTGCTGCGGATGGTGCCAGTGACCACGCCGCCTTCCGTATACTTGGCCAGAACCGCATCCCAGCGCAGCTTGTCGTCCGCGCGGGACTTGCTCAACACCACCATGCCGGAATCGCTCTCAAGCTGCTCCAGCAGCACGTCGATGACGTCGCCCACTTTGATCAGGGTGGCGTCCTCGAACTCGTTGGCCGGAACCACGCCTTCCGACTTGTAGCCGATATCAACGAAAACTTCGTTGCCTTTGATGCCGCTGATCGTACCCTTGATGATGGAGCCGGCCGTGAACTGATTCATCGTCTGGTCCAGCGCTGCCGCCATTGCGTCATACATCGGACCGGTCTTGGGTGCTGTGGCCGTGGGTTTACGGATTGCCATGTGAGTTGTGTTCCCGTCCGCCGGATGCGTTGTGCGAGGCACGTTGCGCGCCGTTGCGGCGCTGCGATGACCGGCTGACGTTTTTGGGTTAGTCTGTGTCTGTTCGTGAGGGCCGCAGGACCGGTCACCCGACCGGGACGTGCCGCTCGCTTCTGCCCAACTGTGGGCAAAGAAATATAAATTTAGCAGAAAAACGCCGCATCAACCAATCGAAAAAGCAAGTTTTTTGGTGGTCCCCTTTTCTCAGGGTGCGGTCAGTTCGAGGCGCAGCCGATAGAAGCGAGCGGGTTCCACGCCCGGCCCGCTGGCGGTGTCGAGCAGATAGAGCGAGGTGCCGTCCCACTGCCAATTCAGCGGAGAGTCGCAGCCGGAGTCGAAGAGCACGCGCGACCACGCGCTGGTCAGCGAGGCCGACGACTCGACGAGATACCGGAGGTCGCGTTTGCCGGGGTCGAAGCGGAACTGATAGAGCGGGCGCCCGCCCTGCAGAGAGAGCCGCGGCAGGCCGGGGGCAGCAGGCTCGCCGACCGCGAGGTTGAAGGCGTAGAGCCAAAGGTTGGGCACCGCGCCGGGCACTGCGATTGCCGAGGGGGCCGTCAGCGCCTGGGTCTCGGGCCCGGTGGGCGCGGGGAAGGTCCGCAACAGCCATTCGCCGTAGGTCACAGGCAAGCCATCGGCGCGCACCTCCATGACCAGCCCTTGGCGCGGACCATCGCCAAAGTCGGCTGCCTCGGGCATGGCGGTGACCGTCAGGCCCAGCGCGCCGCTGTACGGCGCATAGAAGCGGCCCGCGAACTGGATGTCGCCGCCGTCGTCGGGCTGGAAGAAGCGCACCGTCGCGCCGGCCAGAAATCCGCCCAGCTCTTGGCCGCACTCGACGAAGAAGCCGCCGCGCAAGGTGTCGCCGACCGTCAGCGAAGGCACGTCGAGGTAGATGTCGATGATGGGCGGCGCACCGCCGGGCCGGATCGAGAGCAACCGCAGCACGGCGTTGCCGCTGGCTGTCATCTGATGATACACGGGCGCGGCGGCGCTGAACGCGAACGCATAGTTTAAGCCGATCGCGGCGGGCGCGGTCAGGACGGTCTTGTCCAAGGCGACGGTGCCGGCCCCGCGCAAAGGCCCCACGCGCCCGGTTCCCGTGAGGGTGGCGCCCGCGGCGACCTCCAGCGGCGAGATGAGGCGGCCGTGCACGGCCAGCGTCCCGTTGCTGACGCACGCGGGCTGATAGTAGTCACGGTGGTTGGCATAGAGGATCAGGTTGCCGCCGCCTGTCTTGACGAAGCTGTGCGGCCCAAGCACGGCTCCGGTGAGGTGCAGCGTGTTACGGGCGTTTTCGACGTGCAGCGCCGACGGGCCGGCCATCACAAGGCGGTTGGTGATCAGCGCTGCGCTGTCGTTCGACTCCGGCTCAAACCGCAGGCCGCCTTCGATGCCGAGGCCCGGGACGGCGGGCAGGTCGCCGCCGCGCCCGCGGCTGTTGAGCGTGAGGTCGCCGCCGAAATTGTAGATGCGAGGCTCACCGGCGGTGCTGGCCGAAGCGAGGCGGAGCTGCCCGCCGGGGTTGACCGTCATTGCGCTCCGCTCGGGCGAGGCGTTTGCCGTGACTTGCAGCACGCCCTGATTGACCACGGTGGGGCCTCTGTAGGTTTTGCCGTCGCCGGTGAGGGCGACACGGCCGATGCCCTCTTTCGTCAATCCGCCGGGGCCGCTCCACGCCTCTTTCAGACGCAGCGCGCCGTAGAGGGCGTTGCCGGCCGGCGCCGTGACCGTGACCGTCAGGTTGGTGCCGAGCACTACGCCGGCGGTGATCTCAAGCTCACCGTAGCCGTCGCCGTTGCCGGTGACGGTGAGGTGGGCGGCGGCGTTGGTGGTCGTGAAGGTCAGCACGTTGGTGGTGCCGCTGTCGCTGATCTTGTTGCGGTATGGCGAGCTGCCCAGCTCGAGGGTCAGGCCGCCGACGGTGACCGGCGCTCTCAAGTTGGCTTCGCGGCTGGCGGTTGTGGGAGGCGGGATCAGGGCTTCGGCTCCGACGCCGTCGGGATAAGGCTGCGGGAAGGTGCTCCAGTTGTCGGCGACGGTCCAGTCGGCGTTGCCGGGCGGCACAAAAAACGGCACGCGCAGCGGCACGATGAAAACCGCCTCCTGCAGCGGGCTCCACTCGCCGCCCGCGCTGAGCACGCGCGCTTTGAGCGTCGCGGTGGCCGGGAACTGCATGGGGCCGGCGTAGGGCGTGCCGGCCGGGGCACCGCCCAAGGCGCGCGGATCGGCGCCGTTTGCGGTCCAGTACACGGTGCCGCCGCCGTTGGGGTTTGAGATCGTGATCCAGGTGTTGGTGGTGACCTCGCCGCCGTGCTGGCTGAATTCCGGCGCGCGGGTGGCGGGCCAGAGTCCATGCCGCACGAGCTGAGTGAAGAAGGTGTTGCGGCGCGTGTTGGGGACGATCCAGGCGTTGTAGAATGTCTCGTTCATGGAGGCGCTGATGGCCTCACGCATGATCGGGTTGATCAGGTCGCGCAGTGCCGTGTAGGTCGCCTGCATACTTTCGCGCGTGAGACAGCCGCCGTGGAAAAGGTGCTTCTGTGCGCGGTCGGCGAAGCGCAGGCGGAACTCGGGCGACGAGCGCAGCCGCGTGTAGAACGTGCGGACGTCTTTCGGCGCGTTGGCGGCGATTGCGGCGGCATCGCCGATGTCGATGCGCACGGTGTTTGAATCACTGCCCACGCCGTCGCCGTCGCGGTCGCCGATGAAGCTGTCGTAGGTGGCGGGGTTACGGCTGTCGGCACCGAAACACCCCTCGGCGTCCCACATGTAGAAGCGCCAGCGGCCTTGCGGGGCGCGCTCGCGCGCCGCCACCCAGTTGTTGTTGGGCCAGTCCCACATGGCCGCATAGGCGTTGCACATCACGTAGTCGGCGATGTTGTCGACGTCGACGTACTCTTGGGCCATGGCATAGGTGGCGGACACCGTCAGGTCGTTGGTGCGCAGGAAAGTGATGGTGGTGTTCCAGTGGACCGAGTCGCCGCTGGCGAAAGCGCCCACCTGCACCACGTCCCAGAGCGCGGCGCTGCCGTGCTGCTGCTGCATGAAGGCTTCGCGCAGATGTTCGCAGAGGTTGTAGTAGCCCTTCCACACGCTGTTGATGTAGAGCGAGACAAAGGTGCCGCGCGACCCCTTCTGACCGGTGCCGATGTAGATGCGGCGCATCAGCTCGTCCTTGATGAACGGATTGGAGACGTCGTTTTTGCCGGCGCGCAGGCGCATGTCCTCAAACAGCGTCACGCGGCTCTCGGGGAAGAAGGCGTAGTTCTGAGGCGACTCGCCCAGCTCGCCGCGGAAGTAGTAGTTAAACGAGGGCTTGTTCTTGAAATCGGTGGTCGAAAAGCTGGCAGCGGGGGCTGTGGTCAGCCGGTAGCGCGGCCGGGCATGACCACTGCCGGAGATACGCAGTCCGACCTCGGTGCGCAGCGCCACGCCGCTGGTCGGGTAGTATTCGAAGCCGGCCGGACGTTCAGAGTGACGTCCGTTCTGCATCGGCATGTTGAAGGCGTTCATGTCGCCGAGGTTGACCCACATGTCACTCACGTAGCTGCCGCCTTTGATGGCCATGATCCCTTCACCATTGGCGGGGCCGCCGCTCGCGTTCGGGCCGTAGAAAGTCAGTACGGGATCGCCGGAGACGCAGAGAGCCGGCAGGGTCTGGCGCGCTGAGGATTGCGCGACGAGGAATGAATGTGTGACGGTGTCCGACGGAATCTGCCAGGCCTTGAAGCAGCGGGCGCGCACGGTGGTCGCTGCCGTCAGCGTGATCGGCGCGCTGTAGACGGTGCCGACCGTTTCGCTGGGAACCCGGCCGTCGGTGGTGTAGCGGATGACGGCCGCCGGATCGGGCGAGGCGAGCTGCAGCGGGAACGAAGCGGCGTGGAAGCCGCCCAAGTGACTGAAGACCGGCGGCGGGGTGATGGCCGAGAAGGTCGTGCCGGCATTCGCCGCGCCGGGCGTGGCGGTGTCGCCGTACACATAAGAGCCGAAGAAAGTCCGGGCATAAACGTGGAATGCGTTTTGACGGGGATAGGCCGGCGCGATCGCGCTGGCCACCGCGCCGCCGGCTTCAACCAGGCCGACGTATTCGCCCTCTTTGCCGAGCTTAAAGTTGGTGTGGAGGTAGGTCGCGCCGTCGGTCGGGCCGATATTGAAGCCGGTTGCCATCACGATCAGATAGCCGCCGGCCGGGATGCTGCTGCCTGCCGGGAAATACCACTTGCGCGGCTTGTCGGCGTCGTCTGTCAGCGACCATCCGGTCAGATTGACAGGCTCGGCGCCGGTGTTGTACAGCTCGATCCAGTCGCTCTCCGAGTCCGGCGTGTCCTCGTCGAGGTCGGTCTCGTCCTCCTCGTCGCCGGCCGGGGCTTGGGGCTCGCGCGTGCCGACAAAGAAGCGGCCGGTGTCGGTAGGGCGCGTGAGCGTGCGCGGGGTCGCGCCGGTCGTGGCAAGCGTGGCGCGCCCGATCAAGTCAGAGCTGGTCAGACCGTTGTTGTGAATCTGAAGGGCGAGCACATTGTCGCCGCCGGCCAGCAGCGTGTTGGCGGTGCCGAGGGTCACCACCTCCACGGCGCCGCCGTCCTCGCTGGCGCTGTGGCCGGCACTGGCCAGAGCGGTGCAGGGGGTGATCGTGTTCGCGGTGCCCACATTGCGGCGGGCCACTTCGCGGCCGTTGAGATAGACGATGAGGCCGTCGTCGTAGTCGAGCGTGAGCTGAAGCGGCTCGGTGGAGGCGGCCTCAGCCGGCGTGGCGCTGAACAGGGTGCGCACGTAGAGCGACGGCGTGATGCCGTACATCACACTCTGCAGGTTCGTGCCGAGCACCAGACCGCCGGAGGTCGCGCGCTCATAGCCGAAGGCGCCGTTGGCTTCGGACCAGGAGGAGTCGTTATAGCCCAGCGTGGCCCAGGTGGCCGTCTGCGGCAGGCCGTTGATGAGGCCGTAGTCGATCAGTCCGCCCGAGGGCTCGGCCACGCCGGCGAAGTAGCGCCAGACGGTCGTGTTCGTGACTAGGCTGACGACCGGCGTGCCGGCGATCCGCAGGTCCGCCATGGAGAGGAAGTCGCCGCTGGTCACGGCTTTGTTGTGGGTCTGGATGCAGAGTCGGTTCGTGCCGGTGCGCAGGCGCGTGCTGGCGGGGCCCAGGTCGATGACCGTGGCCGGCGCGCCGGGGAAGTTGGTGTTGAACGCGGTCTGGTCGCGGTAGGCGTACATGCCGGCGTTGCCCATGTTGCGGCGGGCCACCTCCACGCCGTTGAGAAAGGCAATGAACCCGTCGTTGAAGCGCGTCACCAGTTCGAGCCGGCCGGTCGAGGCTGCTTGGCCGGCGGTGACGGGGAATGCTTTGCGCAGGTAGAGCGAAGGCACCTTGTTCTGTATCAGTCCCGACACGTTCAATCCCAAGGTGACGCCGCTGAACGAGCCAAAGCCGAACGGTCCTTTCGACTCCTTCCACAGGCTGTCGTCAAACGCATCCGCATACCAGGGCGGTGTGGTGCCCGGCACAGGGTAGCCATCCGCCGTCCGCTTCAACTGCCGGTCGGAGTTGGCGGCCGAGATCTCGTTGATCACGACTTGTCCGAAGAGCGGGCGCGCCGCACAGGCCAGCAGCGAGAAAAAAACCAGAGTGCGCACGTGAATGCGGAGTCCCGCTTCCACGCCTGAACCGTCTCGACGTCGCTCTGAACAGTCGCTCATCGCCACCCCCGCACAACAACCGGTCCGGAAGAATGTCCCGCACCGAGAAACATCGTAGCCCGGTCCGTGCGTGCAAGTCAACTCAACAGTCAACTCAGCGTTTTGCGACGAAGCCGAGCACGCCGTCCATGATCATCTGCGCGGCCAGTGCGGCCAGCACGATACCGGTGAGCTTGCTGAGGATGTTCAGGCCGCGATGGCCGATGCCGCGTTCGATCGAGGTGCCCAGCAGCAGCATCAGGCCGAGGCTGGCGACTGCCGCCAGCAGGGCGAGGCAGCCGACGACCTTCTGCGGGATGCTGGCCAGTCCCGCGCCCATCACCAGCAGAGTGCCGGTCGTGGCCGGCCCGACGATCACCGGCATGGCCAGCGGCACCACGGCGATGTCGGCTTCCTGATTGAGTTCCGGCGGGGCTTTGCGGCCCTGCACCAGGCTGACGGCCGACAGAAACAGCAGCGCGCCGACCCCCACGCGGAAGGCGTCGAGCGTGATGCCGAAAATCGCGAAAAGCCGGTTGCCCAGAAAGAGCAGGCCCACGCACAGCACGGCGACGGCCAGCGTGGTCATGACGGCCAGACGGCGACGCCGGCGCTCCGTGTACTCCCCGGTCATGCTCAGGAACATCGAGAGCGCGAAAAAGGGGGTGAACAGGAAAAAGAATTTCAGCCAGACGTTGAGGAATTCGTGAAGGTGCGCGTGCATGGGTCCACTGTATCCCGCCGACCCCCGGCTGTCAATCCGGACGGGGGAGCGGGCCAGGTGATGGCGGGGGGGGCGCGGAGGGCATGCGCATCCGCTCAGACCGGGTTGGGCAGGGTCAGGCGCGGGATCGCGAGGTGCCGGACGCCCTCGCCTTTCAGGCGCGCGGCATAGCGCGGCGGGGCGGCGTCGCGCGCGTGGCGCGGTTTGAGGCGGCGGTCGAGCAGCGCGGCCGGCGCGACCGCGCCCTGTCCGTAGCGGCCGTTCAACGCATCGACCACCTCGGCCAGCCGCTCCCGCTGGCGGCGCTGCGGCGTCTCTTCGAAGAGGTCGCCCTGGCGCAGGTTCAGGGGCTCGAGGCCGCCCAGCCAAACCAGGGTGGCGCGGTAGGGTTGCCCCGGCGTGAAGAGCGCCTCGAAGAGCGCGCGCAGCACGGGCGCGGCCTCGCTGTCGCGGGCGGTCGGCGCGGGCAGCGGGGCCGACGCGGCGCGCGCACTGTAGTCGGCATGCCGCAGGCAGAGCCCGAGTTCGCGCGCGAGGTGGCGGTGCCGGCGCAGCTTGGCGAAGACCGCCGCGAGGTTCGCCGCGGCCTCTGCGAAAACAAGCCGCGGGTCGCTGCCGGGCGGCACGAAGGTGTGGCCCTTCATCATGCTGTCGTAACGGGTTTTGGGAGCCTGCTCGAGCCGGAACACGCGCTGCCCCTGCAGCTCGAGCCAGGTCTCATAGCCGGGCTTGTGCAGTAGGCGGTGCACGTCCGCCCCGGACATGGCCGTGAAGTCGAGGGCGCTCGCGATGCCCCGCGCCTGAAGCTTGGCGGCGCTGGCCGGCCCCACGCCCCAGACCTTCGCGACCGGTGTGCGGCGCAGCAGCAGCGCGAGATGGTCGCGCCGCAGGATCGTCTGTCCGTCGGGCTTGCGGAATCTCGAGCAGAGTTTGGCCAGAGTCTTGGTGAGGCTGATGCCGACACTGACGGTGAGCCCCAGTTCAGCGGCGACCGTGCGGCGCAGACGGGCGGCCACCTCTTCCAGCGGGAGCCCCAGGGCCGCGCCGCAGCCGGCAAGGTCCGCGAAGGCCTCGTCGATCGAATACTCCTCGACGCGCGGCGTGAAGCGCCGCAGGATCGCGAACAGGCGCCGCGAATAGAGGCTGTAGGCCTCGTAGTCGGAGGGCAGCACCACCAGCTCCGGACAGCGCGCGCGCGCCTCGTGGAGCTGGAGCCCGCGTGTGACGCCCAGCGCCTTGGCCTCGTAGCTGGCGGCGGCAATGATGCCGCGCTCCGCGCCGGTCACGACCGGACGGCCGCGCAGCACGGGATTCAGCGCCTGTTCGACGCCGGCGAAAAAGCCGTCGGCGTCGACATGCAGGAGAGTGCAGTCACCGTACATGATGGATGGGGGAGTTGGGAATGAGGAGTTAGGAGTTGGGATGCAGAGGAGAGAATGAAAGAAGCATAGCGGATTCCGGTTGCGCGGTATAGAACAAAAGTTCTATACTGGCGCCATGTCACCCCGCTCCAGACTTCACGAACGGATTCCCGTTCTCAACGCATTCATCCGGCAGCATGGCCGCGCGCCGACCCTGGACGAGCTGCGCGCGCTCTTTCAGGTGCGTTCCAAGAACACCGCCTCGGTTATGGCCGGCCGTTTTGTTGAGGCCGGCGTACTCGGGCGGACCGCGACCGGGCGGCTGGTCGCGCCGCGGCAGCAGGCGTCGCCGCGCCGGCTACGCCTGCTGGGGAGCGTGGCGGCCGGCTTCCCCTCGCCGGCCGAAGAGGCGCTGCTGGATACCCTGAGCCTGGACGAGTATCTGGTCAGCAACCCCGAGTCGACCTTCATGCTGCGCGTCGAGGGCGACTCGATGATCGAGGCCGGCATTCTGCCCGGCGACACGGTGCTGGTCGAACGCGGTCGTACGCCACGCAACGGCGATATCGTGATCGCCTGCGTGGACGGCGAGTGGACCATGAAATATTTCTACAAGCAGGGGCGCGACGTGCGGCTCGAGCCGGCCAACGCGCGTTACGCCACCATCCGCCCCCGCCAGCGCCTGGCGGTCGAGGGCGTGGTCAGCGGCGTGGTCCGCAAGCTGGGCTGAAAAGTTGATCTTCCGGACGCAGTACGATAATATGAGAATCAATTGAGTTGAGTGCGCGCAGGGAAGAAACGGGGTGAAGGCGCCTGACCGAAAAGGGGAGAAAGAGGACGCATGCAAATGGGAAAGATGCGGTTTGTGGCGTTTTTGGCGGCGGCACTAGATCTGGATGCAACCGGGGTTTCGCTGTGGCCCTGGCCTGCGGGCGCATACGGTGAGGTCGATTCGGTGAAAGTGGTGGCTGGCGCGGACTCGGCGTTGAACCGCCTGCCGCAGGCCGACGACGTGGCCCGATTCAGGTCCGGCGGTATACACGCGGATGCGCGGCTCGTGATCGACAAGAATCTGCCGGCCGGCAATATCCTGCTGGAGCGCATGGAGGGCGACACGGTCTATCTGCAGAATGAGCTGCGCGACACGGCGGGCTGGTGGTTCTACTGGGCGTTCCGCGCCTGTGGCGCCGCCGGCCGCACCCTGACCTTCCGCTTCACCAACGGCGATCCGGTCTGTACGCGCGGCCCGTGCGTCTCGCTCGACCAGGGCCGGACGTGGCGCTACGCGGCGGACAGCTTCACCCCGCGCGCCTTCACCTACACCTTCCCGCCGGACGCGCAGGAGGTCTGGTTCGCCATGGGCATGGTCTACACGCAGCGTGACTGGGAGGCGTTCCTGGCACGGCACGCGGCGAGCGTCGCGTTTATCGAAACGGGCACGCTCTGTGCCTCGCCGAAAGGCCGCGCGGTGGAGCGGGCGCGCGTCGGCTGTATCACCCGCCCGCCCAAGTACCGCGTCTGGCTTTCGGCGCGCCACCATGCGGCGGAGATGATGGCCAGCTATGTGCTGGAAGGAATTCTGGACGCCGTGCTGGCCGAGACCGAACTCGGGGCCTGGCTGCGCGACAATGTCGAGTTCATGGTGGTGCCGTTCGTCGACAAAGACGGTGTCGAAGATGGCGATCAGGGCAAAAACCGCCGGCCGCACGACCACAACCGCGACTACACCGAGTTTCTGCATCCCGAGTGCGCGGCGATCACCAACTGGATCACGACGCACGCGCAGGGCAAGCTGGAGATCGTGCTCGACATCCACTGCCCGTGGATCCGCGGCACCTACAACGAGTGGCTGTACCAGGTTTACACCAAGGACAGCGAGAACGCGGCGGCGCAGCGGCGGCTGGGAGAACTCTTGCAAGAACATCAGCGCGGCGCGCTCGACTACCGGCTCGCCAATGATCTGCCCTTCGGACAGAGTTGGAACACAGACGCGAACTACAGCGCGGGCCGCAGTTTCAAGATGTGGGTGCTGGACTGCGTGCCCGGCAACCGGATCAGCACGACCTATGAAGTGCCGTTCGCGACCGCCAACACGGCCACCGTCACGCGCGAGGCGTGCCGGGAGTTCGGCGAGGACACGGCCAAAGTGTTTCGGCTCTTCTTGCAGGAGACCGATCCCCAGTGACTGTCCGGCTCGCGTGCGCACGGGCGCGGCGCGGCGTTTTCATGGCGCGGGCGGGCCGTCCAGCAGCAGGTCGTGCTCGCGTCGCGCGCGCGTGCTGCCGGTCGCTCCGTCGGCATGCGTCCGGACGCCCATGTGGGTGAAGAGCCGCCGCCAGAAGGCGCGGCGCGCCGGCGTGTCGACCGCGGTGTCGAGGGTGCAGAGCGCGAGAGTTCCGCCATGTCCTGCAGCGTGTGTCACCAAGGCCGCGCCCGAGGGCTTGACGAGGTGCTCATAGCAGAAGAGCGCGCCGACTTTTTCCTCTTCCGCGCGGCGGTTGAATAGCGACCAGTCGGTCCGGCTGGCGGTCAGGGCCACGCGGCCGCTTGTCACGAAGGGGCCGGCAAGACCGCAGCGCATCACGCAGCGGTCGGCGTCGCGTTCCTCTTCAGCGAAATAGAGATCGGCCAGACTGAACGGCGCCGCCCATGGATGAGCGTCGTCACCCCGCTCGAGCGCGGTGGCCGTGCGCGCGGTTAAGGCCACGGGCTGCGGCAGCAGCGAAGAGAGCCGGGCGGTGTCGAGGGATGGCTCGATCGCCAGAATCAGGACGGTGCCGCCCTGATCGAGGATCTCTGCCGCCCGCCGCACGGCGTCGGAAGGCAGCGTGCCGCCATCCAGCACCAGAAAGCGTTCTGCCGGGGCATGGAGTGCGACGCCCCATGCGGCGAGCCGTTGCTTCAGGGCGGGGCCCCCTGCGTATGATACGCTGTCGATCACCGGGGGCGGGGCTTGCGGCCGCTCAGGGGTTGGCAGGCGGCGGTCCCACCGGCAGGGTTGCGGCCCGCGCGGATCTTGAGCCGCCCGCTGCGCCTCGAACAGGGCGAGCGGCCGGTAAAGCGGCAGAGCGGGATCGAAGCCGGGATTGAGCGTCCCGGAATAAGGGGGCAGGCGCTCGATCTGCATGCCGAACTTGCCTTCCGGCGAGATGCCCTCAAAAAAGACCCCGTCCGCGAGCGACGGCAGCCGGGCGAAGTCGGTGTGGCCGAACGGGAGCTGTTCCAAGCCGAACCAGACCGTTTCGCTGGCAGAAAAATAGGCGAGCTGCGGGCCAAGCGCGAGGATGTTCTGGAAGAGGTCCACGGCCAAGGCCTCGTTGCGTCCGGTATAGTCGAGAAAGGCGCGCTCGCCGGCAAAGGGTGCCAGCTCTGCCGGACGCGCGTAGTAGGTGCCGCCATTCTCGCCGACCATCAGGGGCTTGTCGATCCCGCGCGTGTCGTCGGCGAGAGGGGGTACGTTGTGGCCGTAGTGCTTGCTCCAGACCGGCAGCGCGCCGAAGAGGTCCGCGTCCCCGTCGCAGGAAATCCAGGGGCGGGTGGGGTCGTGCCGCCGTGCGGCAAGGCCGATGTCGGTCAGTTGCGCGTACCAGCGCGTCTCGTCTTCCGGACGGACGGCGTTGAGCCTGAAGACAGCAAACATTTCATTGCCGAAACTCCAGCCGAAAACCGACGGGTGATTGCGGTCGCGCTCGATCAGGCCTTTGAAGTGATCCGCGTAACGCGTCCAAAAGGCGGGCTCGGCAAAATTCGAACGCACGGAGCTGCCAAACACCGCCGTTTCATCCAAGACGCAGAGGCCCATTTCATCGGCCAGGTCCAGATAGGCGCGCGGGTAAATCTGGGCGTGCGGGCGCACGGCATTGCCGTGCATGGCCTTGATCATCGTATACCACGCCCAGACGAATCGGCGCGAAAAGGTGTAGGCGCCGAAGGGGTGGATGATG
>Ga0116141_10003854_pt1 | contig 12686 bp, 11 predicted proteins | sample AD_UKC097_MetaG_FD_89744 | JGI IMG/M metagenome (GOLD analysis project Ga0116141, IMG submission 89744) | Active sludge microbial communities of municipal wastewater-treating anaerobic digesters from USA - AD_UKC097_MetaG | ecosystem: Engineered > Bioreactor > Anaerobic > Digestate | place: USA... | reverse complement strand
TTGCATGGAAAACAGCCAATGAGGAGTTGACAACTGCCGAAGACAACCTCCAGCTCATTCGCGAAGGTGCCACTAAAAAAGCAGGCCAAACAACCAATACCCTCATCCGTTCAACACTCAACGGCATGGTACTCGTTGTTCCTGTTGAAGTGGGAAAATCGGTGATTGAAAGCAATACTTTCAACGATGGCACAACAATTGCCACCATTGCCGACATGGGCGAAATGGTTTTTGAAGGCAAGGTTGATGAATCAGAAGTGGGCAAAATCAAAGAGGGAATGGAACTCATCCTCTCGATTGGTGCCATTGATCAGGAAAAGTTTACGGCGATTCTCGAACGCATCTCGCCAAAAGGCGTTGAAGAAAACGGTGCCATTCAGTTCGAAATCAAAGCCGATGTCAGACTCAAGGAAAACCAGTTTATCCGTGCAGGCTACAGCGCCAATGCCGATATCGTGCTCGAGCGCAAAAATGATGTGCTTGCAATCAACGAAAGCTTATTGAAATTTGATGGCGATACCGCCTATGTGGAAGTTGAAACTGCGCCACAAACCTATGAAAAACGAATCGTAAAAACCGGATTGTCCGACGGACTTGTTATTGAAGTGCTCGAAGGACTCTCGGCTGACGATAAGATCAAAGCTGCTGCAAAGTAGCTCTTTTGTGTGTTGGTTTGGTAACCTGCAGCCGGAAGTCAAAAAATTCTGGCTGCGGGTTTTTGTCCAAATACAAGATCAGATACGTCCTATACTAAAACGAACACTGTCAATTAATTACAATAATCTTTAAACGCAAAATCAGATGAAACAAAGCGGAAACATATCCGGCGAATTTCCAAAACCAATGCTGTTGGGCATGGTTTGGGGCATGGCCATCGGGGCAATAGGTGGGGTTTTGGCAGGCATCCTGACACATGATTTAGCTGTATGGCTTTCTGTTGGCATTGGCGCCGGGATGGCCACCGGTATTGGCATTGGCGTTTGGTTGCATCAGCGGTCGGGCAGAGAAAAATAAGCCTGGTTTCTGACTTTTTTATATGCGTCTGGTTTTAACTTGATTGTAACCACCTTATACTGATCGGTTTGACCATTCCCACAACATACATGTACTTTTAAATGTTTAATCAACAAATAGACTTATGAAAAAACGCATCACCTTTTTGGTTTTCCTCATTTCAGGACTTTTTAGCATGATGCAGCTTTCGGCCATGGACGATGCCCGCCTGCTGCGCTACCCCGACATCAACAAGCAGCTAATCACTTTTGTTTATGCCGGCGACATCTGGACGGTTTCGTCTTCAGGCGGCGAGGCCAAACGGCTCACCTCGCATGAAGGATTAGAGCTGTTTCCGAAAATCTCGCCCGATGGCAAATGGATTGCCTTTTCGGCAGAATATTCAGGCAGTCGCCAGATATGGGTGATGCCCTCAGAAGGTGGTCAGGCCAAGCAACTCACCTATTACAACTCGGTGGGTGTGATGCCTCCGCGCGGCGGCTACGACCATGTTGTGCTCGACTGGACACCCGACAGCAAGCAAATACTTATCCGCGCCAACCGCACAGCCTTTGGCGACAGAAATGGTAATTATTACCTTGTTTCGTTAGACGGTGGTTTTGAAAAAGAGCTGCCCATTGTCAACGGTGGTTTTGCATGCCTGTCGCCCGATGCAGGCAAAATTGCATTCACACCGGTTGACCGTGAATTTCGCACCTGGAAACGCTACAAAGGTGGCCGGGCAACCGATCTGTGGTTGTACAACCTCAAAGAAAACACCTCTGACCGCCTCACCACCTTTGCCGGCAGCGACCAATGGCCCGTATGGTTTGGCGATAACATCTTCTACACCAGCGATCAGGACCTGCGGCTCAACATCTACAAACTCGATCCGATCACCAAAAAAAGCACCCAGCTCACCTTTCATAAGGATTTTGATGTGATGTGGCCCTCTGGCGAAAACGGACAGATTGTGTATGAAAACGGCGGTTTTCTCTATGTACTGAACCTTACTACAGGAAAATCAGACAAAATCAATGTTCAGATCAATTATGACAACCCACAGCTAAAAGCATATTTCAAGAATGTGAAAGACGATATTCACAGTTTTAACATTTCTCCCTCAGGAAAAAGAGCACTTTTCGATGCACGTGGCGACATCTTCTCTGTTCCTGCCGAAAACGGGCAAATCGAAAACCTGACCAACACGCCCGGCATTCGCGAAATATATCCAACTTGGTCGCCAGATGGAAAATACATCGCCTACTATTCTGATCAAAGTGGTGAATATGAACTCTATCTGCTCGAAAACAAAGCCAATGCAACGGCCAAACAAATCACAGTGAATTCCTCAGCATGGAAATACGAAGCCGAATGGTCGCCCGACAGCCGCTACCTTGTTTACAGCGATCGCACCATGAATCTGTGGCTTGTTGACATTCAAACAGCAAAGCAAACAGCAATTGATCAGGCTGCAATGAACGAAATACGCTCCTACTCTTTCTCTCCCGACAGCGAGTGGATCACCTACAGCAAGGAAACAGCCAACGGACAATCAGCAGTGTGGGTGTATCATATCCCGACTGCCAAAATCACTCAGCTCACCGATGAGCAGTTTGATGACTTTTCGCCTGTTTTCAGCAAAGACGGTAAATTCATCTTCTTTGTCTCAAACCGCGATTTTAACCTGGAATTTTCAAGTTTCGAGTTTGACTATCTCTACAACAATGCTTCAAAAATATATGCAATCGCATTGCGAAACGATGGTACAAAACTGAAAACAAGAAAAAACGATATCGAGACAGTTAAAGAAGAAAAAGCTGAAGAACCTAAAAAAGCTGATAAAAGCAAGAAAGATGAAGCACCAAAACCGGCCGAAAAAACTAAAACAATCATTGATGTTGAAGGGATCAATGGCCGCATTGAGGCATTACCACTTTCGGCCGGCAACTACCGCATAATCGCTGCTGTGGACGGAGGACTCCTCTATGGAGCTGACGGAAAAATCATGCGCTACAACATTGGCGATGAAAAAACAGAAGAAATCATGGAGCGCACCTTCAATGCCGTTCCAACAGCCGATGGAAAAATGATGCTCTATCGCTCAGGGAGCGACTATGGCATTACCAAAATAGCACCGGGCCAAAAGCCGGGATCAGGAAAACTCAATCTCGACCAGCTCGAAATGAAAATATTTCCACAAAAAGAGTGGTATCAAATCTATACTGACGCATGGCGCATCTTTCGTGATTATTTCTATGTGAGCAATCTGCATGGTGTTGATTGGAAAGGCATTAAAGAAAACTACAGCACATTGCTGCCCGCCGTTGGAAGTCGTTTCGACCTGGATTATGTGCTCAATGAAATTGTTTCGGAAACCAATACCGGCCATTCTTATGTGGATTGGGGCGATATTCCGCGCGTTAAACGCATCAACTCAGGTTTGCTGGGCGCCGAACTCGAAGCCGATGCCAAAGCAGGTCGCTACCGCATTATGAAAATCTACAAAGGCGAAAACTGGAACCCCGAACGTCGCTCACCCCTCACTGAGGCCGGAGTGAAAGTTGCCGAAGGAGATTACCTGTTGCGCATCAACGGAAAAGAAGTCACAACCAGCGAAAACCCCTATCAATTGCTCGAAAACTTGGCAAACCGCGAGATTGAAATCAGCGTCAGCAGCAAAGCCGATGGCAGCGATGCAAAAACGTCTTTCATCACCACCATTGACAGCGAGCTCGAGCTCAAATACTACAATTGGGTGATAGAACGCAGAGAAATGGTTGACAAGCTCTCCGGTGGAAAAATCGGTTATATCCACGTTCCAAACACCGCCTTTGAAGGCAACCGCGAACTCTTCAGAGGCATGTATGCATACCATGACAAAGAAGCCCTCATCATTGACGATCGCTACAACGGAGGAGGTTTTATTCCGGACAATATGGCCAACCTGCTCGATCGGCGGACCCTCACCTACTGGCACCGAAACGGAATGACATTGCCTGCAAAAGCGCCCGGCGTGGCACACGATGGTCCCAAGGTGATGTTGATCAATGGCTATTCGTCATCAGGTGGCGATGCCTTCCCTTACTTCTTCAAAAAAATGGGATTAGGCAAACTCATCGGGACGCGTACCTGGGGCGGATTGGTCGGCATCTCGGGCAATGCACGTTTGGTTGATGGCGGATATATTTCGGTTCCACGCTTTGGCATCTATAGCGAAAACGAAGAATGGATTATCGAAGGCATTGGCGTTTATCCAGATATTGAAGTGGTTGACCGTCCTGAGCAATTGGCCAAAGGACAAGACCCGGGTATCGAAAAGGCGGTGGAAGTGCTCCTCGAAAGCCTTAAAAACAATCCCGTAAAAAAAGTAAAAGCCCCTGCTCCTCCCGACCGCAGCAAGTGGATTGAGGTGGAGATCAAATAGTTTTCTTAAATCAAGGTCCTTGAAAACCAGCCCTATCAGCTTGATGTGGCTGATTTTCTGTATTTTATATGTAGGATTTGTGTTTTTTCCCTACCTTTGCCCTCCTAAAATACCTTTATGATATCTGTGGATGGCCTCACCGTTGAGTTTGGCAATACGACCCTTTTCAAAGACATTTCATTCGCTATCAACGACAAAGACCGCATCGCCCTTATGGGAAAAAACGGCGCTGGAAAGTCAACATTACTCAAGATAATTGCAGGTGTAAAAACCGCGAGCCGAGGCCGCGTGACCGCGCCCAACGATGCCGTGATTGCCTATCTTCCTCAGCATCTTTTAACCACCGACAGCCGTACCGTGTTTGACGAAGCCTCGCAGGCCTTTGCGCATGTGCTCGAAATGGAAAAAGAAATTGAATCGCTCAACGAGCAACTCACCAGTCGAACCGATTACGAATCTGATGATTACTACGCACTCATTGAAAAAGTAAGTACGTTGAGCGAGAAATTCTACTCCCTCGAAGAAGTGAATTTTGATGCCGAAGTTGAGAAAATCCTACTTGGCCTCGGCTTCGAAAGAGCAGATTTTCAGCGCAACACCGATGAATTCAGCGGAGGCTGGCGTATGCGTATCGAATTAGCCAAGATTTTGCTTCAAAAACCCGATCTGATCCTGCTCGATGAGCCTACCAATCACCTCGACATCGAATCGGTGCAATGGTTCGAAGATTTTCTGATCAACAGCGCCAAAGCTGTCATCGTAATTTCGCACGACAGGGCTTTTGTTGATAACATAACTACCCGAACCATTGAAGTGACGATGGGACGCATTTACGACTACCGCGTCAATTACTCTTCATATCTCCAGTTGCGGAAAGAACGTCGCGAACAACAGCAAAAACAGTATGATGAACAACAAAAGTTTATTGCCGACAATGAAGAGTTTATCGAGCGTTTCAAAGGCACTTATTCCAAAACCAATCAGGTGCAATCACGGGTGCGCATGCTCGAAAAGCTTGTATTGGTAGAGGTTGACGAAGAAGACACCTCGGCCTTGAAACTTAAGTTTCCGCCCTCTCCACGTTCTGGCAATTATCCGGTCATCGTTGAGAGCATGGCGAAAAGCTATGACGATCACCTTGTTTTTTCTGATGTTTCTTTTGTGGTTGAGCGTGGCAAACGCATTGCGCTGGTTGGAAAAAACGGCGAAGGAAAGTCAACTTTTGTGAAATGCCTCATGGGCGAAACAAATTTCGATGGCAAGCTGAGCCTCGGCCACAACACCATGATCGGATATTTTGCCCAAAATGAAGCTTCACTGCTCAACGAGGAAGTCACCGTATTCGAAACCATTGACGATGTGGCCAAAGGCGACATTCGCACCAAAATCAAAGACCTGCTTGGCGCGTTTATGTTTGGCGGCGAAAGCTGGAATAAAAAAGTAAAAGTACTTTCCGGTGGTGAGCGCACACGACTGGCAATGATCAAACTCTTGCTCGAACCCGTGAACCTGCTCGTACTCGACGAACCCACCAACCACCTTGATATGCGCACAAAAGATATCCTTAAAAGCGCGCTCATGGACTATGACGGCACGCTGGTGCTTGTTTCGCACGATCGCGACTTCCTTGACGGATTGGTTGACAAAGTGTATGAGTTTGGAAATAAACGCGTTAAAGAGCATTTAGGTGGAATAAGCAGTTTTCTTGAAATGAAAAAACTTAACCATTTGAAACAGCTCGAACAATGAGTTTGCACTCGATTTTGTAATTTTGCCAAACATTTAGCCCACGATGAAACTTTTTTTTCGGCGCTATGGTCGTAAAGGCGATCAACCTCTGATTATACTGCACGGTTTGTTTGGAATATCCGACAACTGGGTCACCTTTGGCAGGCGAATTGCCGATGAAGGATTTGATGTGATCATCCCCGACCAACGCAACCACGGACTCTCTCCACACAGCGATGTGTTCAATTACCTGGCACTCACCGATGATCTTGCAGAACTCATTGAAGATGAGCAGATAATAAATCCAATCTTGTTAGGCCACAGCATGGGTGGAAAGGTGGCAATGCGGTTCACGCTCGAATTTCCAGAACTGGTCAACCGGCTTATTGTGGTTGACATCAGCCTGAAAGCTTATGGCGACCGACCCAATCACCGCAACATTATCGAAGCCATGCAAGCCGTTAATTTAGCAGAGCACCAGTCGCGTGCGAGCATCGAGGCACAACTTGCAGAACGCGTCAAGGAGTTGCGCATCAGGCAGTTTCTGATGAAAAACCTACATTGGCGCGACAAAGACACCCTGGAATGGCGCCTCAACCTTGATGGCATTTCGCGCAATCTGCACCAAATGTTCGATGCCATCGAAACTTCCACAGCCTTTTACAAGCCTACGCTTTTTGTCAGAGGCGGACAGTCTGATTACATTTTGCCGGAAGATTATCCTGTTATTCGCACCAATTTTCCCAATGCAGAAATCATTACCATCGAAAATGCTTCACACTGGGTTCATGCAGAAGCTGCCGAACAGTTTTATCTTCTCAGCTCAGGTTTTCTGACCGGCAAACCCGATTGGTATCTTGAATAAGATTTGGAATAGAAAACAAGCACTCACGCTTTGAATGGCTGATCAAACCTGAGATCAAAGGCTTTGTTTTTGCGCAGGTTCATGTTCCAGTAAAAATTTCTCAAAAAAGCAGGCATCATACGCATCCGCCACAAAGCAAATGCTGACAAACGAAATGGTTTGGCCAGCTTCTCCGTCAAAACAGGATCAAACTGTCCGGTGTTTCCAAAATGTCGGCCCAAAGCAGTAAAATCAGCAAACAGCTTTTTTGTCATTCCCGCAGGCATAATCTGAATTCCTTCAACCCCTCCTTTGATCACCGTTCCCAAATAATTGAAACCCATTCTGCGGCAATATTTCTCAAGCCAGGCCGCCACAAAAGTTGAATGCACGGATTCTGCAAATCCCGACTGAACAACAAAACCCATTGTTTTTGAGCGAGTTGATTTGTTATGAAAGAGCGCTTCAAAGAAAGTTTTCACAATAGCCGGCATCGAATCAGTATAAAGCGGAAAGATGAGAATGACCGTATCAGCACTTTCAAAAGCTGCAAAAAGAGCTTGTCGGCCACTTTCCGAGGCTAAATGATGCAGCTCAAAAGGAATCTGTGAAACAGCCGAGAAACCCTCCAAAAATTTGTCAGCCAAAATCTTTGAATTGCTTTTTCTGTTGCGTGGCGAACCGTTAATGATGAGTAGTGACATGGGCTGTTTCCTCCGGATTATGTTCTTCAATAAGATTCATATACAACATCTTAGCATGAAAGTTGATAGCAAGCCGATCGTACATATCCCGAACGATACGCAAATCTTCTTCGTCCGTATCCGCTTCTTTTGAGAGTATCAAACCAAAATTCGGATACTTGTCATAGCGTTTTCGGTGATGCAATTCTCCCAGCCTTATTTCGATATAAGGATGAATCAAAACCACAAAACGATCGGTGATGGTTTTGAGCAATGCAGAGGTGAAACCCGCTATCAATGGAGAAGCAAAAACAAAAAAATCGGCATTTATAACAGTCCTGAAAACCTGTTCGCCATCGTCTTTGTGTACACAGCGCCCGGGTGTTTTCCACCAGCACGTCCAGCAGCCTATGCAATGATGCAAATTCATCTCAGACAAATGAAAATGTTCAACCTGATGGCCATTGGCAACCAAACTGTTTTCGTAGCTTCGAAGCCAACTGTTCATCAGGTTTTGATTTGGCGAAGGATCGCCATTAAGGATTGCAATGCGCATCGGGAATAGAATTATTCAGTAAAAATGATCAAAACCATTGATGTTTTGACAGCTTAAATAAAATTTAATCTAATGACAAAAACTGAAACTTTAGGTTGTAAACACCAAGCAAAACTGTGCAAAAAAGAATACCGAATGAAAAGAAAAAAGGCTACAACTTGATTAGTTGTAGCCTTTTAAATATCAAGTGGAGAATAACGGAATCGAACCGATGACCTTTTGACTGCCAGTCAAACGCTCTAGCCAACTGAGCTAATTCCCCATTGAGGGAGCAAAATTACTAAAATTCGGTTTTAAAAAGCAAGAGACACAAAAAATTTCTGGCCTTGCCTGTATCTTTGTAGCATGAAACGACTTTTTATTGCCATTCATTTGCAAGCTACTCCTGCCCTGCTTTTGCTGCTGGAGCAACTAAAACAACAATTAGCCCGGGAGCGCATCAGCTGGGCCAAGTCCGAAAACATGCACCTCACGCTCAAGTTTATCGGCGAAACGCCCGAAAAGGCCATTCCGGTTATTGTTTCGGCTATTGAACAGGCTTTGGAATCGCAAAAAAGCTTTGAATTTACTTTTGATCGCACAGGGGTTTTTGGCAGCCGCTACGATCCGCGTGTGATTTGGCTGGGCAGCAGCAAAACTTCTGCCGAAATGAATCTTTTGGCCGAAAAAGTGATTGATGCCTGCGACCGCTCAGGTTTTGCGCGCGACAGACAAAATTTTGTGCCGCATCTTACTTTGGGCCGCATCAAAGGCTTGGAAGATAAGCCATCATTTCAGCGCGTGATGCAACAACTGCCACAACAAGTGTTTCAGCAATTAGCCGTAAAAGAAATCATTCTGTTCGAGAGCATTTTGCGCAAAGAAGGTCCGCTGTATGTCCCGATACACCGTTTCGTGTTGGGTTGATTTTATCTCAACAGGCTTATTTATAATGACATATATAAGCCGTTTCTTCGGTCATCTTCACCTTAAACTTCACGTCTTTGGCCACAATGAATGTCTCGAAAGGCTTGTATGTTTTCCAGCTTGTTTCGCCGGGGAGCATCACCTCCATATTGCCCGATACAACTGTCATGTATTCAACCGTTGAGGTGCCAAATTCGTATTCGCCGGCTTTCATGGCGCCAATTGTTGCCGGGCCATCTGCGTTGTCAATGGCTATTGACATCACTTTTCCATCAAAATAACTGTTCGTTTTAAACATGGTTAATTCTTTTTAAAATATTAGGATATCATTCATTTTGATCATTATAGCCAAAAAGTCTGCGCGCTTTAATGCGTTTGGCAACAAAAACGGGAACATCATTTTCCCAATCGGCATTTGAAGTTCTGATTTTTTCGAGCACTTCATGAGAATAAACACGCAGATAAGCGGGATTGACGCCCGGAATGTCAAGGATTTTTCTGTTGGCAGCTAAATGGTGCAGCAAATGTGCTGTTTCGTGCGTAAAAACAAGGTCTTTGATTGTGATGAGCTTTTCCGAACTTGTATCTAAAGCCGGATAGATATACATTTTGGTGTTTTCAGGAAAAAGCTTTCCCAGGGCTTCCACAATTCCACCACGCAAACTGCTGTAATATTTGGGATGCATCACTTTGATAAAGGTCTCAATCCCAACGATAACCCTCATTTTGATGATTCGAAACTGCGACATATAATCCACCAGTTTGTAAAACTCCCTAAAGTTGGAAACCATCACATTTTGACCCATTTCGTTGAGCACATCCACACGATCGAGGAAGTCGCGCTCGTCAAAATCGCCTTCCTGTAAAAGGTTGTTGAGTGTTATCTCGCAGAGTGGCAAGGTGTTGTGTTTATCGTAATCTTCATCTTTTTTGAACAAGGCAAAACTTGTTTTGAGCATATCAATGCTCACATAGGTCACGGGCCGAAAACTACCTCTGAAAATAAGCACGTTTTTTTTGTAAACCATATCATCCGGCTCCTGCACATGACCATTGCGATCAAACATAATGGCGTTTGTCATGCCGTTTTTCACCAATTGAACACAGAGCAAACGATTGTCAATATACAAAAGATCGGGGCCGCTCATATGTATCATTGTCACAGCCACGCGGTCGGTGGCAAGGTTGTCCATGAGCGAGAGCAGAAAACTGTTTGGACGTTGCCAGTGATAAAAGCAGGCATAGAGCAAGTTTACGCCCAACACACCGAGGGTGTTTTGTTGAAGCAACGCATCATTTTCATAAAGCCTAACATGGATGATCACCTGGTTGGGCTCGCTTTGCGGGTTGAGCTGAAACTTAACACCAAGCCAACCGTGGCTGATGTTGTCTTTTCGGAAGTTGAGTGTTGAAACGGTGTCGGCAAAAGCGAAAAAACGCAGATCGGGAAGACTTGTCGAGGCAAGCAGGCCTGTAAGCTCCTCATATTCGGCATCAAGCATGAGTTCGAGCCGCTCGCGCGAGACATAGCGTCTGGATGATTTGTCTTTGCAATAAATGGCATCACTGTAGCGCTTGTCGTAAGCAGAGATAGATTTGGCGATGGTGCCGGATGCTCCTCCAGCCTGAAAAAAGTTGCGCGCCACTTCCTGCCCGCCGCCGATTTCGGCAAAACTGCCAAAAATCGTTGGGTTGAGGTTAATTTCTAGCGCCTTGCGATTGACCGTTAGTATTTCGTTGCTTACTGCCATAAACTGTCTGAATGAGTGGAGCAAAGGTAAAGGATTTCCGTTGATAGAGAAACCACCGCGGTGCTGACAGGCAAAATGATTACTTTTGTGTGATGAAAAGAATTGCCATTTTTGCTTCGGGCAGCGGCACCAATATGGAACATATTGCCGGTTATTTTTCAAATAACAGCGAGGTTGAGATTTGCCTTGTAGTCTGCAACAAGAAAGGTGCAGGCGTTATTGATCGTGCCGCAAAATTTGGTATTTCTGTTGAGATGATTGACAGGCAAAGCTTTTATCAAACGGATAATCTTGCAAACAAACTTCGCCTATTAAACACCGATTTATTGGTGCTTGCCGGATTTTTATGGTTGATTCCGGCTTCGTTGCTGGAAGCATTTCCTGGAAAAATCATCAACATCCATCCGGCATTGCTTCCTGCTTATGGCGGTAAAGGCATGTTTGGGATGCGGGTTCACGAAGCTGTTGTTGCAGCCGGGGAACAGTTTTCGGGCATCACAATTCACTATGTGAACGAGCATTATGACGAAGGAGCGGTGATTTTTCAGGCAAAAACAGAACTTGTCCACGATGAAACACCCGAGAGTCTCGCCGTCAAGATTCACGAACTTGAGTACAGGTTTTTTCCGGAAGTAATAGCTGAATTGCTTCGCTGATTGTGTTAATTGTGCTTGTCTTTAATTCCGATAGCTTCGTTATGTGCATCATTCATGTCAGTCATTTACAACAGTAAACTCCTGACCTTCAATCCGCACATGCCTCGCCCTCAAAATTAAAACTCAAGCACCAGACATTATCGACAGGCAATTAAAGTTGCCGGCAACAAAAGATGTTTGTGCTGAAATCAGCGTATCTTTTTCACCTCAGCCTCAAGCCGCGCGTACCATTCCTCCCCAAACCGTCTTACCAAAGCTTCCTTCAAAAATTTGTACAATGGCAGTCCTTCTTTTTCGCCTTTGCGTTTTGCGGGCACACAAATGCTCCACTGATGGTAGGTAAGATGTGTGAAACCGTCTTTCTTTAACAGCCGAACCGGATAAAGATGACAGCTCACTGGCTTACGGAAAGTGGTTTTTCCTTCGAGCCAGGCTTTTTCAATTGCACAAAAACTCACGCCATTTTCGTGAAAACCGGCAAAAGCGCATTCGCGGTCGTTTACCAGCGGAGTAACAAGATTGCCCAGTTCGTCGTAATCAAAAACACCTTGTTCCTCAATCACTTTGATGCCGGCTTCGGTCATATATGCGCGATAAATCTCAAATTCATCCTCCATCAGCTCGATTTCGTGGTCTTCGAGCGGTGCACCGGCATCGCCCCCCACACAGCAATCGCCTTTGCAGCGCGGAAGATCGCAGATAAAGCGTGCCTGGATCAGGTCGTCTCTTACTATCGTGTTGTCAATGATAATCATGGGGCAAAAGTAAAGGAAGTTTTTGAAATTGACTTCGAAGCATCTGTGCGGTTTGCGCTGCAATGGTAAAACGTTCAAATGCAAGGATTAATTTGTCAAATATTCATACAAGGCTAATTTGTTTATTAGTTTTGTTGAGAATTTTATTGCCATTAACAATAATTGCTTGTGAAAATACGCCATCTGATTATTGGATTTCTGTTTTCGGGATTCTTTCCGCTTTTTTGTATGCCAAAAGTATTTACAGAAAATAAATCTGATAAGATTTTCAATTACAGCCATGATTTTTCTGTTGATATGCAAGCTCAATTATCAATGGTTTCAAATTCTGTTTTAACTGACATGAAGCAAAACAAGCCTGCAACAAAAAATACTTTTCACAAAGGA
>Ga0116141_10003853_pt1 | contig 12690 bp, 13 predicted proteins | sample AD_UKC097_MetaG_FD_89744 | JGI IMG/M metagenome (GOLD analysis project Ga0116141, IMG submission 89744) | Active sludge microbial communities of municipal wastewater-treating anaerobic digesters from USA - AD_UKC097_MetaG | ecosystem: Engineered > Bioreactor > Anaerobic > Digestate | place: USA... | reverse complement strand
CCTTTCAGCAGCAGGATCAGCCCGATAATGAAGAGGACGAATACCAGGATCATTCCAGTGATTGGATATTGCGCTGATGGGGAAGATGGTATCGGCCTGAAAAATCAGGAAAAGACTGGTAGTGACCTGGTCTTCCCGGAGTGCGGATCAGGTAACGATCCAGGACCGGTTCTGTCTTTCAGCGGATCGTCCCGTTCATGAGCCATCGTCCCATTGATTCCAGGACCCGCGATAGTTTGGTACTAATCCCGATTCGGGCAGACCTGCACACCTCCCCGGTTTGGTGCCTGTCCCGACAGCATGCTTGTCCGGTTGTGGCCGGGTGCCCGTATCAGGGCACGTTCTATCGCGCCCCCATCGCAGGATGCATCATATTGTGATCGTAATCCCCGGCAGTTCCCCGATACAATCTTCAGGCAAATGGTATGATATCAACACAGAAAGGTCCGGATCAGAGAAGGAGAGGGTACCCGGGGTTTCAGCGGTTCTCCGGGTTGACAAAACAGAAGGGATCTTCATCAGAAAAATTCCCCAAGGCAGCATACGCCCGTACCCTGCATCCCCCGCCACACAATTCAAAATAGGGGCACGTGCTGCATCTCCCGCCGATGGATGCTTTTTTGTTCCGGAACCTGGACAGGACCAGGTTCGTATCGTCCGACCAGAGCGAAGAAAATGGTCGTTCACGGATATTTCCGATGAGGAACTCCGGAGCCCTTGCAAACTGGCAGGGGTAGACATTCCCCCTTGGATCGATATTTGCCACCCGGATGCCGGCACTGCAGCCTCCGTGAAGGGATTCGAGGAGCCGCTCCGCATCCGGCAGGTCCGGGGATGAGTCCTTCTCCATCGAACGGAGAAGATGAATGCAGTCCTGCGGGGCATCAACGGTCAGAAATTCCATGGCACCCGGGGCTGTCTCTTTCGCGTTCCAGTAGAGCAGGTCGAGGGCATCCTGTACTTCCTGCCTGCCGAGCTGGAGGCGTGCATACCCTTCCCTGCCCCGGCCACTCGGGACGAGCCAGTAGAGGCAGAACCGGGAAGCCCCGATATGCCTTGCAAGGTCGATTAGGGGACCCAGTTCGCCAGCGTTCTCCCTCGTCAACGTCACCCGCACCCCACACCGGACGCCTGAGTCAAGGCAGTGGGAAAACGCTCCGATCGACCGGTCAAATGCACCCGGGATCCCCCTGAACCGGTCGTGGGTGGCTGCGGTTGCACCATCCAGCGAGATACCGACGTATTCAATGCCGCTCTCATGTATTTTTTCCGCCATTTCCTTGTCAATGAGGGTACCATTGGTGCTGAGCGCGGTCCTGATCCCTCGATCCCTGGCATGACGCGCAAGCTCCCAGAGGTCATGGCGCAGGAGTGGCTCTCCCCCGGAAAAGAGGATGAGGGGTACCCCCGATCCCGCAAGGTCATCGATCAGGTCCAGTGCCTCCCCCGTGTTCAACTCACCGCTGGTGTCATGACCAGGCCCCGAGCGGCTGTAGCAGTGCACGCACGAGAGGTTGCAACGGTCGGTGAGGTTCCAGAATATGACTGGTCGTGGCATACCGGAGAATGCAAGGTAACGGCTCGGGACCTCACCGGACCGTCCCTGCCGGTGTTTCATCACATCACTCACGGTGCCCCTGCCATGCATGCACTGCGTGATCCGGTTCACCCGATACCTCCCCCGTTTTCCCTGATCCGGACGTTCGGTACCCGCTTGAATTCATCGATGCTGAAAAGGACAACATAATCGTGAAGACCTGCCATTTCTGCAATCATCCGGACCTCCTCCTGCACTTCCTCCCGTGAAAAGCCGTGGTGGACCGTGTAGAGGGTGTAGTCCCACCTTCCCTGCACCGGCATTCGTTCATAACAATGGGTGATACTGGGAAAGGCTGACAGGATCGTTCCTGCCTGCTCCGCTGCCTGTCCCTTGCAGTGCCATGCGACAAGGGCATTTGCGGTGATACCGAGGAGACGCTGGTTGATCCGCGCCCGGAACCTGCGGATGATGCCGGCATCCCGCAGCTTCTGAACTCTCTGCAGTACTTCATCACCGGACATACCGAGCCTTCTCCCGATCTCCCCGTAGGGATCATGGACTAGGGGAAGACCGTCTTCAAGGGCAGCAAGGACCTGGAGGTCAGGCGGTTCCATCGATCCCTCCTGTCCGCCTCCCTGCAAGTGGGAACCGGACATCGATCTTGATCTTCCGGATGGTCGGAAGGTTGAGAATATCGGTATCTGAAAATCCCGTCCGTTTGATTATCTCTTCGAGAACCGCATGGAGTGACCCGGCATCCTTTGCCGAGAGGGTAAACCAGAGGGAGTAGTGGTGGTCGCGCCGGAAGTTGTGCGATACTTCAGGGTATCCGCTGATCACGCCGGCCACCTCGCGGATACGCTCCCCGGGTACCGGCAGGGCGACAAGCGTTGCCGCGGTGAGACCTAAAGGCCGGGATTCGATGACAGGAGAGATTCCGCGGATGATCCCTGCACAATGGAGCCGCTCCAGCCGTTCCAGTAGCACGGATTCCGGGACGCCGAGCCTGCCTGCCAGATCTTCCCATGGCTGAGCAACGAGTGGGATCTCCTGCTGGAGTGCATCGAGGATTCGAATGTCGAGGGCGTCAGTCTGCGGCTGAGCGTTCATGGTCCCCCTCCCGGCTCGTAGGGGCACCAGGGATCCTCGGAGCATAGTGCTCCTGCTGTTACCACCGGTTTCTCAAGCCCGTCACACCAGCGGGGGGAAACCGCTTCCGTTCCACGGTATGCACGGGCACGGCAGCCGCCGCATATGACCTTGTATTCACACCGACCACATTTCCCGGTCAGCAGGTCCGGGTCACGGAGGGCAGAGAAGACCGGTGAATGTTCCCATATCTCGCGAAACGGCGTCTTTCGGACATTTCCGGCACTGACCGGCAGGTAGGGACAGGGGGTGACATCCCCGTCCGCGTAGATCCGGCAATAGCGGATCCCCGCGATGCATCCCCGCCCCCATGCCGGGTTGTTGATCCCAAGCTCTGCGGCAATCCGCTGGAACTGCGGGGCACAGGTCGGGCGGAGGTTCACGCGGGAGTCCCGATACTTCAGGAGCACCTGACGTAGAACCTCTTCATAAGCCAGGGGATCTAACGGGCTGGAACCCTGCGCCCGTCCAGTCGGAACCGGGAAGAAGATCTGGTAGTCCGCCACACCAAGCCCTGTCCCGAGCTCCACGACTGATTGCACTTCCCCAGCCCAGGGCCGCATCAGGGTCATGTTGATCTGGACGCTGATGCCCTCATCGCGGCAGTTCTTTATTCCCTGCACAGCCTTCTCCCATGCGCCGCTGACACCACGGAACGAGTCATGGACGCCAGGGTCAGCCGAGTCGATGCTGACGGCAACAGCCCTTATCCCTGCATCCCTCAGCCGTGCTGCCATGGCATGGTCGAGGAAGTACCCGCTGGTGCCCATCACCATCCGGAGCCCTCGATCAGTGCCATAGCGCGCAATGGTGCAGAGATCAGCCCGCATGAGCGGCTCCCCCCCGGAGAGGACGACAACAGGCGTCCCGACTTCCTGTATCTGGTCGATCACCCCGAATGCCTCATCCGTAGAGAGCACTCCTGGTGCTTCGTTCTGTCCTGCTCTCACGTAGCAGTGGGTGCACTTCAGGGGACATTTGAGCGTGAGATTCCACGAGATGAGACGCGGCGGCCCACTGGACAGGCTCTTCACAGCCCCCGCCCTTTTACTCTGCACTGCCGGGGTTCCTTATCTGCAATCGTGAGGTGTTCCCCCATTGGGGATGTTGTGCTACTAACGATGGAGATCAAAGCGATCAAGGTTCATCACCCTGGTCCATGCCGCCACGAAGTCCGCAACAAACTTTCCTTTCGCGTCTGCGCTTGCATAGACCTCGGCGAGAGCCCGGAGCTGGGCATTCGAACCGAAGATGAGGTCGACACGTGTGCCAGTCCACCTGACCTCTCCCGTCTTTCGATCGCGCCCCTCAAAGAGATCAGCGTCGTTCGAGACTGCTTTCCACTCCGTGCCCATATCAAGCAGGTTCACGAAGAAGTCGTTGGTGAGCGCCTCCGGCCGTCTGGTGAAGACGCCATGCCGCGTCTGTCCGAAGTTGGTGTCCAGCACCCGCATGCCTCCCACGAGCACCGTCATCTCGGGTGCGGTGAGAGTCAGCAATTGTGCCTTGTCGACCAGCAACTCCTCGGCTGATACCGAGTATTTGCCCTTCAGGTAGTTGCGGAAACCATCCGCCTTCGGCTCCAGCACAGCGAAGGAGTCCACGTCGGTCTGCTCCAGGGAGGCATCCATGCGTCCCGGCGTGAAAGGAACCGTCACGGTGTGACCCGCGTTCTTCGCGGCCTGCTCGACACCTGCACAACCGGCCAGGACGATCAGGTCAGCCAGCGAGACCTTCTTGCCACCAGTGGCTTTACTGTTGAACTCGCCTTGTATGCCCTCAAGGATCCTGAGCACCTTTGCCAGGCGGACAGGCTGGTTTACCTCCCAGTCCTTCTGCGGTGCCAGACGAATGCGGGCACCGTTGGCGCCACCGCGCTTGTCAGAGCCCCGGAAGGTGGACGCCGATGCCCAGGCGGTCGAGACCAGCTCAGATACCGAAAGGCCGGAAGCAAGGATCCTGCCCTTGAGAGAGGCGATATCCTTTGCATCGATCAGGGAGTGATTGACGGCAGGGATGGGGTCCTGCCAGATGAGCTCTTCTGCTGGCACCTCCGGGCCGAGATAGCGTGAACGCGGACCCATGTCACGGTGTGTCAGTTTAAACCATGCCCGGGCGAATGCGTCTGCCATCTGGTCCGGGTGCTCATAGAAGCGCCGTGATATCTTCTCGTAGACAGGGTCAAACCGCAGGGAGAGGTCGGTGGTCAGCATGCCAGGCGTACGACGCTTCGCGGGATCATGGGGATCCGGGACACTCCCCGCACCGCTGCCGCCCTTCGGCTTCCACTGGTATGCGCCGGCCGGGCTCTTTTCCAGTTCCCATTCAAACGTGAACAGGTTCCGGAAGAAGTTGTTGCTCCACTTGATCGGCGTCTGAGTCCAGATCACTTCCGGGCCACCGGTGATCGTGTCATTTCCTTTGCCGGTGCCGTAACTGCTCTTCCACCCGAGGCCCTGCTCCTCGATGGGGGCTGCATCGGGTTCCGGCCCTACATGTGACGCGGGGCCGGCACCGTGGGTTTTACCAAATGCGTGACCGCCGGCGATGAGCGCGACTGTTTCTTCGTCATTCATCGCCATGCGGGCGAAGACCTCCCGGATATCCTTGGCCGCCGCGACCGGATCCGGGTTACCATTCGGACCCTCAGGGTTGACGTAAATCAGGCCCATCTGCACCGCAGCGAGCGGGTTTTCGAGGTCCCGGTCGCCGGAGTAGCGTTTGTCCCCCAGCCACTCGTTCTCTGCACCCCAGTAGACACTCTCGTCCGGCTCCCAGGCATCCTCACGGCCACCGGCGAAACCGAAAGTCTTGAATCCCATCGACTCAAGGGCGACGTTGCCGGCAAGGACCAGGAGGTCAGCCCACGAGATCTTGCGGCCATACTTCTGCTTGATCGGCCAGAGCAGCCGTCGTGCCTTGTCGAGGTTCGCGTTATCAGGCCAGCTGTTGAGGGGCGGAAAACGCTGCTGGGCGGAACCCGCGCCGCCACGGCCGTCACCAATGCGGTACGTGCCGGCGCTGTGCCATGCCATGCGAATGAACAGGGGCCCATAGTGGCCGAAGTCCGCCGGCCACCAGTCCTGCGACTCGGTCATCAGCGCCCGCAGGTCGAATTTTACGGCTGCGAGGTCGAGTGTCTTGAACTCCTCAGCGTAGTTGAACTCCCTGTGCATCGGATTAGACAGGGGGGAGTGCTGGTGGAGCATCTTCAGGTTCACCTGGTTTGGCCACCAGTCCCGGATGGACCTTCCTCTTCCGGTTGGTCCCTGGTTCATCCCGACCTTTGCCGGGTTCTTGGCATCGTCAGTCATAACGTCATTTCCTGTCGTTGCTTGGGTATACCGATGATAATTCGTTGAATATTCCTTTCCCCTTCCCCGTGGCGTGTGCCTCCGGCACCGGCCATAGTGAATGGATTTGAATAAGGAGACCCTTCGACACTACCTTCTGCTGCAGGAGGGAGTCTTCTTCTTTTCCTCTCCTGCAACCATTTCGCCCCGGTTTACTCTGCCATGCTCATGGATACCTTGATTCGTGGACGGTGCTGCCCGCGGTGTGCACGACCCCTTCAGGGATCTGTTCCCTGACGGTTCACATCCGGCATGACGTCGGGTGCATGCTGCCCCGCCATGGGGAAGTACTGGCTATCTGCAACCCCAGCCCCCCCTGGCCCGTGGCGAGTGTCTTCTTGGCCATGATAAAGTCAAGGGAGATCTCACTTAAGAAGATTTAGTTCCGGGCAGGGTCTCCCGATCGGAGATCAGGTGCTCTGCCTCCGGGAGAGTATCCCTGCATCAGATTCCCCGGGAATCAGTGACCTGATCCGATCCCCTTTCACAGCCCCCTGACCAGGTTTCTCACCTGGATGAACCGGGCAAGGAGGATACATCCTCCGGTAACTGCCATGAGTATTGCGCAATCGACAACGGGAGAGAAATATGAGGTCCCGGATATCGTCGCATTGAAAAGGTCCACGAGATACGTAAGCGGAGAACAGTACGCAAGTACGAGGGAGAGCCCCTGCATCTGCGAGAGGGGGACGAATATCCCTGAAATGAAGATGAGCGGGAACCGTATCAGGTTCGAGAAGATCATCACGTTTGGCGGGCTGTCGGATGCAGGGGAGGCCAGCAGGGCGCCAAGGGCTGAACAGCAGAAGGTCCCGAGCAGAGCGGTGATCAGGAATAGGCCAGGGCTCAGTACGGTCACTGGAATGAACGCCGTGCTCCCGATCCAGATGATCAGAGCGATGCAGAGGCCAAAGACCGCACCCGCAAGGATGTCCCCAAAGATGATACTCTCCGGTGTCAGCGGGTATGAGAGGAGCCGTTCATAGGTCTTCTCCCGCTTCTCCCATGGCGTGATCAGCGGACCGACTGATGAGGAGGTGAAAAAGAGCATCATTGCGAGAAATCCAGGGAAGAACAGGATGAGATCGAGGTCCCGGCCAACGAAGAAGGCAAGGAACATGAAGATTGGAAAGAGGATACCAAACATCAGTACGGGGGGTTTTGTATAATAGAGCAGGATGTTCTTCCTGCAGATGGTGACAATGCCCCGGAGAAAAATAGGGTACGCTTTCATGGGCACTCCGTCAGCTGGACAAACGCCTCTTCGAGACTGGGACCGGTTATCGCAAGCGACGTGATAGCGAGTGACTCGCGTTCGGCCTGGTGTACCAGGTATTTCACGATCCGGTCAGGATTGTCCGTGTAGATCCGCCACTTTTCGCCGCAGGCTTCTGCCCGGACGATTCCTTCTCCGGCAAAGAATGTCGTCTGGACCGGCCTGCTGAACGAGACCTCGACTGACTGCGTTGATTCAAACATCCTCCGGAGGTGCTCGGGGCGGTCCTGTGCGACAATCTTTCCCCGGTTGATGATGCAGACAGTCCTGCAGAGGGTGTTGGCCTCGTCGATGTTGTGGGTGGTGAGAAATATCGTGCTGCCCTCTTTGTTCATCTGGTGGATCGTCTCGATCACCAGTCTCCGGCTCTGCACATCGAGGCCGCTCGTGGGTTCATCCAAAAAAAGAACAGCGGGCCGGTGGATGATGGCACAGGCGATACTCACCCGCTGCTTCATCCCTTTCGAGAGGGTCCGGACGGGTTTTTTCCGCTGCCCCGAAAGCCCCATCTTCTGGAGCAGTTCATCGATCCTTTCTTCGCGGAGTGGCCGTGGCATCCCGTACAGCTCCCCGCTCAGGTGCAGGTTCTGCTCTGGGGAGAGATCCCCATAGACCGTGCTGCTCTCCGGGATAACCCCCATCTGCATCTTGGCATCGATCGGGTGCCGGTGAATATCGATGCCCCTTATCCGGACACTCCCTGCATCAGGGGTGAGGACACCGGTGATCAGGCGGATCGTGGTCGTTTTCCCGGCCCCGTTCGGCCCGAGAAACCCAAATATCTCGCCCTCACGGACTGAAAAGCTGATATCGTCAACTGCCGCATAGGTGCCAAACCGCTTTGTCAGGCGCTCGATCTCGATTGCGTTCACGGCCCGTTCTCTCCTGTCTTGTATGGTACTTCGAACTTACGTTCCCTGCCACCTGCCCCTTCCCGTGAGGCTGAGCCCGCCCTCTTTAATCATGCACATATCCAGCAGGAACCGTTGCATGATGAAAAGCCGTAATGAAATCTCCTGTGCCTTGGATCATCTGACAATGGAGTTCATCGCTCGTACCGGTTCTTCCTGGGGTATTTGTATCTCCCCTCCGGGGGATTTTTGGATTTCGGGGCTGATGATAGATTGAGGGCTGATTATGATTCCACGACTCCTCCGTCAATCAATACCGTGTACTCCTTTACCGGGATATGTTTTCCCGGCCCTTTCAGTGCCTGGTCGATGATGTACGTCACCCCGCTGCAGCAGGGGACCTCCATGTGGAGGAGGGTAATCGACCTGATCTCGTGGAGGGAGAAGATCTCCGTGAGTTTCGTGATATAACCTTCAATATCGGTATCCAGTTTCGGGCAGAATATGATCACGATCCTGTCCTTCAGGAAATCCTGATGAAAGTTTGCACAGGCAAAAGGGACACAGTCTGCGGCGATGAGCAGGTCGGCATTGTCAAAGTAATGGGCTTCCGGGTTGAGGAGCTTCAGCTGGACCGGCCACTGCCGCAGTTCGGATGCCGTCTCCCCGGGTTGCTGCCGGTATGCGTCCCGGGGTCTCCGGGGAATCGTGCGTGCCGCCGATCCCGGGCATCCCGTAAAGGAGGGGTGGCAGAATGATCCCTTCTCCGGGGCGGAACCGGGAGTGAGGTGAGAGGGGATGGGAATGTGGTGCTCGTTGAGGTATTCGATTGCCTGGTTGTACAGGTTCTTCTCGCCATGCCCGATCAGGTGTTCAAGATGGGCTTTGATCACCGCGGGTCCATGGGGGACCACGTTGGCCATCACGGCTTTCTCATCGTATGCCCCTGCCTCCCGCTCGATGACCGTGATCGCCCCTTCCGGGCAGGTCCCCATGCAGGCACCAAGCCCGTCGCAGAAGAGGTCGCTTACCAGCCGTGCTTTGCCATCGATCAGCTGGAGTGCCCCTTCCGGGCAGTCCGGGATGCACTGGCCGCAGCCGGTGCATTTTTTCTGATCGATATCAATGATCTTCCGTTTCATATCTTCTTCCCTCGTTAACGTTTGGATTATTCTGAATTTGGTACATTGCAATCTCCCGCTGTTTTGCTCCAGTATCCGCCCGGTTCTTCAACAAGGGGGCGGTCAACCAGCTGGAGGCAACGTACGTGATAGCGGGACACTCTGCCTTGCTGGCTGGTCCGGCCTTTCATGAATACCCCGGAAAAGGAGCCTTCGTCTCATCCCTCTCCTTCAGGTGGCGGGAGGTGAGCCTGCGGTACGTCTCCTCCCCCACACACTCTTTTGCATACCTGCACCATTGGATGCAGGAGAGGGCATCGTTGTACACGGTGAACCCGCACCTGCTGCAGGTAACGGAGACATCGTTTGAAAAGACCTCGATCTCCTCGCCGCATTCCGGGCACTTCTTGATCGTGAGGGTCGGGGTCCGAAGGTTTGCTGCCCCCGGGCAGCGGTCAAGCATTTATTGTGACTCCTGCTGCCGGTACTCGCGGAGCAGTGCCTCGGCATATCGGTCTGCCTTCTTTGTCGGCACGTAGTTGAAGACCCTGACCCGTTTCATGATCTCTGCCACGATCTCTTCTTCATCGGTCAGGTGGAGCTTCTTCACTTCGTCGAGGATGAATTCGAGGTGATCGATCCCTGTCTCCTTGCCATCGATCAGGATCCGTCTGGTCTTGATCTTGTCAGGGGGGATCCCGCCGCAGATCGAGCAGTAATATCCATCTTTTTCATCGCCGGCCATCGTCATCCCCTGATCATCGTCAGCATCATCTTGAACCGGGTAATCGCAGAGAGGGCATGCGGAGCATTGGCAGGGAATATGATGGTCTCCCCTTCTTTCATCTGGTACGTGGTTCCTGACACCCAGACTTCGCATTCCCCGTCAAGGATGGTGACCACGGCATCATAGGGGGCAGTGTGCTCGGAGAGCCCTTCATCCTCATCGAAAGAGAAGAGGGTGATACTCCCCACCTTCCGGTTCACAATCATACGGCTTGCGACGGTGCCATCCTGGTATTCCACGAGATCCTTCAGGTGGAGTACCTTCCCCCGCAGCTCCGCTCGTTTCTCATCGCGCTTCTCTGCTTTTTCAAGGTCAAATTCTGCCATCCTGTCTCATCCTTCCCGTTAAGGAATCCAGTGGTTCCACTCTTATTGGTTTCGCTTCAGAGGGCCGGGACCATCCGCGGCAGGTCCTCCTCAACACTGCTGTTCTTCCGGATCCCGAAGTTCTTCACGAGCACATCCAGGACAGCAGGTGATATGAATGCCGGGAGCTTCGGGCCAAGCGTGATATCCCTGACACCCAGATGCAACAGGGCGAGGAGCACCAGGACCGCTTTCTGTTCGTACCAGGCGATGTTGTAGGAGACCGGAAGATCATTGATCCCGACGCCAAAAGCTTTTGCGAGGGCTTGTGCGATCACCACAAGCGAATAGCAGTCATTGCACTGGCCGGCATCAAGGACCCTCGGGATACCACCGATGGTGCCGAGGTCAAGGCTGTTGTAGCGGTACTTCGCACACCCCGCGGTGAGGATGATCGTAGTGTCCGGCAGTGCTTTGGCAAACTCCGTGTAATACTCCCGCTCCTTCTGCCTGCCGTCACACCCGGCCATCACGACAAACCTTCTGATCTGCCCGTTTTTCACCGCTGCAACCACCTTGTCGGCCAGTGATAGCACGGCATCATGGGCGCACCCGGTCGTAAGGTCCCTTCCGCTTCCCGGCAGGGCATTTGGCGGGGGGCAGGTCTTTGCAAGAGCGATGACGGGAGAGAAATCCTTTGTTCCGCCCGGACCTGCTTCAATGTGCGGCACTCCCGGAAATCCTGTCAACCCTGTCGTGAAGAGACGGCCCTTGTAGTTCTCTTTTGGAGGGACGAGGCAGTTCGTCGTAAACAGGACCGGACCGTTGAACTGGTCAAACTCCTCCTTCTGGTGCCACCACGAGCTCCCGTAGTTGCCGACCAGGTGGGGATACTTCTTGAAGGCGGGATAGGCGTGGGCAGGGAGCATCTCACCGTGGGTGTAGACATCCACGCCGGCATTTTTTGACTGCTCAAGGAGCATCTCGAGATCTTTCAGGTCATGGCCGGTGATCAGGATTCCCGGACGGTTCCTGACCGTGGTCTTCACGGCAGTGATCTCTGGTGTTCCGTAGGCGCTGGTGTTGGCTTCATCGAGCAGTGCAAGGGTTTTTACTCCTACCCCTCCGCATTCGAGCACCAGGGATACCATGTCCGGGACAGGCAGGTCCTGGAGCATGGAGGCGAGTGCCTTCTGGATGAACGTGGTAATGGAATCATCGGTCCTGCCGAGCACGTCAGCATGAGTATAGTAGGCCGATATCCCCTTGAGCCCGAAGAGGAGCGTTGACCGGAGCGAACGGACATCCTCGTTCTCAGTCGCAAGGATCCCGACCGTTTCTGCCTTCTCAAGAATATCGCTCTCACTCCCGGGGGTCCAGGTGCAGGCGTCCGGTTCGGTGCTGCTGCTTTTGGGAAGCGCATCACGGATCGAGACCGCTTTGTTGATCATAGCGGTGAACCGGTCCTTGTCGAAGTTGACGTTGGTCAGGGTCGCAAAGAGGGCTTCAGCGATGAAAAGCCCCGCCTCCGGATGGCCCTTTCCTTTCTCCATTGCAGCAAGGTTGCGGGCTGCGAGACCCTTGCAGAGGAAGACGAGCACATCCTGGTACGCCGCGATCTCATCCTCTTTCCCGCAGACGCCTTTCGCGGTGCATCCGATCCCCTTTACTGTCTCTTGACACTGGTAGCAGAACATTTCAGGCTCCTTTTAATTTCTTTTTGATACGAAATATTCTAATGATACTTAAGTATAAATAGGATTGAGTTTCCACCAAGATACCATGCAGGATTCATGCACGGTCAACCAGACAGTCAGGTACCTGGCCAAGCGCTGGACCCTTCTCATTATACTCGAGCTCTATAAAGGGGAAGGATACACCCGGAGGTTTTCAGAACTCCGTGAGGCACTTCCCGGTATCACCCCCAAGGTCCTCTCTGAGCGGTTAAAAGAACTCGAGGAGGAGGAGCTCATCTCACGGAAGGTGGATGCAACCGCGTTCCCGGTCCGGACCGATTACACCCTGACGGAAAGCGGGCTTGAGATCATCGGGATCATCCGTGCCATCAAGCAATGGGCCCTGAAATGGAAGATTGAGAACCTTGCGTGCGGCAACCAGGACTGTAAAGTATGCGTGATCTGAAAGGGGGTATGCGTAATCTGAAGGCAGCTGGAACAAGAGAACCAGCATAATACCAGATATGACAATCCTGCAGAACGATGAAGAAGGAGAAATGACAATCCTGCAGAAAGGCAAAGAAGGAGAGTGTTTGTAATGAAGATCGTTGATGCAACAACGGCGACCAGCT
>Ga0116141_10003847_pt1 | contig 12697 bp, 6 predicted proteins | sample AD_UKC097_MetaG_FD_89744 | JGI IMG/M metagenome (GOLD analysis project Ga0116141, IMG submission 89744) | Active sludge microbial communities of municipal wastewater-treating anaerobic digesters from USA - AD_UKC097_MetaG | ecosystem: Engineered > Bioreactor > Anaerobic > Digestate | place: USA... | reverse complement strand
TGGATCCTCGGGCGTGGCTTCGAGCTGGAACTCGTCGGTTTGGTCCTCAGTGGCCTGACTCAACAACCATCGGTTCTGGTTGCGGTCCATCACAAGCCGGCCCCACAGATAGGTCTCGTTGCAATCGTTGCAGGATCGCAGCTCGTAGACTGGGGATCCACACTCGCAAGTCTCACGCTGCTCGGTGTACACCGCACCAAAAGCCCAATCGGGCGAGTCCAGCATGGTGCCTTGCCGGCAGGTGCAGCCGGGATCGCAGCATGCCCACAATCCGGCCAGCACGTTGTGGAACGCGTGCAACCGGAGGGGAAGGAAAGGCAAAGTATCCTTACCCTGAAACTGCCGTGATCGGGTGAGCAAGTCGAGCCAGCGCAGAGCGGCTAGCTTGGTGTTGGGCGCGTGGTGTTGTCTTGGCCCCTCGATCACTTCGCAGACAGCGCGCAGCGGCCGGGCCGGACTGCCACCCAGTTCAGGTACAAACAGACTGCGGATTTCTATTGCTGTGGTGTTGGCGCAAACGGCGGAAAGGCGGGATGCCTCTTCATGCGGCGCGATAGCCTCCAGAACGTCTAACGAGGCGTCTGCGAAGGCAACATTGCCGGCAGGCAGGGCCGGTACAGAACGCTGGCCTGACACCACATGCACGCGCCCAGGCTCCACACCGGCCAACCCTGCCAGGAACTCCCTCAGCTTCTGCCCAGCTTCGCCTGAAGGGTCGCCAATGGTGGCGGAAGTGGCCACAAAGCGAACGTCCGACGAATCGACCCCGAAGCCGTACTGCACACGGCGCAGCAACAGCGACAACTCCGCTGCCTGCGATCCGATGTAGCTGTGCGCTTCGTCCAGCACAATCCACCGAAGCTTTCCGCGGGATTTTTGCAAGATAGGGGCATCCTGCGAGCGCACCAACATGTATTCCAGCATGGTGGCATTGGTCACCAGAATAGGGGGCGGCGATGCTCGCAATGCTTGACGGTCCAAGACCTGGTTTGGCGTCTTGGAAGTAATGTGCTTCGGGTCGGGCTTTTCGGGAGTCTGGCCGTTGTAAAGGCAGAAGCGGATATCGCCCTCGAAGGGCCCGGTCCAGGCATGCAATCGCTCCTGCTGACTCTGGATCAGGGCATTGAGGGGATACAGGAACAACGCCCTCACCCCTTCGACTGGCCCGCGCAGGGCTTCGGCCTCCCGTACCAGTTGATCCAGGATGGGGACCATGAAACATTCGGTCTTACCCGACCCGGTGCCGCTGGTCACGATGACCGATTGCGGCTGAGGCCTGGCCAGCAGTTCCCAAGCTTCGAGTTGATGCCGGTACGGCATGCCGTCACGGGAGAATCGGTAGTTGGCGCCCTGGCTGCCCGCGGGTCGGTCGAGCGCATCCACCAGCTTCGGCGAAAGCAGAGAGGGTGACAGCGACTCCAGGGTCTGGCCAGCACTCTCCCAGCCGAAGGTGGCCTCGAAAACCGGCTCGCCCACGAAGCAACCTGGCTCACCAAGATCGACCGAAAATCTCTCGCTCAGGTGCCGGCGCAGGGCTGGATTGGAAAATCCCAGGCGGCTCACAGTGGCGCGCGCTGCGCGCGTGGCCAACTCGGGCAAGAGAGACGAAAAATACGATGTCGGTAATGGCTCGTTTTTCATGTGGTTTCTTGGTGTCCGAGTGCACTGCTCGATGTGATGTTTTCGAGCTGGATAAAGCCATCGATGCTCATAAGAACTTTGCAGGCGTGGCGATAAGCCTGCTCAAACCATACGGGGTCGAAGTCACGGACCTGCTTGAGGATCAGACGCTCCCTGGGATCACTCCACCATTTCCGGCTGGTCGAGGTGGCCGACCATAGGGCACACAACACCGGCAGGTTGGCAACCGCGAACTTGTGATCTTCCGGTTTGTTCCAGAATAACCTCGCGAAATAGGGGATCAGTTTCCTCTTGTTTTCCGGTGTGCAAGCTGTGTCGAAGGCAGGCAAGACCTTGTTCTGCACAAAGTTGCGACCCGGCCACATTTCACGATTTGTATGGTCGGGGTCGGCATGGGCGAGGAAAAGTTGTGAATTGACCAGGGAATCACCGCCATCCCACAGCTTCTTCATGAGATCAACAGTGGTCAGTTTCGATGGACCAGCAACCTCCAGAAGTAGGGCAGAAATCGTGCCCGCGGCGGCAAACACGACAGCATCGAGCAAGGGTTCCAGACTCGGTATCTCATGGGCCAGCAGCTTGAAGCGACCTTCAATGCCGTCGTTGAAATACTTTCGGCAACGCTCGGGCGCTAGGTCCTGTGCCGACCAGAAGCGCCAGAACGCCCTTGAAACCTGGCTCAGATCAGCGACAGTCGTGAGCTCCGGCATCCAACCGGTCTCGATCCTGAATCGCCTCACGGCCTCGGCCAGTTCAGCGTCGGGCAACTCCGAGCGCAGCAGAAAAGCCAAAATAGCCTTAGGCTGCTTTGCCAACATGCGCCAGGCGTCCAGTGCCGTCAATGGCAGGTGGTGGAAGGTTTGCCACAGGCTGTCGAGCAAGGGCCACGAAGCATGATTGTGGTCCACGCTCATATCGGCCAAGACCGTATGCAGGCAATGTCGACGCTCGTCCGCTTGCGATTGCGACATCGCGCTGGCCAAGGTGGGAACGACGACTTGGGCCCGTGTCGCTCCGGATCCGGTGTCATCGGCAACGGGGTCAGTGTCAACTGCGACATCGACCCAGATCAGGGGTCTGAACAAAAGGGCTGAATCCTCCGCCGGATAGATCAGCCAGGGTGCCAGGTCAGGATCGAGGCCACTCGCTGACCAAGCACCCGTATGAACCCCCTCGGATTCGATGGACGAAAGCTCTAGAGTGGTCGCATCTTGCACGGTCAGGGGGCTTGCCAGTACACGGGCCTTGGCGAGGTCGTCCGGCGCGAGCATAGCCAAGGATGACACCGATGCCCGCACGGTTGTGGAGTCGGCCTCCAATATCATGGTGTAGCGGCCCACCTGGATTTCGGTTTCGCATTTTCCCGCCACCACCAATCCAACCCTGACCGTAGCGTCCAAATCGTCGAACAAGCCTAGCAATGACTCGATGTGTCGCTGGTACTCCAATAGACGCACTTCAGCCCGTCCACTAATGTGATCAATCGAGATCGGGTATCGACTCGAAACTTGCCGGAGGCTCTCGCCTAGAGCGAGTTGCAACTCATAGCGCTCGGGCTTTGCAGGGTTGGTATCGAAAACCTGCAAACGCATCCCGATCAGCTCGCGCAGGGTAACTTGTTCGCTGGGCTGCATGACTCCGCCGCCCGCGCGGATAAAGCGCCCGCCAGTCACCGGATAGGCAAGAACCAGAGGAAGGTCGGTCAAGGCGCCGGGCCAGCGGATGCCTACTCGGAACTCGGACGGCGGATCGCCCGCAGATGACAACTCGATGCCTGTCGTTGCCGCACCCGCTTTCGATATCGTCGCGCAGACGCCAACATATGGCTCCACGATCACGTCGACCGCCCCCCAGTTGACGAACCGAACCGTGCCTGTGCCGAGGGCGTCGCCGGAAATGTACTCGATGCGGGCCTCCGACGGCAGGACGAAGATCCGTCGCCTTGCCATAAGCTCGCCTTCCGAGAAAATCCTCACCTCGATCGGTCCCCTAGCCTCCTTGGGCGCCATGACTTGCAGGTTGCCAGGGCGGCGCCACTCCTGGTCGGAGACGGGCACCTGGGTCAGGCGGTCTTCTCGATACCAGAACAGGCGCGGTGCCTGGCGATCGCGAAAAACCGCCCGTCCCTTGGCCTCGGGCAAGCGCAAGCCCCTCCATTCATAGATCTGTTCGGCAGGCGCCACCTGTCTGAGTCGGACACGGTAGATCAGGTCATCCTGCGTCAATCGTGCATCGGCACGCAGCCGAAAGACTGCGCGCTCGTTCGAACCAGACACCACCAGCTTGCCAAGTTCTTCCGCCGGCGTCGAAACCTCGGTCTCTATCGTCCAGCCCCTCGCCAGAGCAACCCAGACGCTATCGTCTGGCAGCCGCGCACCACCGGCAGCGACGAAATGCAGGTGGCCAGAATCACTCTCGGTGAAAAGCCAGGGGTCTTCATCCGGCAAGGCGCTCCCGCCAGCTAGGGTGACGCGCTCGCCGATATCCCCCAGTTGCGCACGCAGGACCAACAGGTGCTCGGTACATGCGGCCTTGCCCTTAATGACCAACTTGCGACCAGTCAGGCTCGCCAGGGGTTCGTCGGAACCCAGGATCATTCGGCCTTCGGCAAAGGGCTGCCGGCTCTCTGTTTCCAGGTCGATCGCGAAGTAGCGCGGAAGGTGTTCGGTGTCGGTGAAGCCAAACAAGACCGCGAGGTCTTGCCCGGCAGCCTTATTGGGGTAGAAGAGGTTTGACTCAATGGCGTAAGTTTCGCGAAGAGCGTCTTTTACAAGGCGCCGCTCAGCCTGGAAAAGCCCCTGAACCGCCCCAGACTTCTGCGCTGCAGCTTCACGCACCAGTCCGGCCAGCAGGGTCTGCGCCGCTTCGCTATCGAGCGCTACAGGAAAACGGCGCCGCCAGTCCAACATTACGGTGTCCATGTGCGCGATGGGGTCGTCCAGTCCTTCCAACTGGTAATCTTCCTTGAGTTGAAGAACGGCCTCGACGAAGTGCGCTAGCAGTTCGGAAATCTCAGGCCGCCTATAGGCGGCCGGAAGATAGATTTGTCGCTCAGCCACGGCCTCTATTAGTTGGGGCAACCCCCATCGATAGCGTGCCCCAAACTTGAGCACTTGGCTAAAGACGGTTGCCAATGGTCCGGCACCCTGGGCAAGCAGGCGCATCGGTATGCCGCCGTTGACCGCAATGGAGCCTATGAATCGCTTCCCGCTGGTCAAAGGACTTAACTGCCAGAAAGACAGCCCCCGTGCCACGAACGCGGAGCGCAGTTGTGGCTCGAAGGCATCCGGGTCGGCGCCCAGCTTCTTGACGATGGGCGACCAATCCCAGACACCCCCCTCGTATTCGTGCTTCCACCACTCGGCTGCAAACAGCACGAAGGCAGCAGGTGGCGCCATCAAGGGCGTACGACCCAGGCTGCGGATGGCCAAAGCCTCAATGCCGCCATTGCTGGCAATGGATTCGGAAAGAACGCTACCCAGCGACTCGTACTCGTCCTGACTCAGGTCGTAGGCGAAAAGGAGGCGAGCATCGGCACGGTCAAGGCCACGGCGCTTGAGAAGGTCAATGAGCCAGTGCCCAAGAGTCTCAATGGTCATAAAAAGCCCGCGGTTCGCAATTACGTGACAGTTGCCAGTATTGTTCTTTTCATGATCATCTCCAGACGATTCTCAGGTCAGTATGGGAATGAGTTCACTATGGCCGTTCTTGATGGCAATGTCCTTCGCGGTCAGCCCTTCATCGTTTCTCAGGGTGCGGTCCGCGCCGAACTCCAAAAGCAAGCTCACAGCCTCAGCGCGTCCTTCTGTGGCAGCCATCATCAGAGGGGTGATGCCAGTGTTGGTCTTTGCATCGATGTCTTGCGGCCTGCGTTCGAGCAGATCCTGGAGAGCGCCCACGTAATTGCTGTCAGCAGCCAAGTGGATTGGCATCGCTCCGGACTCGTGACTGAGTGAAGAATCGGCGCCTGCCTTAAGTAGCGCTAGCGCGCACCGATCATCGACGGGTTGACCGGGGCCTGGTGCAAGGAGAGCCAGGAAGAGAGCGGTCTCGCCCTTCTCATATCTTTGATTGATGTCAGCCCCGGCCTTGAGCATCGCTTCTACAAGGTGCAGCCGCCTTCCAAGTGCAGCTCGCAGAAACGCAGACCGCCAACCAAGATTTGGGTCTGCACCATTTCGAAGTAGTAGGTCAATGCATTGCTCCGTGTTGCGACGAAATGCCCGACTCTTCGAGTCGTCGAGCAGTCCTGACAAAGAAAACTCCAGTGCAGTCATTCCTTCTGACGTCAGATAGTTGACGTCAGCGCCTTGAAGCACACATAGACTCAGGGCTTTAATATTCGACGATATGGCCGCAGCGATTAAAGCGCTACCCGCCTCACTCTCAAGCGGAACATCCAAGTCCGCGTCACCCCCCACCAGGGTTGGCAATTCGGTGGCGCCATGCTTCCTAAGCACCATTGCTAATTCCTCGTCATCGTTTTCAATGGCCTCGGACAAGAGCGAGGCGCCATCATGAAGAATGTTGGGGTTTGCGCCTGCTTTCAGCAGTGCCTTGATGAGATCGAGCGAGGACTCATCGCCGCCCTCCTCGTCATCGTCACCACCGCTGAGCATCCGCTTGAGCTCTTTGAGCGCATCCAGTGCTTTGCTATCGCTTCGAGCGCCAATGGCCTGTAGGAGAGCCGTTCGACCTCGTGCGCCAGTCGCATTGACATCAGCACCAGCCTTTAGAAGTGCTTTGCAGACTTCAACGTGGCCCTTACCCGCAGCGTTGATGAGTGCAGTCCATCCTTCATGATCCGCAATGTTTGGCGATGCCCCTGCCTTGAGAAGCAACGTCACAACTTCTTCGTGGCCCTCGTTGGAGGCGCGCTTCAAGGCAGTCCAACCATCTCCATCAGTCTTGTCAACGGCAACGTTGCGTTTGAGCAATGCCTTGACAATTGCGGTCATGCCGTTTGTCGAAGCAAGGATCAGCGGTGTCGTTGATGTCGAAATCGCGACCCTGCTCTCGGCATCCGGGTCGGGATTGGCCCCGGCCTTGAGCAAGAGCTCGGCTGCGTCCTCACTTGCACCGTTCGCCAGCGACCACATCAATGGGGTGTAACCTGAATCGGACAGGACGTTGAGATCAGCGCCCAGCTTCAACAGAAGCGCGCACATCGGACCGTTGCCTCTCGCTGCCGCAACTGTCAGTGCAGTCTGATTGCCTGACGATCCCTGACTGGATCCAATTTCGTAGGCTGCGTTTACGTCTGCGCTGTGCTTTGCAAGCGTCTTGACCACATCGTCGTGGCCCAAAAAGCACGCAATGAGGAATGCGGAAAACGTGTCCTGCCTCCTCTGGTTCACGTCAACGCCCAGCTTCACCAGCTCTTGGACGATGTCGTTATGGCCATTCTCGGCCGCTGTCATCAAGAGGGTGGTTCCATCCGGCAGCGTCTCCTTGAAGTCTGCCCCAGCCTTGATCAGCCTCCTAAATTGCTGAAGGTCACCCTGAGTCGCGGCCTCAAAGAGGGGCGACGGAGGCTCCTCCGTCTCCGGTAGGCTGGCCAGGAATTCGGCCAGCTTAAATAGATCATCCAGTTGTGCTCGAGGTACCGCGTCTTCGCCCTGCGACCGAATGAGATTGATTCGGTCGGTGATGCCTTCATGATGGCCCTCGGTCAGCTTGTCTTGAATGTGAGGCGTATTGATCAATTCTTCTAGTTGATCGAGCTTTGAACTGACTTCATCGCTGAGTTGCGGTTGGACGTCTCCGTCTTCATCTAGAACGGCTTCCTCAGGATCTTCATCCTCGTCAGTCGCGTCGTCAGAGTCCTCGGGTTCGTCGTAGGGAAGTTTGTCCTTGAACGGATGGGAGTAACGTCCCACCAGCATGTCTGCCACGTCGATGGTCTTGCCAGTTGTCTTGCGCCAGCCTTCCTCAGCATCAGAAGGATCGATGCCATACGCGTCGTACAGCGCGTCATCTGCACCGAACTCCATGAGCGTCTTCAAGACCTTGTGTTGGTTGGCCTCTTTTGCAAGACTCGATGCTGACATGCCCGCAAGATTCTTGTGATTGATGTCCGCCCCCAGGTGATACAGGCTTCTGACAACACCAACAAAGCCAGCCTGTGCGGCGAGCATCAGCGGCGTGTTGCCCTGCTCATCGGTACAGTTGATCGAAGCGCCTCGATCTCTGAGATTCAGGATGGTGCCAAGTGCACCATCGCTGCTGGCTCGAAGCATGGCTTCTGCGACAGGGAGCTCACCGTAGTCTTTGGTCTCCGCATTCGCTGTCCGCAGAATGTGGATGACCAGCGGCCAATCCTTCTCGATCGCAAGCGAGAGCGCAGTCTCACCGTCAATGTCTCGTGCGTTGAGGTCGTCGCCCCGATCAACGTACCGTTGAACCAAACTTGGGTGATTGGCGACCGATGCAAGGATCAGCGGGGTGTACCCCAGGTCGTTACCTGCGCTCAAGTCGACGCCATGACTCAGCAGATAGTCGAGAACCTCGGGATCCTTGTTGCGCGCAGCAACAAACGCCGAGCGTGCACCAAACGTGACCAGTCTTGATCCGCCGCGCGCATCAAGCTCCTGGAGCAATTCCAAGCTCCCATGTTCGGCCACAGCCAAAGGAAGCGTGTCCGAGTCGCCAAAGCTTGGCTGAGCACCGCGTCGCAAGAGTTGCAAAGCGATTCGCATCTTCTTGTTGTCCAGCGCGAGCGCGAAAGCGCCGAATCGGCCCTCAGGAAATATTGCATTGACGTCGGCACCAGCGTCGATCAAGAGATCGATGACCTTGCCCTGCCCACTCACTACCGCACTCATCAGCACGGTCTGGCCGTTCGGCAAAGCGTGGTTGGGGTTTGCGCCTGCTCCAAGCAGCTCCTTCACCACCTCTGTATCCCCATTGCTCGAGGCGATAAGCAGAGCAGACGATCCGTCCGCACGCAAGACATTCGGGTTGGCCCCTGCGGCCAGGAGAGCGCTTACGACATCCGCGTTCCCGTGGCGCATGGATGCTGCTATCACCGGCGGGATGTCGACGGCAGTTGGGGGTATTTCGAGATCTGGCTTGAGTCCACCTGCCAACAGGCCATTGACTCCAGCAAGGTCACCATTGGCGGCCAAGACAGAAAGTCGGCTGGCTGCCGGGAGCTTGACAAAAAGACGGGACTCGGAAATCTTTCGAAGAGCTTCCCCGTCCAGGTCCTTCCATGCTTCCTCCAACTGGCGCTGGAGTTCGTTTCCCTCTTTCTCTGCCTTGGCTCCCGCCTTCTTCTTGATTGCAGCAGCGATCATTTTGGCTGCAGCTTCATGCCCGTTGTGCTTGGCTGCGTCCAACGGTGAAGCCGAACCAGGGACCTTCGCTGTGACATTGACGCCCTTGTCCAACAACACGCGGACGACATCGTCGTACCCGTTCATGGCAGCAATGAAGAGGGGATACAGCGGGGTGTCGCCAGTCTGAACCACCACGTCGGGATTCGCGCCATGGTCCAGAACGACTCTCGCGACTTCGGCATGGTTCTTCATGACGGCGCGCATGAGCGGAGTGCATCCCTCGGCGTCTGCGCCGTCCACCGCTGCTCCTTGCTGAATCAGCGCCGCCGCAACCTTGGCATTGCCTGTGATGCCACAGTTGTGAAGCGGTGTTCTATTTTCGTTGTTCAGCGCGGCAATGCTGGCGCCGGCCTTGCACAACAGTTCGACCGTTCGCTGGTCACCGCCGATCGCGGCCGTGTGCAACGGCGTCGATCCGTCCGGCAGCAGCTTGGTGGCGGATGCGCCTCGGGCCAGCAAGGCCTCTATGCAGGCGTTGGCGCCCGTGGCGCAGCAGATGTGGAGCGGCGTGGCTCCCGCATTATCACCCGTCTTCGGTCCAAGTTCGACAGGAGCGCCCGCATCCAGGAGCCGCTTGACCATCGCTACGGCCGAGTCGCCACGGGACACTGTCAAGTACAGAGGCGAGTTGCCGTTGTTGTCTTCGCGGGTGAGGTCCGGCTTCTGCGTCAGCAGGTACTCAGCCGTCGCCCACTGGCCTTTGTCGAGGGCGGCAAGGAGTGGCGTATCGCCCGACTCTGGCTCCGCGGCGTTGATGTCCACCCCCTTCGACAGAAGCTGCTTCACTTTCTCGGTGTCGCCCGCTCGCGCTGCGGCGACCGTCTCTGCGATGCGCTTCTTCTCTCCCCCGAAAAGGCCGAAAATCATGAGTTACTCCTTCTTGGTTTTTCTTTGCGGAGGAAGGACTCCATCCGCGCCCATGGTCACTTATCAGTCGGATCGATTATGTCGACGCACTGCCGACGCTTGAATCCAGCAAGCTTGCGAGTGATTGGATTTCACAGCGATCACCGACCCAAGTCGGATCGAATCGGCTCGCGAGTTCGATCTCAGATTGACCAAGAGATCGTCCCTCAGCCGCCGCAAGCACCTGCGCAGCGTAGGTAAGCGCTGCTGCCAGGTCGACGTAGCCCTTGCACCGTGCTTCGCCGTCCTGGTTTTGCCATGCCTGCTTCCAGTTTGTGGCGGGATCAAGCTCGGTTTCGTCGAATACGGTTCGCTCCAAAACAATCTTGGCGGAATCAGCGGAAACCCAATAACCTGGAAACTTCATAAGTCTTCTCTCGCGCTCAAACTTTTGATTCTCTGCCGACAACCAAACAATGGTCGAGCGTACTTTTTCGTTGGTTATCCATGCTTTCTCCCGAACACAGCCTGGGACAGGCCAAGCCCAAAGGCGAGCGCGCCGATGGTGCCGAGTACCCCCGGCCCGTCATCTCGCGTCTGCTGCGGCCTGATCGATAACTCCACTCGCTCCTCCTGTTGGGGCTGCAGCGTCCCCACGAGTGCGCTGAGCTTGGCCATCTCCGGGGGACTGGTCATGTTGAGTGGCACGGTCAGGACGACATCACTCGACGGTTCGATGCGACGACGTCGAAGCGCGCCTGCCGGGTTCGAAATCGTCGCGACCAGGTCATCCAACCAGTCGCAAATGTTCCGGATGTGGTGGCGGTAGACGCCCAGGATCAGGGCACGCGCCTCGATGCTCTCAGCGCCTGCGTGGGATGCCTTGGCATCGAGATAGCCATCGATCAGCTCGGAGATGACCTGCTCCAGCCGGCCCACCGATCGGCCGACTTCAAGCGGCCCGACGCCCTCCTTGCGGATCACCTCGGACATGAGCCCATCGAGTCTGGGGGTCAGCCGAGACAGGGCATGCTCGATTTCGCCCATGTGCCGCGACAGGGACTCCAGCGCTACGAAGTCCTGGCTTGTCGGCCGAACTCTGCGCACCAGCGCTTGCCGTGTGGCCTTTGCCACCGGAGCCAGTGCTTCCCCAAGCACGAGGAGCTGCGGCGGGAGCACACAGTTCACTTCGCTGGAGGGCAGCACAGGTGAGCTCATGATCAGCGGCGCTTGCGGGATTTCTGACAGATCAGACTTCGGCTGAACATCCTGGCGCCCTTGGTCTCAGGGACTTGCTCGCGCGCCTCATCACATCCGCACCTGAATGGTGCGCGATTGCGGGTGTGGAAACGCGGTGCTATTGCCATCTGAATGATCGTATCACCGGCAAGCGACAGATCATGTCGTTTGAACGCGCAGTGGTCGTCCGGCCATCTACGCTTTCGATTCCTTGGGTGGGTGGTGGTCTTTCCTGAAGGCTTTGTCGGGCACATTGGCCAGCGCAATCACGCGATCTGACGTCCTTCGGAGGCGAACGACTCGCGAGTCCAATCGGGGTCAAAAAAAATAGGTCTGGAGTGGATCGCGATTGAACATCGAGACACGAGTCCTCAACCCGAAAAAAAAAAGAGCCCTTCCTGGAAGGGCCGTGAAGCAAGGTTTCAGAACCTCCGAAAATCAGCCCGATCGAATCGCCGCCGATCCCAGCCAAGTCGTCTGAACAGCTGGGCTCTGGCCAGCGCGGGATCACGGTCAAACCCGCTGTAGGTGACGCCGTCGCGGGTGTAGCAGTATTCCCAGCCGCCGCTGATGCGCTGAAACAGAATGACGTCCATGGCCTTCTCCTTCGGCGTCATGCGCCGCGCTGTTGTCGCATCCGCTCCAGACGTGCGTCGATGCAATCCGCGATGCGCCTGATCGCCAGTCCGACCGGCTCGAAGTTCCCGGTCGTGTTGATGCCGTGGTACAAAAGGGCTCGCTTTATGCCCATGGCGTCCAGCACCCTGGTCAGCTCGGTATGCACGTCCGTCTTGCGCTGGAAGCTGTTGAACGGGTAGGCCTTCGCCCTGGCCAAGGTGCGTTTGAGGACCTTGATGCGTTGTTCGCATTCACGCAAGGTCAATGAACCCACGTCATGCAGGCGCAAGTCGATACTGACCGTGCCGTCAACATCTATCCATACGTACAGCGCCATGTCGCCAATGGCGCGGCATTCCTCGCTCATGCAGCTGTAGGGGTCACCGGGCACCACACCGCGCAGCGACACCCAGAACGATGACGTCTGGTTGTCGTGGCTGCCGTGGTCATGGTCACCCCAATAACCCGGCCCGGAATGACCATCCCAGGTCGGGATCACGATTTCGGTGTTGCTGGGTTTTTTCATCCTGTTCTCCTTGGTTTGGTAGAAAAAAACCCGCACTCGGCGGGTTTTTCTGGTTTGAAATGGCTTTCAGTCCATGCGCTCAATTCGGACCGTGAAGCTGTGACTGATCCTCCAGCGTGACCGGCATCGAGGCACCGTTGCCTTTCAGACGTTCGGCCTTCTGGTTCAGCTTGGCCGCCAGTCCCGGCTTGACGCCCGAACTCCTGTGCGTTGGAGGGGACTCGCCTTCAGACTCATCCGGATAGAACTCCTCGACCACGGCCGCACCGTCTTCTTCCGACTCCTCGAAGGCCCCGGCTGCAAAACCCAGCCTTGCCGCCTCATCCAGCGCCATCTGGTCAAACCCGGCCGCCAGGCGCTCCTCCCGCTCGGTCCGTGCGCTCGCCAGGGACTCCGTCAAGGCCATGCCCGTGCGAACCGTCAGGTCCACGTAGTAGATCGGCGCCCGGTGGGACTGGGTCGTCGATTTCCCTCGAAGCCGAAGTTC
>Ga0116141_10003843_pt1 | contig 12701 bp, 9 predicted proteins | sample AD_UKC097_MetaG_FD_89744 | JGI IMG/M metagenome (GOLD analysis project Ga0116141, IMG submission 89744) | Active sludge microbial communities of municipal wastewater-treating anaerobic digesters from USA - AD_UKC097_MetaG | ecosystem: Engineered > Bioreactor > Anaerobic > Digestate | place: USA... | reverse complement strand
TTAAACTGATAATTAATATCCGGAAACCAATTATTTGAATTACTAACCTTAATAAATTGAATGTTATTATGACTTAATGATTTATTTGGTTGATCCTCACCTATGTACAACCTTTCTTGTGGTTCATATATAACTTGCTTAAGCCCTTCAAAAACCGGATCAGCTTTTACCCATGTAAAACATTTCCCAATTCGATCTTTATCTGGGCTATTTGAAAAACAATGTGCATCGCTACAATCCAATAATAGATCATTAACCCTTTGTTCAGTTAGTTTTTTCTTAGCTTTATAGAATTGTTCAACATCAGCAGATGATATAAACACAAAATCAACTTTATTAATTATATCTTTTTTTTCAGCTATAGAACCTTCATTCCAGGACATACTTTCCCACTCTGCTTTTCCTACTGCAGTCAAATACTTTGTTGTTTTACCATCCTTAAAATATGATGAATTGTTTAATAACGAGTAAATATCATCCTCACTTATTGCAAGATTGTTAAAACCTTCTTCAAAATCCGAACCATATTGAGTTAAACGTTCCGGAGAAACTGAAGCTTTTATTTTTGTTCCTAAATCTCTTATACTACCACGAGTAATAATACCATTCCAACCAATTCCACTATGACCAGGTGTCAGCTTATAGTTACTAGTGAGACCATTTAAAAACTGTTGTTGAATAATATCCGGACTAATTTCATTTGAAAAAATAACATGAAAATTAATTTTTCTAAAAGATGAGTTTGATCCAGCAAATTTTGGGATTCTGAATTCTATGACCGGAATTATCAAATCAATATTTGATAAACGGCCAGATGCTTTATACTCAAGAACCTTCCTATAGCCATCTAAAAAAATATAATCATTAATTCCAAGGACCTTAAATTCTGAAGGTAGACTTTCAATATCATTGATAAATGACTCCCATATTGCTTCATTATCTCCGCCATAGTTCTGAATAATTGAACTTGGAGTATGGACATGTAAATCCCATTTGCGCCATTCAGAACCTTTTGGATAATTGTAATTACTCATATTTTGGCTCCATTCAAACCTCAATCACCTTCATGCTCTCTTCCCCAAACTGGCTGATCACTTTCACCGCGATTTTCTGCCCTTTCTTTGCTTCGAAGGGAAGCGAAACGTGACCATACACCCGTTCGAATGCCTCTTCATCAATCTCGATTTTCAGGGTTTGCTCGGCCTTCTTCTTTGTACCGCGTTTCGCCATGTCGTCGAGGCCGCGACGCCATTTGTCGAATTCGTCTTTATCGCCACCACAGAAAAAGACCTGACGGACAATGAAGTTGGAACCGTCATAGTCGCTATCGATCATCCAGTAAGCGATATCGGCGACACTGCGAGGCTTTACCTCGTCCTTGATAGGATCATAAATGTCGAGGCCTTGAATTTCGACCTTGACTGTGCGGTCCTTGCCGCTTCCTTCCTCATGCAGTTTAATGTCAGGCTCACCTATGGTGACGAAAGAAGCGGCCTTCTTGTCCTTTTTCAGAAGGCCCTCTTGAAGCAGGTCGTCGTGCATACGGGTCTTGGTGACCTCGAAGCTCCCCATGCTGGTGGTAATGTTTTCATTGGAAATATTACTCTCGAAGGAAAAGCCGAGGATGATGAGCCAGTCGGCATCGCCGCGAGTACGGCATTCCTTGACGGCTTCGTTGACAGCCTGGCGGCTCACGGTGCCGAAACGGGGGCCAATGTGCAGATATGCCTTTCGCTCACCCTTAGGTGTGTTATAGAAACCTTCAGCATGGAGCCAGCCGGAGGCGAGACGTTCGATGCGAACGAAGATGGCGGTCTCGTTTTTCAGACCATTCTTTATACCGGCGGATTTCATGTGCTCAAAGATGCGGTCCTCAAAGTTCTGTAAATCGTCTGTGTTGGTTGATACATCAATAGCTTCTGGCGACTCCGGCTCGAAGGCCTGGAGCGTTTCAACGGTGAAGGGACCAGCAACACGAAGGCTTTTATTGTCTGATTCAGGCTGATCAAATAAGGTTTCATCTTCAGGTGGTTCGTCGTTTGCAAGAGATTTAAGAGTGATATGGGGAACCTTCTTATAAATGAATCCCTGCCGAATGTCCTTTCCCTTTTCGTCGTAGAGCTTGTAGTATGGAAAAGTAGTTGTCATAAGCCGTGTTTTGGCAATGTTTAAGGCAATGCGAGAAGTATCGATGGTGATCCAGCGACGGCCCCATTGTTCAGCGACATTTGCAGTGGTTCCAGAACCGCATGTTGGATCGAGTACGAGGTCGCCGGGATCAGTGGACATTAAAAGGCATCGTTCGATAGCAGAAACAGCAGTTTGGACAACATATAATTTACCTTCTGATCTGCTTTGAATTCCACCAATGTCGGTCCAGATATTTGATAACGGGAAAATTGGAAAATCATTTAAAAACCGAATATACCTCAAAGAATTTCCCTCAATAATAATTCTATTGAGTGCATTTAATTTTTTTAGGCCAGCTACAGTTGTTTTCCAATGAAGACCCTTAGGAGGGGTCCAATTACGACCAAAGCATTCAAATGATTGATCTGTTGATGACTCGCCTTGTGAAGTTAGCTGATCTGATACAGCAAGACTTTCTGGATCAAAACGACCTTCAGGTATTGCTGTTATAGTTTTTATGGGTTTATACTTTGTTGCACCTTCATCACCAGCAGATTTTTCTCTATATAATTGACGATACTTAATATTATCCATTGATTTGGAATACCATATTAAATAATCAGCAATAGATGAAATATTCTTACTTGAAAAACCCGTTGTTTTATTAAAAGCAATTAGAGTAACAAAATTCTCACTCCCAAACACCTCATCCATAATACATCGAACCAGGTGAACATTCTCATCAGATATCTGCACGAAACAGGAACCGCTTTCCGTGAGAAGCTCGCGAGCCAATAGAAGCCGATCACGCAAATAGCTCAAATATGAATGAATCCCAAGCTCCCAGGTATCGCGGTACGCCTTGATCTGCTCCGGCTCACCGGTGAGGTGCTCGTCACTGCCGTCCTTCACATCACGGCCGTGCAGGTGCATCTGCCAGTTGGAGCCGTACTTGATGCCGTAGGGCGGGTCGATGTAGATCATTTGGATTTTGCCCGACATGCCCTCACGTTCAAGCAAGGATGTCATGACGAGGAGGCTGTCACCCTGGATGAGACGGTTGGACCATCCATCCTGGTGCTTGTAATACTCAGATACTTTTTCTATCTCCTCGATCTCGAGAGCGTTACCGAAGAGCTCGTTGACGCTGAAAAGATCGCCCTGGACCTCATCGGCTTCTTTCAAACGGTAGAAGTTTTTTATAAGCAGTTCCGGGGATATGTGCTCATGACGGTAGAGGGAGCGAATATCTATCTTAACGAGGTCCTCATGGTCATCATGACCGTATTTATTGAGCCAGAATAGTTCCGGGTCCTGGCCCCGGTGGACCACGGGATTGACCGGGTATTCCGCGGCGGATTTCTCTTTCACTTTTGAGCTTGCGCTTTCTATACCCGCCTCCTCGATGGAAGGGATGTGAGAGCGTGTGTCGGATTTATGCTTTATGGAATCGATTTCTTTCATAATTAGAGACTCCTGATCATATCAACGAGTTGGTTTTTTATATATCGAATATCATTGGCTATCTCTATGAAATACCATTCATCATAATCGAATTTATCCCTAACGGCGTTCACCGCAGGAAGCCAGCGGTTTTCAACGTGCCACTTCTTGGCTGCCTTGTCCTTGTTCATGCCGGTAATTTCAATGATGAGATTCACCAATTTACCACTACCGGTTTTACACCTGGCGATAAAATCAGGATAATATTCTCTATCCGTTTCACCGTTCACATAGGGAACGACGAATCCGAGAAAAGCGTTCTTAACGTAACTTTGCACTTCATCCATTTCTTCGAGGGTCTTTGCCGCGATCTGTTCCCAGCTTTCGGTATCGGCCACTACAAAGTTAACATGGCTTTTCACCGTGGGATACACCTCACGGGAGGTATTACCGTTCACGTATTTGGTGCTGCCGAATTTGTTATAGAAATTGAATACCGGAAGTATGGTGTCCGTCGATTGACTCTGCGCGTATATGCCGCGCATTATGTGGCCGCAGATGACCTTGGGATCGAAGAAGAACAGTAATCGCTTGTAGTTATCATCAGTGATACCCGGTAGTACAACTTTGTTCGCGTACCATTCGGAAACTATGCTTTTTAGCTTATTGAATTTATGGAAGAATGGATTCCCTTCGTCGTCGGAGTAATAATACCTGATAAGCTCTTTTGTAATGAAATAGATAATCTCCTGGTCGCGCATCTCAAGAACGCTTTTTACCTTCATCTTCTGATGTTCGGGAGTGAAAGCGCTCCCCATTTCTGTCTCAACGGGATACTTGGAACCGTCGATCTCAAAGTTTTCTATGCCGCTGAAATCGGACTTAATTTCACCTTCGCGGCTTTCGATTCGATACCCGATGAGATTCGGAAACGAAATCTCATGGTCTTTTTGCCTGTCCGGCAGCGCAAATATACGGGTATGATCGACCGGAGGCGGTGGAGGGGTAGTGCCGCCCTTGAACATTTTAAAAGGAACGCCTATTATGTGGGCATACTCCGGCGGGAATTTTTTCACGGCTATCTTGCGCCCGTCCGTCGTTGGATTGCCCTCTTTGTCATAGGTTTCAAGATAGTAGCTCCGCCGGCGCAGGGCGCGGCCCGCGACTTGTTCGCACAGGAGCTGGGAACCGAAAGCGCGAAGGCCCATGATATGGGTGACCGTATTGGCGTCCCATCCCTCCGTTAGCATGGACACGGAGACCACGCAACGAACGTGAGAACCCAGCGTTCCGGGCTTTCCCACGGTGTTTACGACCTCGCGGAGGATATCGGCCTCGTCGATGTTTTCCGGAGAGCGGTCCGGATGCTTAATGCGATATTCCTTTTTGAATTCTTCTATTTCAGGGGCGAATATCTTTTTGAATTCATCGTTTATCTGGTTCGAGTTTTCAAGGGCGTCGCTGTCGATGAGCAGAGTGGGGGGCCGATGCAACGGTTTTTTCGTAACTCGATCGTAATTGGAAAAAAGATCGTAATAGCCTGTGACAGTATCCACTATTTCACCGGAATCATCGAATATTTCATAACCGGCGACGAATTTATACACCTCGCGCGAAACGGAGGTATTGTTACAGACTACGATAAATACGGGAGGTATGTCATCAAGGGTAAGCTGTTCTTTGCCTTTAAACTCAAAGGCATCATTGTAATGGTTATAGAATTGATCAAGGGCGGCTTTTACCTTTGAGGGAAGCCGGGGCGGCTCCTCCTGGACGGATTTGCCTTCCTTTTTCGCCTCCGACTTCGCCCTGCGCTGGCCCTTGCGGGGAGGCTCGTCTTTTACGTGTTCGTATAGATTGCGGAGCACCGGCATTTCGAGCTCCTGCGTACTGTCGGATTCCGGGAGAAAGGGAATTTTCACCAGGCCCGACTCGATGGCCTCGATGAGCCCGAAGTCCATGACCGCCCAGGGGAAAAGGCTGTACGCTTCGTAACCGGACCCGCTCAAAAAATAGGGAGTGGCGGAAAGGTCGTAGACGCTCTTCACCTTAAAGCGTTTCGCGATCTCGACGAGACCGTTATACCAAATTGCCGCCCGGGCGTTCTCCTCGACCGTATCCTCTCCCTCGGCCGATTTTCCTTTTTCACGGGGAAGGTAACAATGGTGCGCCTCGTCATTGAGAATGAGAAGACGGCTTTCGGATTTGAATTTCCCCAATACCCGCTTGACAACGAGATTGTAATCTTCCTTTTCCACTACCTTCTCGCCCTGAGCGTTCCGTTTGCCGTCGAATGGGCTTTTTTTATTGCCCGAGAGAGCCCGCGGCTCAAAAGCATGGTAATTCGTTATGACAATTCTCGCATTGAGATTGAACAACATACGTTCGAGGTTTCGCGGGACCAGGCCACGTACTCGATAATAATCCTGAATGTTCTGGGGCGATGAATTGAGGGTGTCGACAAACAGCACGCCGAGACGGTCCTTGATGGTGATGCCGGGGGTTACCAAAAGGAAATTGTCGGCAAATCGGGTATCGCTCCGGTATTCCTGTCGATTAAAGAAATGATAAAGGATGAGGGCCGCCATGACCACGGTCTTACCCGTTCCGGTTGCCATTTTAAAGGCGATCCGGGGAAGATTATTCTCGGCCTGGCCGTTGATAGTCTGATAACTTTTTAATCTTTCAAGGATATGATTACCCGCGTTTGATTTCTCGGCGACTTCGTTTAACCACACGGCGGTTTCAACGGCCTCGCGCTGGGCGAAGAACATGCGCTTCGTGTCATGCCGGTCGGGATCGTTGAACCAGAAGGTAAGCAGCTCCTTGGTAACCCTTGTAGTCTGTGGGTAGCAAGCGACCCGCCACTGGCCGACTTCCTTTCGAATAAGATTGATCAGCTCCGTGCCGTATTCGTCCTCGAGGTCATTTACTGAGAATATAGACTTCTGCTCTCTCTGCTTCGTGGGAATGACTTTAATATCCGGGGTGAAAATTCTTCTGCCCTCGATGATCCTGTCGTAATCGAGCTCGCCGGTTTCGCTGGTGGCGTAGTGGTAGCGCGGCTCTTCGTAGGGATTGTTGAGGATGGGGTTGTTGGAGTTCATTTGTCCAATACTCATTATAAGGAATTCCATCTATGCTTATAGACCATACCACGCGTAGTATTAAACAAATCAAGTGCCGCAATCGTATCATCCATCACTTCAGAAAAATCACGATATTTCGCGCGAACTCCTTTTGTTTTAAAATATGTCGCAAGCTGCCCAGCCGTATTGAACAACATATTCAAATACTTGTACGTATCATCATACGAAGCCTGGCTGGCATACTCTGTCTGCATTTTTAGACAATGAAGGTAATGTCGGAAAGCCTCACGCTCGGAAAAATCAACAGTGGTGGGCTGTGCACCCGAGAATAGTATATTCGCATAATCCGAAAGAAAAGAATCATCAGTTTTTATTTCATCAAGGATGCCAGCTCTTTTCGCTAAGTCAAGATATGTGATTTGGTACTCTGATAATGATTGCGGGCAATAGTACCAAGTTGTTTTCTTTTTCTTTTGATCTTCCTCGGGTTGTTCAAATTTTTCCAATGAGAAGGATCGCACATTCACCCACGTTCCCGAGGCAATGGCATCAACTTTCGCAAGTGCCAAATATAACATTTGTTGACTGGAATAACCAACAATGACTTTTTTACCTAATAGTTTAAGGCCAGCGCATAAATCAATCAATCCAGCGAGCCATGACGCATCTGGTATCAGATAATCATTTTTTGAGTGCCGCGCAACGATGTAAAAACCATCCACGGGCCAATCTTCAATGTGTTCTATAATATTATGGACCTGATCTTCAGATACCACTACTTCAGATGACAACGCCAGTGACGCATAGCAAGGAATTCGAATATTTTTTCCATTAACAACATCAATCATTTGATCATTGCATCTTTTCCAGTCATCATTAATATCATCACTACACCTTCCTGGAATAAAGAAAATATCAGACTCATATTTTACATTGTATTCGTTCCAAAGTATATCAATCATGTCATTGATCGCACTTCCAGAGAAAAAGCTTCCCGTATCAAAATCATTCGGCCAGAATGAATGTTTAATGAGTTTTTCATGATCTGAATATGGCTGATAAAATTGGGGATCGAGAGTAATTCGACCGCCGATATTTTTTATATCATGGCTGAACTTTCCCATCTGATCAACGGTCATGTCCCGAGGACTCAATATACAAGTACCCCCACCCCATGATGATATTAAAGTCTTAGCATGCTCCATCATGCCATAACCCATTTGCAAGTAAAGTTCCATAGAAACCTCAGAAAGAAAGTGTTGTACGAATTGAACGTAAAATATCCAACGCCTCTTGTGCCGAAGACGGCCGCCGTGAAATTCTATTATCACCGATAGTTTTAATGAAATTCGCGAGCAAATACTGCGGATCGCCTGATATTTTTATCGCCGGTAACGGATCCCGCTCGATTTTGCGAATGACCTGAAATACATCACGAACGTCTTTCACATAGAAGTTTTCTCCGCTCACCATTTCATACGCAACAACTCCGATAGCAAAAAGATCGGTTCGTGAATCAATTTCCCTCTTGCGGTTTCGAAACTGTTCAGCAGACGCATACCCGACCGTACAAGGGGCGAAGGGAGCATTTGAATTCGTCAGTGAATCAAGATCGAGATGGCGAGCAATCCCAAAGTCAATCAGCCATATTTTACCGTCAGTACCGATGATAATATTCTCAGGTTTAATGTCGCGATGAACGATTTTAACCTGTTCTGCTTTTATAATAATCGAGAGAATAGTTTCAAGGAAGGAATATATTTCCGCGAGGGAGAAACGCTTGCCGGTCTTTAACACTTCGCGAAGTGTTTTCCCATCAATACGTTCTTCAATGATCCAAAAGTCGTCACCGGTAACACATGATTCAAATATGCGGGGAATATGATCGGATTTGACGATTTCAGAAGATCGTATTTCTCTCTTGATACGCTCACATAGTTCGAGGTTGTCCTGGCTTGGTTTTATTATTTTGAGCACAACATCGCCGTGGGACGGGTGAACAGCCTTGTAAACGGTTTTGTAGCCGCCGGAAGAAAGTTCCTCAATACCGGAGAGAGAAGGAAATATTTCAGAAAATTTCGAACGATCCATTCCTGACACCATCACCCATGTATGTATTCTTGCCTATATACTCATTAAAAATCCAGGAATAATACGAAACCGGCATCTTCCTCCTTTCGGATTTTGAAACTACATCGTAATTATTATTGTGATAGGAAAGCAACCCGGCGGGGGATACAGCCGCCTTATCAATAATGGTATTTCTTAACGATTCTCCCGGCAACAATACATAACTTTCCGAAGCAAACCAGAAATTCGTCTCCGCCTGGTTGAACGCCGCTTTCCAATTCTTTATTTTCGCTTCAATTGCTATTATTGATTTAACATAAAAGGCATCACTTTTCGAGCACACGCGAAAAGTGTCATTTTTAAAATGCCTAACAAGGGACGAAGAGGACAGCTTGTCAAGGGAGCATCCGAGTTGTTTAGTTGAATAACCAAGTTGATCTCGAAGGTTTCCAAGAGTGTAGTTGCAACGATTCGTCATCATGTGGTGCAGTATCTTTAAATCAATATTTCGAAGATTGCTTCTTTCAGGATGCCACTTCTGAATTTTTACATCGTCCCATAAAACGATGACCAGGTCGGGAAATCCCGAACCGGTAAACGGTTCCGTAAAAACGGTGAATGACTTATCGATATTGGAATTATTCTGTTTATAAACTGAAAGGAAATCATTAACAAGAATCGATTCAGGTCCTTCCGTTCTTTTCTTAAATCGTATATCAACGCTTACAGACAATTGCCACTCCCTTGTTTCTAATCAGTGAACAGGATTACACCGATTCCAATTTTAACCCCATGTTTGCGGCTATCGCATGTTGCCGCTGATCGCCAGTAACGAACAACCCGCACTTATATTCAACCGCCGAGGCAATGTGCAAAGCATCAAGACTACGCAGAGCCCCTTTCTCCAGACATTGAATCGACCTTATAATTACTTCGTTCGTAATATCTATCACGACGAACTCCCCCATATCGAGGAGAAATTCATTTTTTATCCATTCATACTGCTCGGAATTAATCTTCTTTTCCCTGACCAATCGGTTGCATGCCGAAAGCACTTCGGGAATGCACACAATGCAAACCGCCACCTCCTTCGCCTTTTCAATCAATTCCGCCACCCGCCCGCTACCGGACTCTTCGATATAGCGCTTCACCAGGGCGGAAGAGTCGATGAATAATTTCATTTACTTTTCATCGCGTTCGGCGAGAATCGCCCGCGACAAACTGACACCGGGAATCTTCAAAGGCTTGGCCGAGGATAACCTTGCCTTGTCCCGTTTCTTCACCGGCATGAGTATGGCAACAGGCATGCCGTGACGATAGATTTCAATGATCTCGCCTTTTTCCACCTTGTCAAAATACCGCTTTGCGTTGTTTCGAAACTCAGTAAACGTCGCCGACTGCATGGGTTATCTCCTCAATGCTTGATGAGGGTAATGTACATTATCATGTCATGAAATGCAAGTATAAAATGGACTGCCGTTTTCAACGAATGTCCTGTTTTCAGCAAATGCTGAAAAGCCCATTACATCTGAAAAAGATAAACCTTATACTCCACACTGAAATCCTTCTCCATCTTCTCGATCTTCATGAGGGTGTCCACGTCGGCCCCGGAGGCCTCACGCATCTTGAGAGTGTCGATCCGGGCCTCGACCTTCTTGAGCTCGCTGTTGAGGCGATTGATTTCGAGATAGTTTTCATAAAAGCCTTTTCTCTGCAAGGCTATAAGCCTCCGTTTAATTGATGCTTCCTCCTCGTTGAGCCGGTCGATCTGGTAAGCCGATGTTTTCGATTTGAGGGACTTGATTTCCCTTTCGCGCTCCTTGTCGAGCCTGATGATGTCGCCGAGCTCCTGCGGCATGGCGCAGGTGATGGTGATGGTCGCTGATGACGGGGTATGATCCAGTCTGATATAGTCGGTGTTCTTGAGCTCGGGGTTGTAGTTCTTGATAACGATGGTGCCGGAGACGAAGGAGCCGGCGGGGATCTCCGTGAGGCCGGAGAGATCGGAACCGGAGAGGATCTTCGTATTCATGCGGCGGGCGGTGCGGGTAATCTCTATTTCATTGATGTCGGCTTTTTTAAGAATGGTTCGGCCTTCTTTTGAGGGAATGATTTCGTTCGTGTCACCAGGTGACTTGATTCTCAATACATACATCTTTTCAGCGTACATGTTGAGGACGATGAAGTGTTCGGTGACCATTCTTGTCGTCGTATGGTTGAAGTATTCGACCTTTGCCGTACAGAGGTATTCACTGTTGTTCTGATAATCGGTGACGGCACCGTCGTAGTGACGGTAGAATAGCTTGCTCACTGAACGTACCGCCCGGGTAAGGGAAAATGCCTCGCCGGTAACGGTAAAGGCCAGGAAGACGATGACGAAGAGGACCGCGTATTCCTTCCAGGACGACACCAGGACGCGAAGCTCAGGGGTTCGGAAGGAAATATATTCCTTTTGAGAAAATGGTGCCAGGAGCTTCACGCCGGACATATTGAAGAGATCGATGAAGATGTGGCTTGCGAAGGCCAGTACGAGAGCACCATATACAGCGCCGGAGAAGAAAAGGGTAGGGGAGAGGATCACCGCAATCGCGAGAATGGCAAAAAGTGAATGGGTGATGGTACGATGGCCGTATTTTCGCAGGAGATATTTCGAAGCGAAGGGAAATATTCTCCCGATAAGACTCTGGGGATGGTCGATGTCCGGGAGAAGGCGACCAGGGACGCCGGGAGGGCCACGGTGTGCGGCACCCCTGCGGCGGAACAGAGCAGATAGGAAAAAGCGTAATGGGTTGCGGAAGTCATTTGTCAATCACCTCACATTCCCGGATGTATTCAGCGGGCAGGTAATGAAATAGTCCTTCTCTTCAAGGCTCCACCCCACTGAGAGAGGGGAAACTTCGCCCTTCCTGTAACGGCACAGGACAACTCCGTAGTTACCCGCGATGAGATGGTGAATATGATGTCGGCAGTTAATGCAATGAGTTATGGTCATGGAGAATAATCCTTATCATTTCTTCTTCGTGTTGGCAGTCGGTGTGAATATATATTTATAGAAAATGAGCCGGAAGACCACAAGAACCGCATACGAGAACGCTACCAGCGACGTGGCGTAGGATTTCAATACGTAGGCGATGAAGAACAACAGGGAGATGAGCAGGAACGGGGCGATGGAGACCTGGTTGTCCTCCCGCTCCTGGGTGGTGATCTCCTCCGTGGTCTTGCCGAGCTGGAGCTGGTTGGCGATGTATTCGGCCTCCTTGATGTTGTCCCCGGCGGTGTGAAGGATATCGTCAACGATGCGCTCCTTGCGGACGGTGTCGTTCATGTGGATCATCTCCGAGAGGATGATCCGGGTATGATGCCGCTTGAGCGGTTTCAACTCGAGATAGGTTGTGAATAGTTTCTTGTCAGCCTGCCGTGACGATGCCGCCAGGACAACGGCCTTGCCTGAGAGCTTGGCAACGATCTTTCGATCAGTGCGGGAGAGATCGGTGATGTCGTCGATTACGATTACCCGCTTGATGTCCCTGATTTCATCAAGAAGCTCGTCGATTGAAAGTTTTTTGAGCTCACGTTCAGCCTGCTTGTATATTTCCGAATCGTCGATATTTTGGGTGGAAAGGATGATTTTAATAAGCGTTATCTTTTTCTTGAATTCATCAATCATGACCGGTTGGCTTTCACCAGCATCGATGTGCCGGAGAATGGCCGACTTGCCACACCCCCTTGGACCAATAAGGACCACGGAGACGGCGTTTTTTATACGATCATTGAGCTCCGCGACCTCCCGTTCGCGGCCTATTAGCTCGCTGTAATTATGGACAGATAGGTCCGTGCGCCGGCGGCGAAAGAATGTAATGCGACGGAGAAAGCGAAAACGAGAATTATCGAGGACCATGACGGCATCCCTTTTCTGGGTCAATGAAATGTGGGCGTAGATCATCGTGGTATCGAGCTTTGCGTGTCCGA
>Ga0116141_10003842_pt1 | contig 12701 bp, 26 predicted proteins | sample AD_UKC097_MetaG_FD_89744 | JGI IMG/M metagenome (GOLD analysis project Ga0116141, IMG submission 89744) | Active sludge microbial communities of municipal wastewater-treating anaerobic digesters from USA - AD_UKC097_MetaG | ecosystem: Engineered > Bioreactor > Anaerobic > Digestate | place: USA... | reverse complement strand
CGTTGTCCAAAACTCGGTCGTATAAGGGCATGGTGGGGGCTCCTATGGGCATGGAGAAAAATAGATTTTCAAGTAGGCCTCACGTCACCACCACTTTAAACAAATCTCCCCCTCGAACGCTTTCATGGGGCTTCGGATGGCAATTTTGTCCGTGCAAAAATTTGAGAGCCAATGACGGTCTCCGGGCCAAACCGCCCAACTTTGCATACCCCCTCCCCTGCATCACGATAGCCGCGTGACCTCACCACGTCGCGCCTCCTGCGTCAGACCTGCGCGTTGCGTGTCTCGCATCATCCACGAACCACTACGCAACAGAAGGCCATTTCTGCGCGTCTGGCGCGGTGCTGTTCGCATGGCGCAAAAAAGCCCGCTTTAGGGCGGGCATGGATAGGACAAGGTCATCGAGTCGGGCCGGATTTGATCACGAGCTGGCAGGCCTGGGCCAGGGCTGCGGCGCAACTCCGGGCGCTGGGCAAAAGAAAAGCCCCTTGCGGGGCTCATTGTCGAAGGATGAATCTTGCGGGCTACTCGCGGCCCGTCTTCTCTTCATTGTCTGCAATGGCGTCCATTGCGTCGGCCATGCGCCTCAGAAACGCCGCGCATTCTCTTTTCTGCGCCGGATTGAGCCCCTCTCCTGTCGTAGTGTCGCAGAATGCCTCACCTATGTTTTCATGATGGTATCCAAGCCCTCCCGGAGTTATACTGCGTGCATCAAGTCCGAGAATCTCAACCTCGTGCGCGCCAATCGTTTCACCAAACCCATCGCCAAGATCTTCATAGCTTGTCACACACGTGATAGTTGACCCGTCCCATGCTAGGCTAACCGACGGGGCTGGAAGTCCTGCTATGAGTTCATTGCGCATCTTTTGGCCTGCATCCTCAGTGACCCTATCTACCATCGCCTTGAGAAAGTCAGCTGTCTCTTGTTCAATCTCTTCGAAAATATCCATCTTCATTTCCTCCCAACTTGCTTTGACTTAATCAAAAACAACTCCCACGTCCGGGCCTCCACATTGCGCTCACCAGCCTCCCAATACTGCCAAGCCCGCAGCGTGACGCCGATCAACTCGGCGGCCCCCCTCTGCGTGAGGCCCGCACGGATGCGGGCTTCGCGGATGTCGGCGGGGTTAGGCATCTTCGTCACCGCATAGCCTATCAATAGTGCTGAACGCAGAGTCAATCATATCCGGGACGCTGATGTATCCAAGTCGCACGCCGTTGCGGATGAACTTAACAAGTTCTTCATTTTCCTTTTTAAGTTCGCACATTCCAGAAACGCAATCTTCAACCGTGAATCCATGCTCACAAGTTCCGGCAACCTTGATGTATCCCATTTTCCGAAGCGCGAACAGGATGCTGTCGATTGCCTCCATGGACGGGTTTTCTACGTCTGCAGCGACGCGTTGAATATTATGGATAAAACCAGGGTCAAAAATCCATCCCATACTAGCTGATTTTTCGTCTGCGAGAGGTACTGTTTTTTTTCCCATTACAATTCTCCTTGTAATAACTTGCGCATCTCATTGCTTCAATGTCGTCGCTAAAATCGGCAAGAAATCCTTCGGTTGACGAGTAAATCCGAAATCCGTCGGCGTATCTATTTTTTCGTGTCGGAGCAGCCTTTATGAATGTCGGCATTGCGCTAAATTCCCAATACTCTGAGGTGAACTTCATGCCGCACCCGTCGCTTTGGCAAGCGCAGATTCTGCCAACAGTCCATCCTCTTTGGTAATTACTGCCTCGCCGTCGCGATCCGACATCGCAAGTTTCCCATAAATCGTCTTGAGCGCGTCAAAAAGATCTGGCGCGGCGCTGATGAGGTTTGCAGCATCTCGGGATATGACGCCAGAAATAACCATATATTTTCCGTCGTCATCCCAGCCATCGCCAACAGACGGTCCTCCAGCCTGAACAAAGTGATAGTCATCTCCATCTTGCGTCTTTCCGAAGTCACGAACAAACCACGGACCTTTTGGCCAATTTTCCATGTTCATCCTCCTTTTGAGGGGGCCGAAGCCCCCGGTGTGGTGGTTATCGCCAAAGCCCAACACGCTCAACCATGTCAGGGCCAAAGCTAGTTGCAAGCCCGTTACGGAATGCGCGGATGCGCTTCACGAGATACTTCGGGAAAGAGGCACGCATGGAGTCAACTTTGTGGATGATCTCAAGCCCGCGAGACGAAGAGATGTGGTTGAAGCCAGCGGCCAGCCCGAGAGAGCCAAGGCCGACATTTGAAGCAGACAGGGTTTCGGCCATGCCATTTTCAACAAAGAGGTCGGTGGTCATCTCGTCAAATTGACGTTCAAACATTTCATCCTCCGGTTTGTTTCGGGTTGTTCGTCCTTGTTGATTAATAAATACGAACTATGTTCGTACAAGTCAACAACTAATTTCAAATTTTCCAAAATAATTTTGCAATAAAAAAGGCCCACTTGGGGCCTAGTTTGAAAATATCTTTTGCGAACTCACATCGGCAACCGCGCCACACCCCTGTTCTTCGCATCGACCTTCCGCATCGGCTTCCCGCCACGCATGGCCTGGGCAGCGTCTTGGACGGTCCTGATGCAGCACCTCATGCCCTGCCGACGCATCTCTTTCGCCGCTTCGAGCTCCGTCATCCCGAGGGACAAGAGTTGGATCGCCATTTCCTTTTTCGTCAGCACGTCGCTCGGCCCCATCACGGGGATGATCTCGGACCCGCCATAGTGCTTGCACAGTTCGAGCGCGGCCTCTTCCCCGAGCGTGAACAGCAGCGCCTCGTTGGGTCGCTTCGGGACGTACAGCGGGAGGCCACCGTAAGCGTTGCACAGGTCTTTCGCGCCGGGCTTCCCCAGTATCCTGACGAGGTCAGGCCATGAGACGCTGTCGCGAGCCATCAGGGGCGCACCTCCAGCTGCAGACTCTCGCAAATCGCCTCGGCCAGTTCCTTGGCCTCTTCCCACGGCAACACGTGCTCGTCGCCGCGGATGACGACGTTGACCTTTCCCGGGGAGAGCCAGCGCGCCGTGGTGGCCTTGATGGCGGGCATGTGGGGATGCGTGTCAGTCATAGGCTCACCTGCTCCTTGAAGTGAATTTTAGGATACTCGTATTTCACGACAAGCATCCCACACAGGCGATCCAGCTTCACCCGGCGTTGTTCCTCCACCCAGCACTCGAAGTTGTCTGCCGTGACGCTCCCGGCCGTCATATCGGCCACGATATACGCCACCTGCTCAAGCATGATTCGCACGTCGGCGATCTCGGACGCCAACTCCATGGGCCTGACCCGGCCGCGCTTGAACTTCGACGACCTCTTCGGCCACCATACCCATCTGGGCGTCCTGGCCCCACTGCTTCACGGCCTCACGAAACGGATTGTCGGTCAGAATCACTTTGCCTCCATGAGTTTTGAAATCCTCGAAAACAATTCCAGCCAGGCCATCACAGCGCACGCCGTGATAATTGCGCCGAGCCAGACCCAGACCTTGAAGATATTGCCAGCGCCTTCGATGCCGTAGAAAAGCCACGCACCACAAAATGCCATGACGAGCAGGTCAAACGCGGAATTGAAAATATGCTTCACGGACGTCTCTCCATCTCTAGTAATTCGTTAAGTTCTTTCGCTAACGCGCACGCTTCGTCCCATGTAAAATAAAGATATTGGCCATGCGCAAGTATTTGAACATTCCTAATCCCCTCAATCCACTTTGCCTCGTATTTCGGTATCTGCGGCAGTCCCTCGTATCCGCTCATCCCTGCACCTCCCCAATCACCAACCTCATGGCCGTTGCCGCAACGTCCAGGGCTTCGTCGAGGACACGAGCCGGGCCTTCGCCCATGTGGACGGCATTATGGAGTTCGCGCCATTCATCCCGGATTACGTCCACGGCGTCATGGGTGTACTCCGCAAACATCGGATGTTCCCGCCGCGCATATTCGAGCCGTGCGGCGAGAAGGCCGAATGCTTGTTCTTGTGTGAGTTTCATCCATGGGCCTCCAATCGTGCGATTTCCCTGTCGATGTACCAACGCGCCTTCTTCAAATCCTCCAGCGGCTTGCCTTTCATCTTCCTGCGCCAAATGTACTTCACCGCGTTGCCGTCGCAGAAACCCATTTGCTCTGTGATCGTGATGCACTCGATGGTGTTGCCGCAGTGCGGACAGGCTGGGCCGTTCGTGTAATGAGTTGGATGGTGAACTGGATCGGGTTCTTCCCGCTTTACCACCCAACTGGCGTCCGCGCTGTCCGGCTCGAAAAAATCCTCCATCATCTCCACTCTCGATTTTTCGCTCATATTTCGATTCTCCCGCGTTTGAATTGTCCAGCCCTTGTACGACTCGCCTTCCGCGCTGGACCGTCTCTCGAGGCGTCCTGGCGCGAATTTTGGCTATCCTCGCATATAATCCGAAATGACTTCCCACGCCGCAGCTGCACCCAGGCATATTTCCGCCCTGTAGCCCTGCTCTCGGAGCGCGGAAATCCACCGGACCTGATCGGGGCTGATCTGGCTTTTCTTCTGGCGCTTTAGCTCGATGAACAGGCCATGGTAGCCGCCACGTGGCAAGCACAGACACAGGTCAGGAACACCTTTGCGCACCCCTTCGGCCTTGAGCTTCTTCCCGACGATTGGGTTCCTGTCTCCACCGTTGGGCACGGCAAACAGCATCCCCAACTCAGGCCACCGCCCCTTGTGCATATCCACCAGCCGCATGAGGGCGACCTGTTCTTCGTGCTCGGTCATCGGCTTGTCTCCCCGACTTTGCGCCATTCTCTGCAACGAAGAGTGGTGATTCCTGACTCATCGCTCCACTTGCCGTCCATGTGGCGGTCCCATCGGCACAGAAAACACTCCTCGCCTATCGCCGTGATGACGATGCGCTGCGGACCGTACCCTTCGTCGCCTTCGAGAATATCGCCGATGCCCCAGCCATTCAGCTCGAGCGTCTGGCGATCCGTCTTTCCTCTCTTCATTCCTCCCCACCTCCCTCAAACGGACTAGGTTCGTTCTGTAGCCCCACCTTCCTCTCCGGCCTCCCGTCCCTGCGCCAACACGCCTCCGGCCCGTACAAAACCTGGTGGCCGCATGTGCCCGGCTTGAGCAGGAGCGGGCAGGGCGTGGGGGTGTGGCAGGGGGTCATGCTACCAACCTTCCGCGTACTGGTCTTCGTAGCCGTCATATCGCGCCGGGTCGGGCCTGCGTTCGTCCTGACTGGCCTGGCTCAGTTGTGCGGCAATGTCCGCCTTGTTCGCGCATCCTGGCCCGATGGTCTTGGCCTTGGTTGACCGCCAGCCTTGCCATTCCATGTAGGCAAGGGTGGAGCGGCCAACCGCGCCCGTATCGCCGTCATAGCATTGGCAAAATATACAAGCGGTCTTTCCTTCCATTTCCAGGAACAGGACGCCGCTTTCACAATCAGGGCATCCATTCTGGACAATCTGCGCTGTCTTTTCCGGGTTCTCCAACTGCCAAAGTCGGAACTTCTCTCGGAAAGCCTTGGGCAAGTTGGCTGGCATCCGGTCTGCTTCGTCCGTGATTTTCTCGACGATGTACGGGATGGCCTCGCTCGGGATGCGCTCAACCTTGGGCATCCAGGCAAGAATCTTCGTTGCGGTTGGTGCTGATGCCCCAAGGAAAACGGCTATGTGTGCTGCAGCTTCAGAAAATTCGCTCGATGTCATTGACTCATCCCTCCCGCCTTTTTCATGTCCCGAATCGCCATCATGTCCGCCACCTGTTTTGCGACCTTGGCCTTTTCATCCTCGGGCGGGCCTGCCTCCCACCTGCGCTCTCGAATCCACCGCGAGAAGTTCGGCACGAATCGCCCGCCGTCGTCGGTCCATTGCGGAGAGATCCGCCATTGCACGAGAATGGGCAGGACAATCGGGTTGCCGGGGTAGGCATGTGCGGCCTTGCACTGCTTGAACGCTATCCAGGCAGCGGCCAGACCTTCGTCCTTGCGCGGGTATTGGTCGGCAAGCTCCAAAAATTCCACGCTGTACTCTGTCGGAGCTGGTCCGGGGGCGAACTTGGGCTTTGAGTCGTCAACCGGCAGACGATCAACGCGCACGCACGCGTCTTGTGTGTCTGCTCTGTTCTTCTCTGTTCTGTTCTGTTCTGTTCTAGGCGTTTCGTGGAGTTCCTGTGGCGTTTCACTGGCGTTACATGGCGTTTCATTGGCGTTATTGTTAATATCTTCCGTTTCAGTCGCTGCCTTTTTCGCTTCACGATGACGACGCACACGCTCGGTCGAGTTGTCTTCTCGCTCGCGCTTCGGCTGACGCTTTCGCCATGACGCGATGCACCCGCCAACGATCAGACTCTTGTCTTCCATGGCGTCCATGATGGCTTTGCATGTTCCGTCCTCGTAGCCATAGAGTGCGTCGATTGCCTCAGGGTCAAACCCATCGACGGAGCCGCGCTCTTCATCCTGGGATGCGTGCTCAAGGATTGCGGCCCATATCGAAACGACAGTGCCGATGTTCTGTTTTGACTTTCGGGCAATTAGCGGCCACTTGGGGTCGGAAATTGCTCCGTGATACCATCGTAGCCATTCCATCTAGTACCCCTTCCGGCGCTCATACGCGGCCAGTCCGTCCAAAAACCGTAGCCCCATGGCCACGGCTTGAATCGCCTCTGCCTTCATCCGGTCCAAATCCCCGCCCGAGTAACAGAAATCGTTCGCTGCCTGCACAAGCTCCCCTGCTTCCTCGGACACAACGGCGGCGGCATGTACAGGGTCAACCGGCCAGTCCGGCCACTTGGATTTGGCCAGGGCCATTTCCTGCATGATGAGGTCAAGCATTATGCCACCTCCGATTGCATGAGGGACAAAATGGACAGATGGCGCTTGTCAGCATCCAGGGACTTGAGATTCTGCACGGCCTGGTTGAAATACTCGGGTTTGAGTTCAATTCCGTAGCCCTTGCGCCCGAGTTTGACGGCGCTGTAAACCTCTGAACCGATGCCCAGGAATGGAGTAAAAACCGTGTCGCCTGGAATGGTCCACAGGTGGATGGCCCGTTCAATCACGTCCAGTTGCAGCGGGCACAGGTGGCGTTCGTCCTTCTCGGTACGGGCCACCCGCACGTTGAGGACGTTGGTCTGGTTGATGTCATGCCAGACCGGGGATGCGTATCTCTGCCACACGTCAATACTCGTCTGGCAGTCATCACCTTCGGTCCCAATATAGGCGCGGGGATTGAATCCGTTGGGGCGCTCGACAGGGGCGACGACATCACCAGGCTTGCGGAAGACGACGAGGTAATCAGGCATCCCAACGCGGGACATTGCCGAGTTCTTCTTTATTTGCTTGTGCAGGAGCCCGAGCGCCTTGGTTCGCTGCATCTCAACTACGGGGTCTTTCCAAATGCAGACCTCGGAGTGATAGACCCATCCGGCAGCCTGAAATGTGCGGATGATGTCGCCGCGAAAGTCCTTCAGCCCCATCTCGCCGTCTTTCCACTTGTGGGCGGGAATCTGGGAGCAATGGACGGCACACAGCCTGCCGGGAATCGTGATGCGCAGAAGTTCGGGGACAAGGAACGCGAAGTGCTCAAAAAACTGTTCGTCGGATTCGCAGTTGCCCATGTCTCGGATGGAGTCGGAGTAGACGAACAGCGACGAGAACGGCGGAGAGAAGATGGAAAAGCCCATGGAGTCGGATTCGATGTTCTGGATCTCTTTGCAGGAGTCGCCGTTCACGAGCGTCCAGTCCTTGCCTTTCACTTCCCGGCGCTGGTACTCCATGCCCTGCGACTGATTGCGAGCCTCATGGGTCAAGGCAACGTCAACGCTCATTTCCTGTTCCATCTCCATGTGCTTCAGCTCCTTCTGGTGGACCTTCTCAAAAATCTTGGCTTCGGACGCGCTCATCACAACATGGTCATTGACGGGCCGAGTCTGGCCGAATCGCCAGCACCGGCGCACGGCCTGGTAACGCTGCTCGAACGAGTACGACAGTCCCATGAAGACCATTTCTGCGCAGTGCTGGAAGTTCATCCCGAATCCGCAGATTGACGGCTTGCCAACGAGCACGCGCAACCGGCCATCCACAAAGTCGGAAATGACCTGCTCCTTGGCGTCGGTGCTCATGCTGCCGGTTATTTGCTTGGCCCCTGGGATGCGAGAAAGAACCGCTTCGGCCTCATCGTTCAAGTTGACCCAAACGAGCACAGGCCCGTCCGTTTCGGCTACTATTTCGGCGGTCCTGTCTGCGCGAATGTCGATGGTTGCGCGAAGCTCCCTGCCAAGGTCCGTGGCGCTCGGGGCGTGGGTGCGAATGAGTTGACCGCCCTTGCATTCAAACTCGTCACCAACGTGATGCTTGATTGTGCGCAGCTCCGGCAGGTTGTACCCGGCATCGTCAAAGCCCATGTCCGAAGGCTTGGACAGGCAGACTGCCCACGTTGAAACCCACCTCCAAAAGTCGGCGGAGGCATGGCCCTTCAGCCTCCATTTTCCCGCCTCGAAGCCGTCATTGACGAACCAAGTGGAGAGCATGTTGACGTTGGGCATGACGCCTAAAAACTCGGAGTGATTACCCAGTTCCATGTGGTCATTGGGGGCAGGCGTAGCGGTGCAGGCCAGCCGGTAAGGAGTGTTTGCGAACGATGTGCATATCAGGTTGCGCATCTTGCCGGTGAACCCTTTGAGGACGGAAGATTCGTCCAGAACAACGCCCGCGAAATGGGATGCATCAAAATGCTCAAGCATCTCGTAATTCGTGATGTTGACGCCGGGGCGAACGTCCGCTTGCTTGCGGCACTTGTTGACCGTGATTCCAAACTTTGCCCCTTCGCGCACAGTCTGGGATGACACGGCCAGCGGAGCGAGAATGAGCACGTCGCCGCCAGTGAGGCCGTGAATCTGTTGCGCCCATTCGAGTTGCTGCAATGTCTTCCCGAGCCCGCAGGATTCAAACAATGCAGCTCGTCCACGTTTCAGCGCCCATTGCACGACTACCTTTTGCCAGTCGAACAGCGACGGGTTGAGGTCCGACACGTCCACGTCGAAGCCGAGCGGTTGCGCGGACACGACCTTGCCAGCTAGGAAAGATTGGTAGTTGACTTCATCACGTTCTTGATACATAGTTTTTCCGTCCTTTTTGTTTTGCCCGTACGTCCTCGACCGACTGCGGGCATTTTCATTTCAAGCCGAAAGCCTACCCGTTAACTCTTGCCATGCTCGGACAGCCACTTGTGGAACCCATCCGTTTCCACAACATCCAATGCGGTCCACTGCGGTGGCCAGCCCATCATCTGCTCTGTAATGGAAATCGCCGTTGATAGGGGAACGGAATTTGTAAGGAACACGTAGCAAAGCTTGTTCTGGTGCCCACCCATCACCGATTTGTATGCGCTGGATGCTTTGAAGCGACTCATTGTCAGGCCATCGCTCTTTAGTGGAGTTGGCAACAATGAACATCCTAGCTCTTTCATGCGGTAATCCACATTCTTTAGCCGTGAACACTCCCCATTCCGCATCGTACCCCATTTCGGCCAAATCTTGCAGGACAACTCCAAGCCCTCTATGGGTAAGCATCGGGCTATTTTCCAAGAGCGCGAAACTCGGCAGTACTTCGCCAATAATTCTCGCCGTCTCTCTCCATAACCCTGACCGCTCTCCGTTTTCGATCCCGGCACCTTTTCCTGCGCTGCTGATGTCCTGACAGGGAAACCCTGCTGTGATGACATCAACGTGCCCTCTCCATTGATTCCCGTCGAAAGTGCAGACATCGTCCCACACTGGGAATGGTTCAAGGATTCCGTCTCGCTGTCTGGCAAGAAGGACGCTTCTGGCGTAGGCATCAATTTCAACAGCGCAGACGGTGCGCCATCCAAGGAGCTTCCCGGCCAGGATGCTACCTCCTGCCCCTGCAAATAATGCCAACTCATTCACGCAGCCCCCTGGTGAAGCCGATACTCAGCGATCCGCACAACCTTCCCCGCCCGATTCACCGCCGGGGTCAACCGCCGTTCAATCTCCCATCCCGCCTCCTTCAAATCGAGAATTCTCGCCGCCAATCTCGCCACACCATACCCGACAAGCGCCTGGTGCGCGGTGATCGGTAGGCCCTGCTTCAGATGGTCAAGCAGATTGAGTCGCTGGGTAAAAATCCGCTTCTCGTTCACCACTCCCCCACCTCCTCACACTCGACGGCGCACGCCTCATCCGTCAGTTGCTGGCACACCCACGGATTCCGCCGCGCCAGGGCCAGCGCAGCATCCGCGTCGCCGCAGCAGTCCACGGTGACGATGTGGGGTGAGTCGGGGGTGGGGTGGATGCGGTAGATGTGGCCGATCATGCTGCATCACCTCCCTTGAAAAGCTCGCCCATCTCGATGCCGAACCCAGCCGCATATTTCGCGGCAATGGGCAGGGTCATGGTCTTGCGCTGTCCATAATAGTGGGCCGAAACCGTGGGCACGGGAAGGCCGCATAACCGCGCCGCTTCGGGCACGGTCAGCCCCCTGTCAGTGATGATTTTTCGGATGTTGTTCTTGCTCATGGGCACCTTATACTTGTGTATCCATGACTTGGCAAATCTTTTTTTTGCCCTACTTTTTTTATACTTTCGTATTGACTTTTTCCGCCCGTTTGGTATTCTTCAATCAACAACGACACGGAATCCAAACCGCCTCCCCAAGGGGAAGCCAAGTCAGAACCGAGTGGTTGCCCGAAGCGCCAGACGCCCAGGTGGGATGCAGAGCCGGACCTAGTTCGGACGCTCCGAAGGCCAGAGCAGCGGCGGGGAGGGGGTTGAAAATCGAATAGGTCAGACCATCTGGTGACGCATGAGAAGCTGCCGCGCACCGTGCAGGCCGGGGCCATCAGCATACCAGCCCTGGACGATAGAGCAACGGGCGGGCCTTGAGACATGGCGCAGTTTCAACGGCTGTCCACCCTCCTTCTCCCGGCGTCTTCGGACGCCGCGCCACCAGATGGTCTGACCCAACAACGGAGGCGAGTATGCAGACAGCAACCATTGAACAGCGGCTTGAGCGGACGTTTGCAGAAGACGCATACAGCGTCAGCAAGTCGGCACAGCGTTACTACATCCTGCGCAACATGGGGCCGAGCGACTTTAAGCGCATCTGGATGGCATCAAACACGTTGCAGGACTTTGACCGCGCCGTGGACGCATACGGCGAGAAGATGCGCCAACTCGGATTGGCGATGGAGGACTAGCCATGATCGGCTGCTACTTGGTGTCTGTACTGTGCATCGTGCTCGCAATCTACATCATTCTGAGGGGGTAGGCATGACAAGACATGAACTGAAGGTGATTCTGGCCGCAACGGGCTTAAGCAAGACAGCCCCGGTTGTCGAAGTGCCGTCCGAGGCGATCATTAACAGGTGGACGCCGAAGCACATCGAAAAGATCAGGGGCGAGATTCTGCCGCAACTGCTGGGTGTGGAGGCGTAGGATGAAGGGAAGAATCGACAGTGACGGATGGCTCTATGTTTGGCGTGCAGGATACGAAAAGGACCAACTGTGCCCATTCGGGTACGCTGGAGAGATCCGGTGCGGCGATTGGTGCCCGCACTTCGGGGAACCAGCGCCGGTTTTGGAAGGGACAAAAACAAAGATAGAAATCTGCCACGGGCGATGCCTGATCTTCGACAAGCGCGGGCTCACCGACGAGAGGCTATAATATGTGTCACTCTGGCTGTTACTATGAAAACGCATGTGGCGACTGCAAGGGTCGTCCCACGGGCCGGATCACCGTCACGCCGCATTGTTTCGAGGACGAGGATGTGGAGGCTTACAACGAGAGCGTGGACGAGTCGAAGATACTGAACTGGGAACTGGACCGCTGCGACCGGCAGGACTGGCACGACAACCGGCGCGAGGAGCGCAGGATTAACCGATAAATTTATCAAGACTAGACTCGGCTAGGCTGGATGCGACGTGACAACGCAAGACACAATTTAAGGAGACAACCATGAAGACATACACCGTGAAAATCAAAGGCATTTCCCCCTACTCGCAGAGCAAGGCCGTGAGCGACCCAAGAGGGCCGAAGGAAACGCACGACGACCACGAAAAGCGCACCTGGCGCGACAGGCTGCACGCCAATGCCGACGGCAACATCATCATCCCGCCCATGGCGCTAAAAAACTGCATCGCCGAAGCGGCCAAATATCTTTCAATCCAGATCCCCGGCAAAGGCAAGTCCACCTACACGAAACACATCGAGGCCGGCACGCTGGTCACGGACCCCATCGTCTTGCCCATCAAGAAGGACGACGTTCCCGGGGAATGGTTTTTCGTGCCCTCTGACGGCAAGCGCGGCGGCCCGAAGCGAGTCAACAAGTGCTTTCCGGTCATCCACGACTGGGGCGGGGAATTCATCATCTACGTCTTCGATGAGACTGTCACGAAAGACGTGCTCGTTCAGCACCTTGAAGAGGCTGGAAAATTTATCGGCATCGGCCGCTTCCGCCCGCGCAACAACGGCTTCTATGGCCGGTTCGCGGTGGAGTCGGTGAAGGAAGTTTAGCGCGGCAGGATTGGGCCTGACCAGGCATGACTGGTCAAGGCGTGGCTTGGCACGTCCTCGCATCGCAAGACAAGCGCCCCTGAGCATGGGTTGAAACTGCTCAAAAATTTTCAAGATGCGACAGCGCTGGGCTTCGCCTGGCACGGCTTGGCCGGGCTTTGCACCGCTAGTCCTGTCCCGGCATCACAAGACAAGGTGCAAATTTCTCGCGGCTTGG
>Ga0116141_10003841_pt1 | contig 12704 bp, 16 predicted proteins | sample AD_UKC097_MetaG_FD_89744 | JGI IMG/M metagenome (GOLD analysis project Ga0116141, IMG submission 89744) | Active sludge microbial communities of municipal wastewater-treating anaerobic digesters from USA - AD_UKC097_MetaG | ecosystem: Engineered > Bioreactor > Anaerobic > Digestate | place: USA... | reverse complement strand
GGTCGGCGCGGCGCTTTCGCCGCTCGGCTGGGCGGCGCTGACCGGCCTGCACGCCGGGGCAAGCAGTGACCGCGTGCTTGATGCGTCGGCCCTGTTTGGCGGTGAAGCAGCGGAGCTCGGCAGTCACCTTCGCGCGATGCGGGCAGAGGGCGACGCTGCGGCCGCGCAGCTGGTTTCGGAATTCATCGCCCGGCGCCTGCGCCCCGTGAAGGCCCGCCATGTCGAGGCGATGGCGGCGATCGGCGCCTGGCTTTCGTCCTCGCTCGATCCGCCGGTCGCGGCGCTGGATGGAGCGGCAGGGTATTCGCCGCGCCAGCTCCAGCGTTTGTGCGAGCGGTACTTCGGCGTTCCGCCCCGGCAACTCGCGCGCAAGTACCGCGCGCTGCGGGTGGCGGCGCTGCTTCAGGCGCCGGACACCACGGACGCGCAGGTCGCGGCTCTCAAGGACCTGTTCTTCGACCAGTCGCACCTGATTCGCGAGTTGCGCCATTACCTGGGGCGCACGCCGACCCGGCTGCTCGATGGTTCCGCCCCGCTGCTGGCCGCGACCAGCAACCTGCGCGGCTACCGCGAAATCCGACCGAATTTCGCGCGCATTCCGGAGGATTGAAATCCCCGCAGGGCAGGCCTAAAGGCAAACCGGAAAGAATCAGTCCGATTTAAGCCGGAGCATCCGATGCGCCTGTCTTCCATGGCCGACTATGCCGTCGTGACGATGAGCGCCGCCGCGCGCCATTGCGGCGGAAGCCGCGTGTCCGCGGGCCAGCTGGCCGAGGAAACCGGCCTGCCGGTGCCCACGGTGCAAAAGCTGGTCAGCCGCCTGACCGCCGCCGGCCTGCTGCGCTCCTCGCGCGGGGTGGGCGGCGGGCTGAAGCTCGCGCGCCCGGCCGCCGCGATCACGCTGGCTGATATTATCGAGGCGGTCGAAGGCCCCATCGCGCTGACGCCCTGCGTCGATACCGGGCGTCACGATTGCGCGCTCGATGCCGGCTGCACGATCAAGCCGCATTGGGGAATCGTTGGTTCGGCAGTGCGCTCTGCGCTGGCCGACGTGCCGCTGACCCGTCTTGCGGAGCAAGTCCGATGAATGAAATTGTGAAAGATCAGGCGGCGCGCGATGCCGCCGCCAGGGTTGCGGACTACGAACACGGCTGGTCCGCCGATATCGAGACCGACTTTGCGCCCAAGGGGCTGGACGAAAGCACCGTCCGCTTCATCAGCGCGAAGAAGAACGAGCCGGAATGGATGCTCGACTGGCGGCTGAAGGCCTTCCGCCACTGGCAGACCATGCCGATGCCGGACTGGGCCAAGCTCAACGTCCCGCCGATCGACTACCAGGACGCCTATTACTACGCCGCGCCCAAGACGAAGAAGGCGCTCTCCAGCCTTGACGAGGTCGATCCCGAGATCCTCAAGGTCTATGAGAAGCTGGGCATTCCGCTTGAAGAGCAGAAGGTTCTCGCCGGCGTGGAAGGCGCGCGCAAGATTGCGGTCGATGCCGTGTTCGACAGCGTTTCGGTCGCCACCACCTTCCGCGAGGAGCTGAAGAAGGCGGGCGTCATCTTCCTGTCGATCAGCGAGGCGATCCGCGAATATCCCGATCTGGTGAAGCGCTGGCTGGGCAAGGTCGTGCCGATGCACGACAACTTCTTCGCTGCGCTCAACTGCGCGGTCTTTTCCGACGGCACTTTCGTCTACATTCCCGAAGGCGTGCGCTGCCCGATGGAGCTGAGCACCTATTTCCGGATCAATGCCGAGAATACCGGCCAGTTCGAGCGGACCCTGATCGTTGCCGACAAGGGCAGCTATGTGTCCTACCTCGAAGGCTGCACCGCGCCGCAGCGCGACGAGAACCAGCTTCATGCCGCAGTCGTGGAACTGGTCGCGCTCGACGATGCGGAGATCAAGTATTCGACCGTGCAGAACTGGTATCCCGGCGATGCCGAGGGCAAGGGCGGGATCTACAACTTCGTCACCAAGCGCGCGCTGTGCCAGGGCAAGCACAGCAAGGTTTCGTGGACCCAGGTCGAAACCGGCAGCGCGATCACCTGGAAGTACCCCAGCTGCGTGCTCAACGGCGAAGGCTCGGTGGGCGAGTTCTATTCGGTCGCCGTCACCAACAACTACCAGCAGGCCGATACCGGCACCAAGATGATCCACAACGGGGCGAACACGCGTTCGACCATCGTGTCGAAGGGGATCAGCGCGGGCCGCAGCCAGAACACCTATCGCGGGCTGGTCCGCGTCGCTCCGCAGGCCGAGGGCGTGCGCAATTTCACCCAGTGCGATTCGCTGCTGCTGGGCGCGGACTGCGGTGCGCACACCGTGCCCTATATCGAGGTGCGCAATCCCTCCGCGCAGATCGAGCACGAGGCGACCACCAGCAAGATTTCCGACGACCAGCTGTTCTACGCGATGCAGCGCGGGCTGGATCAGGAAGCCGCCGTGGCGCTGATCGTCAACGGCTTCGCCAAGGAAGTGCTGCAGCAACTGCCGATGGAATTCGCGGTCGAGGCGCAGAAACTGCTCGGCATCAGCCTGGAAGGGAGCGTGGGGTGAAGCTGCGTCCTTCCCTGCTGGCCGCGCTTGCTGGCGCCGCGCTGTTGGGCGGCTGCGGCGATAGCGCCGCGCCCTCGGCGGAGAAGGCGCTGGCGGGTCCGCTTCAGGCGCTCGACGACACCAAGGTGCGCGAACTCCTGTCCGAGGAGGCGCAGGCCGCGCTGAACATCCTGGAGCAGGGCGCGCGGGCGGAGCTGGCCGCCTACAAGGCCGAATATGGCAAGCTGCCCGCGACCTACGCCGAGCTGGCCTCGGTCGATGGAGCGCGCACTGTCGCGGTCGCGGCGATCACCGATGCCCTGGTGGAGCAGGTGCCCTTCCTGCGGCGCGAGACGCTGGAGCAGGTGGCCGGCCAGTTCGTAGACCGCGCCCAGCAGCGCCTGCTCGAACAGCTCAAGGCCCAGGAATCCGCCGCTCCCGCACCGGACCAGGCCCGATGAGCCTGTCCGAAACCGACCTGTTCCTTGACCGGGCGAGGGTGCCCGCGCCGGACGCGATCGTCCGCCAGGTTGCGCGCCATGGCTTCAGCATCGCCTTTCCGGCGGGCCTCGCCGTGGCCGAGGGCCAGGTCGACTGGGTGCCGGTGACTGTGAACGGCGCGGTCTCGGGTTTCGACTATGGCATTCATGCGCGGGCGAGCCATGCGGGCGGCGATCCGGAGGCTCCGGCGTTCCCGGATTTCGGCGATACCGTGCTGGCCTTCGCCGCTCGCCACGACCAGACCTCGCTGCTCGCCGTGGCCCTGGTCCAGCGCGCGATCTGCGAACTCAGCGATGCGCAGGGTTGGTGGCACGAGGGCGAAGAGCACCTGGACAATGCCGGGATGATCGCGTTCTGCACCGCGACCATCGCGGCGGCGAGGGCCAATCCAGCCGCCGCGCAGCCGCCGCGCCGACGCTTTGACAGCACCTACTTCCGCACCGTCGGGACGGCGCTGGCCGGATTTGCCGCCGTGATGGTGGGGATCTGGCTGGCAGGCTACCTGATGGGCACTTTCTTCGCACCCGGAGCGCCGCAATGACCGACCGCAAGACCCTCAAGCTGCGCGAGCCCTCCGGGGCGGACGATGCCCCCGCGATCCGCCGAAGGGGCGCGGTTGGGAAATTTCCGAAAGCCGCCTCGATGCTCTGCACGAACGCGCGCGCGAAATGCGCCGCAATCCGACGCCGGCGCAACAGGCGCTGGCTGCGGCGCTGACCGAGGTCGAGACCGGCGGCTACAGCTTCAAGCGTCAGCACGTGATCGGTTCGGCCATCGTCGATTTCGCCTGCCAGCCGCTGATGCTGGTGGTGGAGCTTGACGGTGACGAGGACGCCGCCTTCGCTGCCGACCGCACCCGCAGCCTGGCCGAGGTCGGCTACCGGGTCGAGCGTCTGTCGGCCGAGGCCGTGCTGGCCGATCCCGCCGCTGCCGCCGCGCAGGTTTCCGCCACCATGCGCGAACGCTGGCACGAACGCCGTGCCCGCCCGCAACCCAACCGCGCGCAACCTAACCGCTCTGGCCCGCGTCGGCCCCGAGGATGACCATGCTCCAGATTAACGATCTTCACGCCACTGTGGCCGACAAGCCGATCCTCAAGGGCCTGTCGCTGACCATCAATCCGGGCGAGGTCCATGCGATCATGGGGCCGAACGGGGCGGGCAAGTCGACGCTTGGCTACACGCTGGGCGGGCGGCCCGGTTACGAAGTGACCGGCGGCAGCGTCAGCTTCGACGGGCAGGACCTGCTCGCGCTGGAACCGCACGAACGCGCCGCCGCGGGCCTGTTCCTCGGCTTCCAGTATCCGGTCGAGATTCCCGGCGTCTCGTTCCTCCAGTTCCTGCGCGAAAGCCTCAACGCCCAGCGCCGTTCGCGCGGCGAGGCCGAGCTTTCGGGCGGCGCTTTCCTGCAGGTGGCAAAGCTCAAGGCGGGGCTGCTCAAGATGGACCTCGACATGCTCAAGCGGCCGGTCAATGTCGGCTTCTCGGGCGGCGAAAAGAAGCGTGCCGAGATGGTGCAGATGGGGATTCTCGATCCCAAGCTCGCCATCCTCGACGAAACCGATTCCGGCCTCGACATCGATGCGCTGCGCGTGGTGGGCGAGGGGATCAACTCGGTGATGCGCCAGCCGGGCAAGGCGGTGCTGCTGATCACCCATTACCAGCGCCTGCTCGACTACGTGAAGCCGGACTTCGTCCACGTCCTCGCGGGCGGGCGGATCGTCAGGACCGGTGGGCCGGACCTTGCGCTCGAACTGGAAGAGCGCGGCTACGAGGCGGTGGCGGCGTGAAGAAATCCCCCGTCTTTCCCCAAATTCGTCATGCTGAACGTGTTTCAGCATCCATCGTGCAACCCGGCGCGCAGGCCTGTGCGGCGAAATGGACCCTGAAACAGGTTCAGGGTGACGGGAGTATTTGCTGATGGCTACCGCCAGCCAACTTCCGACCCGCCGCGACGAGGACTTCCGCTATGCGGACCTCACCGCGCTGGCGCCGCTGTGGCCGGTCGCGGTGGAGCAGGTGCGCGTTCCCGCAGGCGAGACGCAGACCCTGACTCTCGTCCTCGCGGGCGATGAAGCAGTGGTTCGCGAACTGGCGGTGACGGTCGAGGCCGGGGCCTCGTTCGACCTGCGCGTGCTGAGCGCCAACGGCGCCTATGGCCGCGTGTCGCTGCGCGCGGAGCTGGCCGAAGGCGCCAGCTTCACGCTTGGCGCGGCGCAGCTGGCGGCGGGCGAGCAGGTGCTGGAAATCGTCACCGAAGTGGTCCACGCCGCGCCCGACGCGGTCAGCCGCCAGATCGTCCGCTCGGTTGCCGGCGGACGCGCCAGCGTCAACTACCTCGGCAAGGTGCTGGTCGCCAAGGGCGCCAATGGCACCGATGGCGAACAGTCAGTCCGGGCCATGCTTCTGGACCGGACCGCCACGGCCAATGCCCGCCCGGAACTCGAGATTCACGCCGATGACGTCAAGTGCGCCCACGGCTGCGCGGTCGGGGAACTCGACGCGAACGGCCTGTTCTACATGGCCGCGCGGGGCATCCCGCCCGAAGTGGCCAAGCGGCTGATGCTCCAGGCCTTCGTCGCCGAAGCCTTCGCCGGGGCGGAGCAGGAAGAGGCGCTGCTCGAACAGGCGCTCGGCGCGCTGGAGGCGATGCTGTGAGCGTGGACGCGCTCATCCGGCCCGATCTGCGCGGCGATTTCCCCGGCCTCTCCGGCGGCTGGCACTACCTCGATTCCGCCGCCACGGCGCAGAAGCCGCAGGCCGTGATCGACGCCGCCACCCGGGCCATGGGCGCGGACTACGCCACGGTTCACCGGGGGGTCTATGCCCGTTCGGCGGAAATGACGCTGGCCTTCGAGGCGGCGCGGCGCAAGGTCGCGGCGTTCATCGGCGGGGCCGAGGACGAAGTGGTCTTCACCCGCGGCGCGACCGAGGCGATCAACCTCGTCGCGCAGACCTGGGGCGCGGCGAACCTCAAGGCGGGCGACCGCATTCTGCTCTCGCTGCTGGAGCACCATTCCAACATCGTGCCCTGGCAATTGCTGGCCGAGCGTACCGGTGTCGCCATCGACGTCTGCCCGTTGACCGAAGATGGCCGGATCGATCTCGACGGCGCCGAGGCGATGCTGACGCCGGCCCACAAGCTGGTCGCCTTTGCCCATGTCTCCAACGTGCTCGGCTCGGTGCTCGATGCGCCGCGCGCGGTGGCGCTGGCGCATGGGGTGGGGGCGCTGATCCTGCTCGACGGCTGCCAGGCCGTGCCGCGCCTGCCTGTCGACGTGGCCGCGCTGGGCTGCGATTTCTACGCCTTTTCGGCGCACAAGCTCTACGGCCCGACCGGGATCGGCGCGCTGTGGGGGCGGCGCGAACTGCTGGCCGCCATGCCGCCTTGGCAGGGCGGCGGGGCGATGATCGACCGGGTCAGCTTCGAGCGGACTACCTACGCCCCTGCGCCGCAGCGCTTCGAGGCAGGCACACCCGCCATCGTCGAGGCGATCGCGCTGGGCGCGGCGGTAGACTATGTCTCGGCCATCGGGCTCGATGCGATCCATGCGCACGAGGCGGCTCTGGTCGCGCAGCTGCGCCGCGAGCTGGCAGCGCGCAACGACGTCACGCTGTTCGGGCCGGAAGATTCGGCCGGAATCGTCAGTTTCGCGTTCGATGGGGTTCATCCCCACGATCTCGGCACCATATTGGACGAGGAAGGTGTCGCGATCCGCGCCGGCCACCATTGCGCCCAGCCGCTGATGGACCACCTTGGCGTGCCGGCCACCGCGCGGGCCAGTTTCGGGCTCTATTCGGATGAAAGCGACATCGCCGCGCTGCTGCGCGGGATCGAGCGCACACGGAGGATTTTCGGGTGAACGAGGAAACCAAGATCGCCGTCGAACAGGTGGACAGCGTCCCTGCGCCGCCCCGCGCGCGAGTCGACGACGCGGAATCGCCTGCTGAGAAGCTGGAGCGCAAGCGCGACTATCTGGAAGGCTTCCTGGCCGAAAAGCCCAGCGGTGCGGCCCCCGGCGAGCCCGGCGGGGACATCTACGAAGGCGTGATTGCGGCGCTGCGCGACATCTTCGATCCGGAAATCCCGGTGAACATCTACGATCTCGGCCTGATCTATGGCGTGGACGTGGACAACGATGGCGGCGTGGTCGTCACCATGACGCTGACGACTCCGCACTGCCCGGTGGCCGAATCGATGCCGGGCGAGGTCGAACTGCGCGTCGGCGCCGTGCCGGGCGTGCGCGATGCCGAGGTCAACCTCGTCTGGGATCCGCCGTGGGATCCCGCCAAGATGAGCGACGAGGCCCGGCTCGAACTGGGAATGCTGTGATGGCCACGACCACCCGCCAACGCCCCGCCGCCGTGCTCCTCACCCCTTCGGCCGAGGCGCGCATTGCCAAGTTGATGAGTGGGGCTCCCGCAGGCACGATCGGCGTCAAACTCTCCACCCCGCGCCGGGGCTGCTCGGGTCTTGCCTATTCGGTCGACTATGTTTCCGAAGCCAACCCGATGGACGAGCGGATCGAAACGCCGGGCGGCACCTTCTTCATCGATGGCGCATCGGTGCTCTACCTGATCGGCAGCACGATGGACTGGCAGGAGGACGATTTCACCGCCGGCTTCGTGTTCCAGAACCCCAATGCCAAGGGTTCATGCGGCTGCGGCGAGAGTTTTACGGTTTAAGTTCGTGCGCTAATCGCCTCCGCGATTAGCAAGGACAGGCCGGACGGCCTGTCCGCACCGCCGTAAAGCGGACAATAACTCGGGAGCAGGCCAACCAGGCCAAGCTCTTCGCGGAGGCGAAGAGCGCACCAAACAGGTAAAGTAACCACGATTTAAGGATACCCGGCGATAAGGCCCGCTGATTGGAATCAGAGGGCCAAGGCGCCATGAGCATGCATTTTCGCGATATCGCCGTCCAGGCGGCGAGTGACGGGGCGATCGGGCCCGAGGAAATTCTCGCGCTGCGCCGTGCGGGCTGGGTCGATGGCAGGATGGATCCCGAAGAGGCCGAAGCCCTGTTCGTCGCCAACGACCATATTGCCGAACCGAGCGCGGAATGGTGCGACTTCTTCGTCGAAGCGCTGGGCGAGTTCATCGTCAACACGGTCGAACCCAAGGGTTACGTCGATCAGGTCATGGCCGACGAACTTGTCTCGCGGATCGACCGGGACGGGCGGGTCGAGACCATGGCCGAGCTGGAACTGCTGGTCCGGGTGCTGGATCGCTCGCAAAGCGTGCCCGGCAGCCTGCGCGCCTATGCCCTGCGCCAGATCGAGGATGCCGTGCTGCACGGCGAAGGCGCGACCCGGCGCGGCGAGCTCGATCCCAAGGGCATCAACGAAACCGAATGCACTCTGCTGCGCCGGCTGATCTTCTCCGCTGGCGGCGATCGCCCTGCCGCAGTCAGCAAGGCCGAGGCCGAAATGCTGTTCCGCATCAAGGACGCCACGCTTTACGAACTCAATGCGCCCGACTGGGACAAGCTGTTCGTCCAGGGCGTAGCCAACTATCTGATTGGCTTTGGCGGCCACGAACCGCTGACCCGCGACCGCGCGGCCGAGCTGGAGCAGTTCCTGGCGGCAGAAGGGGCGGGCATCAGCGGTTTCCTTGGCCGGATGGCCATGGCGGAACCGGATTTCAAGGGCGCCTTCGGCAGCCTGCTCGACATGGGGCCGCAGGGGCTGGACACCGAAGGCGCCGCAGCTGAAGCCGCTGCCTTCACCGAGCAGGAAGACCTCTGGCTGCTCGACCGGATCGATGCCGACGAGGAGCTTGATCCACTGGAAAAGGCCCTGCTGGCCTTCATCGCCGAGGAAACCGGGGACGCCCCCGCGCTTTGACGCCCCCGCGCCTTAGCGCTTCCTGAGCGCGGCGATGCAGGCGGCGCGGTCTACCTCCTGGCCGTCGCTGGCCCGTCGCGCCTCGACATAGGTGGCCTGCAACTCGCGCCCCGTGGCCTGCGGATAGAGAAAGACGTCGAGCACGCAGGCGGTGGCGCTGAACTGCAGCTTGCGTGCATCGCCTTCCAGCACGTCGAGCCGGGCCGGACCGAACTGGCGCTCAAGCTCGCCGGCACCCTGGCCGATCACGCCTTCGAGGCCCGGCGCGACCTGAAGCCTTGCCGGGGGCGGAGCGGTTCGCACCGGCGTGCGTACCGGCACGCTGGCGCGCGGCGGCGGCGGCTTCGAGGCACTGGCAACTTTGCCGGACTGCCCGCCACCACAGGCCGCGAGCAGCGGGACGAGAGCAAGCGCGAGGGTGTATCTAGGCAGCATCGGGGGCTGGATCCTTGCGATGGATAAGATGGGTTGCCGCCGCCGCGCCCAGGAACGGGGCCAGCAGGTTGGCGACCGGGATGGTCAGCAATGCGGTGACCACGCCGCCCAGCGCCAGGCGCTCGAAAGCGCCGAGCGGCGGGCGCTGGCCGGGTGAATGGCGGTGGCGCAGCCAGACCATGTCCTGCAGCTCCGCGCCGATCAGCACCGCGTTGACCAGCAGGAACACCAGCGGCGCGCCGATCCCCGTGACCAGCAGGACCAGCGCGACCGGCAGCGCGAGCAGGTTGACCAGCAGCGCGCGGCCGGCGCCTTTCGCGCCATTTCCCAGTTCCTCGCGCCATCCCAGCTGGCGCGCGCGCGCCGCGGCGGCCGGATAGTGGCGGCTTTCCACCGCCAGCACGACCTCGTCGGCGTAAAACTGCAACACGGCGAGCGCCAGGATGCGCCACAGCAGCCAGCCGCCGATCAGCCCGAGTAACAGGCCGATCGCCGCCCCTGCCTCGCGCGGGATCAGGTCCGGTGGGAGCAGCGCGGCCACTGCCCAGGCGGCGAGAGCGCCGATTGCCAGCAGCAGCGCCAGCACCAGCGCGGCGCTTTTCGCCAGCAGGCGCAGGACGCGCGGGTCGGCCAGTTGGGCGGCGGCGAGAGCGAAAGCCTTGAGCATGAGTGCGGCCCGGGATTGCCTGCCTGCGCGGTGCTGTCAACGCCCGCGCGGGCGCGGTCGATGCCCGTGCCCCTTGCCCTGCGCCCGGGCGGCGGCTAGGCGCGGCGCGTTTTCGCACTCTTGCAGCGGGATTTTTCCATGACCGAGCCTACTACCGACGTCATCGCGATCGGCAACGCCATCGTCGATGTGATGGCCCCCTGCGAGGACGAGCTGATCGAGCGCTTTGGCCTGGTGCGCGGCGGGATGACGCTGGTCGACACTGACCGCGCGCACGAGCTTTACGGCGCCATGGGCCCCGCGCGCGAGATTTCCGGCGGATCGGCGGCGAACACTCTGGCGGGCCTCGCCGCGCTCGGTTCGCGCTGCGCTTTCATCGGCCAGGTTGCCGATGACCAGCTGGGCGAGGTCTTCGCCCATGACATCCGCGCCGGCGGGATCAGCTTTGCCACTCCGGCCCGCGCCGGCGATCCGCCCACGGCGCGCTGCCTGATCTTCGTGACGCCCGATGGGCAGCGCACGATGAACACCTATCTCGGCGCTTCGCAGTTCCTGCCGCCCGCCGCGCTGGACGAGCAGGCGATCCGGGATGCGAAGATCCTCTATCTCGAAGGCTACCTGTGGGATCCGGAAGAGCCCCGCGCGGCGATGCGCCGGGCGATCGCCGCGGCCAAGGGCGCGGGTCGCAAGGTGGCTTTCACCCTGTCCGACGCCTTCGTGATCGAGCGCCACGGCGCCGATTTCCGGGCGATGATCGAAACCGGAGAGATCGACATCCTGTTCGCCAACCATATCGAGCTTGCCGCCCTGACCGGCAAGGAAGACTTCCACGCCGGGATCGACGCGCTGAAGGACAAGGTGCCGTTGGTGGTCGTCACCCGCAGCGAGAAGGGCGCGGTTGCCGCATGGAACGGCAGCCTGGCCGAGGTGCCCGCCGCCCCGGTCGAGAAGGTGGTCGATACCACGGGCGCTGGCGACCTGTTCGCCGCCGGGTTCCTCCATGGCCACGTCCGGGGACTGCCGGTCGAGCAGTGCCTGCGGCTGGGCGCTATCTGTGCGGCCGAGATTATCTCGCACTACGGCGCGCGGCCGGAGGCCGATCTGAAGGCGCTGGTCGCGGAGCACGCGGGCTGATTGGCCCCGGGCGTTCCACGTGAAACCTTTGACCTGAGCCGGGCCGAGGGTGCCAGGGGAGCGGGCTGGTGCCCGCTTACTCGTCCCACTTGGGATAGCGCATGATCGGGCTTTGCCCGCGCAGGAAATGACCGGGTGAAATCCCCATCAATTCTTTGAAATCCCTGATGAAGTGGGGCTGGTCGGCATAGCCCGCTTCCAGCGCCAGGGTCGTCCACGAGGCATCGGGCTCCAGCTCCTTGCGGTGGACCGCGTGGCCGATCCGGCAGATCCGGGCGTAGAGCTTGGGATTGAGCCCGGTCAGGTTGCGAAAGCGGCGCTGGAAATGCCGCAGCGAGAGCCCGGCCGATTCCGCCAGTTCCTGGATCGCGACCGTTCCGCGTTTCAGGCGCAGGCGGCTGGCCTCTCGCGCCACGGGATCGTCGGCGTCCTTGTCCCTTGCCAGATGCGCGAGCCAGCGGTCGGCCGGCGGTGCCATGGCGTTCCAGTCGGGCGCGGCCAGCAGGCTATCCAGCAGGCCTTCGGGCAGGTCGAGCGCACGAAAGCTGTCGACCATCGCCAGCGGATCGATTCCGAACAATTGTCCCGCTGCCGCCGGTTGCAGGCGCACGCAGAAGGTCTTGAGCGCGGCGGGTATCACCATGTCGTAGCGGTAATGGGTCAGCGGCCCGAACAGCGCGGCGCGCGGCACCTCTACCGTGGTCCCGGCGACCACGTCGTAAAGCGCATGGCCGCCCTCCAGCACGATCTGGATGAAGCAATTGGGGCGCGCGGGGATCACCCGCCGTGCCTGCTCTCCGCGTTCGGCATAATGGCCGCCGACGTATCCGATCACCCAGGGAGACAGGGAAGGCATGCCGCTTTCGATCAAGGTGATCCGCATCGCCCCCGAGCCCCCTTGGCTGGTTCAGTCGTTCGCCTCGCGGGCAACCTCCCGCCAACCGATGTCCCGGCGGCAGAAGCCCTGCGCAAAGTCGATCGCATCGACCGCCGCATAGGCGGCGCGCTGGGCCTCGGTCACCCGTTTCCCGGTCGCGGTTACATTTAGCACACGCCCGCCGCTGGCAACCAGTCCATCTTTACCCAGCGCGGTTCCGGCGTGGAACACCTTGGCGCCGGTTGCCTCTGCCGCCTCGATCCCGCGAATCGCGCCGCCCTTGGCCGGGGTTCCCGGATAGCCATCGGCGGCCATGACCACGGTCAGTGCCGTGTCGGGCGAGAACCGGGGGGCAGGCAGGCTCGCCAGCCGGTTTTCGGCACAGGCCAGCAGCAGTTCGGGCAGGTCCGATTCCAGCCGCATCATCAGCACCTGGCATTCCGGATCGCCGAAGCGGGCGTTGTATTCGATCAGCTTCACGCCCTGCGGGGTCAGCATCAGCCCGGCATAGAGCACGCCGCTGTAGGGCGTGCCTTCCTGCGCCATGGCCCGCACGGTCGGCGCGACGATCCGCTCGATCGCCTCGCCCTCCAGCAGCGGGGTCAGGACCGGGGCCGGGCTATAGGCGCCCATGCCGCCGGTGTTGGGGCCGGTATCGCCATCGCCGACACGCTTGTGATCCTGTGCGGAGCCGAAGGCGACCAGCG
>Ga0116141_10003832_pt1 | contig 12724 bp, 11 predicted proteins | sample AD_UKC097_MetaG_FD_89744 | JGI IMG/M metagenome (GOLD analysis project Ga0116141, IMG submission 89744) | Active sludge microbial communities of municipal wastewater-treating anaerobic digesters from USA - AD_UKC097_MetaG | ecosystem: Engineered > Bioreactor > Anaerobic > Digestate | place: USA... | reverse complement strand
ATTGCGCCGCATTTTTCGCATTCATATTCGTAAATGGGCATGCTTTGAAACCTCCTGTTTTTCAAAAATTAAAATACGTTGACAAGTCTTTTGAGTTTTCAAATTCAAAACGGACGGTATTTGGTTTTAAAACCTTCCATCGGATTGGCGATCAAGGTGGTATGGAAGATTTAACCATTTGAATGCATAATAATAATTAGAATTAAACGCCTCTTCCCAACACAGACATTGGAGCCCGGAGGAGGTTTTGACATCGCTACTAACTATAATAAGTTTTATCGGATTGTCAAGAATGAGAGGGCATTTTTATCGAGGGCTCCTTATCCCGTCAAACGGGATGTTCCATTTATTATAGAATGAAAAAATATCCGATAGTCCTTGAACGCGAACACCGCGGAGGATTTCATGGGTTTCTTTATGAACACGGATTTCTTCTTCTATTTTTTCTTCGGGTGACGCCTCAAAGTTTTGCAGGAATTTGCTGAACCGGACGATGTGGATCAATTCGTGAGTAACAATGTAGAGCGTGAAAGGAAAAAATTTCAGTTCCGATGATTGTTTCAGGGCGGCAAGGATGGAGTGGTCCTGAAGGCATATTTTGTAAAAGTCGTAGGTTAAAGAACCCAAGGATGTGTTTTTTCGCTGGCCTTTGTAACGGATAATTTGGGCGAATGGGCCGTGAACAATTTCTTCGGCGCGAAGTTGATCCAGGGTCCGGATATCATATTTGGGCCGAAGCCATTGGCTCGCCGACATTTTATAGAAATTACTGGTTAATTCTTCAGCCATTGCAACCGAATTATTCAAGACGCGGATTTGAGTGGTACTGAACCTTTTGAGTTCGTTGATTTCATTGATAATTAAAGGTTTCGATTGCATGAAGAGTTTCACCGTACAAAAATGGGTATGCGCATGGAATCGGCAAGGGAGGCCGTTTTTTTATGGAAACTAACACAACATGCTTCCGGAATCAACCGGTTTAAAAAGTCAAGAAAGTGTACATAATTTTTTAACCCGTTTTTCCACCCTTTGCCGGGGGTGAAACGTTACATGCCATGCGCGTTTCTACATTGGTTCAATCGGTACTCCGGAGAACGGAGGGGCGTGAAACCTGCGTTCTTAAAAAAAACAGTGGACAAATAATTGAAAATGATGATATCGGTATTCCGAATTAAAAAAGAGGATACATTAGGGAGGTGATTCGTTGAGCAGCGTTGTAAAAAAAAGAAGAAAAAAAATGAGGAAGCATAAGCACAGGAAGCTTCTGGCGCGCACGCGACATCAGAGAAAGAAGAGATAAGTAATTATTTTCGAAATCTCTACCATATAAAAAACAGAAAAGGCACCGGATGGTTAAGAAGCGTGGGTGCCTTTTCTGTTTTTCGTTTTTCAGGGTTTGGTTGAAAATCCTTTCAGATATTTTAAAAACTCCGAATCCGTTGAAAGGACAAGGGAGTTCTGTTCGTCTAAAGACTGATTGTAAATCTCAAGCGTTTTGGTGAATGAATAGAAGTCAGGATCCATTCCGTAAGATTTGGCGAAGATGACGGTTGCCTCGGCATCGGCTTTTCCCATGATTCCCTGGGCGGTTTTGTATGCTTGAGAGGTAATTTTTTTCAAATCCCGCTCTTTTTCTCCGATAATCTTTTGGGCCTCACCTTTTCCTTCGGAGCGGAATTTTTCCGCAATCTGTCTTCGTTCCGCGATCATTCGCGCGTAAACCGAGTTTCTTACTTCTTCCACGTAATTCACCCGTTTGATTTTGACATCGACCAGTTCGATGCCGAACTTATCCAGCTTGGGTTGCGCCTGTTTCAGAATTCCCTCGGTTATTTTTTCCCTACCGGTTGCTATCCGGTATGAGACCCTTTTTTCTTGCATTATGTCTTCCAGGCCGATTTCGAAAGTGTCCAACTCCCGGTTACTCTTTCGAACTGTTTCGATGAGGCTGTGAGAGGTAATAAAATTTCTTACGGCGGGATCAATGATATCATCCAGTCGCCCCAAGGCGCTGAGCGTGTTGTTCACGGTCTGAAAAAATTTAATCGGGTCAACAATTTTCCACCTGGCAAAGGCATCAACCCATAGATAGGTTTTGTCCAAGGTGGGTATCTGGCCCGGATCGCCGTCCCAAATCTGAAGGTTTTTCGGAAAATAATTTGTATTTTGAATGAAAGGAACTTTAAAATACAGCCCGGGTTCCGTTTTTGGGGTGCCGATTACCTTGCCGAATTGGGTTATCACCACCTGCTCGGTTTCATCAACGATGTATGCGGCGGCAAAAACAAATACAAACGCAATTACGACAACGGTTAAAATAATATTTTTGGATTTCATTTTTCTATACCATATTTTTCTTTTTCGAGATTTAGAATAGGTAAAAGATTTTTCTGGTTTTGATCAATCAGGTACTTCTTTCCCAGTTTGGGGAAAAGATCTTTCAGCGCTTCAAGATAAAGCCGTCTTCTGGTGACATCCTTTGCCTTGACATATTCCTCATAAACGGCCGCAAACCTTTCGGCATCCCCCTTCGCCCGGTTGACCCTGTCAAGGGCATATCCTTCCGCCACCTTTACCGTTCGTTCCGCCTCCCCAATGGCGGCGGGAATTTCCTTGTTGTATTCTTCCTTGGCCTGGTAAATTAATTTTTCCTTTTCTTGAGTGGCCTGGTTGACCTCGTTGAACGATGGCTGAACAGGTTCGGGCACGTTGGTTCTCTGCATTTCTATGGTGACGATGTTGATGCCGGTTTCCGCATTGTCAAGTTCTTTTTGAAGGAGGATTTCAGCCTCGTTCGCAATTTCTTCCCGCTTGCTGATGACTTCATTGATGCTTCTATCTCCGACCACAAGCCGCATGGCGGCCTCAGACATATCCATGAGAAGCCCCCGGACATCTTTCACCTTGAACAAAAAATTGTAGGGATCTTTGATCCGGTACTGGACGATCCAGGGAACTACGGCGACGTTCAGGTCTCCGGTAAGCATCAGAGACACGTTCGAGTCTTCCGAAGAAAAAGTCTTTTGTTCGCCGGCCCTTATTGTTCGAAACCCGAACTCTTCTTTGTAAATGCGTCGGACCTTAACCTTCGTAACCTTTTCGATACCGGCCGGTAGCTTGAAATTAAGACCGGGCTGACCGATGCGGACATATTTGCCGAATCGCTGAACAACGGCCACTTCATCTACTCCGATGGTATAAAACATGGAAGAACCCAGAAACAAGGCAATAAGTATGAGTATCAGAATCGGACCACCCGGCAGCTTGAATTTTTTGAACTTTTTTACCAATTCATCCATCTGGGGGGGCACATTGCTTCTGCCTTCCTGTTGTTGCTTCAGTTTTTCCCAATCCCAATTCATAAGTTTATCCTGCAGATCCATTTTGTTTGGTTGATAATTTAAGAAGCGGAATACTCGAAAATCGAAATTTTATTATAGTTGGCAAATATTTCAAGTCAAGGAAAAAGCAAAAGCCGGGTAAAACGCAGGTTTGGATTTTGATATTTTTTGTCCTCTGCTGAAAGGTCGTCGGTGAAAGATCCGGATGGTTTTCCTTGACACGTATATCCATAACCCGGTAAATTCCGCTCCCATGAAAGATCGGAGAAAATACAACATCGAAGCGGTTCATATCGGAAGTGTACTTAAAAAAGTAATGAAGACCTGCCGCCGGGATTCGGACAAAGAGCTGACAGTGATTTGGAGTCTGTGGGATACGGCGGTGGGAAAGGCTGTCGCAGAAAACGCCCGGCCGGAGGCATTCAAGGGGAAGCTTCTTCTGGTGAATGTAACCAACTCGATATGGCTTCATCAGCTTCAGTTTTTAAAAAAAGAAATCATTGCAAAGATCAACGATGCGATGGGAAAGGAACTCGTTGAGGAAATAAAATTCAAAATCGGTTCAATCCGAGGATAATCATATAAATGGCGGCGATCGAGAAGGAATGGAATCAACCGGTTCGCCGTTCCATGCAAATAAATCTCTTTCCTCCTTATTCCTGTTTGTTTTTTTAACGCATCAATCATGAAATCTCTGACGACGGACACTTTCTTCAACGGTCGTATCCGGGTTAAACAGCACCGGAACGGATACCGGTTTTCCATCGATGCCGTATTGCTGGCTTTTCATGTCAGACCGCGTCCACGCGACCGGATTCTTGAACTGGGCACCGGATGCGGGATCATCTCGCTGTTGCTGGCTTATCGTAATCCGGATATCAGCGTTTATGCAATTGAAATCCAGGAGATGCTGGCTGAAATTGCATCCCTCAATGTAGAAGAAAATCAAATGGCGGACCGGATTTCCGTTATCTGCAAAGACATGAAGGAACTGAAGCAGAATATGCTTTCAGGAGCGGTGGACTGGGTGATCAGCAATCCGCCATACAGAAGAGTCCAAGCCGGAAGAATCAATCCGGACGATCAACGTGCGGTTGCCCGCCACGAAATCATGATCACCCTTTCGGATGTCTTGGAAACCGCCCGATCCATGCTGCGAAACGGCGGAAGGTTCGCAATGATCTTTCCGGCGGAACGAACCGCGGATATTGTAGAGAAAATGCGATCTCTCCACATTGAGCCGAAATTTCTTCGAATGATTCATTCCGGCCGGCATACGGAAGCCAAATTGATCCTGGTTGAGGGAATGAAAGGCGGAAGGCCCGGCGCAAAGATTGGTCCTCCTTTGATAATTTATCGTGAAAACGGTTCTTATACCGATGAAGCGGAAAAAATGTTTTTGCCCTGATTGCAGGAGCTGAATTGTAAACGCGCGGGAAAAGGTCCGATCACAAGGGATGCGAGGAAAAGCTTTTGACGGGAGGGTCAATCCGGGTTCAGGTCATTCAGAACCTGGCCGGTTATTACCTTGGGATAGAAATAAGTCGATTTCCTCGGCATCGTCAGTCCTGTTTTGGCAATATCGCGTACCTGCTCGATTTTTGTTGGATTGAGAATGAAGGTGATATCGCATCTTCCGGAGGCCACCGCTTCAATGGCTTCTTTTTCAGTGCTTGAGTAAGCAATCTGTTTTTCGTTATCCAGTCGAGAATTGTCGAAACCAAGGATCTCTACCAAAATGAGACGGGTCAAAACGGTCACATCCAGCTTTCTTAATGATTCCGGAATCTCGTCACCGAACCGTTGTTCCATGAGATTGGGTTTCAGTGTAAGAAGGAAAAATTTCGAACACCCCTTCAGGAAGGCGCCAATGGTGTTCTTTTTCCCGCCGGATCGGAGATCGGATATGAATTCGGCTTGAGATTTCTCTCGTCCGTTTTTTTCAAATGGAATCGACCGGATGTCAAAATATTTTTCCGCTTTCCGGATAAATTTTGAGAGTACCGACTCCTGAATGTTTGTGAGCATCCGATGCGCCGGAAGGATCACGAGGCCCGGATCTTCCATGCTGCAAAGACACATCATTATGTAGTTGGCCGGATGATCGTCGGAGAAACCGGGATTATCTCTCGACACCCGTTCTTTATAGTTTAAAGCGGTTTCGTACCGATGATGCCCATCCGCTATAAAAAGCGTCCGGTTGCCCATGGCATCCGTAACATACCGGTGAACGGATGGGTCGGTTATTCTCCAGAGACGGTGCCTCCGATCCTGATGATCCAAGAGATCAATGTCCGGAGGGTTTTTCAAGGCCGCTTCTTTTAACGTGCCAAGGATGTTGTTTCGATCCGAATACAGCGAGAAAATCGGGCTGAAATTGGCATGGCATGTTTTCATAAGCTCCAGCCTCTCCGATTTGATTTGGGAAAAAGTCTTCTCGTGGGGAAGCACCACGCCCGTGTCAAAAGGTTCGAGGCCGACCCGTGCAATGAGGCCATATCGTGAAACGGCTTTGTTTTCCAGGGAAAAATCAACCGAGGTCAGATAGAAGGCCGGAGATTTGTCCTTCAGAAGGATCTTGTCGGAAAGCCATTTTTTATAAAACGCCGCCGCTCGGGTGTGAACGTTGTTTTCGACCGTGTCAAATTCGGTTGTTTTACCCAATATCAGACGGATAATGTTGTTCGGATGACGGTCATAAAAATTTTGCTGGTCCTGTTTCGAGATCACATCATAGGGTGGTGCCACAACATCCGATAGATCCCCGATCTTATCCGGATTATATAGAATTCCTCTGAAAGGAATGACCTTTGCCATGGTTTGGAAGCCTTTCCATATTTTTGTTTAAAAAAAGATAACAGATACTCGAAAGAATTATATTATTCAAGTTAAATTATTGACAGGTTTTGTCAAAAAGGATATTTAAACTGACTTCCACCCGGGTTCCGGAGAGGTGGCCGAGTGGCTGAAGGCCCCGCTCTCGAAAAGCGGTATCCTGTCAAAAACGGGATCGTGGGTTCGAATCCCACCCTCTCCGCCACGGATTCAGGGCAATCTAAGCCGTGATGTGCCGCTTGCAACCCAATTGATTTGAATGCGTTGCGATTGCATCCCTGATTTGTCCGGAATAGGATGTTTTTTTGGGAGAGATGTCCGAGCTGGCCGAAGGAGCACGACTGGAAATCGTGTGTGCTGTCAAAAGCGGCACCGAGGGTTCGAATCCCTCTCTCTCCGCCAAAAAATATCATGTCCTTTAAAAAAGTCTTCGCGACCGTCACTCTCTGACGGCCGTGAATCCTGTCGATTTGTTGGAACCGAACAAACCGGATTCGGTTGTTACGTTCAAAATTTAAAACACTGAATACGAAAATGTCCTATCTTGTTCTTGCCCGAAAGTATCGTCCCCAGACCTTCAGTGAAGTCATTAATCAGGATCACGTTACCCGGACCCTGATCAATGCCATTTCATCCAAGCGGGTTGCCCATGCGATCTTGTTTTCGGGTCCGAGAGGGACCGGGAAAACCACCGTCGCCCGTATCCTGGCAAAGGCCATGAATTGTCAGGAAGGACCCACCCCGATTCCGTGCAATGAGTGCAGATCGTGCATCGAAATTACTTCCGGAAGTTCGGTGGACGTGTTTGAAATTGACGGAGCATCCAATAACAGCGTGGACCAGATCCGGGAATTGCGGCAGAACATCAAGTACATGCCCGCCCACAGCCTTTATAAGATCTATATTATCGATGAAGTCCACATGCTCAGCATAGCCGCCTTCAACGCTTTGTTAAAGACGCTTGAGGAGCCGCCCCCCCATATCATGTTTGTGTTTGCAACCACTGAAGCTCACAAGATCCCGATAACGATACTCTCCCGATGTCAGCGGTATGATTTCCGCCGCATTGACAACGAATCGATTTCACGGCACATGGAGAATATCTGCAAAAAAGAAGGTGCTGCGATCGATGCGGAAAGCCTCTGGCTCATTGCACGAGAAGCCGGGGGAAGCATGAGGGATGCTTTAAGCCTCCTGGACCAAGTTATAACCAGCGCGGAAGGAGCGATTGAGCAGGACGCGATACTGAATCTGCTGGGTGTGATTGACAGAAAAATTATTTTTGATATTTCCGAAGCCATCTTGCGGGGGAATATGTCCGGTTTTCTGGATACGCTGGATGAGGCATGCCGCCGCGGCCATGATATTAAAAAGCTTTATGCGGATCTGCTCGAACAATTCAGAAATTTGCTGGTAGTGAAGATTGGGAAAAATACCGGCAAACTGGTTGATCTTCCTGCACACGAGATCGAGTGGATCCTTGATCAGGTAAAAGATGTTTCCTCAACCTTTTTGAGCCGGATTTTTGATATCCTTTTTAAGGAGGAAGCGGCGATCCGGTTTTCATCTCAACCCAAGCTGGCTCTTGAGATGGCATTTATCCGAATCCTGCAGACCCAACCCGTTCTGCCGGTTGACATGCTTATAGAAAAGCTTGATCGTCTGAGAGATGATATTCATAATAATCCGGCAAGCTGCGTCGGCGCTGAAAAAGAAACCGTTTCTTCCGGCCAAATACAGGACTTTTCCGGCGCTTTATCCGATCCGAGCGGCACCGCGGAACCGAAAGCCGCTTTTGTTTCCATTTCCGGGAACGTCGATCCGGATCTAGACCAGACCTGGAAAAAAATAATTGATCTGGTTTCGGAAATGCATCCCTCCCTTGCCGCCAGCCTGACCAAGTGTTCCTTAAAAAAGCCCGCCGCCCGGAATCTGGTTATTGAGGTAAGCGGCGGTGAGTTTAATATTAAGGTTATTCGACGAAATAAAAACATCGCAATTTTGAAAAAGATCTGCTCCAAATTTTTTGGGGATGCAATCGATCTCGATATTATAAATCATTTCGATCCGGACCGTGAAAATCAGAGAAAAACTCAGACCGCCCTGCTGCAGCAGGATGCCCTGAGTCACCCTCTGGTTGCAGATACCATGGAAATTTTCAATGGCAATGTTGTTGATGTCAAGATTCTGTGACCTTTGGAAAATGGTTCATTTCGTTCAAGGACGGCGACAATTTTTAACCGGACGAAAACAAAAAGTATTTTACGACCTTAAACTGGAGCCGGACTCAGAAAGCGAACGGAAGGGGACCTCATGCAAAGGTTTCATTCGATAGGAGGTGTTTTTCATGAAAGGCATGGCGAATATGATGAAGCAAGCTCAGAAGCTTCAGTCCAGGATCCTGAAACTGCAGGAAGAAATGGCGGAAAAGACGGTGGAAGCAACTTCCGGCGGCGGCATGGTGACGGTCCAGGCAAATGGCAGGCAGCAGATCGTTTCCATTCGAATCGAAAAAGAAGTTATTGATCCAGAAGATGTTGAAATGCTTCAAGATCTGATCCTTGCGGCGGTAAACGACGCACTGGTGAAATCTCAGGAAATGATTTCAGCGGAGATGAGCAAGCTCACCGGCGGCATGAACATTCCGGGATTAATGTAATTGATTCGAAATGGTTTCACGACCTCTCCCTGAACCCAATCTCTGTGGCGGGATGAGGCGTCGGATCCTAAACCCAATGTATTCCTGCGGTTGAACTTCTCGGCTCCGAGTTGCTCTTTAACCCGATGGAAGGTTTTGAAACCGCTTTTTATGAATTCGGGATTTTTTTAAATCAGAAGGCACTTGTGGTTATGGCCCATTATCCTCCATCCATACTGAATTTAATTCGAAACCTTTCCCGATTGCCGGGAATAGGGGAAAAGACCGCCGAGCGTCTGGCAATGCATATCCTTCGTTCGCCCCGCAAAGATGCCGAGAATCTTTCCGGCAGCATATTGGAGCTGAAAAACAAGATAAGGATTTGTTCCATGTGCTTTGGCCTCAGCGACAAAGATGTTTGCGATATTTGCAGCGACCCGAAAAGAGATGCCGGAATGTTATGTGTGGTGGAACAACCCGCGGATATGGTCGCGATTGAAAAAACCGGTTCATTTAAAGGACGTTATCATATTCTTCAAGGTGTGCTTTCTCCCATGGACGGTGTCGGGCCGAATGACATTCGAATCAGAGAACTGTTATCAAGGATCGCGAAAGAAAGCATTGAGGAAGTGGTGCTTGCCACGAGCACAACGGTTGAAGGAGAGGCAACCGCATCCTATCTCGTCGAGTGCCTTAAAACGCACCCGGTGAAATTGACGAGAATTGCTTCCGGGATCCCCGTGGGAGGCGACCTGAAATATGTCGACGCGGTGACCCTGCAAAAAGCCATGGAGACCCGTCGGGTCATTTAATGACCAAGCCACCGGTTTGGACGGCAGCGGTAAGCGTATTCGTTGATTTGCCGGGGAGAGTTTCAACTGGCTTGTCGTGACTGCAAGAGGAAATCCTTTTAGAAATTCATTGAACCTCGCCCCAAAGCACGCCGGCGTCTCGTCATGAAAAACCCGCAAAAAAAGGGTTGCCGGTATCGGTCAACCCTTTGTAATCATTTGGTGGAGCTGATCGGGATCGAACCGACGACCTCATGACTGCCAGTCATGCGCTCTCCCAGCTGAGCTACAGCCCCTGTTCAAAGTATTTTCGATTAACAAGAGCGATAATAATTGTCAATAGTTATTTTGACAAGCAAGGCCGCATGAAACGGATTTCGGGTGGATGAAACGCTGGATGACCCGATCGGTCCCGATGGATTCAATTTCCAAAATTTCCAGCCGGTAAATGGAATGGGGAAATGGTTGACAAATGGCATGTTTGAAAATAGTATATTTTCTTTTCAAACGCACAAGATATTGAACATATGAAGACTTTTTTTGTTTTTACAAAACCCGGGCCAGGCTGACATGATATTTACATCCAATGGAACGAAAGCAATCGGCGAACTGATTTCCATGGCCGCCGAAGACATGTTTTAAATTTATATTGAATGGATAGAAACGTACGATGAAATCATTCGATTCATTTTACAAACGGACGGGTCGCTTAGACACATTCAAGGAGTTCAATGCAACCGAGCTGTATTGCCCGCGCTGCAAACGAGCGGTGCCGGTACGCGAGCGTCTTCTTCTCGTTCTTCCGGAGGGTGACGAGTATGAATACCTTTGTGTATTCTGTTCAACCTCCGTTGGAATGAAAATCGACAAACATGACAAACCGGTTACAATCATTACTTCTTGATTCGCACATCAAAAAGCCATTTTTATCGACATTTTATTGATTCCGCTGAAGCTGGTTTCCGTTCGAAAATGGTGAGGACGGCGGGCGGAATTCTCTTCCGGCCATCGAAATTCATTGATGTATGGCACGATCGGGCGGAAGAAGAAAATTTCAGCAAATGAAAGATCTGAAAGGAATGCTATGCTCCGATTGATGCGAAAAAATGCAGGCACCTGGATCATTAAGATTCTCTTGGGCGCGATTGTCATTGTATTTGTATTCTGGGGTGTTGGCAGTTATAGTTCGCGGAGAACAGGAAGAGCCGCCCTTGTAAACGGACAGCCGATTACCATGGAAGAATATAGAGAAAATTACAGCCATATGATTGAACAGCTTCGGCAGAGATACGGGAACAACCTGAACGATCGGATGATCGAGATGCTCCAGGTTAAAAAACAGGCAATAAATCAGCTGATTGACCGGTTGATTCTGGTTCAGGAGGCAGAAAAACTTAATTTTCGAGTTTCCGATGAAGAACTGACGGAAGCAATCGGCGAAATGGAGGTTTTTCAGGTCGAAGGGGTATTTAATCCTCGACTTTACGAAAATGTATTGAATCGAAACCGATTAACGCCTGAAATGTTCGAACATATTCACAGGCAGACGATGCTGACAAGCAAACTCAGAGCGTTTGTTACGGGCGGCGCCAAGGTTTCAGACCCCGAGGCCCTTGAATGGTTTAAATGGAACAATGCCTCGGTGAATATCGATTACGTTTTATTTGAACCCGAAAAATATAAAGAGATCGAACTTGCCGATGAAGATGTAAAAGGATTCTTTGATAAGAAGAAAGCGTCTTATAAAATTGACCCTCAAATCAAGGTGCGCTATCTGCGTTTTGAACCGGAATTATATCGGTCCGGTGTGGAAATCACACCGGAAGAGATCAGGGATTATTATGATGCGAACCGGGAAGAATTCAAAAAAGAGAAAACAGTTGAAGCAAGGCACATCCTGATAAAGGTCGATCCGGATGCAGTCCCCGAAGCGGTTGAAAAAATGCATAAAAAGGCTCTTGACATCCTCAAGATGGCTGAGGAGGGCCAAAACTTCTCCGACCTGGCTCTGCGGTATTCCGAATGCCCGAGCAAAGATAAAGGAGGTTATCTGGGTACATTCGGAAAAAATGCGATGGTCCGGCCTTTTGCCGAAAAGGCTTTCGGGATGAAGGCCGGTGAAATCAGCGATCCGGTGCGCACCCGTTTCGGTTGGCATATAATAAAGGTTGAAAAAGTCAATGAAGAATCGAGTGTTCCATTTGAGGAAGCCGATTCTGAAATTCAAAAAAAATTGACGGACGAAAAGGCAAGAAATCTTGCATATGATTCGGCAGAGGCGGTTTACAATGCCTCTTTTGATGGAGAAGATTTGCTGAAGGCAGCTGAATCTCGGAAGCTAAAAATGCAGACAACCGATTTTTTTACGATCAAGGGACCGGAAAAGGGCATAAAAGATCGAGAGAAATTCGCATCAATCGCTTTTGATATGCCACTGATGGAAATCAGTGATGTTCTGGACCTTGGAGACGGTTATTATATACTTCAACCGATTGAAAAAAAACCGGAAAGAATTCCGGAACTCAAGGAGGTGGAAGAAAGGGTCCGGGCGGATCTGAGAAAAGAAAAACAGGAGGAAATGGCAAATAAGGATGCAAGCGAGCTGTTGTCTCTTTTAAAAGCGGCGGGGGACGGCAGTATCTCGGGAGGAAATTATCCGGTAACCCCAAAAACGACCGGCTATTTTAAACGAAATGATACGATCCCAGAAATCGGATATGAGCCGGAAATCACCCGATCCGCCTTTATGCTGTCTTCGGATAAAAAACTGGCGGAAGATGTCATAAAAGGGAATAACGGTTATTATATTATCAGCCTGAACGCTCGTAAAGAAGCCGATACGGAAGGGTTTGAAAGGGAAAAATCAAAAATCAGGGAAATGCTCCTTCTGAAAAAAAAGACCCGGTTGTTTGATGAATGGTTGTCACAATTAAGAAACAAAAGCGAGATTTCCGTTGAAGAAAATGTTTTGGAATAGACGATATGTTCCGATATCATTAGCAGGGTGTTGAAAAACAAGAATCAGGCCGTCAGGCAAGGCGCGCGGCGAAGCGACAAGCGCAGCATATTCAAGCATATGTGAGCATTGGAGAGAGCCGTGCAACGCTGAATGGCGGCCT
>Ga0116141_10003826_pt1 | contig 12738 bp, 7 predicted proteins | sample AD_UKC097_MetaG_FD_89744 | JGI IMG/M metagenome (GOLD analysis project Ga0116141, IMG submission 89744) | Active sludge microbial communities of municipal wastewater-treating anaerobic digesters from USA - AD_UKC097_MetaG | ecosystem: Engineered > Bioreactor > Anaerobic > Digestate | place: USA... | reverse complement strand
TTCGCCTCGAAGGTGCCCCCCGGAAGGTCAGAGACTCCGGAGAGCTGCCGGGCGTAGGCCACCCACTCATCGATCAGGACGAGGCACGGGGCGGCCTTCTGGAAGACCTCTCGGAGGATGTCCGACCCGGGGCTGACCCCGGCCTTGTCGGACGCCGCGACCATCTGGTAGCCCGACTTGCCGAGGAGCTGGTAGGCCATCTCCCCCCAGAGCGTCCGGACCTCGACACCGTCCCCCTTCTTTCGGATCTGGGCTGGCGACAGAGCCGTTCCGACGAGGACGGCTCTGGCAGTCTTCGGGGGCCTCGACAGACCCACGTCTGCGAGGATCGGCTCGATCCCCGGAAGGTCCTCGACGCCGACCCCGGAGACGACGTGGAACAGGGCGAGCATCGAGTGAGTCTTGCCCCCGCCGAAGCTCGTCTGAAGCTCGACGACCGGGTCCCCTCCGGTGCCGCTAACCCGCTTCAACGCGCCGGTCAGGAGGAGGCGGAGCCCTTCTGTGAGATGGGTCCGCTGGAAGAACTGGCGGGGCTTCCGGTACTCGTCGGAGCCCTCTCCCCGGTAGACCTGAGCGAGGTCGGCAGCGAACTCCGCTTGCTGGAAGTTCCCCGAAGCCACGTCGGGGTGAGGCGTGACGACTTCTCGCCACGGCAGGAGCCCCCCGAGCGGCTGCCCCTCGATGGGGGCCGCCGTGGCCTTCCGGACCTCCTTCCGAGCCTGTTCCTCGAAGGAGAGCCGCCGTAGCTCCTGTCGGAGCTTCCGGGCCTCTTCGGCTTCTGGAGCCCCCACGGAGGTCAGTAGCCGGGCTACGTCGTCAATGGCCCGGTCAGCGTCCTCGACAGTGAACGGCTCCTCGTGCGCCCACGAGTTCCGAACGTCACGAAGCTCCTGAACGATCGACCGGTCCGTCCGTCCGAGCTTCTTCGTGAAGACGGCGTTCCAGTGGTCCCAAACCACAGCGAGGAGGGCCTGTGTGTCCCACGAAACGGTTCCCGCCTTCCTCGCCTTCTCTGACCCCTTCGACTCAGGTGCGTTCCCCCGGGCGACCGTCTCCCACGTCGCCCCGTGGACTGCCTTCATTTCCCTCTCGATGAATGGGAGAAGGCCAGCCCTCAGGAGTTCAAGGGCCTTCCCGACTCGTTCACGATTACTCAGGGCCATCAGAACCTCTTCCCTGTTCCCGCCGGATGGGACCCGCCCCTCACGGCAGAAGCTCCTGTTGCTCCGGCTTCTTCCGCCCGCCAGAAGCCGCACGTCGGGTCAGCTCGGGCCATGCGGCGACGAGCCCATTGTAGGAAAGAGCATCCTCAGCCCACTTCTTCTTCTCGCAGATGGAATACAGCCGGTAAGCGAGATCACGAGCGACCTCCGAGATGCTCCCCATCTCCCGCATCAGCTCGGCGGCGGCTTCCTCCCCGGAGTCTTCCAGCCGTCGGATGAGGTGCTGCGTGGCTTCCCAGACAGTCGGACGGCTGTCCGTCCTCGGGTCCCAGTCAGCCGCCAGCTCCTTCCTCCGGAGCAGTCTGACCTTCCCCTTCTTCGCTTCGAGAATTCCGTCGGCCTCAAGTGCCGCGATCCCAGTGTCCTTCGCTTTCGAGAGCAGCTCAGCGTCGCCGTAGGGACCCTCGGCCATGCCATGCTGCTCGAACCACGCCAGAGCCCACCGCGAGTCCCGATCGAACTCGTTCTCCTGTTCCGCCAACCCCTCGTCGAGGACTTGATTGATCAAGATCAAGGCTGCCCGAACGGACATTGAGGACCCATCCGCTTCCACAACCTTCTTGTACCGAGAGAAAACTGCCATCCCCGGACCAATCGCAGCCTGTGCGAGATCTACCGGAGCGATGTTGCCCTTCTGAAGGTGGGACAGGGCCTCGGGAAGCTCAGCCTTCAACGAGGTCAGGAATTCTCGACGTGTCGCCGACGCCGCGTCGATGTGACGTCGTCGGCAGACGAGAACAATGCTTGATGCGAGGGCGTTTGTGCCGGAACCGATCATCCGGTTACTGAGTTCCGTCCGCATCGGCCACGTCCCGGTGATTCCAAACCCGGCACGAATCACGGCATCCAGGAAGGTCTCCCATCCGGTGCTGGCCGTGCCTTCAGCACTCTCCTTCTCCGCTTGCTTGAAGGCGTAGTAGATCGTAACTGGAAATGCCGGATGGCTCTGCTCCACGAGCCGGTGCATTGCCTCCGTCATGCCGTTCAAGAAGAATGCTTCGGCCTTCTCCTTGCCTCCATGACGGTAGGGCGTAGCAACAAGCTCCTCGGCCTTCGGAACGGTAAGCGTCGAAAAGAGGTCGGGATAGACTGACCGTTGCGTGCGACGCAACCAGACATAGAAGAAGTCCGAAAGGTCGGCGTAGCCGATGTTGTCGTAGTAGGGAGGGTCGGTCGAGACAACCCGGCCATCGCTCATCGACTGACCGCCCGCTTCAGCCTGACGGACGTGACCCCGAACAGTGCCGGCCCACACGACGCCTTTCGCGGTGTAGTCCAGCGAATTCCCGAAACTTCCAGACTGTGTTGAGAACGGATTCACCTCGGCGAAGTCCCATGACATCGGAATCGCTTGGCGGGCGAACGTGTTTCTAGTCTTCGTGCCCCATGTCGGCCCCCCGGAATCCCAAGTACAGATCGTCGTCATCCGATCGGCCATGCTGCTCACGACGAACCCCAAGTACACCCCCACCGAGTCCGAATACGCGGTGGAGCCTGTCCCACCCTCGTTCAGCGGCCTGGCATCGTCTGGTATGCCGGCGGCGACTGCATCGTGGCGGATACGCTCACGGGCTTCCGTCACCATGTCCGCAAATGTCGTCATAGCTGAGAGCTGACGAGCCGTGAAGAGATCGCCGTAGGTCTTCAGGCCGTATAGCGGCGGTGAAAACCAGCGCGGGTTCTCTGACATCGGGGCCTCTGGCGTCCACGATGGCTTCGCCTGTCCTGCAACAACTTCGTGCTCCCGCGTTGGTGCGAGGTAGATCCTGCCCCGCTCTCCCTCGGCGACGATCGCCATGAGCCGTGCACCCATCCGTCCCGCGTTAGCCTCACCGTAGATATGTTCACTGGCAATCGGGGTCCCCGACATGAGGCAACGAAAGTTCGCTCCTCGTGCCAGCTTGGTCCCGTTCTTCGCTTCTTCAACTCTGCTTGGCCTTCCGACCCTCAACGTGAACTTGTATCCCCCGCCCTCGATCACTGGCTCGACGTAAACCTCCTGCCCTTCCTTCGCCGACAGCGTAAAGGTCGAAGCGAGTGGGACATCAACATTCGAGAAGGCCGGATTCGGGCTCTTCACCGTTCTTGCCCAGATCCATGCGATCACGGTGCACTGCTTGCCGACGTAGGGTTCGAGGTCGGGCCGACCCTTCGCCATCTCCACCGTCACTTTGATCTTCGGATAGAGATGCCCGATCCGCTTCTCGGCCTCATCTCGCATCCACTCGCCGTAGTACCTGACGTCTTCTGCGAGTCCCTCGGCCCCTCGCCAGCTCTTACTGTGGTCCAGCTTCTTCCGAGCCTCCGGGTTTATGGACGGCCTTCCCGAGAAGGTCGGCGGAATCTCGATCATCGCCTTGTTGATCAGAACCGCCACCGGGTTCAGGTCGCTGGCGAATGCCTCCAGACCGAGCCGCTGGGCCTCCAGCGGCAACGATCCTCCACCCGCAAAAGGATCGTGAAACGCCGGGAGCTTCTTTCGGTCGAACAGTTCCCCGGCTCTCGGGTGTCCGGAGTTCTCCGCACAGGCCCGCCGCCAGCTCTGCCAAATCTCCGCCCTCGCCCTATCGAGCACTACCTCGTTCTTCGTGTTCTCCCACTGAACGAGGTCTTCGATAATCTCAAAGAGCCGCCGCCTCTCCTTTTCTTGTGCCTTCTCGGTCGGAAACAGATCCGGGTAGCTCGACGGATCGTCAACCATCTGGGCGAAGATGACCGCACGAGCCGCTGCGAGGGGTCTTCTTGCCCACCAGAGGTGAAGGGTTGAAGGATGCCCGTGCCGAATCGATTTCTCACGCGCGGAGGCAGTGTTGATCGCCTTGAGCGGGAGCGCGACCTCGATGAGCTTTCTTCTCGATGTCATAGCGTTCTGAAGAGCTTCATACCGGCTTGTTTCTCGAATTCGGCGCAGATGAGCTTCAGCCGTTCGGCCCTAAACCGCCTGAATGCATTCTTGATACCCAGCTCCCACACTCCAGCGTTGGGAGCGGTGGAGACAAGGTGACTCCTCATGACCCGACGGAACGTCGTCGGGTACTCGTCGCGGTAGAAGGCGAGGTAGTTTCGAGGAAGTCTCGAACCGATGGCCTGATTGTCGAGGGAGACGAGGAAGCAGATGTTGCAGAGCGAGTTATAGACCCTTGGCGGGAAATGCCGTCTCAACTGGGCTTGCGGGAAGATGTGATGGCGGTGTCTGCTGTTCGAGTAGCCCACGACCGCATGATCCAGCGGGATCTCCTCACCATTTTCGAGATAGCCGGGTTTCTGGGCCGCCAACAGGCAGAAGAAGGCCCGTGTCACGGCGGAGTGGGACGAGTACTCTGCGGATCGAATGTCGCCCTCCGGATCGAGGTACTCCTTCAAGCGGAACGGCTTGTGGGCTCCGTGAGCGAGGCTCTCGAACCACTGGGCGTCTGCGACGAGGTTCTGGTGATACCCGCGTCCGCTGTATCGCTGCCCTACGCCAGTAGCCCAGAACCACTTACGCAGTTCCCGAGCCTGAGCCGGGCTTGGCTGACCCCGATGATGGAAGAAGAAGACGGAGAGTGTGGCCAACATGTTCGCCGAAGGCAGGTACGACTCGTCATGTACCGGGAACTTGCGGTGAACGTAGTTGACCGCCGTAAAGAAGGCTTCCTGAAACCGATGCCATAGATCACGGAACTTCTGCTTCTCCGCTTCGTTCTTCTCGATTCGCTTCGACCAGCGACGCGCCATCGCTTCTAGTTTCGGCGGGTCTCCATCTGAGGTAGGTGCCTCGGCTATGAGGTTGAACCCCATCAGGATGGAGTCAATCCCGTCGAGGGCGAAAACCCCTTCCCCAACTCGCTGCCGGATCTCTTCCGCCATGGCGCGGACGTCAAGAGCACCCATGAGAGCGATAGCCCTGTCTGCCGATGTGATTCGCATTCCTCGGGAGTTGACTCGAATGAAGACTTCGCCGATCTCTTCCAGCGAAGCATGGGATACGGTGACGACCGGCACTGGGTAGCTCAGGAGACGTTCCCTGCACTCCTTGATCCGCTTGAGGAACCACTGGGCCTGACTCGGCATCCTTCGCTTCCAGTCGGTGGCTAGGATGTCCGGAATCGAAACGTACAGGACTCCCTGCGGCTTCCGGTAGACGATACGGGCCGCGTTCGGTTGATCGGCGTCGCCCTTGACGACGAATGAGAGGCGCGTGAAGTCGATAACGCTCCCCGAGTCATTCGGTCTCGACTGTCCCTCGAAGGCTTGAAAGATCACGGAAAGGCGTTGCTGGCCGTCGATCACGAACCAGATGCGCTTGTTCTCGACATTGAACGGTGGCAGGACCGCCGCCGACTGCCGGATCAGATGAGCCGATTTTCGATCCATCTCCCACAAGAACATCGAACCTATGGGGATGTTTCGATAGATGGAGTCAACAAGTGCCGCCGCTCGACCCGAGTCCCAGACAAAGTTTCGCTGCAACTTCGGGATGGCGAAGCGACGTGCCAGAAGATCGTTCCTAAGGCTTCTGATCGTCCGCGTCGAGAGCTTCGGCTGTTTCATGGCGGCTTAGGTACTCCATGCTCATCCGGCGTCATCGGACCCGAAGTCCGTGGATGACACGGGTACGGAGGAGACCAGGGCTACGGGCTCTGTCATCTCGGGTCCTCCGCGTTCGCTAGAAGGGCAGAAAGGTCGTAGTTGATGCTGGTCACCGTGAAGTCCGGTTCCTTCTGGAACGGCTGCCGGACGTATCGAACCTTCGTGAAGTCACCGTCCACCTCGACAAGGGCGAGAATGAAGTCCTTCGGCTTGTTGAGGGCCGTCAGGATCTCGTTTTTCGTCACGGTGACGGTAGTTGCACCCGCGACCCGGCCCTTCACCTCGATGAACCGGAGTCGCCCCTCCCCGGGAACTCGGGACTCGACGTCGTAACCGCACCGATCCTTCGAGACATCCCGGGGCTCGAAGCCGAGCAGCCGCTCCGCAGCCATCACAGCAGCCATTGCCAGAGCCTCGACCCGGGCGGTGTCCTTGGCGAAGAGGATTGGCGTCGGCTCGCCCTTCAGCTTGGCGAGGAGCCCGGCAGGGATCACGAGAGCCCCGCCCACGACGACGGGCGGAAGGGCGGACAGGGACCTCTCCTGCTCCAGTTCGGCCAGTCTCTTCGTCAGCCGGGCCTGAAGGTCGTCAGCCCGCTTCCGGGCGAGGCCAGAGTTGAGCCGGGGCGTCTTCCCTGCCTGTTCCTGAGCTTTCAGTTCCTCCGCCCGGTGGTCCCAGTAGTTGATCTCCTTCAGTAACCTCTCCCGGACGGCCTCACGGGTCTTATCGACCAGCTCTTCCCGCCGCTTCCTAACTTCAGAGAGGTGCCGAGGGACAACCTCTCCGATGGCCCACGACAGGATCCGGCTCTCCAGATCCTCCCGGAGCCACGGCTCGCCCAGAAGCTGGGTGAGGGCCGCCCGCTCGTCGGCGGTGGAAGGCCGGTAGTCGAGGTAAGGGGCGGGACCGCCTTGGGACGGGACGCCCTCCGGGCCGACCTCTACGAACCGCACATCCCGGGAGACGACCCGGCGATTCCCGGTCGAGTCTGTCCGGGCGTCGGTGATGGTGTGCTCAAGGAAGAACAGCACCCTCGGAGCTTCGCCGCCATCGGCTGGGTCGATGAGGACGGCTCCCTGCTTCAGGAGGTCCCGGAACCTCTCCAAGACCAGGTCGAGGACCGAGTCGAGGAGAGGGTGCCCCGGGCAGACGAAGGCCGCCAGAGGCCGCCCGGGGACCGCTACGAGGTCCTTCTCGAAGGCGACCCGTTCGTACCGTTCGAGGACGGGGGCTGCCCGTCCGATCTGCCGGTCCCGAGCCCGGATGACAGCGGGGACGTGGGAGACCTCCCAACGCCTCTCCTCCCGCTGCCGCATGGTCCCCCCGAGCCGCGAGAACGCATCCATGAAGAAGGCGGCGATGAAGTGAGGCTGAAGCCGCCGGGCATCGGCCCGTTCCATGTCTTCGCGGATCTGGGCCACGCGGCGGGCATCCATGGTGTCCCGGGCAAGGGCTCGTTCTTCGAGGAGTTCCCGGCACCGATTCCGATCCGAGATGTTGTCGAGAGCCATCTGGAGGCGGGCTCGGACCTCGGGTTGATCCCCGTACCGGATCGCCTCGACGAGGAGGTCCCGCAGGGGCCTGTCTTGAAACATCTTCCCGAGGATGTCGAACACCCCGTTCCCGAGGGCCTTTCGTTCCTCCTCGATCTTCTCGAAGAGCCGCTTGAAGACTTCTCCCTCTCGGGTCTCCTCGGCGACGAGGTTCCAGAGGTGGCAGACCTCTGTCTGACCGATGCGGTGGATACGTCCGAACCTCTGCTCAAGCCGGTTCGGGTTCCACGGCAAGTCGTAGTTCACCATAAGGTGAGCCCGCTGGAGGTTGATGCCCTCTCCGGCGGCGTCCGTCGCCACGAGGACCTCGACGGACTTCTCCTGAGTGAATCTCGACTCGACCTTCCGGCGATCGTCCCGACCGATGCCTCCGTGGATCGCGACGACGGCCTCGGGACGCCCGAGAAGCCGGGTGATCCGGGTGGCGAGGTAGTTCAACGTGTCCCGGTGCTCGGTGAAGATGATCAGCTTCCGGCGGTGGCCGACAGCGTCGAACATCTCCTTCTCGTTCTGAAGGATCTTCGACAGCTCTTCCCACTTCTTGTCGGTCCCGCTCTTCCGGACGGCGTCCGCCAGAGCTTCCAGACGTTTCAGGGTCCCGATCTCCGCCCGCAGCTCGGCGATCGTCCGGGCCGCCGTGGCCTGATCGACGATGTTCTCCTCGGCCTCCTCGACTTCGGCGTCGGGGGCTTCGTCGAGGTCTTCGACCTCCTCGGCGGAAACAGTAGGTTCGACCTTCCGGAGGAGATCGCCAGCGAGCATCCCGGGAGCTACCGCTCCCCCTCGCCGGAGGAGGTCCTCCTCGGCGAGCCGGGCTTCCATCCGCTCCCGCCGTCTCCGGAGGGACTGGAAGATGGCTTCCGGAGACGAGGCCAGCCGCCGCTGGAGGACGGTCAGGGCGAACCCGACGGTGCCCCGTCGCTTGTCGTCGAGGCGGTCGGCTCGGTTGAATTCGTCCCGGACGTAGTTCGTGACTTCGGCGTAGAGGTTCGCCTCGGCGTCGGAGAGCTTGTAGCTCGGGGAATACGCCCGGCGTTCCGGGAACAGCGGCGTCCCGTCGAACGTGAGGATCTGCTCCTTGACGAGCCGCCGCATCAGGTCCGATGGATCGATGACGTGGACCCCATCTCGAAACTTCCCCTCGAAGCGATCTCCGTCGAGGAGAGCGAGGAAGAGCTGGAAGTCCTCCTCCTTCCCGTTATGCGGCGTCGCCGTCATCAGGAGGAGGTGCCGGGTCAGGCGTCCGACGAGGCGTCCCAGCTTGTAACGCATCGTCTCCTTGACCTCGCCCCCGAAGAAGGACGCCGACATCTTGTGGGCCTCGTCCACGATCACGAGATCCCAGTCGGTCATCTCCAGCTTCGCCCGGAGATCCTCGTCTCTGGAGAGCTTGTCGAGACGGGCGATCACGAGGTCGTTCTCGGCGAGCCAGTTCCCGGTCCGGGCAGATTCCAGCTTGTCGTTCGTCAGGATCTCGAACCCGATCTGGAACTTGTCCCGGAGTTCGTCCTGCCACTGCTCGCCGAGGGCTCCGGGGCAGATGACGAGACAACGACGGAGATCTCCCCGGGCCATCAGCTCTTTGATGAAGAGCCCAGCCATGATCGTCTTCCCAGCTCCCGGGTCATCCGCGAGGAGGAAGCGGAGGGGCTGCCGAGGAAGCATCTCGCCGTACACGGCGAGGATCTGGTGAGGTAGTGGCCGGACCAGAGACGTGTGGACGGCGAGGAGGGGATCGAACAGGTAGGCGAGCCGGATTCGGTGGGCCTCTGCGACCAGACGGAAGAGGGTCGGGTCGGCGTCGAAGTTCCACTCTGGACCTGAACTGAGAACTTCGAGGCTGGCCTCGTCATCCCGGAAGAGGAGGCGGTTTCCGGGCTTCCCCTGAGGGTCCTTGAAGGTCAACTCGACGGCGGCGGTGCCGTGCCACTTTACGTCGAGGACAGACACGGTTTCGGCCGGGAGGACGCCCCGGACTGAAGCTCCTCGGGTCAGGTCTTCAAGACGGGCCATCGTCTTTTCTTGCCGCCTTTCCGGTTGGGATTCAAGGGGCCGCCACAGGTAAGCTACCAGATGAAAGGCCCCACACTACCCCTCGGCGCCCTGGAAGAGGCCGCGGTGAGAGAGATGCTCTTCTCCGGTGGCGGACGGGCAGTGTCCCTGCTGCGACAGAGCCACGCCATCTTCACCCTCGGACACCATCTGTCCGCAAGAAGGTGCTAGGCGGCGACCGAACCCGCGGACCTCGCCGCTGCTCCCCCTCCAAGCGCTAGGAGTTCGTCCTTCCGCGGAGGGAAGCCCGGTCTGGCGATCTTGGAGGTACTCGTCGTCCTTCTAGTTCTTCACCTTGATCCAGCCCCATCTGGCAGCCTGGTCTTCGAAGACAACCTTCCCTGTGGCGGTCTCCGTGATCGTCAGGGAAAGTACGATGACGTCGAAGGGTGCGGAGTTCATTGCCTCGATCTGAAAGGACGCGGGGAGATCGATTCTCACGCTGTCGTTTGGCCCCGCAGCCGAGACAAGGTCCGGGGCCGAGTACACCCGTGATCGGTTGCCTTTCCGGACCTTGATCGACGACTGCGAGAAGCACTGGACCAGCGAAGCTGACATCCCGCCCGGACCAACGCACGAGAACACTGCCGTGTAGACGGGGCCTTCCTGCGCAGGCGCCGCGCCGCCCCGCTCAGCAGGGGCCTGTGGTCGGGTGGACGACTCGGAAGGGGCAGTCCCCTTCGACTGAGCCGCAGCCTCTCGCAGGGCGAAGTCACCCAGGCCGGTGCTGTAGATGGCGAACCCGTGCTCGTCGGACGGAGCGTCGCTGACGAAGAGGACCACCGTGTCCTTGTGAGTCCACTTCAGAGCGCCGTCTGGGTTCCTCTCAGGCGCTCCGAACCTCTTCTCAGCAGCAGCTCGAAGTGGCTCCGCGTTCTCGGCGGAAACGTAGAACTCTGCCGTCATGAAGCGCTGCCGGTCGAAACGGCAGCGCACTCGCTCGAAAGGGACGCCGTCAAAGGACCGAATTCCTCCAGATCGCACGTAGGACTTGATCGTCTCGGTTTGATCAGGGCTGTCGTCAACGACCATGTCGCGGGTGGGCGGATCGCCCCACCTGAGATCGGGGAAGAAGACTTCCAGCCCGGCGCTCGGAATGAGCGGTGGTTCTTTTCGCGTCGAAACGGCAGCGGCCGGCGGTCTGGTCGCATCGGGAGGCGGAGGGGAGGTCCTGACGACATCGCCAGTTCGCAGGCCACGCCAGGCGATGAAGCCCGCGGCGCAGAAGAAGGCGACTGCCAGCAGCGCCAGGAGGACGTTCCGAACGGCGTGACCTTGCCTCGGTGGCAGCGGGGGTGGAACAGGGGGATTGGGACGCAGGCGGTTTCCGCACGTTGGGCAGAAGACTGCTTCATCCCTTTGGAGTTCGCCGCATTTCGGGCAGTTCATGTCTCCTCCGCACAATGAGACGACGGGGAAGGTTACGCCATATGTGGCGTGGGCTGCGAGTCGATCGACTCCTAACGTCGGGTCGTGCCGTCAAGAAGGGATGCGCGAGATCCACGGATGAGGCTGGCTGCCGGTCTTCGCCGTGAGCGCGCCCGACGGGGGTGGACGCAGGAGAAGGCGGCTGAGGCAGCCCAGCTCCATACCCGGCACTACCAGAAGCTCGAAGAGGGCGCCGTGAACGTGACCCTCTCCACGATCGGGAAGCTCGCGGTCGCATTCGGAGTTGACCTCACGCGGCTCTTCGAGGGGTAGCGGCACCCGCTATTCGCGGTGCGCGCCGAGGCGCTCTTCCAGCTTCGCGATCTCGGCAGCCTGATTCGCGATCTGCGCTGCAAGCCTCTCCCGGTTCCCCTCCGTCACTCCGTCCCGCACAAGGGCCTCGGCGCGTTTCAGGTACTGCTGCCACGCGCGTTCGAACGCAGGGATCGGATCACCAGCCGGGCGGCTGGGCTTGACGAGGCCCCAGAAGACATAGCCGTTCTCCGACCGGTTCTTGCGGCCGAGATCCTTGGCCGCAGCGAGCGCAGCGGATGAGATCGACCGATAGAGCGTGCCGGAGTACCGGATGCCACCAGGCTCCACCGTGCACTCACACCGAATGGCGCCGTGTCGGTCCCGCTTCTGTATGACGGTCCCTACGGCCGGGAGACGCGGATCGGAGGCATGGACCGGCTCCGCGGCCTTCGGGCCGGATGCGACCTTCGGTGTCGGCTTCGGGGCCGTGGGCTTCTTAACTCCAGGCGAGGAGGGGACCTTCGCCTTCGGAGCGGCAGTCTTCTTCGTCGGTTTCCCGTTCTGCTTCTTTGACATCGTCGTCTCCTTCTCCTCAGTCCAGGTCCCGGTCGGTACGCAATGCCCGCAGGAAAGCGTCTGCCGCTCCTGCCTCGCTCTCGCTCCCAAGTTCAAGAATCAGACGTCCGCTCCACACTTCGGGTGAAACCACCCACTTCGCGCGGAGCGACTCGCTTCGCAGCTCCATCTCCGACGCCAGCTCGTAGATGAACGCGGCCATCAGGCGCGGCCCCGCCAACGGGCTTCTGGGATTCAGCGGGACGATCGTCAGGACCAGGCTGCCGGCCTCAGTCTTTCCGAGATCCGCTCGAAAGGTCCGATTCCGAAAGCGGGCCTTCTCGGCATCCTGGTCCGGCGACTTCGGCGTGTCTGACTTCATGCGGCGTGCTCCCTTTGAGGCTCTCGTTCGCCTCACGGACATGAGGCTCAGTAGGTGCCAGGAAGGCAAGGCAATTACGCGCCTCTCGACCTCACGGCTCAGTCCTTACCGCGCTGTTGACTGCTCCTGGGCGCACACAGCGGCACGCGGTCGGGCGCGGGCGCGAACGCGCTGATCAGACGGACAGTCACCTGACTAACCGTGATCGCCTCGATCAGCTCTTCTTCTGCACGGCGACCGACTAGCGCCTCGTTCTCTGCGCTAGGTCCGATAACGAGTCAATCGTCAAAGTGATCCGTGGTTGGCGTGAACGCATCTGGCGCGACGTCAAACCCTTCCGGCCCCCGGTAGGAGGAAGGACCCGGTCGCGATTACGTGGCAAGGCGCAAGTTCGTACTCCACCTCGTTCAGGGGCTTCATCCCAAGCGAGGTATCAGTTCTGCGCTGGCCTCCGGTGCGACATCGCAGGCCGACTGTCAAAGAGCTGTCACTCGACTGCGGTGCCGGGCCTTCATCGAGGGTGGCTCCAGTGGCGGGATACCCCGGGCCCAGTTACCCCGTCGGTTCCGTCTTACGGGCTGCATGAATACGAAGCACCGAGGTCCGTCCCACTGGGGGATGCGCCCGTCCGCTCCGACCTCCTTGACGTCACCGTCAGATTCGGCTCGTCTCCCCTCCAAACCCGGGCACAAGGCGAATCTGACGGTGACGTCAAGGA
>Ga0116141_10003820_pt1 | contig 12748 bp, 10 predicted proteins | sample AD_UKC097_MetaG_FD_89744 | JGI IMG/M metagenome (GOLD analysis project Ga0116141, IMG submission 89744) | Active sludge microbial communities of municipal wastewater-treating anaerobic digesters from USA - AD_UKC097_MetaG | ecosystem: Engineered > Bioreactor > Anaerobic > Digestate | place: USA... | reverse complement strand
TCGGCCGACGGCGCGCAGGTGGACTGGATCACGAACACTTCCTGACGGCGCACGTTCTCCTCGATTTCGACCTGCACCTCGCCGTCGGAGAACTTGCCCACCATCGCCTTGCCCAGCGGCACGCCAAGATCCTGGCAGACGGCCTGGGAGAGCGGCAGGTTGGCATTGCCGGAAAAGATCAGCAGTCCGTTGGTATCCACGTCACTTTCCTGATGGCGCTGCGCGCCGTGTCGAAGCCTGGTCCTAAACGCATCGTCGGTGCGCGCCGGCGATGCCGATGTGGCTGGGGCGGCAGGATTCGAACCTGCGAATGCCGGGATCAAAACCCGGTGCCTTACCGCTTGGCGACGCCCCAAGTTTTCCTTGCGAAGCGACTGTCTGCCGTTCCATCCGTCTGCCGCGTGCCGGACCCTTGCCCGCGCCGCGCACTCAATCCGATGCCAGCCGCTGCCGCAGCGGTGATTCGTTCACGCCCCGCACCAACCAGCAGCGCCAGTCTTCCGGCAGCGCCTGCCGCGCGGCCAGCGCGGCGGGGTGGTGATCGAAGGCGACGAACATTCCTCCGCCCGTGCCGGTGATCCGCGCCAGCCCGACCTGCGCCAACCGATCCAGCGCGGCGGCGATCACGGAACTTCGCGCCCGCAGCACCGGTTCGAAGACGTTGTCGTTCACGGAAGCTGAAATCAAGCCGGGTATTGTCATGGCTGGGCAATCGCGCGTCAAATCCGGGGCGCGAAAGAGCTCCGCCGTCGGCACGCTGATTCCCGGATCGACCAGCAGATAGCTGCGCGCCGGAAGCTCCAGCGGCAGCAGTTTTTCCCCCACGCCTTCGGCGAAGGCGCTGCGCCCGCGCACGAATACGGGCACATCGGCCCCCAGCGTCAGCCCCAGATCGGCCAGTTCGTCCTCGGACAGGCGCAGGTTCCAGAGCCGGTTGAGCGCCACCAGCACCGTGGCCGCATCGGAGCTGCCGCCACCGAAGCCGCCGCCTTGCGGGATGCGCTTGTCCACGTCGATGTCCACGCCTGGCACGGCGTCGCCCGCCAGGCGGCGCAGCGCATGGGCGGCGCGCACCGCAAGGTCCTCTTCGGGCGCCACGCCCACGCCTCCGCGATGGCGCACGATGCGCCCGTCCGCGCGCGGGCGCAGCGCCACCACGTCGCCCCAGTCGAGCAGCTGGAACACGGTCTGGAGCAGGTGGTAGCCATCCTCGCGCCGCCCCGTGATGTGCAGGAACAGGTTGAGCTTGGCCGGCGCCGGCCACAGGCTCCAGCCGTCTGGCGCGGTGGCGGGCAGCTCGGAAAGGCGTTCCATGCGGTACCGGCTCAGGGCGAATCGGGTTCGAACGACCAGGAGTCGACCTGCAGGCGCACGCGCCGCTCGCCGCGCGTGGCGAACACGCGCGTGGGCAGCGGCGGATTTCGCACGGTGTCGAAACCGCGGTATTCGATGCTCCAGCCGTTCTGCTCGATCTTTGCGGGCAGGCCGGTTTCGGAGAAAACGATCGAAGCGGCGCCCGCGGCGCGCATGCCGCGCGCCCAGTCCGCCAGATCGCGCAGAGGCACCGTCCAGGCCAGGTGTTGCTGCAAAAGCGCCTCGGCGCTTTCGCCCGTGAACGGCCCGCCCTCCAATCCCTCCAGGCTGGCGCGTCCCGGCTCGCCCTGCAACCGCCAGCTGCGCCGCGTGACCGGCGCGTTGACGGTGATTTCATAGCGCTCACCGCGCTGGATCCATTCGAGCCGCCCGCTGCCGCCGTCGCGTCCATCGGAAACGGCGATGCGGCCGGTCAGTCGCCAGTGATCACTCTGCGCCAGTCGCGCCTCGCGTTCGGCCTGCGCCTCCAGCGGATCGACGGAAAGCGGCGCCGGGCGCTGCGGCGCGGTGACGCATCCGGCCAGCGCCGTCGCGGCAAGGAGCAGGAAAAAAATGCGCTTCATTCGCCCAGCGCCTCGCGTACCTGCCGCAAGGCGCGGTTGTCCGGATCGAGCTCCTGCGCCAGACGCAGCACCGAGCGCGCCTCCTCGGACTGGCCGAGCGCCGCCAGCACCGCCGCCAGATGCGCGCCGACCTCGGCATCGCGCTGCAACTCGAAGGCGCGGCGAATGTGCGGCAGCGCCTCCGCGTCGCGCCCGAGCCGATGCAGCGCCCAGCCCAGGCTGTCCAGGATGGCGGTGGAATCCGGCTTGAGCGCGTGCGCCTTGCGGATCCACGTCAGCCCCTCCTCGATCGCCTCGGTGCGGTCCACCAGGGTGTAGCCCAGACCATTGAGGTAATCGGGATCTTCCGGATAGGCCGCGACCAGCGCGCGCAGGTCGGCGATCGCCTCGTCCACGCGATCGGCTCGCTCGTATGCGAGGGCGCGGTTGTAGCGCAGCGCGGGATCTTCCTCGAACACCACCAGCCCGCGATCCAGCGCCGACAGCTCGGCTCCGATATCGTCGTGATTGCGCGCCAGCTCGGCTTCGAGCAGATAGGAATCGCGCACCAGATCCCCCCATTCGCTGTCGCTGGCCTGCATCTCGCGCAGCATCGCTCGCGCCCCGTCCGCATCGCCGGTCTTGTCCAGCAGGATCGCGATGCGCAGCTGCGCCTGCTGGCGCATCGGGTCGAGATGGATCCGGCGATACCAGGCCAGCGCCGCCGGATAGTCCTCGCGGATTTCGGCCAGCTGGCCCATCAGCATCAGGCGTCCGGCAGGCGCATCCGCGGCAGGCGTGCGCGACAGGAGTTCCTCGTAGAGCAATTTCAGCGCAGCGGTGTCGCCGGCGCTGGACAGGTAGGCGGCGCGCGCGGCCAGGGCACGATCGTCGTCCTGCGCCGGTTCCAGCGTCCGCGCCGCGGCGGCGGGGTCGTCCAGCGCAGCAAAGTGGGCTGCAATCGCGAGCCGTTCGGCGGCGGTGAGTTCGGGCAGCGCGAGCGCGGCGTCCAGCGATCTGCGCGCACTCTTTGCATCGCCACGCGCTAGCGCGTCTTCGGCCTGCCAGGCCAGCGCGCGAGGCTCGTCGGGCAGACGCAGGGCCACGGTCCGCGCCAGGCGCGAGTACAGGGCCTTGTCATCCAGACGCAGCGCCACGCCGCCGAAAGCGAGCCAGGCCTCGATGTCGTCGGGCAGCAGCCCGTGATCGAGTGCCTGTCCGGCGAGGGTTTTCGCGATTTCCGGATCCGGCGCCGTCAGCAAGGCCGCCGCAACCTTGCGCCAGCCCTGCTTCAGCCCCAGCACCTGCGCCATCAGAGGCCGCGCCGCGTCCGGATCGGCGTCGAGCACGGCAAGGCGCAGGCGGGCCACGGCGAGATCCTCGTCCCTGGGCGCCAGGGCCTGCCACCGCGCCAGTGCACGACGCGCCTGCACCGCATCCTTGGCCAGCAGCGCAACTTGTACCGCGCGTTCTGCGACGGCCGCCTCCCGGCTGCCCTCCGCGGCGCGCGCATAGGCGTCCGACGCGGCCGCGAGCCGGCCTTCCTGCAGGGCGAATTCGCCTTCCATCAGCGGTTCCAGCGCGCCCTGGATATCCTCGGCGCGCGCCGACAGCGGCACGAGCACGGCCAGCAGCAGGTAAACTAGGAGTCGCGGCATCGTCCTGAGCCTGTGGTTGATGATGCGCGCAAGCAGTTCGCCCAGCCCGCCTGCACGCCAGCGACAAAAGTCTACCCCAAGCGCACCATGCCCCTGCTCGCCCTCGGCCTGAATCACCAGACTGCACCGGTTGCCCTGCGCGAGAAGCTGGCGATCGGTCCGGGCGTGCTGCCCGAGGCACTGCGCACGCTGACGGCGCAGCACGGGGTGGTCGAAACCGCCCTGCTCTCCACCTGCAACCGCACCGAGGTCTACTGCCAGGTCGAGGCCGGCGCCGAACACCTGCCGGAGCACTGGCTGGCCACGTTCGGCCAGCTGCGCCACGACCAGCTGCAGGCCTACCTGTACCGCCACGAGGATGCCGCCGCGGTGCGCCACCTGTTCCGCGTCGCCACCGGGCTGGACTCGATGGTGCTCGGCGAGCCGCAGATCCTCGGACAGGTGAAGGACGCCTGGCAGGCAGCGCGCAGCGTGGGCACGCTCGGGACGACGCTCGATCGGCTGTTCCAGCAAACCTTCTCCGTGGCCAAGCGCGCCCGCACCGACACCCGCATCGGAGCGCAGCCGGTGTCCGTCGCCTTTGCCGCGGTGCGGCTGGCGCAGCGCGTGTTCTCCGCGCTGGATCAGGCCAGCGTGCTGCTGATCGGCGCGGGTGACACCATCGAGCTGGCCGCACGACACCTCGCCGACCAACGCGTCAAACGCCTGCTGGTGGCCAACCGCACGCTCGAACACGCGCAGGCGCTGGCCTCGCGCTTCGGCGGCATGGCGCTGCCGCTGGAGGAACTGGACCGCCACCTGGCCGATGCCGACATCGTGCTGTCGGCCACCGCCAGCCGCGATCCGATCCTGCGCCGCGGCATGGTCGAGACGGCGCTGCGCGCGCGCCGCCGCCGCCCGATGTTCCTGCTCGACCTCGCCGTGCCGCGCGACATCGAGGCCTCCGTCGGCGAGCTGGAAGACGCCTTTCTCTACACCGTGGACGACCTGGAACAGGTGATCGACGAAAACCGCCGTTCGCGCCGCGAGGCCGCCGAGCAAGCCGAGGCCATCATCGATCTGCAGGTGGAGCACTATCTTGCCTGGTGGCGCGCCTGCGACGCCCAGGACACGCTCAAGCGCCTGCGCGCGAACGGCGAATCCACCCGCGACGCAGTGCTGGCGCGCGCCAGCGCGCTGTTGGCGCAGGGCAAGAGTCCGCAGGAAGCGCTGGAATTCCTCGCCCACACCCTCACCAACAAGCTGCTGCACGCGCCCAGCGCCGGCCTGCGCCAAGCCGCCCTGCAGGGCGACCGCGACCTGCTGCACGCGGCGGCGCGGCTTTTCCACGCCGACCCGCCGCCCTCCCGGACAGAAACCGATGACTCCCGGCATCCGCCGCAAGCTCGACGCACTGGCTGAACGCCACGAGGAGGTCGGGTTGCTGCTGGCCGAACCGTCCATCCATTCCGATCCGGCGCGCTTCCGCGCGCTTTCGCGCGAGTACGCCCAACTGGAAGACGTGGTCGCCGGCCTGCGCGAGTTCGACGCGGCCCGCACCGCGCTGGTCGCTGCCGAAGCCATGCGGGACGATCCGGAACTGGGCGATCTGGCCGAGGAGGAAATCGTCCAGCAGCGCGGACGCATAGTCGCGCTGGAGGAGTCGCTCAACCTGCTGCTCCTGCCGCGCGATCCGCGCGACGACGCCAATCTGTTCCTGGAAATCCGCGCCGGCGCCGGCGGCGACGAGGCCGCGATCTTCGCCGGCGACCTCTTGCGCATGTACACCCGCTACGCCGAAGCACTGCGCTGGCAGGTGGAAATCCTCAGCGCCAATCCGGGCGAGCACGGCGGTTTCAAGGAAGTGATCGCCCGCATCGAAGGCGCCGGCGCCTTTGCCCAACTCAAGTTCGAATCGGGCACCCACCGCGTGCAGCGGGTACCGGAAACCGAATCGCAGGGTCGCATCCACACCTCGGCGGCGACGGTCGCGATCCTGCCGGAAATGGACGAGATCGAGGACATCGAGCTGCGCGACGCCGACCTCAAGATCGACACCTTCCGCGCCTCCGGCGCCGGCGGCCAGCACGTCAACAAGACCGACTCGGCGATCCGCATCACCCACCTGCCCTCCGGCATCGTGGTGGAGTGCCAGGACGAGCGCAGCCAGCACAAGAACCGCGCCCGCGCGCTGTCGCTGCTCAAGGCCCGCCTGCTGGACGAGGAGCGCGGCCGCCAGACCGCGGCGCAGGCCGAATCGCGCCGCCTCCAGGTCGGCTCAGGGGACCGCAGCCAGCGCATCCGCACCTACAACTATCCGCAGGGCCGGATCACCGACCACCGCATCAACCTGACGCTTTACCGCCTGCCGGAAGTGCTGGCCGGCGACCTGTCCGAGCTGATCCAGCACCTGCGGCGCGAGCACCAGGCCGACGAGCTGCGTCTGGCCGGCGCAAGCGCCTGACACGAGGAAATCCCATGACCCCGCCCATCGAGCGCCGCGCCACGCGCAGCCACCGCCTCGGCGTCTCCCACGCCGCCTTCCTGCGCGACTACTGGCAAAAGCACCCGCTGCTGGTGCGCGGCGCATTTCCCGGCTTCACCAGCCCGATCTCGCCGGACGAACTGGCCGGACTTTCCTGCGAAGAAGGCGCGCTGGCGCGGCTGATCGTGCACCAGGCGCGCGGCGACCGCTGGCAGGTACGCACCGGCCCCTTTCCCGAAGACGTTTTCACCACCCTGCCCGAGCGCGACTGGACCCTGCTGGTGCAGGACGTGGACAAGTGGGACCCGGACGTGGCGGCGCTGCTGGAGCACTTCGCCTTCCTGCCGCGCTGGCGCATCGACGACATCATGGTGAGCTTCGCCGCGCCGGAAGGCTCGGTCGGCGCGCACGTGGACCAGTACGACGTCTTCCTGATCCAGGGCCTCGGGCAGCGCCGCTGGAAGATCGACGCCGGCACCAATCCGCCGCAGGATTTCCGCGAGGGCGTCGAACTCAAGCTCCTGCAGCAGTTCACCCCGACCCACGACTGGGTGCTGGAACCGGGCGACGTGCTCTATCTTCCTCCGGGTGTGCCGCACCACGGCGTGGCGCTCGACGCCTGCCTCACCCTTTCGGTCGGGATGCGCGCGCCCTCGCACAGCGAACTCCTGTCCGACCTGGCCGACGCGCTCACCGAGCGCCTGCCGGAAACCCGACGCTACGCCGATCCCGACCTCGCACCTGCCGCCAGCGACGGGCGCATCGACGCGGACACGCTGCGGCGCCTGCGCGGCGCGCTGGAAAGCCTTGCGCAAATCGACGATGCCGCCCTGGCGGAGTGGTTCGGCGGCTTCATCACGCGCTACCGCAGCGGCGGGGAAATCGCCGCGCCGCCGCGCGCGCCTTCCGCAGCGCAGGTGGAAAGCCGCCTGCAGCACGGCGCCGGCCTGCACCTGCACCCGCTGGCGCGCTGCGCCTGGCGCGGGCGTGGCGCGAACGCGCGGCTGCACGTCAACGGCGAAAGCTACGAGGCCGGCCGCGCCCTGGCCCGCCACCTGTGCACGCACCGATCGATCGACGCCGGCTTCTGGGCCACGCTCGATTCCGCAGATCGCGCGCGGGTGCACACGCTGGTGAAACGAGGCATTCTGGCGCTGTCCAAATCCGCCTGAAGCACCCGCATGAACACCTCCGACTTCCGCATCGAACTGGCCGACTACGCCGAGCACCTTGCCGACCTGCGCGCCGTGCGCGAGCCGGTGTTCATTCTCGAACAGGGCTGTCCGATCGAGCTGGAGTGGGACGAACTCGATCCGCAGAGCGTTCACGCGCTGGCACGCGACGCCGCGGGCGCACCGATCGGCACCGCCCGCCTCACGCCCCTGCCGACCATCGGGCGCATGGCCGTGCTGGCGCCGTGGCGCGGGCGCGGCGTGGGCGCGGCGCTGCTGCAATACCTGATCGACCATGCGCGCAAGCTGGGCCATGCTTCGCTGGAACTGCACGCGCAGACCCACGCCATCGGCTTCTACGAACGCTTCGGCTTCATCGCCTTCGGCCCCGAGTACGACGAGGCCGGGATTCCCCACCGCAGCATGCGGCTCGCGCTGGCGCCGCAGGACGAACGCGCGCTGCTGGAAACCGACTCGCCCTCGCAGGTTGCCGACCTGACGCAGAAGCTGATCGGCCGCGCGCGACGGGAGCTTGCGATCTACACCCGCGATCTGGACCCGACCATCCTCGATTCGCGCGCCTCCGCCGACGCGCTGCGCGCTTTCGCCACCGGCACCCGCAATGCCCTGGTGCGGGTGCTGGTCCACGACCTGCGCCGCGCGGTGCGAGAGGGCCACGCGCTGATTTCCCTGGCGCAGCGGCTTTCCAGCCATTTCGCCCTCCGCGTGGTCGAGGAGGAACCCGACGTGCAGTACCCCGCCGCCTTCCTCGCCAACGACCGCGACGGCTACCTGTACCGCCCCATCGCCACGCGTTTCGAAGCCAGCGCCAGCCTGCGCGATCCGGCCCGCAGCCGCCAGCTGCTCGCCTATTTCGACGAAGTCTGGGAACGGGCGCGACCGGCCAGCGAGCTGCGTCCGCTCTGAGCGCCGCCCCGCGGCACACAGCGGAGCACCTCCCGAAACCGGAAATCGGTTTCGGCACTACGACGCCAAGACACGAAATCCGACCCAGGCCCAAAAGAAACGCCCCGACCGTGGAGGTCGGGGCGTTCCTGGCTTCCCTTTTCCTGCAACGCGGGGCGAACCCCGCGACGGATCAGTTCTGCACGTTCAGCTCGGTGCGGCGATTGGTCTCGCTCTTGCAGGCCGGGAAGGTCTGCTCGGTCGCCTCGAGCGGGCGGCTCTCGCCGTAGCCGATCGGTCCGACCAGACGCGAGGCGGCCACGCCGTTGCTCGTCAGGTAGTCGTACACGGCCTTGGCGCGGCTCTCGGAGAGCTTCTGGTTGTAGCCGTCGGCACCGCACAGGTCGGTGTGGCCGGCCACTTCCACGCGCAGTTCCGGATACTGGGTCAGCACCGCAGCGGCTTCCTTCAGCGTCTCGACCGCGTCGGGGCGCAGGGTGGCCTTGTCGAAGTCGAAGTTGACGCCACGCAGGTCGATCGTCACGGCCACCGGGCAGCCGTCCGGACCGACGGTCTGGCCAGGCTGCGAATCCGGGCAGCGGTCTTCGCAGTTGTTCACGCCGTCGCCGTCATCGTCCAGATCGGCGCAGCTCGGCTGCGGCGGCGGCGGCGGTGGCGGAGCCACTTCTTCCATCGGCGCTGCGGCCAGCTCACCCAGCTTCACCAGCATGCTGACCTGGGCGATCACGTCCACGAACGCGTTTTCGCGCGGTGCCGAAACGCTCTGGTCGTCGGCATCGTAGCGTGCGAGGAGTTCGGTGCGCATGCCGATGCGGCTGTAATCCGCCTGCAGGCCCACGCCCAGCTGCGCGGCAAGGTTGCTGTCTTTGCGCTTGAGCGGCTGGCCGCCGCTCTGATTCGGATAGGACTCGTCGTGGCGCAGCACGCCCGCGCCGTAGGCCACGTACGGCCACCAGTTGCGGTCCGCACCGCGGAAGTGCGAGCGGCCGGTCAGCATGGCGCCGTAGCTGCTCCAGTGCAGCTGGTTGCCATTCTTCTCGGGGTTGTCGCTGGTGAGGTCGAGATCCAGCGAGAAGTTGCGCGTGAAGAACTTGCCCACGCCAATCGCGTACAGAGGGCCATCCTCAACCTTGCGGTCGCCGTCGTGATCGATGAAGCCTGCCGTGCCGGAAAGGTACCAGCGGTCATCGAAATCCTGCGCCGTGGCGATCTGGGCAAGACCCAGTGCGCCAAGGAGGGCACAACCCAGGAGAGTCTTCTTCATTTGTTGCTCCTTCAAGGAAGGTGTGGAGGTTGAACACAATGATGGGGAATCCCCCGAACATGCGGACAGGCAGAATTGAAAAATGCCGACCGGGCAAGTTTACATGCTTGATGCAGGTCAAGTTTAACACATCGATAACACCGGGTCCTCATTTCGACGTAGGCTGCTCTTTCCAGCCTTCATCCCGACTCTCGCTCTGCCATGCCCACCCAGCACTCCCACCTGTTTTCCCCGCTCGACCTCGGCCACTGCGTGCTGCCCAACCGCGTGCTGATGGGTTCGATGCACACGGGACTGGAGGATCGACGCCGTGATTTCCCTAAATTGGCCGCCTACTTCGCCGAACGTGCGCGCGGTGGCGCCGCGCTGATGGTTACCGGCGGGATCGCGCCGAACCTCTCGGGCTGGGTGAAACCCTTTGCCGGGAAGCTGTCCTGGTCCTGGGAGGGGCGCAAGCATCGGCTGGTCACCGACGCGGTGCACGGCGAAGGTGGTCGCATCTGCATGCAGATACTCCATGCGGGCAGGTATGGATACCATCCGCTGGCGGTGGCACCGTCGCGACTCAAGTCCCCGATCTCGCCCTTCACCCCGAGGGCGCTGTCCGGGCGCGGGGTCGAACGCCAGATCCGCGACTTCGCGCGCTGCGCCGCGCTGGCGCGCGAGGCCGGCTACGACGGCGTGGAAATCATGGGCTCGGAGGGCTACCTCATCAACGAGTTCCTCGCCGCACGCACCAACCGCCGCAAAGACCGCTGGGGCGGCTCGTTCGAGAACCGCCTGCGCTTCGCCACCGAGATCGTGCGGCGCACGCGCGAAGCGGTCGGGCCGGACTTCATCCTCATCTATCGCCTGTCCATGCTGGAACTGGTCGAGGGCGGCGCGACGCTGGAGGAAACCATCGCCACCGCCAAGGCCATCGAAGCGGCCGGGGCGTCGATCCTGAACACCGGCATCGGCTGGCACGAAGCGCGCATCCCGACCATCGTCACCAGCGTGCCGCGCGCCGCGTTCAGCTTCGTGACGGCGCGACTGCGCGGGGAAGTCTCCATCCCGATCGTGGCCAGCAACCGCATCAACATGCCGGAAGTGGCCGAAGCAATCCTCGCGCGGGGCGAAGCCGACATGGTTTCGATGGCGCGCCCGCTGCTGGCCGACGCAGACTGGGTACGCAAGGCGCGCGAGGGGCGCTCGGATGAAATCAATACCTGCATCGCCTGCAACCAGGCCTGCCTGGACCACGTCTTCGAGAACAAGCCGGCCAGCTGCCTGGTGAATCCGCGCGCCGGGCGCGAAACCGAGCTGAACTACCGCCCCGCCTCCACGCGCAAGCGCATCGCCGTGGTCGGTGCCGGGCCGGCGGGGCTGTCCTGCGCCACGGTCGCGGCCGAGCGCGGTCACGACGTCACGCTGTTCGAGGCGCAGGAGCGCATCGGCGGCCAGTTCAACCTCGCCAGCCGCATCCCGGGCAAGGAGGAATTCGCCGAAACGCTGCGCTACTTCCAGCGCCGCATCGAGTTGACCGGGGTGAAGCTGCGCCTGTCAGAACGCGCCGAGGCCGCCGCGCTGGCGGGCTTCGACGAGGTGGTTCTGGCCACCGGCGTCACGCCGCGCATTCCTCCGATCGAAGGCATCGATCACCCCAAGGCCGTCGCCTACTCCGATCTCCTCTCGGGCGCGCGCGTTGCCGGGCCTCGCGTGGCCATCATCGGCGCCGGCGGCATCGGCTTCGATGTGGCCGAATTCCTGGTGCAGGGGCAACCCTCCACCACCCTGCGTCCCGCACAGTGGCTGGCCGAATGGGGCATCGACCCGACGCTTGCGTCGCGCGGAGGCATCGAAGGCGTGTCGGCGCAGCCCGAGCCGCCCGAGCGCGAGGTCTGGCTGCTGCAACGCACCGAGGGCGCGCTCGGCAGGCGCCTGGGCAAGACCACCGGCTGGGTGCACCGCGCCACGCTCCGGCGCGCCGGGGTGAAGATGCTCGGCGCGGTGGAATACCGTCGCATCGACGATGCCGGCCTGCACATCCGCGTGGCCGGGGAAGACCGCCTGCTGGCCGTCGACCACGTGATCCTCTGCGCCGGGCAAGAGTCGCAGCGCGAGTTGAAGGCACCGCTGGAAGCGGCGGGTCGACGCATCCACCTGATCGGCGGCGCGGACGTCGCCGGCGAGCTGGACGCCAAGCGCGCCATCGCCCAGGGCTGCGAACTTGCGGCCGCACTTTGAAGCGCAGCGCGGGGCAACGCGCGCATTGACATTTTTCTCCTTTCGTGAAAACCGGCTTCATCCGCACCCGTTGCGAAGCCGGGCATTCCTGCGCAAAGCGCGATGTCTTGCGAATTCCGGCAGGCCGCCGGAACTGTCGCTCCCGCAATGCAGCGTGAATTCGGCGCTTCAACAATTCAGCTCCCGTTAGGCATTCAATCCGTAACTTGCCGCCGGTTCCGGTCCGCCCCACCCTTCGCCGACGCGGAACCAACGGCCCGTAGAAGCATTCTTCCGCTTCCGCCCGTGCGGCTGGCGCCGCGATGCCCGAACCGGCCCGCGCCAGGCGTACCCCCGAAACGCCATGTCAGCCACCGCTTCCCCACGCCCCGCAATTCCGTGTTCCGAAATGGCACGTTCGCGGCGAGGTGAAGGCCCGCACTGATGCAACGGATAAGGAGTCCGCAATGAAACTGGCCACCGTGCTCTGGCTCGCCCAACTGCTGCCCCAGCCCTATGCCGACCAGGCCTGCCTTGCCACCACGGTTTATCTGGAAGCGCGCAACCAGTCCGAGCTGGGCCAGCGCGCCGTGGCCGAAGTCGCGCTGCGTCGCCTCGACTCGGGCCGCTGGGGTTCGACCCTCTGCGGCGTGGTGACGGCTCCGCGCCAGTTCGCCCCGACCCTGCTCCCACCCGAGTACGAAATCCGCAACCTCAAGGCGTGGAACCGCGCGGTCGCGGTCGCGCTGCGCGCCCGCTCCGAATGGAACCTGCCGTGGGCCACCCGGCGCTTCGTGGTCCCAGGTGCCGACCACTTCGTGGTGAAGGCGCAGGCCACGCCCGACTGGGCGCAGGGCACGCCGGTGGCAACGATCGGCGACCACACCTTCTATCAGGTCGCCAGCCGGCTCTGAGCTTCGCAGGCCGCTTGAATCGCGGCACCTGCGCCACCATGTCGATGAGTCCCAAACACTTCCGGGATCTCCCATGAAACTGTATTGCATGTTCGGCGCCTGCTCGCTGACCGACCACATCGTGCTCGAGTGGATCGGCAAGCCCTACGAGGTCGAGCAGGTGGCGCGCGAGGCACTCAAGACCAGCTACCTCAAGATCAATCCGAGCGGCGCGGTGCCCGCGCTGGC
>Ga0116141_10003813_pt1 | contig 12758 bp, 11 predicted proteins | sample AD_UKC097_MetaG_FD_89744 | JGI IMG/M metagenome (GOLD analysis project Ga0116141, IMG submission 89744) | Active sludge microbial communities of municipal wastewater-treating anaerobic digesters from USA - AD_UKC097_MetaG | ecosystem: Engineered > Bioreactor > Anaerobic > Digestate | place: USA... | reverse complement strand
TTCCCAGATAGTCAGCGGAGCCGGAGATGGCAGCGAGTATCCGAATTCAAAACCCAGTACGCCGTATTCTGACAAGTGCGAGTTGTAAATATGGAATTTACCTTGTTTGCCTTCTTCATCGATGTAAGCCAGTCGGTTGTATTCTTCTCCCGACACTTCGTCGTACAGACAAGCATGTCTGTGTGAGAAAGTACCGCGCTTAACGTCTTCGCCGCTCAGTCGCACGTCATTACCGTCCAGTAATACGGAACCATAGGCGATGAGTTCCGCCGCCGCCCAATCCACAGAGTTATTCTCGCGCATCAGCACGCGGCGTTGTTCGAGGTATTGGTTGATTTTTTTCAGCGGATGGAATCCTTCCGGCACTTTGACCAATGCCTTGATGATTTTCACCAGATTTTCTTTGGAAATGCTGGTGTCCGGAGATTGTTCAAAGTCCTGGCTCTGCGCCTTGCGCAATGCCTCCCAGGCCAATTCATTCGGTTGTTTGGTATATGGTCGTGGTGACTGTTTGTATTCATTCAGACGAGCCTGCAGTTCGCCCCAGAATTCTTCTTCCAGCTTTTTGGCCATTTCCGATTCCGCGATGCCCCATTCATACAGTTTTTTATTGTAGAGGTCGCGCACACCGGTATGGTTCTTAATCAGCTGATACATTTTCGGCTGTGTATAGTGCGGATCGTCGCCTTCGTTGTGACCCCATTTACGGTAGCACACCATATCCACGAAAACATCTTTGTTGAATTTCTGACGATAGGCTGCTGCCAGTTCCGCTACAAAAGTCACACACTCTACGTCATCGCCATTCACATGGAATACCGGCGCCTGAATGGTGGCCGCAATCGAAGTGGAATAGTTGGAGGTACGCGCGTCATCGAAGTCGGTGGTGAATCCAATCTGATTATTGATGATGAAGTGGATGGTGCCGCCGACGGTATAGCCTTTCAGGGATTGCATCTGCAACACTTCGTACACGATGCCCTGACCGGCAACAGCGGCGTCGCCGTGGATGGTTACCGGCAGAATTTTATCGTAATCGGAATTATAGATGGCGTCTGCTTTGGCGCGGCAGAAACCCTGTACAACAGGATTCACCGCTTCGAGGTGAGACGGATTCGGCAATAATTTGATGTACACATTTTTGTGGTCCATCGTTTCATATTGGGACGAATAGCCCAGGTGGTATTTCACGTCACCGGTGCCGGAGGAGAAATCGTTGGGTGCAAGTCCGTCGAACTCCGAGAAAATCTGTTCGTATGTTTTGCCCACGATGTTGGCGAGTACGTTAAGTCGTCCGCGGTGCGCCATGCCAATCACAACTTCCTGTACGCCGTTATTGGCTGCCACATTGATCATGGCATCCAGCGCCGGAATGGTCGACTCACCACCTTCGAGGGAGAATCGTTTCTGGCCGATATATTTGGTGCCAAGGAATTTTTCGAGAACTTCCGATTCGTTCAGTTTCTCGAGGATACGTTTTTTCTTCTCAATCGGATGTTCGTATGCGATGTAGCCGTGTTCAATCTGTTCGCGCAGCCACGCTCTTTCATCGCGGTCTAGTACGTAATTGTATTCCCAGCCGATAGTGCGGCAATAGATTTGCTTCAGTCTGGCGATAATATCTTTCAGTTTCGCTTTGCCGATTCCGATTTCCGTGCCCGCATGGAATTCCGTTTCCAGATCTTCTTCACTCAGGTTGAAGAAATGCAGGTCGAGGTCGGCGTGGCGGTCTTTGCGCGGGCGCAGCGGATTGGTGTCGGCCACCAGATGCCCTTTATTGCGGTAGCCGCTGATTAATTTTAATACCTTGAATTCTTTTGGCGACACTACATCGCCACCCGTTGCCGCTGTCGCGGCATCGCCGCTGCCGTTCTTTCCATATTTGTAAGCCAGGTCAAAGCCGGCGAAGAATTTTTTCCATTCTGCATCCACTGAATTGGCATCCTTCAGGTAATCCTGGTACATAGCGTCGATGTAGCTGGGATGCGCGTTCGATAATATCGATAAATCTTCCATGTTATTAAAGTGTTAATCAAGGGGCAAATATCGTGCATTTAAACATAATAACCACATGATGCAGGATATTTTCTATAGTACTAATTCAAAAAATGCAAAAAAAGTTTACTTCCGGTCATTTTTTTTGATTTGATAATATGTGACAGGTCGATACAGTGGTTGTAAAAAAGGAACTTTTTAGATGAAAGAATGGCAGAAATCACTGAAAATCAGGGAAACGGCGGCATTTAATCATAATTTTACGTTTTAATTTTCATAATTACAATTTTATGTCTATCTTTGCACACTCAAATTAAATAAAAATGGCACATCATAAGTCGGCAAAAAAGAGAATCAGACAAACGGCAAAACGCAGATTGGAAAACCGTTATTATGGTAAAACCACCAGAAATGCGTTCAGAAAATTCCTGGCATTATCTGATCAGTCAGAAGCTGAAAAAGCATTGTCTTCTGTAGTTTCTATGGTAGATAAACTGGCAAAAAGAAACCAAATCCACAAAAACAAAGCAGGCCACCTGAAGTCAGAAGCAATGAGACATCTGAACGGGCTGAAAAAATAATTCCGTTTTTTTTATGGAAAACAACTGATTGGTGTATCTATATGGTACACCAATTTTCTTTTTTATGTTCACTGAAAGCAGGCTCACCATAAAATACTGGGCAGAAGAAGACCGGCCGCGAGAGAAATTGCTGCTGAAGGGCAAGCAGTCCTTGTCCGACGCGGAATTGCTGGCCATTATCATCGGTTCCGGCAATGCGGAGCTCACGGCTGTGGAGTTGTCGCGGCAGATACTGAGTTCCGTACAAAATAATCTTTTTGAACTGGGGAAGACATCTATTCCTGACTTGATGCGGTTTAAAGGTATCGGAGAGGCTAAAGCTATTTCTATTGCCGCGGCACTGGAACTCGGACGTCGCCGGGCGCAGGCGGAGGTGCCTGCCAAAGATAAAATTGAATCCTGTCGGCAGATATTCCAACTGATGTCGCCTCTTTTGTCTGATTTATCGCACGAGGAATTCTGGATGATTTGCCTGAACAGAAATAACCGGATTATTTCCAAACATAAAATCAGTTCCGGCGGCATCTCCGGTACCGTAGCTGATATGAAGATGATATTCAATATCGCGTTGCGGGAACTGGCCACAGGCATTATCCTGTGTCATAATCACCCTTCCGGCAATAACAACCCGAGTGAAAGCGATGTGCGGCTGACAAAAAATGCCGTGGAGGCCGGTAAATTACTGGATATTCAGGTGCTCGATCATCTCATCATCGCACAGCAACAATGGTATAGCTTTGCGGAGCACAATTTGATTTAATTAACTCAATCACAATATCATCCATACATTAGTATAACTAGAAATTCCTTATTTAGGCGTATCTTTGTAGACATTAAAATTATTTATGGAAGGATTTAAAGCTTTAGGCTTAAGCGACGAAATATTGCTCGCATTAGAAAAAAAAGGATACGAAACACCCACCCCGATACAAGAACAGACCATTCCACTTTTATTAAACGGAGATTTAGACATTGTTGGTCAGGCACAAACCGGCACCGGTAAAACGGCGGCTTTTGGTTTACCCATTCTGGAGCGTTTTGATCCGAATCAAAGAAGTGTTCAGGCCCTGATTCTGGCACCGACCCGCGAACTGGCGATTCAGGTAGCGGAAGAAATCAAGAGTTTCAAAGGTTCTAAAAGAATCTGGATCACTACCGTTTACGGAGGTGCTCCCATCAGTCAGCAAATGCGCGACCTCGAAAAAGGTACACACGTAGTTGTGGGAACACCAGGTCGTGTAATTGACCTGATTGAAAGAAAAAAACTGATACTGGATGAAGTGAAATATGTAGTGTTGGATGAAGCCGATGAGATGCTCAATATGGGCTTTATCGACGATATCGAACTCATTCTGAAATCCTGTGCGCCGGAGCGTCGTATGTTGCTTTTTTCCGCCACGATGCCTGACCGGATTTTGTCGCTTGCAAAGCGCTACATGGGACAATACAACATGGTGCAGATTGCTAAAAAAGAGATTACGAATATCAATATCGAACAATCTTATTTTGAAGTGCCGGATAGAGATCGGTTCGACGCTTTGTGTCGCGTACTCGATGTGGAAGAAGATTTCTACGGCATTATTTTCTGTAATACCAAAGCGGAAGTGGTGGAGATTTCCAACCACCTGAATGATAAAGGATATACTTCGGATGCGTTGCACGGCGATATTCAGCAAAACCTGCGCGAGAAAGTGGTGAAACAATTCAAGACCAATAAATTCGGTGTGCTCGTAGCAACGGATGTGGCGGCACGTGGTATCGATATTTCGGATTTGACACATGTCATCAACTACGGCTTGCCGCAGGATCCGGAAAGTTATGTGCACCGTATCGGCCGTACCGGTCGTGCGGGTAAATTAGGAAAAGCGATTGCCATTATTTCACCATCGGAAAAACGCAAACTGCTCTTTGTAGAGAAGATTGCCAAAACGAAAATGAAAAAAGGCAAATTGCCGGATGCACAGGAAATGGTTAAGATAAAAACACGTCGTTTGTTAGAGCATGTGGAAACCATTATCGGAACAGAGCATTATCTGGAATATATGGAGTTGGCCGAACAAATCATGGGCGAGGCGGAACCACCGGTAATCGTTGCTGCATTAATCAAGCATTTTGCTAAAGATGAGCTGAATATAAAAGCTTACAAGCAGATAAAGGAAGTAGTGAAAGAAGATTTCGGCAGCCGCTTCGACAGAGGCAGCCGCGACAGAAGAGATGACCGTGGCGGACGCGGCGACCGTCGTGATGACAGAAGAAGAGACGAAGGGCCAAGACGCAGAAGTGGTTCTTCCGCACGTTTGTTCTTCGCAAAAGGTCGTGTGGATGGTATGACTCCGCGACAATTGCTGGATGTGCTGAAGAATGAAGCAGGTATCGAATCCAGAAGAATTGACGATATCCGCATCATGGATAACTTCTCTTTCTTTGCAACCAGCAGTCAGGATGCAGAACAGATTCTGGCAGTATTCAAACGAAATAAAGGAGCCGGAAAACCAATGGTGGAAAGAGCTCGTGAAAGAGAAGAGAGATAGTTTTATCTTGTTATAAATTAGAAAAGCCGGAGCATTGCTTCGGCTTTTCTAATTGAAAAAAGCGAAGCCGTAAGACTTCGCCTGACAAAAAATGAAATAATGCGGACTTTATAAAGTGCATTTTATCTGAGATTATTTTGCGCCTGTTTTAATCGCAGCATTGGCTACTTTATTAAAAGCATATTCGACAATCTTAACGGTTCTTCCATTCGCTGAAACGTTTATTTTTGCCCATCCGTAATATTTTTCGTTGGGCAAACTGCCTTTCCATATTCTGAAACCCACATATTTATCGCCATTGCCGGCAAGATTGCCTTTTGGTAATGTTGGATTTGCCACATAATCATTGCTAATATCAGAGTAGGTGGACCAGCTTGCAGACGTGGAATCAATGCTGATATTGGCGTTCATCGCTTTGGTGTATCCGTTTTCGTCTAAAGTTTCACCATTAGCATTGTTTACATAAAATTGTATACTCTCAGGGTCACTTTCCCAGCTAATTAATATACTAACGCCTAAGTCTTTTGCTTCAAACGGAATATAACCAATGTACTCAAATCTGTCACTTGGGGTTGGTTGCGGATAAAAAGATTTTAGGGTGGTATCAACTTTGTGATATTCAATATTCGGATTCAATTTTTCAGCAGTTTCTTTCTTGCAGGATACAATACTGAAAAATAAAAGCAGCAAGATTCCTGCAGTCATTTTGTTGTTTTTCATGGTCGTTTTTTTTAGTTTTTGTAAATTATCAATTCGCCTGAAACGCTTGCTATTCCATCTTGTTCACCTTTGTTGTACATCATGCTTGGTTGTAATTTTAAATCTGCAAACGAACATTTTATTTCATTTCCAGTTACTGTAAAATCAAGTTTCCCTGATTTATCATCACTTTCCCAATTCATAGGTAATGCACTTCGCATATCTGTGTAACTAACTGTAACATGGTTGGCATCTTTATCATCAAGATTGTACTTTACAATTTTGTAGGACGATGTTGCATCAGGCAGTTTGTCATTTGTAAAATTAATGGTGAATGTTTTTGCAGGAATACTATCGTCAGAGACAGCAATGGTTAAGGTTCCCATAGATGTAACAGCCCCGCAAACACCTTTTATTTCGTAAGCTTTTCCATTGCATAATAAGGTGATTTTCCCATTTCCTGCATTTCCCTGTTCTGCAGTAGATGATTTTATATCATCCATATTTTGTTCGATAGTAGTTTCGGCACTACCCGTTTTGTTTGATTTGCACGCAGTGAATAATACACTACATGCAAAAATATAGCTTAGTGTCTTTTTCATCATTCTTGTTTAGAAATTAATACTTGCGCTGTTTACAACAGGATTTAAAGAGCCGCCACCTGTTTGATCTAATGGGAGATTGCTGATAGTGATTTTTTTGCCGCTAACACTAATAGTGCGTACACCAATCGGATCAAATGTTAATCCATCCACACCTACTTCAGCTGTAGCTGTTGGTACATTTAAGCTAAAATCTGCTACATCAAATGTGCCGCCTGCTTCAGCTTCTGATTGATTGTGAAATGTAATTTGCAGAATCTTAAATGGATCATCTTGCTGACATACGATTGAGTAATTTCCGTTAGAAAAAGTTTGTACTTCCGTGTTGCTGGTATAGCTTACACCGTCGATAGTGAAAGTGCCTGTTTTTCCTGTGATTCCATCTTTGTCTTTTTTGCAAGATGTTGCCGCAATTGCTAATAAGAAGCATAGCATGATTGAAAGTGTTTTAATTGTTGTTTTCATTTTTTGTAATTTATAAAGTGAATTAATAAAAGTTTCCTTATTTGAATTTGGTTATAGGGCCAATTTGTATGGCGTTACAAGTGTTTGTAACCAGTGTATATGTCCCGTTAAAATATTCAAAGCCTGTCTGGTCAGTTACTTTATAGAATACGGAACGATGTCGGGGAAGCAAGTCTATTTGTGCAGTGATGGCAGTACTGTCTTCACACGACGGTGCTGTTGACCAGTCTTCACCAGAAGAGCAAGTAGCGACAAGGTTATTGTTGATATAAAACCTAAGCGAATCACCTCCATCTTGTCTTATTAATTCTGCATTTTCAAAATCTATCCAGAAGACTATTTGGTATCGGTCACCTACGTCTAAAACATTTTGAGAACAAGAACTTAAGAAAGGAATAATAGTTATCAGTAATCGTAATAATAGCTGCTTATTGTTAACTTTCATTATTTCATTTTTTGTTGATGTAAAGCTGCATAAAACAAAAGAGGAAGCAAAAGGAAGAATTTTGATTTTGTGAGTGACTTTTTTGTGTTTGCTATCTATAAGTAATATAAAATCAGTGTTTTAAATTGGGTATTCGGGTTGCTGTATTATTGTAGATAGTACTCGATTTCATGCTTTACCCATAAATAAACAGAAACTAATTTTATTTCATTTGGCGCGTTTTTTTCAAATTCATCTACAATATCTTGTAGTGGTTTAATTTCTGAGGAGACTATTTTCTTGTGGGTACTATTCTTCTGCGCTGCCGTATATAGTTTTTTATAGATTACCGAAATTGGCTTGTAGTACAACATGTTGTCTGTGGTATATTTTGCCTGCAATAAACTAGAAATAATACTAAGCGCCGTATCATATTCTTTGATTAAATAAAAATATGCCGACTTAATGACTTTCAACATGTAATTTTGCGGAAAGGGTGCACTGTCTAAGTCATAGGAAATATAATTTGCAAGATTGTTTGTGTCGCGTAAATACAAGTAACAGAGCAGCCTGCTTTGCAGTAACATGTTTTTGTACAGTAAATTATCCGTAGAAAAATTATGGTCTAAAACATATAATGCCTCTTTGTATTTTTTATACTTTACTAAATTTGTAATATAATTGACATAAAATACGGTTCTGTGTTGCGGATATAAATTGTCAATATCTGTTTTGATACTTTTCAGAACAGCATCCGCTTCCTGAAAATAACCATTGGCAGATTGTTCCCGGCCTTTAGCCATTAATACAATTACTCTGTTTTCCAACAGTAATTTGTTCTTTTGATACAATGGTTCAATATCTTGCAGTGCCGCATCCAGGTTCTCGATCTGAGTTTGATGACTTTTTTCATCAGAGTCCGTTACTGAACCGGCCAAATGATTGTAGAAATTGGCGATGGGATTCTTCTCTAAAGCAAAATGGTATTCGTTCAGAATTAAGGGAGCTCTCTCTTTGTATTGATGATGATAGGAAATCCAGTTGTAGTAGGATGTGTATACATTTAACCTGGCGACACTGGCAGATACCAGATCCTTTAGTACTTGTTTGGTAGCGTCAATCGGTTCCTGATAAGCCTTTGAACGTTTATTGATATCTGGTATCTTATGTGTCAGATTGCTCAGTTGAAGCATACATGCATCCAATACAAATGAATAAGATGCGTAACTATCTTTTTCTTTTAGTAGTATGTCATACTTTTCATCTAAGCCGTCAATAAATTTCAATTTATCAAACGCCTGCATCAGCAGCCAGTCGTTATAGGCAGCATTATTTTTAGAAATAAAAGCGTGCTCTTTCCGGATAAGAAAATTTTCCAGTTCTTCTTTCAATATTCGAATCTCATTCCGCTAGAGGTAATCATTCTTATCAGAATACGTTTTTGTAAATATCTTTTTAAACAACAAGCTTTTGTCCAATTGTTCTGCATTTTTTGCGGCTACGATGAGTTTATATAGCTTTCCCGTGCGTTTTTTTGTTACAACGGTGAAATGTTTTTGCAGTTCTCTCGGATAGTGCAATTCAATTTTCTGTATAAGCGTAACAATTGGATGGTTTTCCATGGAAGTAATATACCAATTTGTTTGAATACAAATAAAAAGACACACAAGAAATTCTTATGTGTCTTTCATTTTGTATTGATATGGTTTAGATTCTTGTAAAACTCCTAACCGTAAACTTTCCGGTTATTGTTTTTGCAGGATTGGCAATATCGCCATCCAATTTTACCTTTCCTTCAAAAGTACCTTCCAATAGATTTGATTCATTCTTAGTGAAGGTGATTTTATTCTGGCTGGTAGAGCCTGCGGTTGAAGAATAGTATATCCCGTCCGGATAAAACCATAATTTAATACCATTGTATGTTGTTCCGACGGTGATGCTGATGTCTTCACTGTCACCAACTTTCGCTTCGAGATTGTCGTCCGCCAGCCCCTGAAATTTTCCATCAATAAATACAGCATTTATATTGTCATTTTGCACATAGGTCTTCCCGTCAATAGTGTACTCAATACTGCCGCCTCCGGCGCTATTTTCTTCTTTGTTGCAGGATGAGCAGGAGATAAACAGCAGTGCTGCGATGGTAATGCTAAGCATTTTTTTCATGTTGTTTGTTTTCATAAAGTTGTTGTTTAAAAGGATTTAGTTTTGATTAGATACATTTAGCACGTTTGGCAAATTTTAGGCCGTAAGGAGATGTATTTACTATCTGATTGCCATAAGTCGTCAGTGTATTGAAATTGCCGTTGGTGGTCATTTGTCTGGAGCCGCAATTATCAGCCGTCCATACCCAGGCCAACCAACCAATTTTGTATTGTTCACATTTTTGCAAGGTGGTACTTAAGTCGAGCGTTAAGGTGCAGTTGCCGCTATTATCATCCTGTTTGTTGGCCACTTCGCCTAATACTATCGGCACATTCCAGGTGGAGGCATCTTGCAGTAAGGTGTTGATAGCTGCAGCTGTACTTGCATACGAACTCCAGTAGGCGTGTGCACTGAAGATTAAGTTGTGTTTGGGGTCATACGTCTGCAATTCTGTGCAGATGGTTTTCCATACACTCAAATGCTGGCCGCAATCGCTGGCATCCAGCATCAGAGGCATATTCAAACCTGCGTTTCTTAAATTGGTAATGATGGTTTTGTAAGTAGTTTTGAATGTGTTTAGTGCCGCCGCATTATTGCCGTTCCACATCACATAACCGGCCTCATTCAGCGGATTTATAATTAGCCATTTTTGATATTTAACGAGTATGTTTTTTACCGCCGTTTGCGTGTACCAATTTGCCGTAGTAATCATGTTTGTTCCATTGTTGTTGCAGGTCTCGTCGTGCAGCTCCAGGATGGGGATCATCTTCGCGCGGATGCATCTCCCGATAGCGGAATCTAATAATGCAAGATTGCTGTATGCCGGTCCGGAGTTAGTTTTGTACCAAACAATTCGGACGGAATTGGCGCCACTTTTTGCTATTTCAGGAAATAGATTTTCACTGTTGTTCCATCCCCAGCCATAGGCCGCATAATTTACACCTTTCAGAATGACGGTGTCACCGCAAGTGGTTACGAGGTGCTTTCCTTTTACAGTCAATGTGGTGCCGTTGGTCGCAGGAGTTGCGGTTCCGGGCGTTGTGCCCGAGCCTCCAACCGGAGAAATGGTGGTGGGGATGCAGGCTGTAAATAATAATGTACTTGCAGCTACAATGCTTAAGATGGATTGTTTCATAATTTCTGAATTATTAAGTCCTTAGGTAATGTGAATTGTTGTTATAGCTTGTTTAGTTCGCCATAGTAATAAAATGTATTATGGGTTATATAGTCAGCATAGAAACCACTGATGATGACTTTGTCTTTTAAGAATACAAAAAATAGTCTTTCTAAAAATGTGGCATCACCACGATTAGCTTCTCTATAGTAGTTTGTATCCTTGCCAAAATAGATCGTGTTGTTGTATGTAATATTTCCAGATGGTAATGTTTCCTGCATAATCAATTTAGTAGCATCACTATTAAAAAATACATAAGTGGTGGGGTTTTGCAATAAAACACCGGCACTATTTCTTGTTTCCAACTTTCCTGCCAGTTTAAGGTTGTTTAAATCCCAGTTTTTCTCCCTTACATCTATTAAGTTGGATGCGATCACCGGTCTGCTGCTGGCGTTTGTTTTTGATTTTACAGTCACTTTCCTTGTTGTAGTATCAATATTCACCAGCAAAGAATCTGTAGGTGAATATTGCGGGTCCTTAACTGTAAAGGATGATTTATTACTTGGTAATGGTGCTGAATTGACGGTGCCAACATGTGTAATGTCAGTTTTGGCGTTCAAAAATGAAAGTAATAATTGTTCTGGAGCCTTGTAATTATTTCCCGCGCCATCACTTTCCCGATATATGTGATGAACGACATAATTCTTTAAATCAAACGATTCTGGTTGTTGTTCTTCTTTTTTGCAGGCGATAGTGGTAAGTAGGAAAGCTAAACAGGTAAAAAGGATGTTGCAATTCTTCATGATTTCTTTTTTTGTAAAGATGAAGTATGCACTATTTTATTGCAAAACGATAAGTGCATTTTTGCATCAATTTTTTAAATTGGATGTAGTATAAGTGTCTGTAAATTAAATTTTTGTAGTAGAAATATGGCCTGTATTTGTATGCGTATTTAATGAGCATCCGGGCATTTTCGTTGAGAATTTGGATTGACTATTTTATGAATCTCAATCGAAAAATTTTAGAATGCCTTTCCTTTTTCCAATTTATCGTATTTTAGTTCAATAGTTTTTGCGTTCATGAAAGATTTAAGACTTACAAGACTGATACTTGCCTTATCCCCGTCAGATATAGATTTATTAAAACAACAACTAAGGCTACATGGCAACAAGTTGTACATAGCCCTGTTTGCCGCATTCGAACAACTCAAAAATAAAGAGCTAGGCAGAGAAGAAATTTATCTGCGTGTTTATAAAAAGAAATGGACGGCAAAGCAAGATGCGGCATTTAGAACAGATTTGAGCAGATTGGCAGATTTTATGGAAGACACATTGATTCATCAAAGACTATTGCAACGCATTAAAAATGGAAATAGATTCTATGAAGAAGAAAAATTAAATCTATACAATGAGCTTATGCTTTATAAAGAGTCAGAACAGCAATATCAGCGAATAATAGATGATGTTTCTTTTTTGCCCGAGTTTAAAAATTCAATCAGTATCAATTATGCAGATTCAATCATTAGAAATAGTTTGTCGCTTAAAGAAAAAGCAGCACAGATTGATAAAATACAAAAAGACTATCACAAACAAACCATTGCACATTCCGAACTCCTACAATCTAATTCTTGGTTGTTAAAATGTATGTTTAACTATTATTATCGTCAAATCAACAGTAAATTTTTTGACGATATTCAAGTTGATGAATTGCTGTCAATTGCAGATAAATATGAAAGTGCCGAAGCAAAGTTTAATATCCTGAACGGAGTTTCTTATTTAAAAATAGATAGTAAACCAAACGATATACACATCAATGTGTATGAAAACGCGGTAGAGTTAGCAACTCTTTTGGTGCAAAAAAATCCCGGCTATTTATATAAACAATTAAAAGCATTGCACTTAATCGGAACTCGTTATTCCATCTTGGGAAATTTTGAAAAGGGGAATACTTATTTTGAAGATGCCATTCAGATCCTTCCCAAAAATCAATACAAATACTACAAGACCATCATTTTAAATTATGCGACAAATTGCAGTAAACTCAAGCAATTCGATAAAGCAATACAGCTCATTCAATTGCTCGACGAAGAAGCTGCTGTCGATAACAAGTTGAAATCCGAATGCGCTATTCGAAGTTTAAGCTGCTATCTGTTTATGGAAGATGCAGATGCCATTCACGAACTGGTCACCAGTCAGGATTACAGCC
>Ga0116141_10003811_pt1 | contig 12759 bp, 8 predicted proteins | sample AD_UKC097_MetaG_FD_89744 | JGI IMG/M metagenome (GOLD analysis project Ga0116141, IMG submission 89744) | Active sludge microbial communities of municipal wastewater-treating anaerobic digesters from USA - AD_UKC097_MetaG | ecosystem: Engineered > Bioreactor > Anaerobic > Digestate | place: USA... | reverse complement strand
TTCATCGTTTCCCGGGCTGAAGGGAGCGTTTTTTGATCTATTGTAGCAAGAATTTCAGCCACAGACTCCGGATCGTCACCCCGGGCAATAACTGTGCAAAGCTTTAATTTCCCCGAGGGTGTAAGCCCGGTTATATATTTTTTTAGACCGTCACCACCGGGAAAAGGTAACACGAACCTGTAACAGAGATCAATCGCTTCCTCAAATGCTGAGGGTTCACCGGTCTCGGCAGCGAGACGCGTCGCGAACCTTAAGCGCTCTTCAGGTGGTAAGGCATTGTAACTGAAAGGGTTAGGCCCCTTGCCTAGCAAGAGTTTCGCGAATTTGTGTCCGGCGATCAGAAATTCCGGGTGTTTACCCGTTTCAAGCCACTCACCCGACGATTTTACCGTAGCGCTGTCACCGGCAAGCCAGGCAACCCTGTACTTCAGAAGATTCAACCGTGCACGGGTGGCGTAGTTCTTACCTTTTTCATCGAATGATTTAAGTTCATTTAATGCCTCATTCGTTTTCCCAAGCAACACCAGAGCGGCAATCTTCCCCGCGAAAGCATCGAATGAGTCGTTAGAAGCAAGTATTTTCCCGTACACCTCGACTGCCTCTGAGTATTTCTTTTGACGGAAAAGATTTCCCGCCTCGGCCATCAATTCCGCTATATATCTGGGACATGTTTTCCTCGTCAGCGGCTGCCGCTCTAAAAAGAAATCGAGCACCTGCGGTGTAATGTCACTCTTGATGGTTGATATTTTCTTTTCCCATCCGGGGAAGAAGTGTTCAACAGGTTTGCCATAGACCGCTTCAGCGTTACCGGTAGCGTGATACTCCCGGAATTTGGCACTCCCTTCCTTTCCACAAGATACCTGGAGATCGAGCCATTCAGAGCGTATGCGAGCGATGGATTGATGTCGAAAAAAGAGAACCCGGGGAAAACACCGGTGGGATCCACCCTGTACTTCGAAGCCTGAACAGCCGCGGTGAACTCATCTATGTCATATCCGCTGATGTATCCGTCACCGGCGGTAGCTGAACCCTCAATCAGCCCGGGATCGAACCACGCCGCCACCTCGAAAGGTCCCCACCCAAACTCCGCGGTAAAAAGATGTGCTATTTCATGTTTGAGGCTCACTTCAAGGTTTGGTCTTGTGGTGAACGCGACCCCAAGCCACGGTTTGGCAACATCCGCGTTCTCTACTCCAAGTTTTCGTTTTTTTGAAGCATTGTCTTTGAAAATGAATGATTTAAGCAACCTCTTCGGCTTTATACCGTAGAATTCAACCAGCTGGTTGTAGTATGCCTCGTGCGTCACTGCCACAAGATACCTTTCCGTCGGCGAAAGATCCTCCTCTGAGACGATGAAGAAATGTTCGGTTACAATGCTGTCCCTGAAGTCAGAGATTATATCCTCTTTCATTGTGGTAAGGCCCGCCGAATTGGAGACCGACCATGATAGTGCCGGCACACCGATCAGTAGACCCATCGCCAACCAAAACCGCTTTAGCTGCAGCTCTTGCCTCAGTTTCCTCTCCAGAACCACCACTAAAAATGAGAAGATCACAATCCCGGTCCGGTAATAGATGATCTTTTCAGTAATAGGGATGAATTCATCGTAGATCACGCCCGGATAATATGTAAATATCGCGTTGAAGAGGAAGAATTGCGGGTAGAGGTAAAAATCGATGACCCAGTTGAAGAGCACTAACAAAAATACCAAAACAAAAACTGATCGCTTGTATTTCAGTCCCGTCAGTAGCACCAAAGCGGAGATACCCATCCCGACCAGAGGAGCAGTTACGGTGAATATGAGGTAATATTTCAATCCGCTTACAAAACTGCAATCACCTCTGAAAAGATGAAAAACGAAGTAGAGCAGCGGCGGTATCGCGAGGAGCAGGAGCACCCTCTTAACGAAAGGGAGGGCCCCCTCTTCCCCAATGGGATATTTAAAATAGAGAAGTCCCGATAACAGGGTTATCAGGACTCCATTTAAAACCGCGGCCTCGTAGCTGAAAAACCTGACCACCGGAGTAAAAAGAAATATCAGGTTGGCCAGTGTTATAATTCCGGCCGAAGAGAACACTAATCCCTGAAAAGCTCTCCTAATATTCTGTACCGGGAACTCGCTCAATATCCGCTCCGAGATCCCTCAGTTTCTCTTCAAGGCGCTGATAGCCTCTGTCGAGGTGGTAAATTCTAAGCACTTCAGTGGTACCGTGGGCAGCAAGCCCTCCAAGCACAAGGCTGGCGCTCGCCCTCAGATCGGTCGACATTACCTTCGCGCCACTGAGCTTTTTGCTCCCCTTCACCACCGCCGAGTTGTCTTTGACCTCGATCGCCGCGCCGAGGCGGGCAAGTTCTGGCACATGCGTGAAGCGGTCGCGGTAGATTGTATCGGTAACTGTCGCCACCCCTTTCGAGATCGCCATGTACGCTATCCACTGTGCCTGCATGTCGGTCGGGTATCCTGGGAATGGCCCTGTGGTTACATTGATAGCTTCGGGTCTTATACCGGTCGCGTCCACTGTAACCGAAGTGTCGTCATACTTCAGCTTTACTCCGCTTTCTTCCATCTTTGCAATTACTGAGTAGATGTGTAGTGGATTTGAAGCCTCAACCGTCACTTTGCCTCCGGTCATCGCCCCCGCCAGAAGGAGGGTACCGGCTTCGATCCTGTCGGGGATGGTTTCAACATCGACAGATCTGAGCGAATCAACACCCTGAATGTGGAGAATGGGTGTGCCAATTCCCTCTATTTTTGCGCCCATGCTCTTGAGCATTTCGGCAAGGTTCGTAATCTCAGGTTCCATCGCGGCATTATTCAGGATGCTTTCACCCTTCGCGAGTACCGCCGCCATCAGCAGGTTGCCCGTGGCACCCACAGAGGGTACATCGAAATTGATCCTGTTCCCTTTAAGCCGTTTGGTCTTTGCAATGATATATCCATCAACCAGATCGATGTGAGCACCGAGTTTCTTCAGACCCTCAATATGAAGGTTGATAGGTCTCGGCCCCCAGGCACACCCGCCGGGAAGTGAAACCTTGGCGTATCCATAACGGGCAAGAAGAGGACCCAGCACATAAACCGATGCACGCATCTTCTTAACATGCTCGTAAGGCGCTTCAAGCACTGAAACACCTGAGGTATCAAGTGAGATTATATCGTTTTCAAATGTCGCTTCAACACCCAGATGCCTAACTAGCTTGAGCATTGTGTAAACATCATTAAGTGCGGGCGTGTTCAGCAGCTTAGGTACCCGAAGCGAGAAGGGCAGCGGGTATAAGAGCAAGTGAGGCGTTCTTCGCGCCACCGGCTTTCACTTTTCCCGTTAATACTCTGCCGCCGTTTATTATAAATTTATCCAATTCAATTCCGTCTAAAAGTTCATGTAAAGCAACGCTCCGCCGGAGGCTGCCATGTAGAGTCGTGCTTTCCCTGAGGTAACCGAGTTTATCAGGTTACCTGCAACTGCCGGCTGATATTTCCAGCTCTCGCCACCGTCTTCACTTCTTAATATATCCCCTGTGTTCGATATTATCACGCCGTTCGTGGCCGAGTTGAATCTGACGGCTATAAGTGGTGAAGTAAGATTAACATCTATCCTCTTCCACTCCCTGCCCCCGTCTTGCGAACGGAAGATCTGACCTCCGCCGCCAACGAGCATGTACACACCGTTTCCGATAAACCTGATATCCTTCAGGTATGTATCGGTAACCGCGCCGCCAAGGTTCCAGGTGGTACCGCCATCTTCAGTCCGGATGATGGTTCCGTTATCACCGACGGCGACTCCGCTGTTGTTATCCATGAAATCAACCCCGTAAAGGTTGTTCTCTACACCGGTGGTCCCTTTTTTCCAGGTCACACCCTGGTCATCTGAAATTAACAGCATTCCGCGTGAACCAAGAACAACAACCCTTCCGGTGGTAAGTACCCTGATAGCGATGATATCATCAGTGCCCGGGATGGTCAGCTTTTTGATCATCGAGTCCTTCGGTACAAACGCGTAAAGTGTACCGGCACTTCCGCCGATCAGAAAGCCCTGAGCCTGAACATGGGCAACCGAGTTCAGTTCAACGATCTGTGGAGGAGCGATCTCCCTCCAAGTGGTACCGTTATCGAGACTGTATATCACTTTTCCACTGTCGCCAACCGCAACTCCGGCTCCCGACTGATCGAAATCGACCGCGCGCAGATTTATGCTGACGCCCGTGTTGAACCGCTCGAACGGGTTCGTTCCCTGATACTGTGGGCTCGTTTGCGATGAGAATGAAGTGTCGGGCTCGCCGCCATCCTTCTGTTTAATGGTATCCCTGAATCCGGTTATCAGGGTATAGAAGAGGTAAACCGACGCGATCAAACCTAAAAAGGCCAGAAAAGTGTATATGCCGAATTTTACCGATTTCTTCTTCCTCTCGGCATCCTGTGCCTCCATCGGTGAGCGGGATGAGACAGGTGTGGGACCCTGACGGATGATATTAAGCGCGTAGCCTATCTCCTGATTGAAGTCTTCACAACTGCCGAACCTCTTCGCGGGGTCTTTTTCAAGCGATTTCGCTATGATCTTGTCGATCATCGAAGGGAGCCCGGGTATTGCAGCCGAAAGCTTAGGAGCCGGTTTCTTTAGGTGCCCCTGCATTATCTCATACTCGGTTCCCGATTCAAATGGTGTCAACCCGGAAAGCATCTCGTAGAATGTGATGCCGATCGAGTAAATATCGCTCTGCCTCGTGGGTTCTTCAGCATTGATCTGCTCGGGACTCATGTAAAGAAGTGTACCGATCTTCGTGCCGGTCTTGGTTATACCTTTTTCGTAGATCGATTTCGAGATACCGAAGTCCATTATCTTCGCCACACCATCAGCGTTTATCATCACATTCGAGGGTTTTATATCCCTGTGGATGAAGCCTTTCTGATGTGCATAACCAACACCTCTGAGTATCTGCTGAAGAATATCCAGCGACTCACCCAGCTCAAGGGTGCCTTTACGGTCGATCACCTGCTCAAGCGTCTCACCGTCCATAAACTCCATCGCGATACCAAGATAGCCTTGCTCATCGATGAATCCGTAAACGGGAACGATATTCGGGTGGTTCAGTTTGGCCTGGTTTCTGGCCTCTCTCTTGAATCTCTCGATGAACTGTGCGCTTTGCGCGGTCTGGGCGTTAAGTATCTTAAGAGCGCAGAACCGCTCGAGCTTAAGATCAAGCGCCTTGTAAACAACGCCCATTCCGCCTTCGCCAAGCTTCGAGATGATCTTGTAATTGCCGATTATGGCACCAACCATAGTAATTCTTCTATTTGTTACTGATTATAATAAAGGTGTAATTGTCATGCGCGCCCCTCTCCTCTACCATCTGCGAGAGCCTCAACTCGATCTCGTTTAGATCGGGATTCTTCAACAACCGGGCGATCTCGTCAGCCGTAAGGTGACCGCTGACACCATCGCTACAGAGCAGGAACTTGATATTGTGCTTGTACTCGATAGGCATCGATCCGCCATCAACATCTATTGTAACCCTCTCACCGATCGCGCGGGTTATCACATGCCTGAAGGGGTGCTTCTCAGCAGCTTGTGGTGAGAGGAGACCGTCGTCGATCATCTGCTGAACAAGCGAGTGATCCTTCGTTATCTGATAGAGATCACCATCATCGTAAAAATAGATCCGCGAGTCGCCCGCGGAGGCCCAGTACGCGTTAACCCTGTCGAGGTAGAGCGCGACCACTGTGGTCGCCATTCCTGTCAGGTTGCTGTCGTGCCGCGCTACTTCATTTATCCGCGCGTTGGCGCTTTCCACTGCCATCTGAAGCCTTGCGGTGGGATCCAAATCCTCGTTGGCACTGAAGAATTCGATTATCGACTCAACCGCTACGCGTGACGCGGTCTCACCGCCACTGTTGCCACCAACACCATCGCAAACCACGGCAAGGAAGCCCTGTCCGGTCTGCAGAGTGTCCGCGAAATCCTGATTGGCCTCGCGTACAAGTCCTGTCTTCGATTCACAAATGTAGTTTATGTTCATAAGATCCCGGGTCCCACCCGTGCCGTGCTCCGTCAAGACTGTGTTGCTAAACTGTGAAAATGCCGAGAGCAAATTAATGTAAAATTAGTAAATAATTCAAAATTCCATAAGTAATATTCGACCGTTGTCACATCCTGCAATCGATCGATTATTCAGTTGGATCACTGGGGTCTTCACCCTTCCGTTGGTTTTTAGCCGTTGCGCCACCTTAAAATGGTCCTGATCGATCAGTATCAACTCACCCCCGGCGAGCGGAAGAACGATCTTCTGAGCAACCACGGTAACTTTTTCAGTAATCAAACCACCCGTTTCAAGCTTTTCTTTTAGATCGCCGGTTTTAAGATTTATCTTGTAGAGCATCCCTCTCAGGTCGCCCACGAAAACGAAGGAGCCTGAGATCACGGGTTCCGCGATCACTCGTCCCGATTCAATTTTCCAAAATTGGTACCCGCCTCTGCCGGTGAGCTCGATCCCTCCGCCATAGTGGCATGCAATGTAGTTATCCCCCACGGGGTGAAACGAGGTTACAGGCTCATTTTTCCCTGTCGCGAAGTGATTAACGGTCCCCGAAATGGTGTTCAGTTCCAGGATCCTGCCATCGGAAAGTCCGGCGATTATCATATCACCCGACTGCATCAACTTCGATGAGATCGTGCTTCCCAACTGCAAACTTCTCTTCTCAGCTCCAGTTGTATCAAAGAAGTGAATACTCCCGGCAGAGACAACCACAAGGGTACCCCCCGACTCAAAAATTGAAGCATCACCGGTGATATTAAGTTCAGTATTGAATTCCTCTTTCCCCATCCTGATGTTGTATTTCGCGAGTCGAAGTTCCGGGTTCAGTTTCTTCCGGTAAAGATAATACATCTTCTCCCCGGTGAAAACGGGAGGCGCGGATACGGTCGTATTCCTGACCGAGGCATACCCCGCGTGATCCTGTTTCTCAAGATCAAAAGCGTGAATCTTGCCGCTCCCCTCAGCAGCAAAAAGCCATCCACCGTGGTAAACGAATGAGTTGTGAAAGAACCCTCCATCGGTCTCAAGTTCAGCGATCACTCTCAACGAGTCAAATTTTGTGATCTCCACTCCCGGATCGGGGCTCTCCCTAAGTTCTATCTTGATCGAAGAGTAGCATCCGCTAAAAATGAGTATAAACAGAGGTAATAGAAGTAATCTCTTCATCAGAAATCCCACCCGAAAAAGAACTGATAGAAGAGACCGTCCTGAAAACGGCTGAAATTGTTCTCGATCTTTTTACCTATATCGTACCTGAAAACGATAATGTTAAAGAGGTTGAATCTGAATCCGAAGCCGACACTTCCAATGGTTTCTTCATATGTTTTGTCCCACAACGACCCCGCGTCGAAAAAGAGAGCGCCGCGGATACCGGAGAAACTCATCCCCACGAAAGGCAATTGCAAGGCTATCCGGTCGATCAACGGAAAGCGTAGTTCCACGGAGGTCATCCAGAACTTCTGACCTCGTAGCCCGAATCTTGGGTAACCCCTAAGATCCCAACTGCCGCCGGCGATATATCTTCGGGTTGTGGTTCCCTCGTTCCAGTAAAGCGATCCGCGGAAAGCGAGGCTTGTCGTGTAAAGAAGCCGAAGATAGTGCCTGTAGTCGAAGATAAAACTGTAATAATTTTCATAGCCGAAACGGATATCGTGCGTCATACCCAATTGAGCTCGGAACCTGACCCCATCCAGTGGACCACTCGGGCCCCATAATGAATTATCGAAAACATACGCCACACTGTTCGATACTAGCAAAGATCGCTGATCGTTACCGAAACCGATGATATCCTTGTTTACATTCGCGAGCGAGATCGAGGTTTCCACCCTGTCGAATGAGGAGAACGGGTACTGAAGGAAAAAGTATGTACCGTAACTTTTTTCGTAGTAATACTCTTCACTCTCCCTCAGGTCGTACCGCCTGCCGCGGTAGTTGAAGACACCATATCCATAATTCGTTCTGTTCTTCGTGTTCAGGCGGGAGATATCGATATTAAAACTTTCAAGAAAGTCCGACTGCGTTTCCGCCGTGTTGAACAGCAGCAGGAAATAACGGTCGTCTCCGAGCATGTCGCTGAGCGAAAGCACCGCTCCGCCGCGGGTACCGAACACGGGATCGGTCGAGATCTGGCTTTGGGCGTAGTCGAGCGTGTACTCCTCCCGGTAGTCCACAACCGCTTTCTTCGCTTCCTTAGCGATCGCGGCATATTGCTCAGCCATAACGGCATTCTTTATATCGCTCACGACCGGCGGAAGCGCGGGTCTCGCGCCTGGTTTGAACCGGTATATCTCGAAAGTCAATTTTTCGATCGAAGTGAAGAAGAATGCACTGTCATGGTATGCAAAAGCAGTTTCAAGCCCGGAGAAAAGGGCTGACAAAGGCTTCGCGGTATCAGAAAATTTACCGTTATTTAGTTCAATTTCATAAAGGTTGAAAACTCCATCCGCGTCATTTGCCGCCACCAGGCGCTTGCCGCCATCGAGAAGTTTTGGCCAGGCAAAATTAGAGATCGCTGCGGTTACAGGCTCGATCTTCCCCGATTCGATATCCATCGCGAAGATGTTGTTAACTCCCGCGTACTCACCCGCGAGCCTGTCGGAAGTGAACAGCACTTCGGAGGTGGTTCTCCCCTGAACCGGTGAAGCATCGTTGAAGTTGTCGTGCGTGAGTTGCTTTAGGGTTTCGCTGTTTTTGTACCAAATGTAAAGATCGGTCGAGGCCTGAGTGTTTATTCCCCTAAAAAGAATGTCGCCGGCATCAGTGAACGAGGGGTCGGAGATCGAAAGAATCCCTTCAAACCTCAGCTTTGCCACCTCCTCCCTCTTTAGCAGATCGTAAAGGTGGATAACATCACTCTCGCCCGACCGTGTAATAAAGGCCGCAATCCCCCCTTTCGAAACAGCCAGCGAAGGCTCGAAAAGGTGTACCGATTCATGCTCTCGCCCCCGCTCCGCGGTTATGATCCGCTGAGTCCGGATGTTTTTTGAAAATAAAGAATCCGTCTCGGTTACATAGAGGGATGAGTAGCCATCTTTGTTGGCCGTGTAGAAGATGTAGTATTTCTTGTTCAACGAGTCGATTACTACATTCGGATCGAAGTTATATCCCCCGCTTATCACCTTCTTCGCTGCCAGGGCATTCGATGAGTGGGTGGTCACCAAAGGATAATATTTTTTCCGCTCGTGATCGAGCCACCCGGCATCTATCTCTTCGATGGTTTTACCCAGCGTTATGCTTAATACCTCGTTAAAATCCTCGGAGAGGTGGATGTTTTCAAGGATTCGGAGAACAAACCAACGGCCATACTTCTCGCGTACAAACTCCATGAAAGACTGCCCGAACTTGTACATGATGAACGAACCATACACTGCGTCAATGTTCTTGATACCTGTGAAATAGTTGTTCAGGATCGCGTCGCGCATCACCATGTTCGCCTGCGCGTCAGGTTTTGTGGAATAGAACTCGGCGATCCCTTCAACAAACCAAAGTGGAGGGAAGTATGTATCGGTCCACTTCCTGTCTTTCGATATCCGTGAAAGTTTCGAGGTCATGAATACATGCGTAAGCTCATGATAGATCACATGCCTGAACTTCCCAACCGAGCCAAGGAACGGTATAACCACCCTCCCTTTCATGAACTCGAAGAAACCTCCCACTCCCTCAGGGATGAAGCCGGGGGTTACATTGGTCTGCTGAAAGTGGATATGGGTATTGTAAAAAATGAGAGGGATACGGTATGTAATGGTGTGCTGAAGATCTTCCTTCAATACGCTGAAAGCCTCCTCCGCGATACGGGCACCTGTTTCAGCCATCGGCAACATTTCGGAATCAAAATAAATATCGAAGTGCTCCGTCTGGAGAATGCGCCAATCAAAATCTTCATAATGCACCTTGTTCCGCCCAAAATAATAATACTGGGCACTCACGGGGGATACCGCGGCAACGAAGATGGATACTACAGTGAAAAGGAGCAGTTTATGCAGATGCAAACCGTTCTAAAAGGAATTGATGGTGATGACAATAAGATCCGGGTATTCCCTCAGATCAAATGCCGCGTCCGTTGTATGTTGAATTCGGCAAAAAATGCCTGGATCTTTTCGATTACTTCTTCTTCAGCAGAACACTTCAGGCACTCATCAGCCAGTTCTTTGGCCCTGCTGTAACTGAATGAACGAATAGTCCTCTTTACTGAAGGAGCCGCCACAGGTGATACCGAAAGTGAGTTGAGCCCCAACCCCACGAGAACAGGCAATGCAAGTGTATCAGCAGCCATTTCACCACAGATACTTATCTTGATCCCCTTATCCCTCGTGTCTTCAATTATATAGCTCAAGGTCCTCAGAACAGCGGGGTGAAACTCCTGATAGAGATCGACCACAAGGTCGTTACCGCGGTCTACAGCCATCATGTATTGTATCAGATCGTTGGTGCCGATACTGAAGAAATCGCTCTCAAGCGCCAGTTGTGACGCTAAAACCGCCGCCGACGGCACTTCGATCATAATGCCAAGCTGAAATTTGTCGCTGTATTTATGACCGGAAGTTTGTAGCTCCGCCTCACACTCTTTTATAAGTTCTTTAGTCTCCCTGATCTCCTTTACCGTGGAGACCATCGGAAGCATGAACCTAATGTTCCTGTTAAGAGTGGAGCGCATTATCGCTTTTACCTGCTGCTTAAAGAGCTCTTTGTTGTCGAGCAGGAATCTTATTCCCCGAAGCCCGAGGAAGGGGTTCTTCTCCGATGGGTGAAAAAGCCTTGTCTTATCCCCGCCAAGATCAAACGCCCTGATGGTCACCATCTCGGGGTAAATTCGTGAGGAAAGATCGGAGTAAATTCTGGTCTGGGTGTCTTCGTCTGGGAACTCCCCAAGTTCTTCTATCAACTGTTCGGTTCTGTAGAGCCCGATCCCCTTTGCGCCCATCGTTGCTATCTTCTCAACTTCACCACTCACATCCACATTTGCCTGAATCTCTATCTCAACGCCATCGAGAGTAACAGAGGGGAGATCCACCAATTCCTTAAGCCCCTCGTTCACTTCGTCGAGGTGCGCTATCTTGTCCCTGAAGAACTCGAGCTGCTCTTTGGTGGGGTCGATGAAAATGTAGCCGTAAAAACCGTCAACTATCAACTCGGTTCCGGTCTCCACCATTTCGAGAATCTTCGGCACTCCCAGAACTGCAGGTATATTCAGCGATCTCGCGATGATCGCCGCGTGCGATGTGAGACCACCGTGCTCGGTTACATATGCCTTCACATCGTTTCTTGAAAACAATATGGTATCCGCGGGAGTGAGCATCTCACTGACAACAATCGTGCCCGAAATGATGGTCGAAGACCACCTCTCCTTTTTCAGGTTCCTTATTATCCGGTTTCTGATATCTTCGATGTCGTTCGCGCGCTCTTTCATGTAAGGGTCGTCGGCATCGAACATCATCCCCATCGACTTGTTAAACTCCTCCTTTACGATGCTCTCGGGCTCACGTTTCTCGATCACTATCCTCTGCTCGATCACGCCCACAAGGTCGGGGTCTTCAAGGATCAATAACTGAGCCTCAAATATCGCGGCCCTCTGCTCCCCCATCTTCTCTTTGGCTACACTGAAAATTTTGTCGAGTTCCTTCTTCGACCTTTCAAGGGCCTCCCTGAAAGCGGCCAGCGCTTCATCCACATCATCGATCGTACCATCCTTTATTACAATAGTCTCTTTCGAGTAGATGTACGATTTTCCGATGTAGAGCCCGGGTGCGGCCGGGATACCCTTCAGCCAGTTGAATGAGTTGCGTAGTAGTGAGTCGTAACCTTTCATAATTCCTCAAATCCCCTCTCAAAGAAGGTGCACATCTCATCGGCCATGTCGTGTTCATCGGCTCCTTCGAAGTCGAGGTCGAGTTCCGTCCCCTGAGCTGCCGCGAGGGTCATCACTCCAATGATCGACTTCCCGTTGATCTTGTAGCCGTCTTTGGAGATGTAAAACTGTGATTTATATTTTGAAGCAATTTTAACGATCATCGCGGCGGGCCGTGTGTGGAGCCCTGCGCGGTTTACGATCTTCACTTTCTTGTTGATCATCCGTATGCCTATTTGGTGCGGTTCAGAAGGGCGTTCGCGAGCGAGGTGAACAGTTCCCTGTCCTCTGCAAGCTTTAGCACTTTAAGCCTGTCAAGTGCCTGCAGCGTCAGCCTTTCAACTTCGTTTCTGGCGTCATCAAGAACGCCGAGCCTGTCAAACATGTCGCGATAAAACGCTATTTCATCCGGTTTAGCACCTTTGTTCTTCACAAGGCGTTCCAGAGCCGCTCTGTCGCTCCCGCTGCTCTTCTCGAGCGCGGTAAGGAATAAAAATGTCTTCTTCCCCTCAAGTATGTCGCCGCCAACGGGCTTTCCGAGGGTTTTTGCGTCAGCGGTAATATCAAGGAGGTCATCCTGAATCTGGAACGCGAGGCCAACAAGCCAGCCGTAATCGGCCAAAGCATCAACCTCCTCATCGCTTCCGCCGCCAAGTACCGAGCCAACCGCGCAGCACATCTTCGAAAGGGCCGCCGTCTTCTTGCCGATCATCTCCACATATTCAGTAAGGGATACCGTTTCACGGACCTCAAAATCCTTGTCGAGGCTCTGCCCTTCACACACCTCGATCAACCCTCGGGTGAAATATTCAACCGCCCTGGCGTTACCATTCAAATCCTTCTGGAGATACTCGTACGCCGCGGCAAGCAGCACATCACCCGTT
>Ga0116141_10003810_pt1 | contig 12760 bp, 12 predicted proteins | sample AD_UKC097_MetaG_FD_89744 | JGI IMG/M metagenome (GOLD analysis project Ga0116141, IMG submission 89744) | Active sludge microbial communities of municipal wastewater-treating anaerobic digesters from USA - AD_UKC097_MetaG | ecosystem: Engineered > Bioreactor > Anaerobic > Digestate | place: USA... | reverse complement strand
TTAAATCCGACGGTTCCTTTGAATCGGTTTTTGTCGCATTTTCCACCATAAAAGATTACCCCCCTTAGCCTATATTCTATGACAACCTGAAATCGGTTGCATAATTTAACAAAATTAGCAAATAATTTTAAAAAAAACAATAAATAATTTCGTTGGTTCCGCTTACAAAAGAAATCGGCCGAAAAATTTTCCAGCCGATCGACTGATTTTATCATACGGCCGATAAATCATCCGAACGCATTTTCGATATGGCATAGCATCAATTCCACCACCTGATGCAAGGTGAGGTCGGTGGAATCTATGATGGTTGCATCTTCAGCCGGCTTCAGAGGTGCGAAAATTCTGGTACTGTCGTTTTTATCCCGTTTTTTAATGTCCCTTTCAACCTCCTTCAGAGTTTGCGAGGAAACAGACATGAATTCTTTATGGCGCCGAACCGCCCTTGTTTTCGGAGATGCGTCCAGATAAAATTTTATATCCGCGTTAGGAAACACGACCGTCCCCATATCCCGACCTTCGGCCACCACCCCTTTTCCTTTGGCCATATCTCTTTGTAAATCCAAAAGATACCTTCTCACCGAGGGATTAGAAGAAACCTCAGATGCCAACATGGTTATCTCCGGTTCACGAATTTGATCGGTAATATCCAAGTCATTGGATTGAAGCCGCAGCCCTTTTTCATTTCGTACAAATTTTAAATGGATGATGCTGCAGAGCTTTTCTATTCCCGCATCGTCATGGGGACTCAATCCCGCAGCTCTGACCTCAAAGGCAACAGCCCGATAAAGCGCTCCCGTGTCAATATATTTATACCCGAGGCGATGAGCAAGAATCCGACTTACGGTTGTTTTACCTGCACCCGCAGGCCCATCGATTGTAATGATAAGTTTTGGCAAATTCTCTAAATTCCCTTCATCCACTTACCGGATTTTCATTCGGTGAAAACCCGTTATGATTGGATGACTTCCGACAAGGCCTTTACAAAACGAACATTTTCAACAGGAAGCCCGACATTAATTCGAATATATTCCGGATAGCCGTAAGATGTCATGGACCGGACAATCACACCCTTTCTCAACATATTTTCAAAAATTTCATCTGCATCCCGCTTCACATTTATAAGAAAAAAATTTGCCTGTGAAGGAAAGTATTCCAGTCCAAGCCGTTCCATGCAATCATACAAGAAATCAAGCCCTTCATGAACCAGGTGGATCGTCTTATGGAGAAACATGGTGTCATCAAGTGCCGCAGCGGCGGCAACCTGTGCCAGTGAATTGGCATTAAAGGGGAGCCGAATCCGGTTTAACAGTTCCGATAATTCTTTCGGCATCACCCCGTAACCGATTCGAAGCCCGGCCAAACCATATACCTTGGAAAAGGTGCGAAGCGTGACCAGCGGCCTATTGTCGTCCTGATAATCCATGCTGTATAAGCAGTTCGGGTCCCTCACGAATTCAATGTATGCTTCGTCCACGACCACTATGATTCCCGGAGGTATACTATTCAGAAATTCATTAAATTCTTTTTTAGAAACAACCGTTCCGGTTGGATTGTTTGGATTGCAAATAAAAACCATGCGGGTTCTGGAAGTGATTCGGTTTTCTATGCCGGGCAGATCGATTGAAAGCCGCTTCAGAGGGACGTAAACGGGAACCGCCCCGACCGAGCGAACCATGATCTCGTAAATGAGAAATGACGGACGGGGTAAAATCGCTTCATCACCGGGTTGAAGAAGGGCGCGGACGAGCATTGCGATAATTTCATCGCTTCCGTTTCCCAAAACGATGTTATGGGGAGCAACGCCGATTTTTTCAGAGATTTTTTTAATGGGATCATGACCGCTGCCGTCCGGATACCGATGAAGCTTCTTCATTGCCGTTTCAATGGCCTGCAACGCCAAAGGAGACGGCCCCAAAGGGTTCTCATTCGAAGCAAGCTTGATCGAATTGTCGATACCGTATTCCCGTTCAAGCGCTTCAAGCGGTTTTCCGGGAGGATATGCCTTTATCGACAGGATATAATCGGGAACGGATATTTTCATTGATCGTCTTTCAAATTCGGACAAGCGAAAACGGTTGCTACCGGTTTCCAGGCAGCCGGGGCAAATGAAAAAAATTAGCGGAACCTCAGCGCTGCATCTTTACCCCGATCCAAGGCCTCCATATTGAGTGCAAGCAGATTTCCCTTTCTGGCGAATTCCCCTGTTACAGCCTCCCGAAGCAAATCAAAATCGACGATTCTGCTTCTTGCGACAAACGCGGCCAGGGCAACAATGTTGGCGACTTTCACATTACCCAGATCTTTCGCGATATCCGTTACCGGAATAACCATTTCATCCACATCATTGCGTCCGGCCCGGATGGAAATCAATGAACTGTTGATCAATACGACTCCGCGCGGTTTCACCAGCGGAGCGAATTTTTCCAATGACGGCAGGTTCATGGCTACCAGGTGCCTGGGATTTTTGATGATTGGAGAGCCGATTGGCCGATCGCTGATCACCACCATGCAATATGCCGTCCCCCCGCGCATTTCCGGGCCATAAGAAGGCACCCATGCGACTTCGAGACCTTGCACCATCGCCGCCTGGGCAAGAATCTTTCCGCTGAGCAGGATCCCCTGGCCACCGAAACCGGCAAAAATCGCTTCATTCTGCATTTAGACTCCCTTATGCGAGTCGGGCGTTTTGCAATCGCCCAGTTTGTAGTAGGACAGCATGGTTTCTTCGGCCCACTTTACCGCCTCCACCGGGGTCAAGCCCCAGTTGGTGGGACAGATACTCACCACTTCCACCAGGCTGAAGCATCTTCCTTCCATTTGATACTTAAAGGCTTTTTTTATCGCCTTCTTTGCCTGAACGATATATTTAGGCTTTATCACCGTCTGCCGAGTTATATACCCGGGTGTTTCAATCGTCGAAAGTAGTTCGGCAATCTTAATGGGCATTCCGACCTCTTCCACCTTTCTCCCGAAAGGAGAAGTCGTCGTTCGCTGACCCGGCATCGTAGTCGGCGCCATCTGCCCACCGGTCATTCCATAAACCGCATTGTTGACAAAAATGGTAGTAAACTTTTCCCCCCGATTCGCCGCATGAATAATCTCAGCGATTCCGATACTTGCAAGGTCTCCGTCTCCCTGGTAGGTAAAAACAATCAGGTCCGGGCGGACCCTCTTGATTCCGGTGGCCATTGCCGGTGCCCGGCCATGGGCCGACTCCTGAAAGTCGACACTGATATAATTATAGATGAAAACAGCGCATCCAACCGGTGCAATGCCAACCGTCCGTCCACGGATACCCAGTTCATCGATGACTTCCGCAACCAAACGATGAATCAGCCCATGAGTGCATCCCGGACAATAGTGGGTCGGTTCATCGGTCATAACCTCCGGTTTCCTGAATATCCTTCCCATGATTTATATCCTTAATATTTGGCGCCGAATGATCCGGCGTTTTTTTCAAGAAGCGACCGAACCGCGCCGGCTATCTCTTCCGGCGTCGGTACTTCACCCCCGCATTTTCCGTACCATTCAACGGGGCATTTTCCCCGAACACACCGCTCCACATCTTCCACCATCTGGCCCACGCTCATTTCGATACTCACAACCACCCGGCAACCGGCTTTGGAGGCCGCATCATGTATCGCCGCTTCGGGAAATGGAAAGAGGGTCTGAGGTCTTATCATCCCCACTTCCATTCCGTCTTCTTTCATGTTGTCGATCGCTGTTTTACAGACTCTGCTCATAGTGCCGTAACTGACGATAAGAATTTGGTAATCCGAATCTATATTATAAGGTTCATATCGGACATCTTCCTTTTTCATCCGTTCATACTTGGCTTTCAACAGGAGATTATGAGCATTGAGTTCTTTCGGATCCAAAAACAAGGACTTAACGAGGTTGGGTTTGCTGCTTTTACGGGTGTCCATGCCGTTGCTGGCCCATTCATCTTTGTTGGGAGGTTCGGTCCGGAGATGATCCGGAAATGTTATGGGTTCCATCATTTGACCGATCAAGCCGTCGCCGAGAATCATCACGGGGTTGCGATATTTCTCCGCCAGCGGAAAGGCCATCATCACCATTTCGACAGCCTCCTGCACACCGGCCGGCGCCATCACCATCAAATGGTAATCACCGTGGCCGCCGCCTTTCGTTGATTGAAAGTAATCTCCCTGGGAAGGGAGAATTCCGCCCAGTCCCGGGCCGCCTCGTTGGATATTGATAAAAACCGCCGGTAATTCCGCACCTGCTATGTAGCTGATTCCTTCACTCATCAGGCTGATACCCGGACTCGATGAGGTTGTAAAAGCTCGTGCGCCGCAACCCACGGCGCCGAAAATCATGTACGACACCGCCACCTCGCTTTCACCCTGCAAAAAGACACCGCCGACTTCCGGCATCCGTCTGGCTAAATATTCGGAAACTTCCGATTGAGGGGTAATCGGATAGGCAAAATAGCTCAAGCATCCCGCTCGAACTGCGGCTTCTCCGATCGCCTCGTTTCCTTTCATTAAAATTTTGCCCATCTTTCCCCCCTCATTCCTGTTCTCGGTCATCTTCAGCGGTTTCGGTAATGCTTATCGCCACATCCGGGCACATGAGATAGCATGCACCGCAAAAGTTGCAGTCTTCGGGATGCGCCTGCCTAACCGGAAAATAACCTTTCTTATTGACCTTGTCGGAAATTTCCAATACTTTTTTCGGACATACGCTGACACACAATCCGCATCCCTTGCACCTGTCAACATCAATAGAAAACTTATATGTCATGCAATCCATTCCTTCGCTCCGATCTCATCTCAGCGGCCTTTTTGCCAGGGTAAAACGAGTTGCCTTCGAATCGGTAAAACCGGACATGAAAAACGTTTCATATCGATTTTCGGCAGCAGTTCAACTGCGGCAGTGATAAACATAAGCGGCAATCCGCTTTCCCGGGATAATTCGCTAACAAAATCATATCCACCGTAAATATCTTCAATCGTTGTTTCATCGATTAAATTTGCATTTCCGACGATACCGGTAATGGTCATTTTTGACGCCTTTTCAATCTCGTCCCGGATTTTCAGGCATCCCTTTACGGTATCGGTAAAGGGTCGAAATGGATTCACAACTTGGAGCATATGAACGCTTTTATCCTTCAGAAAATCAGCGAGCGTTGCAAGCACAGTGGCACCGATATCATCCCCTCCTGCGTCGAGCAATGTCAACTGGCCGGGCCGACGAATCATTCCTGCAATTGCGGGGCTTAAAATCGGAAGATCGGCATGCAGATATTTTTCCGCTGGTACAACCACCTCGATTCCCAGGTTGGAAAGAAAGCGTCTCACCTCGCGGGTTCTGAAATAGCGAGTGACAAGATCGAGATCCGCGATTCGAACGTTTAAGCCTTCGCGTCTTCCATTAACGGCAAGGTTTATGGCAACTTCGGTTTTTCCGCTACCGAAGTTGCCCACAAGGATGACAATTCCCCTGAGATGAATTTTCATTCCGTTAAAGTTTAATATGAATCCGCCCAATCTCCCGCCTCGATGATACAGGGTTGCCGTCAGCTTAGCAGATCGGAAACGGCTCCTTCTGGTCAGTACCCGAATAAATAAACCATTATAGCTATTTTTTATTTTTATTTTTGTCAAGTTTTTTAAAAATCCTTTTCTCTACCTCTATGAAGAGGAAGGGAAATCCGGAAGCGGCATGATTTTATTTTCATTTTTGATCTATCCCCGTTGATATGCTAATAGGAATAAATCCTTCCCCTGCGAAACTTGGCAAAACAATCGAGCGTGTCCGAACTTTAAAGGAGGAAAAAAACAACATATGGTTACTGTCAGAACCGGTCTCGAGGTATTTTGTGATAATCCACCCGCGTGGGTTTTTAAAAACCGGATCGGCATCCTTTGCAACCCAGCCTCGGTGAGTTGCAATCTTTGCCATGCCCGGGAGCTGATTAACCGGATTCTTCCCGGACAAGTGAAGGCGCTCTACTCACCGCAGCATGGATTTTTCGGGGAAAAACAAGACAACATGATCGAATCCTCCGATATAACCGACCCGATTTTAGGGGTTCCTGTATTCAGTCTATACGGACAAAACCGAATCCCCACGCAGGAAATGTTCGATCCCATAGACGTCCTTATCGTCGATCTGCAGGATGTGGGAACACGGGTTTATACGTTTATTTACACGATGTCCTACTGCCTGGAGGCAGCGAAACGGTTCGATAAAAAGGTGCTGGTTTTTGATCGTCCCAACCCGATAACCGGCTCCATCATGGAAGGAAACTGTTTATCGCCCGAATACAGATCGTTTGTCGGTCGCTACCCCATACCCATGCGGCATGGAATGACAATCGGCGAACTTTCGATCCTGTTTAACGATTTTTACGGCATCGGCTGCAATCTCAAAGTGATCCCCATGAAAGAATGGAAGAGGGATATGTATTTCAAGGATACCGGGCTCCCGTGGATTCCTCCATCTCCTAATCTTCCAACTCCCGTGTCTGCCATGGTTTATCCCGGACAGGTTATGTGGGAGGGAACCAACATCTCCGAAGGACGGGGAACAACTCAACCGTTTGAAACCTTTGGGGCACCGTTTATTGATATCGAAAAAATCATGGAGTTTGCGGGTAATCGCGAGTTTATGGGTGCAATACTCAGACGGCATGCCTTCGAACCGACTTCCGGCAAATGGAAAAACACCTTGTGCAGAGGATTCCAGATTCACATTACGGATCCTTATTTGTACAAACCTTATATCAGCACCCTTAAATTGCTTCAAGCCGTCAGGCTCCATCACGAAGATGAATTTGAGTGGAAACTTCCGCCATACGAGTATGAATTTGACCGACTTCCCATTGACCTGATTTTGGGAGATCCAGCAATCCGCCAGCGCATTGAAAACCAGGACCCAATTAAGAGGATCGAAGAATCCTGGCAGCCGGATCTGGAGGCATTTAAAAACATCAGCCGATCGTATTATCTTTATCGATAACCCATCGGAAGAGCCAAAAATTGAAGATCTGTCCGAATATTACGCACCTTGAGTTTTCCGCTGACAAAGCAAGCAGAGAGCTTTCGGCAACAGGTAACGTTTGCCTCCGAAGTCGAGCGACAGGGTAGATGCATTGATACCGTTTTGCCGAAAAGCGGAATATTCCTTGGAAAACAGATGATGAGAAGTTATTTTATAAGTAAACAAGGGTAAAATCGAAAAGAAGGAAATCCAATTGAGTAAGAAAGAGAACCTCACCCAATGGAAACGTATGCGATTTCGGAAAAACAAGGTTTGGGTGGCCTGCGACAAGGACGAAAAACTGCTGGTTGAAAATGGAAAGGTCTTGATCAGATATCAGATCGATCAGGATTACAATTACTGGGTTCACGAAAAAAGCGTCAAACCTCTCGATTCATCAGAAGCCCCGGAGAAAGGTTACGACAACAAAAATGCGGAAAGGAAGCTTCCGGAGATCAGCAAAAAGCCGGTCGAAAATAAAACCGACGCTTCCGACTCGGAAATATTTCGGGATTCGATCTGCATCTATACGGACGGTGCTTCATCCGGAAATCCCGGACCGTCTGGAATCGGGGTTCTGCTTCGTTTCGGAAAACACGAAAAGGAAATATCGAAATATATCGGTATCGCTACGAATAACATCGCGGAACTTGAGGCGATCCGGGCCGGCCTGGCGGAGTTGAAAGACACTAGTCTTCCGATCAGGGTTTTTACCGACAGCAACTATGCATATGGAATTTTTGTTCTCGGATGGAAACCCAAAAAAAATATGAAGTTAATAGAATCCATCCGAAAACTGATTCTAAAATTCAATGATCTGAAATTTGTCAAGGTAAAAGGGCATACCGGCATCGAGGGAAACGAAAGAGCGGATTTTCTTGCGACTTCGGCCATAAAAGCATCGGATCAAAAAAACAAAAAAGAGCCCCACATCGTTTGAATAGGGCTCTTATTTCGCCATCATAAAAATTCTATGCTTTTTCCGTCTTCAGGGTTTCGATTTCCTTTTTCAGTTCATCAATTTCCTTTTTGTATTTATCCACTTCATCCGTCTTGAAAGAGGTCTCGACAACCGTTTCTTCTTTTTTCCAGCTGTCTTTAAGTTCGTCGAAGCCCAGATAAATGGCTAAACCGCCTCCGAGCAAAAGCATTATCGGAACAGCACCGGCTAAAAGCTGCAAAAACTCACTAAACCAAATCGAAAGCCCTATGATACCCAGTACGGCTGCTACCGCTCCACCAATTAGAGTTTTCATAAAAAATCATCCTCCTTTACTTAAACTTAAATTGATTTTTTATTTTAATATGCATCATTAACCTGACCAATTGTTTTTCAATTCTCCGGAACGGACAAGTCACTCGAAAATAGCTGCGAAATCAAACAAGTTCATCTTCATTTTGTTGAAAAACATATTATGCAATGTGCAAGTATCACAACATTTTTTTTAACGCAAGCTTAAAATTTTACCTTAAAATTTTACCATGGAACCAAAATTCTGATATCCGAAAATTCCCTGATTTTTCAACTCCGGATATCGGTGATTGCCGCCCGAAAGATAATGACCGCTTCGAATCAACTATTTCCGTACATTCGCATTACAATATAAAGATTGCAATCGAAATGCCTTTTTGCTATTTTTAAAAAATTTTAAACTCCTGAAGTTCATTGGATTCATTAACAAAAAATACCGGTTTTCCCGGGTTGATTCAATTGAAATTTTGACATATCAGGGTTTCGGCATCACAACAATCGAAGATGGATTCTTGCCATGATGAAATCACTTAAGGCGATGTGGTTGAAATTCAAAACGAATGCCATGCGAGGTACAAACGATGCCGCCCAGGCAACGCATGTCCATTATATATGCTACCTACCGAAGCATTTCGGCTTTATCGCATCTTTTCTGCTCAAACTTTTTTATTCCGGTATTAAAATAAACAAAGATCAAATCGCTGTTCTCCGGAATATCCCAAATGATGCCATCGTCATTTACGTGAACAAACATAAAAGCTATTTTGAGTATCTCTTTTTTCACACCCGATACAGCCAGCTCGGACTGAAATGTCCCGAAATCGGCTTAAACTATCGGGTTTATGCATGGCAGCCATTATCCCGTCTCGTTAAGATTCTTTGGTCACATCTCAATTATCTTTATCACAACCTGACGCTTTCCGATCCATACAGCAGCGGTTATATCAGGAGGGAGTTGGTTGCCGGACGGTCGGCGTTCTTATCCTTGTCGGAAAAAAAAGGATTCTACCGCAGGTTCGTCAAAGCAAAAACGGACCCGATTCGATATCTCATCGAAATGCAGGAAATAATCAACCGGCCCATTTATATCATTCCTCAGCTGATGATTTTCGGCAAGAAGCCACACCGGGTCGCCCATACGCTGATTGATCTTCTGCTCCAACCGAAAGAAAATCCAGGAAAAATCAGGCGCCTGATCACCCTCTTTAAAAATCCGGAAAAAATCCTTGTAGAAATTTCAGAACCGGTCAATCTGCAAAATTTTCTCGAGCTTGAACGAAACCCGATGAGCAATGTTGAACATTTAGCGCTGGAGCTTCGGCATCAGCTTATCCATCAAATCAATCGTCACCGCCAAAGCATCACCGGACCGATCCTGCACTCATCGGAAGAATTGAAAGAAAGCATCCTAACAAATGCCGAGCTTCAAAACTTCATGGGCCGTTATTCGAAAAAACGCGGGATGCCGATACATAAGGTGTACCGGAAGGCCCATGCATATCTTGATGAAATCGCCGCAAAATACAACAATGTGATCATAGAAATCGGTGCAGTGGTTGTAGGATGGTTCCTGAAGATTTTATTTGACGGTATTACGTTCAATCATGAAATACTCAACCAGGTGAAAAACACGTCCAAAAAAGGTCCGTTGATTCTCATTCCATGTCACAAGAGCCATTTGGATTATCTGATATTGTCATATATCCTTTACACCAATAACATGCCATGCCCGCATGTCGCCGCGGGAAAGAATCTATCCTTCTGGCCGATGGGCCCTCTGTTCAGAGGCGGCGGCGCATTTTTTATCCGTCGAACCTTCAGGGGCGCCGTTCTTTATTCAAAAGTTTTTTCAGAATATATTCAAAAACTTCTGGAAGAAGGTTTCAACATCGAATTCTTCATAGAGGGAGGACGCAGTCGAACCGGCAAATTGATTCTGCCCAAACTGGGACTCCTTTCCATCCTGATTGATGCATATAAAAAAGGCGCCTGCGAAGATATGATATTTGTTCCGACTTATGTCGGCTATGACCGGGTCTTGGAAGAAAGTTCTTATCTCAATGAGATTGAAGGGGGACAAAAAAAACCGGAAAGCCTGCTTCAGGTATTTCGGGCAAGAAAGTTCCTTAAAAAACGGTATGGCAGGGTATATGTAATGTTTCATCAGCCCATCTCCTTTAAGGATCTTTTATCTCAGAACGACTATGATCTAAGTGGAATGACTCCAAAAGAGCAGAATGCCTTATGCCGAAATTTGGGGCACCGGTTCATCAATGCCATAAATAAAGTTTCCGTCATCAATCCCCACTCCCTGGTGGCAAGTGCGATATTGAACGGTTCAAAAAAAAGATTTTCTTATGATCAATTAAAATTCCGAATCGAAACCTATATGAATTACCTTAATTCGCAAGAAGTCAAGTTGGCAGATACACTTTTTTTTGATCAGGATCATGCCATTGAAAATGCGCTTGATTCTTATGTCCAACGAAAATTTATCGAACCGATTTCAAAGAACCAGGAAGGCTTGTCGGCCAATTCAATTTATCGAGTTAATGAAAGTAAGCGTCCGCTGCTGGAATATTACAAAAACAATTGCATCGCTCTTTTTATTCCCTCTGCATTTACCGCACTTTCAATCCTGCAGAAGGATGTTTTCCAGTTTGCGGCCTCCGACCTTTTTTCCAGTTATGCATTTCTTCAGGAATTTTTTAAATATGAATTTGCCTATGACATTGATCGGACTCCGGAGTACTTTGTGAGGAAAACGGTCAAATCCTTTATTAATGATGCGATTCTCATTCCTCATCCCACTCTCCCCGACACTTATAACGTAACTTCTCTGGGCTATAGAAAATTAAAATTATTTTCCAGTTTTCTCAAAACCTATTTCGAATCATACTGGATCGTGCTCAATTTTTTAATGAAGCAACCTAAAAACCCGATCAATAAAAAAGAGCGATTGAAAAAGATTCAAGCAAAAGGCGCACGCATGTATAAAAACAGGGAAATCGATCGGAACGAATCGCTTTCGAAAATAAATTACGAAAATGCAATGGAATTTTTTAACACGCATGAGGTTAAAAGCCTGGAGGACACCGCGCCCATTCATTTCTATGCAGATGCGATAAAAAGATATATGAGCCACATGCCGTGATTAATAAGTCGTTCCCGGATCAATGGTGCCACGATCATGTCCCGGGGTCGTTCACCGGAAAACGGGTAAATTTCATACGGTTCATTTGTCGCAGGCAAAGGTTCCATAATCCGGTTCGATCCCCCGGCGATACAGGGGCTTCAAAACCTATCAACCGTCATTCAAAAATACGAAAATACGAAACATGAAGGCAATGATTCTCGCCGCAGGCTTTGGAACCCGGCTTCTTCCGTACACAGAAAGCACGCCGAAACCTCTTTTCCCTATCGACGGGCGCCCCTTGCTGGATATCATCATTGAAAACCTTCAGAAAGCCGGTTGCGAATCCATTATTATCAACACTCACCATTTACATCAGAAAATTACATCTTTCATCGCGCAGCAGCATTATGACATTTCGGTCCATATCCGACTTGAACCCGTGATTCTGGGCACGGGAGGAGCCATAAAAAACGTAGCCGACTTTTGGGACGATCGTCCCTTTATGGTAATAAACAGCGATATTCTAACGGACATCGACCTGAAACAGGTTTATGACTTTCATGTAAACCATGGTCACCCCGTCACACTCGTGCTGCGCGACTATTCGGGATTGAACCATGTAACGGTCGATCAAGAGGGATTCATTGCCGGTTTTTATGACCCGATCACGAACCGTTCCTTTAAAAAGTATGCTTTCACAGGAATACACGTCATAGACCCCGATATTCTCAACTGCATTCCGAATAACGTCTTTTTCAATATCATGGACGTCTATAAAAAACGGATCGCAGAGGGCGGTAAAATAAAGGCCTTTGTTCCAGAAAGATGCTATTGGGAAGATATCGGAACCTTGGAAAAGTATAAAAAGGCAGTTATTGAAAACATGGCACCCCGTGTCTTCAAAAAAATCTGGCCGGATCATTTATCCAAAAGGATGGAGTCGATTCGTCTCAAAGGAGACGGATCCGATAGAATCTGGTACCGTTTGAAGGACGGAGACCGGTCTCTCATAATGGCGGATCACGGCATGCGTACCCATTCGGAAAAAGCCGAAATCGACTCTTTTGTATCCATTGGCCGTCATCTTTACAGCAAAGGGCTGCCGGTTCCCCGGATCTATCGTCATGACGCATTCTCCGGAATTGTTTTCATGGAGGATTTAGGTGACCTAAATCTTCAAGGTGTCATTCAGGCGGCCGGAAGTCCCGAAAAAATTGTCGCCCACTACCAATCGCTTATCAAGCTCCTGATCCGGCTCTCGGTCTGGGGCAGGAAGGGCTTTGATACCTCATGGACGTACCAGACCCCCTATTACAGCAGGGAACTCATTTTAGAAAAAGAATGCCGATATTTTGTGGATGCCT
>Ga0116141_10003806_pt1 | contig 12765 bp, 10 predicted proteins | sample AD_UKC097_MetaG_FD_89744 | JGI IMG/M metagenome (GOLD analysis project Ga0116141, IMG submission 89744) | Active sludge microbial communities of municipal wastewater-treating anaerobic digesters from USA - AD_UKC097_MetaG | ecosystem: Engineered > Bioreactor > Anaerobic > Digestate | place: USA... | reverse complement strand
TCGGCCTCGGCGATGACTTCCTGATACCAGGCGGCAAAGTCCTGTTCGCGGGTGACGGTGAGTGCGTGCTTCATGGCGCGGCGCGATAGCCGAGGCGCGGGAGCGGGGCAAGGTTTGTGCGGGAGGGGAGGCGGTACGCGGGCAAGCCGGACCCCGGATCAAGTCCGGGGTGACGGCACAATCCAACACTTCGTCTTTCCGTTACCCTGAACTTGTTTCAGGGTCCAACGGGCCGAAAACGCCGCTGAGGCCGGCTCAAGCCAGTGGCGCGGCTCATTTTCGCCAACTGGGCAGGGCCAAACGATGGATGGACCCTGAAACAAGTTCAGGGTGACGTTAAGGGGAAACGGCCCTGTCGCTCGTCATCCCGGGCTTGACCCGGGATCGCTGGCCACCGCGAAGCCGCAAGGCAGGCGCACTTCGCGCGCTCAATCCTTCGCCAGCTTGTCCAGCTTCTTCTGCATCTCGGCCATCTGCGAGCGCAGCGCGGCGATTTCGTCGTCCTGTTCCTGATCGTGCGACTTGGCCTCGGGCTCGACCAGGCCGGGCATGAAGGCGGAAGCGGCGGCCTTGAACATGGCCATGTTCTGCTGCGCCAGCTTGGCCAGCGGATTGGCGCCCAGGCTGTCTTCGAAAGCGGCGCGCAGCTTGACCTGGTTGGTGCGGAAATTGTCCATCGATGCTTCGAGGTAGTGCGGCACCAGGCTCTGCATCGAATTGCCGTACAAGGCGATCAGCTGGCGCAGGAAACTGACGGGCAGCATCTGTTCGCCCCCGGCGCTTTCCTCTTCCATGATGATCTGGGTGAGGATCTGGTGGGTGATGTCCGCGCCGGTCTTGGCGTCGAGCACCTTGAAGTCCACGCCCTCGCGGGTCATTTTCGACAGGTGGTCGAGCGTGATGTAGCTGGATGACTGGGTGTTGTAGAGTCTGCGGTTGGCGTATTTCTTGATGACAACCGTTTCGCCCTTGGCTTCGCTCATCGCTAAATCCCCTGCCGTGCAGTTCTGCACCCCAAGTATGTTAGCACCTGCAATAGTTGCAATGCAACATTTCCATTGTGCGCAGCGAAAGGGGGGCGCAGTGAAATGGTGCCGCACTGACACCTAGCGCTGGAAGCGGCGCCCCAGCAGGGTCAGCAGTTCGTATTGCGACAGGCCGCTGGTCGCAGCAGCCTCGGGCAGGGAATAGTCGGCGCTCACCCAGTCGCCTTCGCGCAGGTGCGGGGCGGCGGCAAGGTCGATGATCGTCATGTCCATCGAGACCCGGCCCAGCACCGGCAGCGCGGCGCCGTCGGCCGAGCGGAACATGCCCCTGCCCGACCAGCAGCGCAGGTAGCCGTCGGCATAGCCGAGCGAGATCACGGCAGCGCGCATGGCGACGGGCGCGGTGAAGGTGGCGTTGTAGCCCACGGTGTCGCCAGCGCTCAGGTCGCGGACCTGGATGATCGCCGCTTCGGGCCGCACGACCTGGCGGATATGGGGTGCCAGCGCCGCGCAGGGAACGCCGCCGTAAAGCGCGATGCCGGGCCGCGTCAGGTCGCCGTGGTAGGCCTCGCCCAGCATGATCCCGGCGCTGTTGGCCAGGCTGGCGCGGGCATGGGCCGCCATGCGCCGCGCTTCCTGCCAGCGGGCGAGCTGCGCGGCGTTGAGCGGGGTGTCGTCCTCTGCCGAGGCGAGGTGCGAAAGCAGCGCGTCGATCTCCAGCCCGGCGACCAGCGGATCGGCCAACTGGGCCAGCGACAAGCCGAGCCGGTTCATGCCGGTGTCGACCATGACATGGCAGGGCCCTCCCCCCGCGTCGCGCCAGATCCGGGCCTGGGGGAGCGAGTTGATCACCGGCCGCACCCCCAGCGCGCGCGCATAGGCGGCGTCCGCCGGCGTCTGCGGCCCGTGGAGCACCGCGACCGAGGCCGGACCGACCAGCGCGGCCACCACCGCCGCCTCGCTCCAGTGAGCGACAAAGAAATCGCGGCAACCGGCATCCCGCAGCACCGGCACGGCCTGGGCCGCGCCGATCCCATAGGCGTCGGCCTTGACCGCCGCCCCCGCGCTCGCCGTGCCTGACAGGCGGTTCAGCGCGCGCCAGTTGGCGGCCAGCGCCTCGCGGTCGAGGCTCAGGCGCAGGCTGGGCGGAGGGGGCTCAGGCGGCATCTTGTTCGAAATCGCGCGGCGGTCCGCCCTTCAGGCCCCACAGGGCAACGACGAAGGCCATCAGCACCACGACCCAAGTGTACCACAGCCCCGCATAGGGATCGCCGGTCTTGGCCACCATCAGCCCGGAAATGAACGGCAGGAACCCGCCGAAATAGCCGGTGCCGAGGTGGTAGGGGATCGACATCGAGGAATAGCGGATGCGCGGCGGGAACATCTCCGCCAGCAGCGCCGCAACCGGGCCATAGGTCGCGCCCGACAGCGCCATCAGCAGCAGCAGCGCGCCCAGGATGATCGCGGTGTCACCCCACGACGGCTTGACCTTGGCGAAGTCATAGCCCGCCTCGCCCAGCCAGGCCTGGAGCTGCTTGCCGCGCGCGGCCTTGTCGGCCCAGGGGTAGGCGCCAAGCGGAAGAGACTTGCCGCCGACCGTGGCGACCAGTGTGTCGGACTTGCCAAGTTCATAGCTGACCCCGGTCCCGGCGAGATCGCCGAGCAGGATCGCGCATTGGCTCTTCTGTTCCTGCGCGAAGGGGTTGTAGCTGCAGGCAGGCCCCGAAACGACCACCGGCGCGCGCTCGGCGGCGGCGGCAAGGCCGGGGTTGGCGTGGGCGCCGATCACCCAATAGGCCGGGAACAGCAGCAGCAGGGTCAGCGCATAGCCCCAGACAATCGGCTTCTTGCGCCCGATCTTGTCCGATAGGTGCCCGGCCCACAAGTAGAACCCCATCCCCACGGCAGCCGCGATGCCGACGATGATTTCGGCGGTGGTGTCTTCCACCCGCATTGCGGTCTTGAGGAAGGTCAGGCCGCTGAACATCGCGGTGTACCAGATCACTGTCAGCCCGGCGGCGATGCCGAACAGGGCGATGAAGATCCGGCGCTTGTTGCCCGGATAGGTCATGCTCTCGACAAAGGGATTGCCCGCGATCTCGCCCTCTTCGCGCATGGCCTGGAAGACCGGGCTTTCCGACAGCTTGACCCGCATCCACAGCGAGATCGCAAGCAGGCCGATCGACAGCAGGAACGGCAGGCGCCAGCCCCAGTCGGCCCAGGCCTCCGCGCTCAGCAGCGACTTGCAGCCCAGCACCACGATCAGGCTGAGCACGAACCCGCCGACCACGCTGGCCTGGATGTAGCTGGTGAAATAGCCGCGCTTCTCGGGCGGGGCGTGCTCGGCCACATAGACCGCCGCGCCGCCATATTCGCCGCCCAGCGCCAGCCCCTGGAGGATGCGCAGCAGCAGCACCAGCGCCGGCGCGGCATAGCCGATGCTGGCCGCCGAGGGGATCAGGCCGACGCCCGCCGTGGCAATGCCCATCAGCGTCACTGTGACGAGGAAGGTGTACTTGCGGCCCAGCTTGTCGCCCAGATAGCCGAACAGCACCGCGCCCAGCGGGCGAAAACCAAAGCCCACCGCAAAGCCCGCCCAGACCAGCAGGGTTTCAAGCGTGGCATTGCCCGATGGGAAGAAGGTCTTGCCGATGATCGCGGCCAGCGTGCCGTAGATGAAGAAATCATACCATTCGAACACCGTACCGGCCGAACTGGCGGCAATCACCAGGCGGATGTCGGAACTCTTCGGTTTCACGTCTGGATGCCGTGCCGGCTCGCTGTTCATCAAGGGATCTCCCCACCCGTTTTGCGGGATCGCTCTAACGCTGCAATCAGGCGGTGGGAAGCGCCTCAAGCGCGGCCTTCCACGGCAGCAGGATCGCGCCGTGGCGGCCGGGATAGTCCCGCGCCGCCGCGATCGCGCCAAGCCCCGGCCAGTCGGGCAGTCCGGCTTCGCCGCGCAGCCAGCCTTCGATTTGCGCCAGCGCCGCGGCCAGCGCGGCCCGGTCGTGCCCGCTTGCGGCCCCGGCGAAGATCGCCGCCGAGGCCTGGCCCACGGCGCAGGCCTGGGCGCGCAGGCCGATCCGTGCGATCCGGCCATCGCCATCGCAGGCGAGCCCCAGCTCGATCCGGCTGCCGCAGGCGGGCGAGCGGGCCGCGCCGCGCAAGGGCAGATCGCCGGTCAGCGGATAGCGCGCCAGCGCGGTTGCCAACGCCAGGACTTCCGGCGTGTAGAGGACCGCGGCAGAGGCCATGGTCAGTCCTTCTTTTCCGCAACAGCGGCAGCGGCGGCGGCTTCCCGGCGGCGGTCGGCGATCATCTGGACCAGTGCCTCGCTCGCCGCGTTGACGAAGGGATAGCTGCGCGCCTGGGTGATCCAGGTGGGCCGGCCGCCCGCGCCCCAGACCGTGTCATACCCCAGCGCCAGCAGCGAGAAGGCGGCAACCGCGATCAGCATGCCCTTGACCGAGCCGAAGCCGAAGCCCAGCACCCGGTCGATCGGGCCAAGCACCGAATTGCGGCTCGCCTCGCCCATCCGGTTGGCGAGCAGCTTGAAGATCGCATAGGGGACCAGCAGCAGGATCGCGAAGGCCAGCACTGCCGCGCCGCTGGTCGTGCCGACATAGGGGACCAGCGCATTGCTGAGCGGGGTGTGCAGCTGGCGGATCGCCACCATCGATACCACCCAGGCGGACAGCGCCAGGACTTCCTGCACGAAGCCGCGCACAAAGCCGGTGATCGCGCCCAGCGCGACCACGATCAGCACCGCAATATCGAAACCCGTCATGGGCTTGGACCCTATGAGGCGCCCATGATCCGGTCAACGAGATTTGGGAGCATCGCGATCGGGCTGAACCGCGCCCCATCGCGCTTTTCGCCCGCTTCACCCGGTCCGTGGGCGCTGGTGAAACCCAGCTTCGCGGCCTCGCGCAGGCGCACCCCGGAATGGGCCACCGGCCGGACCTCGCCGGCGAGCGAAACCTCTCCGAACCACACCGCATCGCGCGCCAGCGGCTTGTCCGCCAGCGCCGAGACCAGCGCGGCGGCCACGGCCAGGTCCGCCGCCGGATCGGCCAGGCGATAGCCGCCCGCGACGTTCAGGTAGACTTCCGCCGAGGAAAAGTTGAGCCCGCAGCGGGCCTCCAGCACGGCCAGCAGCATCGCCAGCCGCCCGCTGTCCCAGCCCACCACCGCGCGGCGCGGCGTGGCGCCGCTGGCGAGGCGGACGATCAGCGCCTGGATTTCCACCAGCACCGGGCGCGTTCCCTCGATTGCGGGGAACACCGCGCTGCCCGCCACCGGCTGCTCGCGGCCCGAGAGGAACAGGAGGGAGGGATTGCCGACCTCGGCCAGCCCCTGCCCTTCCATCGCGAAGACGCCGATCTCGTCCACCGGGCCGAAGCGGTTCTTGATCGAGCGGAGGATGCGGTACTGGTGGCTGCGCTCCCCCTCGAAGCTCATCACCACGTCGACCATGTGTTCCAGCACGCGCGGGCCGGCGATCGAGCCGTCCTTGGTGACGTGGCCGACCAGCACCAGCGCGGCCCCGCAGTCCTTGGCATAGCGGATCAGTTCGAACGCGCAGGCGCGTACCTGGCTGACCGTACCCGGCGCGCCCTCGATCTGGTCGGAATGCATGGTCTGGATCGAATCGATCACCACCAGCGCGGGCGGGTCCATCATCGTCAGCGTGGTCAGGATGTCGCGTACCGAAGTTGCCGCGGCCAGCCGCACCGGCGCGCCTGCCAGCCCCAGCCGGTCCGCTCGCAGCCGCACCTGGCCCGCCGCTTCCTCGCCGCTGATGTAGACCGTTTCCGCGCCGTTCTTCGCCATGTGGGCCGATGCCTGGAGCAGCAGGGTCGACTTGCCGATCCCCGGATCGCCGCCCATCAGCACTGCCGAGCCCGGCACCAGCCCGCCGCCCAGCGCGCGGTCGAACTCCGCGAGGCCCGTGGAGCGGCGTTTCAACACCTCTCCGGGCGCATCGAGCGGGGCGAACTCAATCGGGCGCCCGCCGCTGGAAAGATCGTGCTTGGCGGAAAAGACCGTCGCGGGCGCGTCTTCGGCCAGGCTGTTCCATTCGCCGCAGTCGGCGCATTGGCCCTGCCAGCGGGTGGCGACACTGCCGCAGGCCTGGCAGACATAGCGGCGTTTGGGCTTGGCCATGGCGCGGCGATAATCGGAACGAACGGGGAACGCAAGTGCGTTATGCGCTTACCCCCGGATGGCGCGCCGGGGTTTTATCTGCCACTATGCCCATGATGCGGCAAAAGGAACTCAGGATCGCGCTGGTCTGCTATGGCGGGGTGAGCCTGGCGATCTACATGCACGGGGTGACCAAGGAGCTGTGGAAGCTCGCCCGCGCCAGCCGCGCTTTCCATGGCGGCGAGCGGCCCGTGGGCGGAACCGAGGCGATCTACCTGCGGCTGCTGGAACGGATCCGCGATGTCCACGCGCTCAAGCTGCGCGTCCTGCCGGACATCATCGCCGGGGCTTCGGCGGGCGGCATCAACGGCGTGTTCCTGGCCCAGGCGATCCATTCCGGGCAGAGCCTCGACCCGCTGACCGACCTCTGGCTCGAACGCGCCGACGTCGATGTGCTGATCGATCCCGATGCGCGGCCGGTGTGGAAATTCGCCAAGTTCTGGGCGATGCCGCTGGTGTGGTTCATGCTCAAGCGGCCTGGAAACCTGGTGTCGGAAAGCGTCGCGCCGCAGACCCGCAGCGAAGTGCGCGCCAAGCTGTCGCGCCTGATCCGCTCGCGCTGGTTCGAGCCGCCGTTCGGCGGGATCGGCTTTTCGCGGCTGCTGTGCGAGGCGCTGGAGGCGATGCGCGCGGCCCCGGCGGGCGCGCCGCTGCTGCCGCCGGGTCATCCGGTCGACCTGTTCGTCACCGCCACGGACTTTGCGGGGCATCTGCAGGAACTGCGGCTCAACAGCCCGCCCCGGATCGAGGAGAGCGAGCACCGCGTCTCGCTGGGCTTCCGGGCCGCCACGCCGGTCGATGGCGGGGCGATGCTGGCCAATCCGCTGGAGCTGATCTTCGCGGCGCGCGCCACGGCCAGCTTTCCCGGAGCCTTCCCGGCGCTGCGCCTGGCGGAAATCGACGCGCTGGCGCAGGAGCGCGGGCATCCGTGGACCAGCCGCGCGGCCTTTGTCGCCCGCACCCTGCCGGTCCACGCCCAGCGCGGCGATCCCGAGGCCGTGTCGCTGATCGACGGTTCGGTGCTGGTCAACGCGCCCTTTGCCGATGCGATGGGCGTGCTGCACGACCGGCCCGCCCAGCGCGAAGTGGACCGCCGGTTCGTCTATATCGATCCCCATCCGGACCGCGTCGGCGGGCTGCAACGCGGCGATCCGCGCCCGCCGGGGTTCTTTTCGGTGATTTTCGGCTCGCTCTCCTCGATCCCGCGCGAGCAGCCGATCCGCGACAACCTTGAGGAAATCGCCCGCCACTCGCGCGAATTGTACAACCTGCGCCAGATCATCGACGAACTGCGCCCCGAGGTTGAGGAAGCGGTCGAGAAGCTGTTCGGCCACACCCTGTTCCTCGACAAGCCGACCGTCGCGCGGCTGACCGCCTGGCGTACCAAGGCCCAGCAGGCGGCGGCGGAGCGTGCGGGCTATGCCTTCCACGCCTATGCCCAGGTCAAGTTCTCGGGCGTGATCGATGCCCTGTCCGAAGTGGTCCACGCCGCCGCGCCGGAACTGCTGCTGCCCGGGCCGGAAGTGCTGGCGGATGGCTTTTCGCGCTATCTGGCGCTGAACGGGCTGGACCGGATCGCGGCGAGCAAGGGCGGCGCCTCCGAAGCGGCGGTCGCCTTCTTCCGCGACCATGACCTTGGCTACCGCATCCGCCGCCTGCGGCTGCTGGCGCGGCGATTGTCGGAGGACTGGGACGATGTCGATCCCGCAGACCCCGAGGCCCGTGAACGCGCACGCGATGCGGTCTACCGGGCGCTGGCGCTCTATTTCGACCGCGAGGCAAGCGCCTCGCTGGGGCCGGATTTCGGGCAGGTCGCGCGCGAGGCGCTGACCCGGCCCGACCATGTGCTGGCCGAAATCGCGAACCGCCGCCAGTTGCCCGCGACCGACCTGGTGGTCGATGCACTGCTGGCCGAGGCTCTGGCCGGCCTGCCCAAGGCCCTGCGCCGCCGGGTGCTGCTGACCTATCTGGGTTTCCCGTTCTACGACACGGTCACCCTGCCCCTGCTGCGCGGCGAAGGAACCACCGAGTTCGATCCCGCCAAGGTCGACCGCATTTCGCCGGACGACTGCACCGCGATCCGCAAAGGCGGCGCCCAGGCCAGCCTGCGCGGGGTGGAGTTCTACAACTTCGGCGCCTTCTTCAGCCGCGCCTACCGCGAGAACGACTACCTGTGGGGGCGGCTCCACGGGGTGGAGAGGATGCTCGACCTGGTCGCCTCGGCACTGCCGGCGGGGATGGAGATCGATGCGGCGGAATTGCTGGCGCTGAAGCGCGAGGCGTTCCTGGCCGTGCTGGACGAGGAAGAGCCGCGCCTGCGCACCGATCCGGGCCTGGTGGCCGGGATACGGCGCGAGGTGGAGGCGATTTCCGCAGTGCCTGGCCCCTGACGCAACTCCCTCCCCCAAGGGGAGGGGCTTCGGGGCAGGTGCGGGGGGAGACTTACTCAGTCAGGCCTTCCCAGGCTTCCTTGATCCGGTCGAAGAAGCCCTTGGATTGCGGACACTCCTCGCCGGTCTCGGTTGCCTGCAGCTCGCACAGCAGTTCCTTCTGGCGCGCGGTGAGCTTGGTCGGGGTCTCGACCACGATCTCCAGCACCAGGTCGCCCCGGCCCCGGCCCTGCAGCACCGGCATGCCCTCGCCGCGCTTGCGCAGCTGCTTGCCGGACTGGATGCCCGCCGGAATGTCGACCTTGATCCGCTTGCCGTCGATCCCCGGAATCTCGATCTCGCGCCCCAGCGCGGCGGTGGTGAAACTGACCGGCACGCGGGTGATCAGGGTCGTCCCGTCGCGGTCGAACACGGCGTGGCGGCGGATGTGGATGAAGATGTAGAGATCGCCCGCAGGCGCGCCGTGCGGCCCGGCCTCGCCCTTGCCGGCAAGGCGGATGCGGGTGCCGGTGTCGACGCCCGGGGGAATGGTGACGTCCAGCGTCTGCGGCTGGTCGACCCGTCCGTCGCCCCGGCAGGAACGGCACGGCTTGTCGATCACCTCGCCCCGGCCGTGGCAGGTCGGGCAGGTGCGCTCGACCATGAAGAAGCCCTGCTGGGCGCGGACCTGGCCGTGGCCGCCGCACAGGTTGCAGCGCCGCGCGCCGGTGCCGGGTTCGGCGCCCGAACCGTCGCAGGGCTCGCAGCGGGTCGAAACCTCGATCTCGATCTGCGCGGACTTGCCGTGGAACGCCTCGTCGAGCGTCACTTCCATGTCATAGCGCAGGTCCGCGCCGCGCCGCGCCTGCTGGCGCCCGCCGCCACCGCCAAAGGCCGATCCGAAGATCGTCTCGAAGATGTCGCCAAGGTCGGAGAACCCGGCCCCGCCCGGTCCGCCCGGCCCGCCGCCGCCCGACATGCCCTGCTTGAAGGCTTCGTGCCCGAACCGGTCATAGGCCGCGCGCTTCTGCGGATCCTTGAGGCATTCGTAAGCCTCGCTGATCGCCTTGAAGCGGGCTTCCGCATCGGCGTCGCCGGGGTTCTTGTCCGGATGCCAGCGCATCGCCAGCTTGCGGTACGAGGACTTGATGGTCGCGTCGTCCGCAGTCCGCTCGATTTCGAGCAGTTCGTAGAAATCGGCTTCAATCGCCATGATCGCACCCCCGCCCCCAACCCGCCATTCCGCTGGAAACGGAATGGCGGGGGGCGTTCACAGCTTGCTCAGCCCTTGTTGTTCTCATCGACTTCCGAGAATTCGGCGTCGACCACGTCCTCTGCCCCGTCGGCAGCGGCTGCGCCGGCGCCGGGGGAAGCGGCTGCGGCCTGCTCCTTCTCGTAGATCACCTGGCCCATCTTCATGGCCTGTTCGGTCAGGGCCTGGGTCTTGGCGGTCATCTCGGCAGGATCACCGCTTTCAATCGCGGTCTTCAGATCGGCAATCGCAGCCTCGATGGCGGACTTCAGATCGCCGTCCAGCTTGTCGCCATGTTCGGCGAGCTGCTGTTCGGTGGCATGGACCAGGCTGTCGGCGTTGTTGCGCGCCTCGGCCGTTTCACGCCGCTTCTTGTCCTCCTCGGCAAACTTCTCCGCGTCCTTGACCATCTGGTCGATGTCCGCGTCCGAAAGCCCGCCCGAGGCCTGGATCTTGATCTGCTGTTCCTTGCCGGTGCCCTTGTCCTTGGCACTGACGTTGACGATGCCGTTGGCGTCGATGTCGAAGGTCACCTCGATCTGCGGAACGCCCCGGCGCGCGGCCGGAATGCCGATCAGGTCGAACTGGCCGAGCAGCTTGTTGTCTGCCGCCATCTCACGCTCGCCCTGGAACACCCGGATCGTCACCGCCTGCTGGTTGTCCTCGGCGGTCGAGAACACCTGGCTCTTCTTGGTCGGGATCGTGGTGTTGCGGTCGATCATGCGGGTGAACACGCCGCCCAGCGTCTCGATGCCGAGGCTCAGCGGGGTCACGTCGAGCAGCAGTACGTCCTTGACGTCGCCCTGCAGCACGCCCGCCTGGATCGCCGCGCCCATGGCAACCACTTCATCGGGGTTCACGCCGGTGTGCGGTTCCTTGCCGAAGAACTCCTTCACCACTTCGCGCACCTTGGGCATGCGGGTCATGCCGCCGACCAGCACCACGTCGTCGATGTCGGAGGCCTTGAGGCCCGCATCGGCCAGCGCCTTGCGCATCGGCTCCTTGGTGCGTTCGATCAGGTTCAGGACCATCTTTTCCAGATCGGCCCGGGTGATCGTTTCCACCAGGTGCAGCGGAGTGGTGGCCCCGCCTTCCATGCGCGCGGTGATGAACGGCAGGTTGATTTCGGTGGTCTGCGCGCTCGACAGCTCGATCTTGGCCTTTTCGGCGGCTTCCTTGAGCCGCTGGAGGGCCAGCTTGTCGGTGCGGAGATCCATGTTCTCCTTCTTCTTGAACTGGTCGGCCAGCCATTCGACCACCTGGGTGTCGAAGTCTTCGCCACCCAGGAAGGTATCGCCGTTGGTCGACTTCACCTCGAACACGCCGTCGCCGATCTCGAGGATCGAGACGTCGAAAGTACCGCCGCCAAGATCGTAGACCGCGATGGTCTTGCCGTCGTTCTTGTCGAGGCCATAGGCCAGCGCCGCGGCGGTCGGCTCGTTGATGATGCGCAGCACTTCAAGGCCGGCGATCTGGCCGGCGTCCTTGGTCGCCTGGCGCTGCGCGTCGTTGAAGTAGGCGGGAACGGTAATCACCGCCTGCGTCACCGGCTCGCCCAGATAGCTCTCGGCGGTTTCCTTCATCTTCTGCAGAATGAACGCGCTGATCTGGCTGGGCGAATAATCCTCGCCGCCGGCCTTGACCCAGGCGTCGCCGTTCTTGCCCTTGACGATGGTATAGGGAACCAGCTCGGTGTCCTTCTTGGTCACCGGGTCGTCAAAGCGGCGGCCGATCAGGCGCTTCACCGCGAAAATCGTGTTGTCGCCGTTGGTCACGGCCTGGCGCTTGGCCGGCTGGCCGATCAGACGTTCGCCATCCTTGGTGAAGGCGACGATCGACGGCGTGGTGCGCGCGCCTTCGGAATTTTCGATAACCTTGGGCTTGCCGCCGTCCATCACGGCGACACAGCTGTTGGTGGTGCCAAGGTCGATACCGATAACTTTACCCATACTTCCCCATCCTTCGGTCAGGTTTTGACACCGCCCGGTGATGCTCCCGGCAACCCGGCAAGCCCGCTCGGCGGCTCTGTAGACCGCGCCGATATAGGAGCGGTTTTGCTTGGCACAAGGGCACCAAGGGATTAGCGCGCTACCTCGCAGTTTCCGCCGTTTTCAGAAGGAGTTTGCCGTGAAAACCACCCCGCTTGCCGCCGCTGCCCTGCTTGGCCTTGCCGCGCTGTCGCTGGGCGCCTGCCAGCAGCAGAAGGCCGAGCACAAGGATGCTGCTGCCGCAAGTGGCGCGCCCGAGGCCAAGCCCGGCATGGCGCTGAGCGAGGGGCGCCTGCTGCTGCCCGCAGTCAAGGGCAACCCGGCGGCGGCCTATTTCACGCTGACGAATGGCGGACAGGCCAAGGTCAGTGTTGCGGCGGTCTCGATCGCTGGTGCGGGCAAGGCCGAAGTCCACCAGACCGAGGGCGGCAAGATGAGCAAGGTCGATGCCCTCGACATCGAACCCGGCAAGACCGTGAAGCTGGAGCCGGGCGGCCTTCACGTCATGGCCTTCGACGTCGACCCCACGCTGGTCGCGGGCGGCACGGCTGAAGTGACCGTGACCTTCGCCGATGGCGACAAGCTCTCCGCCCCGCTCAAGATCGAAGCGCGCGGCGCGGCCCAGGGCGGCATGGGCGATATGGAAGGCATGGAGCACGGGGAAGGCCACTGAGCGCGCAGGCACCAGCCCCGCCCTGCCCCGTCGGCGGCCAGCGGCCGCTGACGGCTGGCGAGGCGGCGCTGGTGCGCTCGATGTTCGGGAATGCGGTGGACTGCGCGGCAGTGCGGGTCCACCGCCGCCGCTGGTGGCCCTTCCAGCCCCGGCGGGTGACGATGGCGCCGATGGGACACCTGCACTTCCACCCCGCGTCGGACAGCTATTGCGACGATTTCAGCACGGCGCCGATCGGCCTCCAGGCCCATTTCATCCACGAGATGACCCACGTCTGGCAGGCCCAGAC
>Ga0116141_10003805_pt1 | contig 12765 bp, 15 predicted proteins | sample AD_UKC097_MetaG_FD_89744 | JGI IMG/M metagenome (GOLD analysis project Ga0116141, IMG submission 89744) | Active sludge microbial communities of municipal wastewater-treating anaerobic digesters from USA - AD_UKC097_MetaG | ecosystem: Engineered > Bioreactor > Anaerobic > Digestate | place: USA... | reverse complement strand
CTTAACGCGCCGCGTGCCTGCGCTTCTGTCAATAATTGAATCAAAATAGCGGCTTTGGTCATGCCGTTAAAAATGCGAGTTGATTCGGTTGTATCCTCGTTCCAGACAATTGGCTGGTCGAGTAACGCCAATGCGCCGCGTCCCGATATAGACATCCATCTGCCCGCGTTTTCACCCGCGTCTACCTGCGTCTTTTTTATATTCTCCACAAAAAAACCGCCGCGCTCCGCCCCGCGATAATTGTTTTGAATAAACATCCCCGAAGTGATAATACCCGCCGCTTCACTATCCAGCGGGATTTTCGCCTCGCCCGATCCCGCGCCGTTCATTTCTAAATACAAATGACCCGTACTAACAGGCAGAATCCGCATCCTTGTCGTAAGGTTGGCGGCGTATAAAATCCATTCAACTTTATCTGTGTTTGCCATGTTTGCCTATAAATAGGGTGGATAAAACTCAAATTTGACCGTGCCAGTGGTAGCCACACTGGAGGTAATGCTCATGCTGTTATTTCCAATCGCCAAAACCATCAGCGCGGTATCGCCTGAGTGAGTCACTTTGCCGATCACGTTCCCACTGACGCTATGCGTAGCGGTGTACTGTCCTGTGGAATCTTGCGTAATGATGACGGTATGCCCTGCGGAGATCACACCCGTATACGTGAGACTGACGCCGTTCGTTATGTTTGTGATAACTGGATTCGTGAGCGGACCCGTCAGGGTGATGGTTGGGTTACGTTCCTCGAACGTTCCGCCGTTGGCAACCGTTCCCGTTTTGGGCGAGGCGTCAATCGTGATAATTGTAGAAGTTTGGGTACTTAACCGAAAGAACGGTTGATTTAAGACAAACTCCACAGCGATTCGCGCAAACGTATCGTGGATTCTCTCCACCTGCATAGGCGCGTCTACCGAGGCGTTTGCATTATAGACACTAGCGTCCTCACGTGTATACTGCAACACCTTTTGACTGCGAACGCCGAATAACTTTTTCAGGTTATCGAAAATAGTATCCTGCTCAGTGGCAGTATTAGATACGATAGCCATACCAATCGTGATGATTCGCTGGTCGTAAAATTTTGGAACATAGAATGTTCCGTCATTGAACGGCAGAGAGATATTCTCTCCGCGCCGTTGGGGAATATCCAAATAATCATTCAAGACGGTCACAACCCCGTAAGAGGTCAGAGAGTTTCCGTCATATTTCCAAGTAATCGTCATGCCGCCGTTCCTAGATAACTAAGTTTTTTCAGTGTATTGCGGACGCTGTTCTCTGAACGTTCGGGTATCGGGTTGTTGATCGTGATGTTATAGGTTGCGCCCATTTTGTCTGCGTTCGGCACAAAAGTACCGTTTGTATTCGGGACAAACATTTCAGGCTGTGCGCCTGTGCCAATCATGTACGGTGTCCCTGCCACGCCCGATCCGCCGCTGTCCCTAGACCTCGGTCTGCGTGTTGCTGGGGGCAAACTCGCGCCACCGCCAGCAACTCCAGGATTGTACGAATATGGCGTGGGCGTTGTAATCTGCCCCGTCTGATTAAAATTCACGCCGAAATTAACGTATTTGCCGTCAAAGGCGGCGATCTGTTGCATGGTTGTAAGCGTCTGATTCATTACAGGTTGCGTTTTCTGAAAATTCGCTACCATTTCATCGGCGGCGCGGCTTTCCGCAATCGCTTGATCCGCCGCCGCGCGCGATACCAGACCGCGTTGAACGGCTATATCTTGCAGATATTCAAATTCGCCGCTGTCTATCAAGCCGTCCGCCGCTAGACGTTGTTGTGTCAAATCATAAACACGTTGTTGCGCCGCCTTTTTGGTCTGCTCCTCCAAACCCGCCTTGCTTTGCTGGTTCTCTTTCTCCTTTTGCGTGATCGCGTCCAACTGTTGCACATAACGCAAATATTCATCGTTCGTGAGTTTGCCAGCGCGTTGCTGTTCCCACATTTCCAATGTGAGTTTGTTTTTTTCCGCCGCAAGTTCGGCGTCTTTTTTCGCAAGGTCTTCGGTCGTCTTGGCGAAATTGTCTATGTCTTTTTGAATCGTGAACATGGACGATAACATGCCCGTCAATTCCGCGCTAAACCTTTGCGCGGCGGCTTGGGCGTCATCCATCTCGCCCGTCAAACCATTCACCGACTCGCCCATCTCATCGGCTTCATCGCCGCTCGCCGCCATCGCCGCCGTGTTTGCGTCTATCTCGTGAGCGGTATCGCGCAAGACGTTAAACCAATTCGTTGAGTCAACCGTGCCGTTTTTCGCCGCTTCGCTGAATTTTTGCGCGACAGTCAATGCCCACGTCCAACTGTTGACCAACTCGTCCAATATCGGCATGAGTTGGTTGCTTATGGACGAGCCGACGCCTTGCAATGTGTCCTTGAACGTGTCCCACGCCACCTCTAGGCGGCGGGCGTCGTTCACGTTCTTTTCGTTCAGCACAAGGCTTTCGTCTACCTCGTCGTTCATCTTGCGGATCGCGTCGCCGCCCTTTTCTAATACCTCGGCGTATTCCAGTCCTGCCCTGCCGAGGTTCTTGATAATGTATTCGTTCTTTTCCTGCTGTGAGCCTAATTTCCCATATTCATCCGCCATCGCCGCGAGCGTTTCCACTGTAAGCGTTTTGCCCTCGCTGGTCATGGCGCGGACGGAGGTCAGGAGTTTATCGCTGGATATACCAAAGTCGTCCATGACCTGAATCAAGCGGCTGGTGGATTCCGCGCTTTCCCCATTGACATTAGACAATTGACGCACCGCGTTGGCGTATTCCAATTGCGCCCCGATGGTCGCGTCAAAGGCGGCTTTGGCGTACTGCAACCCCATTTGCACAAGCCCAAGAGCCGACAAAAATTCGGTGTACGAATTTTTCAGCGTGACACTGGTCGCCTGCGTCTTTTTTTGTTGCTGTTCAAGAGTGTTCAAATCGCGGGTAACAGAGTCGATCTTTCCCGCGCCTTGAACAACCTCCTGAATTACAACCTTTACATTTGCCATGTTGCGCCTTTGCGGGTCTTTTCGACCATCGCTATTTTTTCCTTCAAGTCAATTTCATACGCTAGTATCGCGTCCATCCATGCCTCGGGGATGTCGTTCATCTGGTCAATCGTGATCTCGTATCCTGTCGCGTCATAAACCAACGGGCGGAGGGTACGGAACTCGATAATCCTTTGCAAATACCAATCATCCGTTCTGCCTCCGCTCGCCAGTATCATCGTCTCTTGTCTCAGTTTTTTTTTTGCAGTAGACGATGCTCCTTGATTTCCTGTAAGACTCGGTTATTGAACCAAATCCAAAACTGCGGGTCGGTGTCGGCGGTTTCCTTGACCATTTCCATCAATTCATCCGCGTTCCAGCCCGTGCCTTCCGCGCCTTGCGAGAGTATCGCGGAGAGTTTTTCAAGGTATGGATTCAATTGCTCATCGCCGCTTTGCACGTATGCGCCGAAGGATTCCATCAGCGAAAGCAACGCGCTGATAGGTGGATTGACCCAGACGTAAATTTTCTCGTCCGCGATCTCAGGGGCATACTCCGAGATGGAAAACGACCGCACCAAACGCGGCAAGATGATCTTTCTCATGGCATGGACGCCAACTCATTCGCCACGATAAATCGCGCTTTCAAGCCCGCCAGTGTGGAGTAGCCCGCGCGGAATACGCCAACCACCTGATCGTTGCCGTCATTGTCCGAAAGAGCCTCGAACGATTCCCACTTGCCCCACAAGTCCACAATAAACGTTTTGACATTGTAGGTCGCGCCCGCGTCGGTCGTAGACATGGCATCGCCTGTGAACTTCAAGCGGATACAACGCTCGGTCTGATTGCGCCATGCGGCTTTTTCTGCCACCGCTGAACTATTATGCTCAAAGGTCAACGACAGAGTAATCTCATCTTTCACGCGCTTGATAAACGAGAAGTCGGTACGCCCGTCGGCGGCGGGGTATCCATTCCAGCCCGTTGTGTGATTCAACTGCGCCTGAAACAACGTCTGCGATACCTGCGTTACACCAATGTCTGTTGAGGAGGTCACATTGTCAATGTAGAGTTCGCTATTTGTAAACAGGATGCTGTCGGCGTCCACGAGCGGCGCGTCCGTCGAGGGTGTGAAGTCAGTCGTGCCGACTGTGCGCCCTTCCATCGTCGCGTTAATCATCAACGCCGCGCGTACCGAACCGCTCAGGCTGTATTGGCGCGTGAAGCAATACGAGGCGACCTCGCATTGTGTGTTATCGCCAAACTCGATGGTATACGTTTGCAGATCGGTTGTGGCAATCAGATCAGTGGCTTTGCTTTGCGCGTTCCACGTCCAGACTTTTGCGGACGATGTGTCTGTTGTCGGCGTTGTGGCGTATATCCCCGACTGGTAAAAGTATCCCAACTGCTCGAAGGTTGCCACGCCCTCAAAGTTGATCTCGCTCCCCGTCTTGGCGATATAGGTGCGGTTGGCATTGCCAAGCAAGCCAATATCCTCCTCAACAAACGTCACTTCCGTTGTGTCTTTGCCCATCCCCATTCCGCGCCAGAGCCATGTCGCGGCAACTTCCGTACCCGCCGCGCTTTCCGCGCCGCCCTGAATTCTACGTAGTGCTTTTATGCCAGCCATAGTTTCACACTCCTATTGTTTTTCTCATGGATTCGTCCATGACATTGCCGATATGCCTGCTGAGTCTGTTGATTGTGGACAATCTCAATCCGAGAGTATCCATTCCAATATCGAAACTGCGCTCCTCGCCTAAAGCCTTATCATCATACTGCGGCAACTTGCGGATCGTCTCACCTGTGGTTACAAATTGACAGTGATGCGCCGTGCAATATGCCGACTTGCCGTTATAGGTCACGCGATAATCCACGTCGTCTTTTGTGTACGCTTCGTGCCACGCGGGATCGCGCCCAATCGAAACGGCAAAGTCATTTTCTGATTCACGCGACATAAAACGCCCTCGCTCAACTGCCGCATATTCACGCGCCCATGCAATCGTATTCTCCACGCCCCAGCGGAACGCCGTTCGCACGGCATACCCGCTCACACAAGCCACATTTGGGAAGTGTTGCAGTAATTCGATCTGCGGGACGAGCCAGTCATCCTCATATAGCATGTCATCGTCCGATATGGCGATTACCGCCTCGGGTGGTATCATCCTGCCAAGCGTCGTCCGCGCAGTCACCTTGCCGACATTCTTCGACAGGATAAGCACATCGGGACGAAATACATCCTGCAACCAGTTCCGAAAAGTTTGCTCCGAGCCGTTGTCCCATACGATGAACGTATGCGGCATCTTCGCGTTCTCGCGCATCGTGGTAAGACAGGCACGCACGACCTCAAAACGCTTTGCATGATAGGCAGTTGTCGTGTTCGGCAGGTGTGTAATCACTGCTACGAACGTGCTTTCAAACCGTTCGGCGTCCGCGCTTCTGTTTGGGTTTTGTCCAACACGAGGCATTAGAGTACCTTCCATATCTCTGTAATGAGATGCTTACCGACTAACTCTGACTGATATTCCAGCACCGCAAAAGCGGACAGGTCGGCGCGTTCTCTAGCATACTCTCTGCGATTCGCGTTATCCAAGATAATCCAACCGCCGCGCTTGACGATCCGTTGTGCCTCCCGCAACCATCCGGCGCGTAAACGCACTGGTTCGCCGTCAATCAACAGCAGGTCTTTGTCCGTTTCCTCTTCCAACGGGAACGAGCCAAATTGTAAAACAACGTTATCGAGATTCTTGTTGTCCAGCGCGGTATACCATTCAAGATTATTCTCGTAACAAACCACGCGCCGAACGCGCTCGGCAAACCATAGCGTGCTTCCGCCGCCGCCGAACTCCATCACCTCGAAGTCGGGGTGTAAGATGGATTCAAGGCGGTCAATTATTTTCGGGGCAAGCCACGGCTCGCTTTGTAACTGCGAAGGGTTGCGAGGGTCATACCAACTCATTTTGCAACGCCTCCAACATCACGGCTTCGCTTTTCGGGCCGCCTGCCGCCGTGATGCGACTATCTAAATAATTCATGTAGCCTTGATTCTCACTCAGCACCCCGCGAAAGAACGCTCTGCGCCTGTCTGCGTCCAGGTATTGATCCATTGTCTTGCGATATAACTCAAATAGATTCTTCCGCTTCGGCGACGCCTTCGCCGCTTGCAGGGCGTTGCGCTCGATATGTCCAAGCGTAGTAGCGATAGAGATGTATTGCGTTTCGATTTCCACTAGTGCCTTTTGCGCGTTATGCGCGGAGGACTCGAACTCTTGACGGGCAAAAATAAATTTCTCTCCCGTCTCAATCATCGCATCCGCGCGCTTTTGATAGCGTATATTTTCCTGCTCCGCCCCGCAGAGCATCCCAAGCGAGGCGGTCAATTCGGAGATTTTCTCCACATCCTTCATCATATCGGCTTGCGCCGTCTGCCCTGTGCCGCCCTCCATCGCGTTGATCTGCTTATGAATTGCGAGGCGCAATTCTCCGTATTGATTCATCAACTTATCAATCTCAATTTGCAGAACGGCAATACGCTCCCCGAAACGCTCATACGGAATCACTGCCGCGCCATCAAAGCCATACACGGGACAAGCGAACGAGTCGCCCTCGAAGTGAACGTTAATTCCAACACCTTTGAGACATCCGAGCCAATAGGCGACGCCCTCGCGCTGGAACGTATATTCCGTATTCGTTTTCATGCCGACGCCGTAAATTTCTATATTGGAGTATTGCCCAACATACAGAGCAAGCGCAAGAGCCATCGAAACTGATGAAGATAAAAAGTGATCGCCGCCGAATAAATTCTTGACGCCTTCCAATGGATATGCCTTCGACATCGGCACATCGGTTTCCTGTGCTTGCATGTAGACGGTGGTTTCAAGCCTGCCCGCTTTCGGCGCGTATGTGCCGTTCACGCAGGCGGGACACCCCTTTCCGCCGCAAGCGTTACATTGGGCGGTGATGTTTTTCATCCACAACACATGATTTGGGTCATTGCGGTTCAGCGGGTTACTCCAAATCACGCGGTCATGCAACTGGAATACCGCGTCAGCACGCCGACACCATACAGCGGCAACCGCCTCGTTGAATACCCAAATATCGCAGTCCTGCCGCGAAAAGTCAAAGGCAGTGCGAGTGGGAGTGTATGAGCCGACAATAGCAAGAGTCTTTTTCATGGCGTGATCGGGCTTTCCACGATCTTAACAACGATTTCAAAAATTAGCATCTGCGTAAAAAAGTCCACGTTCGAGCCTTGCGGGCGTCCCCAGTTATATGGGCGGACGGCAAACGGGACTCCCGCGTCCGCTGAAAAAAGCGTATCCACCGCGCCCGATAATGTCGGATCGCCTGATAATCTTTGCGAAAATTCGTATGCCACCGCGTTGATCTGCTGATATGCCTGTTTCAAATTCAAGCGCGAGAAATGAAACTCGATATTGATCTGCGGAAAAATTTCAAGCATCCCATAATTGATTTTCATTAAATTGCCAGCCGCGAGATAAGCGACCGACATCGGCAGAGGGTCAATGTTCTCGATGGGATAGGCGGGCGCGGATTTTATGTCCACGCTGGTCATTGCCAACGAGAGGGCTTGTAAAGCGTTCACCGCGTTATCAATCGCGTTGCTCACGAGAACTCCAGGAATATCGGTTTGAGAATGGTCAGCACATTATCGTCCAGCGCGTAATTCAGCGCGGAGGCGGTCTCTCCTCCGCTGTTGACCATCTGGTAGCCCATCTTAGCCTTCATAAACCATTGCACCGCTTGAATCTTTGTCGCTTTGGCGACAATCGCGGGAGGCGAAGCGGAATATCCAGCCACGCCCACCACTTTGACGGATTTCTGTCCGCTGTAAAACGCGCCTTTTGTGCCTGCGTAATCCACTAAGCCCAGCGCGGTAAATGGTTTGCCTAAAGCCGACGCATTGTACGGGTAAGTGATGTAATCTGTCCCCTCGACCCATGTCGTGTAATCGGTGGAGGACAACCCGCCGCTTTCAGCGACCGCAACAGAGGAGATCGAAACAAATTCGTCAATGTACTGCGTCGCTCTCCCAGAGCCGTTATAGTAATAGGTCACTTCATCGGTTGTCGGATAAAAGAATCCAGCCACACGCCCAAAGGCGGCGTCAATCTGGCGCGAAGCAAAGGTTACAAAGTCCGACATCACAGGATAATCGGAGGTCGTATACGATCCCTCCGATATGTCCGCGAAGGCGTCGGTGGAGGAGGTATAATCATTTGCCATGCTTTAGACCGGGGCGGAATTTCTCCCGCCCCGGATCCATTAACTAACTCGAACTCGGCTGGGCGTTCTGCGCTTTGCGCGGAATGAAACGCCCCACCGCGCCAACAACCGTTGAGGTAAGGTCGGCGGTCGGCGTGATAACCGCGCGGACATACTTCTGCCCGATAACGGCGGGGTCAACGTAGATAAGCAGGGACTTGTTGTCGTCCGTGTTCGCCACCACCGCGCCTGTTGCGCTTGCTTGTGTGATCGCGCCCATCGCGTCCGTGCCAACTGCGCCAGAGAGACGGTAACTAAACGCCGCCGCCACTTCGTTGTTATCGCTGGTGGAGGTGTCGTTCGTGTCGTTGCCGACAACGGTTACAACCACCTCGCCAGTCGAATCGGTCGTAGTCAACGCGCCTAAGTTGACTTCGATTTCCAACTGCCCGCGCCCGATGCTTCCGAGTTTGACATACCGCGTGACTGCGGCAGTCGCCACAATGTCGGCGGGCGCGAGAAGCGGCACAACCTGATACTCTTCCGCAAAGTTAAGTTTGCTCATGTTATTTTCTCCTGATTCGTTTCTGATTACGTGGTAGCAAGCAGGGCGACAAACGGTGATTGCGTTGCGCCGCCATTCGCGGGAGTGATCGCCGACGCAAGCGCGGTCTGCCCGTCATTGCGATAGATGAAGCGGAAGGCGGTCTGGTCGGTCAGGAACTGCACGTGAATGGACGAAGCCGCCTCGACCGCGTTCTTTTCCCAATACAGGTACTGCGACATATCCGCGAGGAAAATATCGCCGAGCGTACCCAGCGCGGGATTGAACTCAGTTTCCACAACTGGCTTACCGTAAATCCGCATCACGCCGTCCGCGCCATAGGACACATACGGGGAGAGAATCCCCGTTGATCCGCTGGTAAATGTCAGTTGGTCAAGTTGCGCGTGGACATCTGAGGAGATGTACCACTTCGCGTTTGCCTTTGAGCGAGGGAGCATACGCGCCCACATAGCGACAATATCCGCGTGGGCAATGGCAGAGGTCGCGGCGCGTGCGATGCTGATAAGGGCGGGCGAGAGTAGTGCGCCCGAAGGTCGATCTCCGCCAACGCCGAGCAGAACATCGTAGTTTGCCAAGAAGTCCAGTTCCTCCATCGAGGACTGCTGGATAATGGCGTTCATCATGCCGACATCCGCAAGCAGTTCGTCGGTCGCGTATTGCAGGACGTAGGTCTTGTGTAGTTCCCAATTGATCTTGCGGAACTTCGGTTGCGAGGCGGTCATGCTTGCCGCTTCCGCCGCGTGATACCCACGCACACCGCCCCAGCGCGAACCTGCCGCGCGGGAAGTTTCGTCAACGCCGGGTATCCAACCGCTGTTACTGTTGGGTCCAACAGGGAGACGATTCACGTCCTGCGTGAACACACCCGCTTCGTGGATATTCTGCAACAGTCCCGCCGTAATGGTTGGCTCAAGCAGGAATTCACCCTGTGACGGGATCGCTTCATTCGAGCCAAGCGCGGCTTTCGCTTCCATCGCTTTCAGCCCGCGAATACGAGGGGCAACGCGCCCGTTCTTGGCGGCGTCGGCAACTGCGCCCAACTGCTCACCGAGGGACTTGAACGGGCGGTCTGCCTCGTCTACCTCGACCTCGACTTGCACGCCGCGCGCGGCTTTGACCTCGGGGAGCGCGTTCAAGACTTCCTCCACTGCTGTCTTTGCGGCGGCGGCGGCTTCGGTCTTGATGGTCTCGCCGATGTTCTTACCGTACTCATCGAACATTGTTTTTAATTCTTCTTTTTCCATGTTATTTTCCTTTTCTTCGGTTTGCGGCGTTTGGATTTCAAACGCCAAAGTTTTTACTGGCACGATCTGATTTCTCGGCTCGGCAGGAGTCGGCGTCAGGCTTGCGTCCAGTCCAAGATACCAACGCTTGATCCAGTACGCTTTGCCAGACGGCTCGCGGTCTACCAAGTGCGCCGCCGTGCCGCTTGACCAACCTAACGCGCCAGCCATGCCAGCCTCGATAATCATTTGCTCGTATTGATTGCGAGCCTTCAAGATGGTTTCGGCGAACACGCCAATATCATCGCGTGTGAGTTTCGCCTTGCCGATCTTGTCCTTGTATTCCGCGCGCTTGCCATCGAAACGAACAGGCATACGATGGTTGAAATAAACATCTGATTCCACCGCGTCGCCAAAATCTGTTTTGGCGTCGAAGTAATCGCCTGTCAGGTCGGGAGTATCAGGGCTTCCAAAAGTAATCAAGTACCCTGAAAACTTCACGCTCCCATCGTCAAGTTTGACGAACTTCAACGGCGACCCGAACGAAACAACCTCGTCCACTGCCACACCTTTCTTTCCGCACAACGCGCCATTCTCGACGGCGTAATCATGTATCTGTTGCAAGCGGTCAGAATCGCGGCGGCTGTTTCTTGCGCCGATTTTCACCTCTTCGGTGACAGTTTCCTGCTCTTCCTGTTTTTTTTCATCGTTCATACGCACCTCGTAAAAATAAAGCGAGCCGAAAACAAACCTTTGAAAACAGGCTCGCTTTCGGCTCGCAATTCTTCACTGCACTGCCACGCTTTCCAACTATCCGCTCTTCGCGTCATCGCTGGATACGCTTTATTCGATTAACGGCATTGTACCACAGTTTACGGGATCAAGCGTTTCGACCTGCCGTAGTAGGAGATACTTCTGTCAATCTCCTCGTCCAGCCCCTTGATTTCCTCGTCCACCACGTCCATGAACACCAGCCGCCGCCCTGCGTGAATGTTGCTCTGTCCCGCGCCCGTGTAATCGCCGCTGAGGTAACGCGCCATCGGCGCGCTGTTTTCAAGCGTGTACCCATGTTCGCGTTTGAGAATCTTCCAGTTGCTTTCATATCGTCCCGTCGGCTTGTACGGCAGGTTGTCTTTGCGACGCAATAATGCCAGCACATACCGCCGCTGTTTCTCGCTGTCCCAGTTGATAGGATAACTCGGACGCCTCGGCTTTTGCGCCAGTCGGCTACGAACACGCACCATCATGTCGTAAATCCCCTTGCGCCCGATCTTGGGTATCTGCGCTTCCAAGTCCTGCAAGCCCTGCCGCACTATATCCGCGCCAACCACTTTGACGGTGATCTGTGTCATAGCGTCACCTCGTTGCCGTCCCGATCTTCCAGCCGACAGTCGCAGTTGTAGCCGCCACAATCCATCGCCGCGCCCGCCTGTCGCGGGATGTAGTTGCGCTCGATGTACCAATACGCGGGGTGACGTTTGCCGTCCAGCGATGCGCACGTATCACAATGTTGTTCGGTCTGCCCCAGCCGCCATGTCAGCATCTGCTTACCTTTCGCTAACATGATCGCGGCGTTATAGACGCCTTGCAGAGCGGACACATACCCGTCCGCTCTCGCGCTACTCCATGCGAACCAGTCAAAATCTTTTTGCTTGCGTATCCCCCGCGCCGTTTGGAATAAGGTTTCGATATTCGCCAGTTCCTGCGTTTGCCTGTCGCCCAGCCAGCGTAAGGCTTCATCGTCCAGCGGCAGTTCCGCGCCGCCGTCCTGCCAGCCCGCCTCGAAACTTTCCAGAAACGCATCCACCATCGCCCGCTTGAAACGATTACGGGAAGACGCCAGCGAGCCGCCCTCGAAGTAATCCACCAATGCGCTCGTGATCGCATCGTGATACTCGCCATTGACCGCGCCTGTGGCTTTCAGGATCGCATGGACACGCGGCGATAGATACGGCAGGAGCGCGGGGAAACGCCGCGTCACCGCTTTGATAATCACCCGCTTATCCATGACCCGACTCCGCCAGTCTGTTGATCGCCTCAGCTAGCGCGCGGATTTCCGAATCGTCCCGCGTCCCTGTGGCGAGGTTCTCGAACGCCGCGCTTACGTCTGCGTCGCTCTTTGCCGCCAATAACCGCCGCTGGATTTCAGACCGTATCTCCGATGGCAAACCACCGAGATTAAAAATATAGTCATCTAAATCAACCAGTCCTTTTGATTTCCATTTCCCTATTGCATATTTACGCAGTAAGAAAATCTCCCGCATCTCGTTCGGCGACGGCGACCACGATTTCGGCGTAGGCGACTCGACAGGCGCGGGCGTCTCTGACTTCGCCGCGTAATACGCCTGTGCCGCTGACAGTAAATCGTCAGTTAATTCATACCCAAACGTCGCGCACGTGCCGACGAATATCTCGAAATTTGGACACTTGGCGAAAAAGTCCATGAATGTACTCACGGCGGAGGCGCGTGACACTTCATCCTCCTGTTGTTCGTCCATTGTTTCAGGACGGAACACCAGCCGCAAGCCCAACGGCGTGAATACCTGCCTGTTATATTCATACGCCATCCATTCCAAGCGGCGCGATCTCATTGTTTATCCACGTTCGCTTTTCCGCCTCTGCCGTCGCGTAGTTGGCTGAGTTAGACAGCAACATGGACAATGGCATCCCCGCGCCAATGGCGATATTTTCCATCGCCTGCCTGTATACGTCCGTGTTTTTCAGGTCGGCAACGGACGACCCTAACTGCTTGACCTCCATCGCCTCGGCGTTATATATCCGAGCGCG
>Ga0116141_10003798_pt1 | contig 12780 bp, 9 predicted proteins | sample AD_UKC097_MetaG_FD_89744 | JGI IMG/M metagenome (GOLD analysis project Ga0116141, IMG submission 89744) | Active sludge microbial communities of municipal wastewater-treating anaerobic digesters from USA - AD_UKC097_MetaG | ecosystem: Engineered > Bioreactor > Anaerobic > Digestate | place: USA... | reverse complement strand
TAACCATTATCGAGCGTCCCGATGTGATTCAGCGGCAGATGTTTCGACGTATCTATGAACTCGACGGGGAGACGGTTGAAACCGATGCGTTGCTCCATGAGTTCGTTCAAATGCAGCCCAGCGAGAAGAAATTGAAGAAGGGCCTGGGGCCGGACCTCTGGAAACGGCTCCATGACGGCCCTGTCTGCAAACGTGAGGACCTGATTTCCCGGATCGATCCCGAACGGTTGACGTTCCGTGTGCATGAATCGGACGGGACCGAGTTCCAACTGACACCGGAGGAATTGGAGGAACGTTGCGACTTGGTCAACGTCTCACTGTATCTGTTCTCCTCGGAAGCGTTGTATTGGTCCATGGATCGTCTTCAGTCCCTCAATGCGCAAGGGGAGTTTTACCTGACGGACGCAGCGGAGATCCTGACCCAGGCGAAAGACGCTCCCCGCAAATTCCGCGTGTATGCGGCACGGCTGGAGGATTATGACGCCGCCGGGTTCAACACCATGCAGGAACTGGACGATATCGAGAATCATCTGCGAAAAACCGGGCTGAAATAGTCCAGTTCGCACTGTTTCAGATTCCCCAATATTCTTGTTCAAACCCGTATTTACTCCATTGACAAGAAGAGAAACGATCCCCTAAAATCTATCTTGTATGGCAAATTGGTGCGAAACCGAATCGCTTTGCCGCCAGGAGGCAATTCCGACATGATCCGAAAAGCCTTCACGCTAATCGAACTGCTGATCGTAGTCGCGATTATCGGCATTCTGGCAGCCATCGCCATTCCGAATTATCTGAATGCGCAAACGCGCGCGAAAATTGCGCGAGTCTGGGGAGATTTGAAGGCATTGGAAATGGCGTTGGAGACCTTTGCACTCGACAAAGGCAATCAATATCCGTACACCGATACGGTCAACGAGACAGAGGTCTTCCCGCTGCGCCAATTGATTCATCCGGTGGCGTATATCCCGTCTCTTCCGCCAATCGATCCGTTTCGTCCGGTGGACGACGGAACCGACAAACCCGGTGGGACACGGGACTATTGGTGGAATCCGTATTGGCTGGTGACGTTTCCGGAGCCGACGAAGTATATCCAGGGGGTTGGGTCGTTGCGGTGGCAGTTGGCCAGTGTCGGCCCGGATCGTTTTTTCGACTGCTCTCCCTGGCATCCTTCCCGGCACTCCGCGTGTTGGAGACCCTACCATGCAAGCAACGGATTGGTGAGTTGGGGTGAGATTTACCTGACCGGGCCTGGAGGAACCACGTCCGAATATGTGAATATGTCGGAATGGGGGGACCGTGCGCTCTAGTCAGTCAGAGGCTTCCTGCCCGAATTACACGTCACTTGTTCGACCGTGTTATCACAGGCACAATCCGATTCTGCATACGTATTTCATTTCTCTGTTGATTGGAATGGATGATGAGAATACTGGTTACGGGATCGAGCGGTCTGATCGGCTCGGAAGTCGTTGCCTATTTTGATTCCCGCGCATCGGAGATTCTGGGGATCGACAACAACATGCGCGCGGATTTTTTCGGCCCCAGGGGCGACACAACCTGGAACAGGAGGCGACTGGAGTCCGTCACAAAGCATTTTCGATCCGTGGATCTCGATATCCGGGATCGAGAGGCGATTCTGAACCTGTTTCAGGATCGCGCATTCGATCTCGTGGTTCATTGTGCCGCGCAGCCGTCCCATGACCTGGCAAAAGACCGCCCGTTTGACGATTTCGATGTGAACGCCGTGGGAACCCTGAACCTTCTGGAGGCCACCCGCCGTTATCATCCCGATGCCGTTTTTGTTCACATGAGCACTAATAAGGTGTACGGCGATGCTCCCAATGAGCTGCCTCTCAAAGAATTGGAGACTCGTTGGGAATACGCCGATGCCGCTTACCTGGCCGGAATCGACGAAACCATGCGGATCGACCGATCCAAGCACAGCCTGTTCGGTGCCTCCAAAGTCGCGGCGGATATTCTGGTACAGGAATACGGACGGTATTTCGGCATGAAGACGGTCTGCCTGCGCGGCGGGTGTCTTACCGGTCCTCATCACAGCGGGGTCGAGTTGCACGGATTCTTGAACTACCTTGTCAAAGTCAATGTCGAAGGCGGAATGTATCGGATTTTCGGCTACAAAGGGAAACAGGTCCGCGATAATATCCATTCATTCGATGTGGCAAGGGCCATCGAGGAAATCGCGAAAGCGCCGCGTTGTGGCGAAGTGTACAATATCGGTGGCGGACGGGCGAATTCCTGCTCCATCCTGGAGGCGTTTGCACAAGTCGAACAGATTACCGGCAAGACAATGCGGTATGAATACGTAGACAAGAACCGGGAAGGCGATCATATCTGCTACATTTCCAATCTGTCCAAATTGAAGTCGCACTACCCGAACTGGGATATTACCAAGAGCCTTGGGGATATCCTTCAAGAGACGGTAGAGACACTTACGAGCCGTTAATGCGCATTCTATTCACTGCGCATGGAGCCATTTTATGAACGAAGAACAGAAAGGCCTGTCGGTTTTCGAAACCCGCAAAGCCATGATCGAAATGCTCCGGGAAGAAGGAGTGAATCCGTATCCCGACCGGTTCCAACGAACGCACACGCTTGAAGAGGCTCGCTTGCTTCCGGAGGGAACGCCCGGAGTCAAAATCTGCGGCAGACTGATATCCCTGCGTAAGATGGGCAAGCTGGCGTTCGGGCATTTGCAGGATATTTCAGGCAAAATGCAGATCTCCGTATCGGTAGACGGCTGCGGAGCGGAAGGATTCGAGCGTTTCAAGAAACGGATCGATATCGGGGATTTTCTGGGTGTCAGCGGAAGTATTTTCCGAACACGGACGGGCGAGATCACCGTCAATTCAAACGATTATCAACTGCTCGGCAAATCACTGCACTCGTTGCCGGAGAAGTGGCACGGACTTCAGGATATTGAGCTGTGCCAGCGGAAACGGTATCTCGACCTGATTATGAGCGAGGAAACCCGCAAGCGATTTCTTCTTCGGTCGTGCATTGTGAGGGAAATTCGCACATTCCTTGAATCCCACCAATTCATCGAAGTCGATACGCCGGTCCTCTGCAGTAAATACGGCGGCGCGAATGCACGCCCATTTATCACCCATCACAACACGCTCGATATCGACGTCTACCTGCGGATTGCACCGGAAACCTATTTGAAACGGTTAATTGTCGGCGGATTCGATCGCGTTTACGAATTTGCCCGCTGTTTTCGCAACGAAGGCAGTTCCCCCGCGCATATTCAGGACTTCACTATGCTGGAGTTCTATGCAGCCTACTGGAACTACCAGGATAATTTGAACTTTACCCGGGAACTCCTGTTGGCCGTCCTGGAGAAAGCAACGGGAACTACCCAGTTTTCCTTTCAAGGCGAGACGATCCATTTTGAGAATCCATGGCGTGTTGTGTCATTCCAGGATTTGATTCGAGAGTGTTCCGGAATCGATATTCTGGAACATCCAACGAAAGAATCTTTGCTGAAAGACTGTGAAAAGCGGGGGATTATACTGGAAGATGTCGATGTGGGTCGGGCCGCCTGGGCAACACTTGTGGACTCTTTATATAAAAAGACCTGTCGACCGAGTTTGATTCAACCGACTGTTTTGATCGGTCATCCACGTGCGCTTTCGCCGCTTGCACGAGCAAACGACAGCAATCCTGAAATTGTGGATCGCTTTCAGATTGTTGTATGCGGTACGGAAATTGTGAATGCCTATTCGGAATTAGTCGATCCGATCGACCAGCGTTCGCGCCTGGAAGAACAGGCTCGTCATCGTGCAGCCGGCGATGAGGAAGCCATGATGCTGGACGAGGATTACCTGGAGGCAATGGAGTACGGAATGCCGCCAATTTCCGGGTTTGGCATGGGCATCGACCGGTTTGTCGCACTATTAGCCGGAGAGGAGAACATTCGCAGTGTTGTTCTTTTTCCGCTGATGCGCCCGGAAGAGTTGTCAACAAATCATGTCTGAATCCTGTCCCACCGTCTGTTTCATCCTCGGAACGCGCCCGGAGGCAATCAAGTGCGCTCCGGTTATTCGCGCGATGCGAGAAGAACCTGGATTGCGGATTCGACTCCTTGTAACCTCTCAGCATCGCGAACTCCAGGATTCGGTACTGGATCTGTTTGATTTGAAACCCGATTGGGATCTCAATATCATGCAGAGGGAGCAGGACCTCCCGGATGTGATTGCCCGTTTATGGCAGGGAATCTGCGGCGTTTTTGCGCAGGAACGCCCCGATCTCGTCATCGTGCAGGGTGATACGTCTTCGGCCTTTATCGGGGGCCTGGCGGCGGCCTTTCATCGCATTCCGGTCGGGCATATCGAAGCCGGGTTGCGTACGTATCGGGACGACATGCCGTTCCCGGAAGAGATCCAGCGACGTTTGCTCTCTCCTGTCACGCGACTGCACTTTGCGCCGACCGAACATGCGAGGCAGAACCTTCTTGACGAGGGTGTATCGTCGGAGCAGATTTATGTAGTTGGAAATCCGGGCGTGGATGCGTTTCTCGAGATTGCCGGTGGAGACTTGCCCCCACTGGACCCCAGAGTCACCGGTCTTTTGGGAGAAGGCAGGAAGATTCTGTTGACTACGATTCATCGCCGGGAGCATTGGGGAGAGACCCTGGGGGGGATTTGTCAGGGGATACACAATCTACTTGACCGAAATAGGGAGTTAGTACTTGTGCACTTGCTTCATCCGAATCCGACGGCGCAACGACCGTTCGTAGAGAAATTCTCAGACTGTGCGTGTGCCGTATTGCTTCCGGCCCAGCCGTATGCAGCCTGTCTGGCCTACCTGAAAGAGGCTTATCTTGTCATGACGGATTCCGGTGGAATTCAGGAGGAGGCCCCGTACTTCGGGAAACCCTTACTCGTTTTGAGGGAGAAGACGGAGAGACCGGAAGGGATTGAGGCGGGGGCCGCCTATCTTGCGGGAGTCGATCCGGACGCCATCGTGCGGCAGGCGGAACGAATTCTTCACAATCCATCCATCTATGACTCGATGGCCCGGAAGCGCGCGCCGTATGGTGACGGGAAGAGCGCTGTGCGAATTACGGAGATTGTACAGAGATTTCTTACCGCCAGAGAGCGGGCATAATTAGACATTCGAGTGATTCCCCAGAGTACGAAATAGGAGGAGAATGACGATGAGAATCATTATGGCTATTGGTGTGGTCGGATTGTCAGCCATGGCAATTCCATTGGGCCATGCGCAGGCCGTATTCCTGAGCAAGTATGCGGATCGGCCCCAGACGATTACGAACATCCGCATTGCCTCCGCATCGGTACTGCCGGATAAATGGAACAAGGAAGGCAATTGGGGACGTATCGAGAAGCTGGTTCGACAGGCTGCCGTGGAAGGGGGAGCAAGGGTAGTCGTGACGCCGGAAGGGTGCCTGGAAGGGTATGTTGTCAATGAAGTGAACCAGGAGAAGGACGCAGACAGGAAGAAGACTCTTTTGAAGGACTTTCTTGCACTCGGCGAACCATTGGGCGGACCGCACATAAAGAAAGCCTCTGCGTTATGCAGGGAATTGGGGATCTTCCTGGTCCTGGGCTTTCTTGAGCGAGAGAAGGATATTCTTCATAACACAGCCGCGTTGATCGATCCGGATGGGGAGATTATCGGGAAATACAGCAAGACCCATTTCGCGCAGGGATACACAGTCAACCCGGACTACTACAAAGCGGGGGATGACTACCCGGTATTCGATACTCCATTCGGAAAGGTGGGAATTTTGATCTGCTACGACAGGCAGAACCCTGAACCGGCTCGAATTCTCGCACTTCGGGGCGCACAGATTCTCTTTGTTCCTTCGTATGGCAGCTATACCGACGAATATGGCTGGAACACCATTCTGATGCGGACACGAGCCTACGAGAATCGGTTCCCCGTGGTATTCAGTCATCCGTTTCAAAGTCTGCTAATCGAACGAAGCGGAGAACTGAAGGCGTTCGGGAGATCGAATCAAGTCGTCTATTACGATGTGGATACGTCGCCGGATCGATACAAGGACCGTTTCGTGAATCGCCGACCGGCTACATATGGTGTATTGTTGGAGGGTGGCGACCCCGCAGAGAAGAAGTAGCGGTCACTCCCATTCAATGGTGCTGGGCGGTTTGCTGGAGATATCATAGACAACACGGTTGACTCCGCGTACTTCATTGATAATGCGGTTTGAGACAATTCTCAGAAGTTCATAGGGTAGAGGAACCCAGTCGGCAGTCATATAGTCACGAGTATGCACCGCTCGTAAGGCAATGACTTCCTCGTACGTGCGGTCATCTCCCATTACGCCTACGGATCGAACCGGCAACAGAACTGCAAAAGCCTGGCCGATTTCGCGATACAGACCGGCCTTTCGGATTTCGTCGATGTAGATGGCATCCGCATGACGAAGAATATCCAGTCGTTCCCGTGTGAGATTGCCGAGGCAGCGCACGCCCAGACCGGGGCCGGGAAACGGCTGCCGATAAATCAGGTCATCATCGAGGCCCAACTCTTTACCGAGCGCACGAACCTCGTCCTTGAATAGTTCCCGCAACGGTTCGATCAGTTTCAGGTTCATTCGATCGGGCAGCCCCTCAACATTATGGTGACTCTTGATTTTGGCGGACGGTCCACGGAATGAAGTCGACTCGATCACATCGGGATAGAGCGTGCCCTGCATCAGGAAATCGACTTCCCCCAGTTTCCGGGCTTCTTCCTCAAACACCTCAATAAAGACATTGCCGATGATTTTCCTCTTCTGTTCAGGCTCGATGGTTCCCTGAAGGCGGGACAGGAACCGTTCGGATGCATCAACGGCTACCAGATGAATGCCGAGACGATTTCGGAGACGCGAGGCCACCTGTTCGGCCTCGTTGAGCCGAAGCAATCCATTATCCACAAAGATCGCGGTAAACCGATCTCCGATGGCGCGGCTGACCAGAGTCGCGGCCACGGTGGAATCCACGCCGCCGCTGACTGCGCCGATTACTTTTCCCCCGCCGACCCGTTCACGGATGCGTTGGATTGCCTCATCCACAAAAGAACCCATCGTCCAGTCATGGGCGCATTGGCAAATATGGGCGGTAAAGTTATCCAATATCTTGATGCCGTCGGGTGTGTGGGTTACTTCAGGATGGAACTGAATTCCATACAGGTGTCGCTGCGGATGGACAATGGCGGCATACTCCGAGTTCGAAGTCGTCGCCAATCGGCAGAATGTCTCTGGAATTCGATTGACCTTGTCGCCATGGCTCATCCAGACCGTTATGTTCCGACCGAGACCATCGAACAGGGGATCGGGACGTTCAATTTCCAATTGTGCATGTCCAAACTCGCGGCGGGTTCCGCGTGCGACTACCCCGCCCAGCTGATGCATCATCAGTTGAAGGCCGTAACAGATTCCAAGAATCGACACGCCGAGATCCCAGATCCCGGGATCGACGGTGGGCGCACCGGGTTCATAGACCGAAGCCGGACCACCGGACAAGATGATTCCCTTCGGACCAAAGGAGCGAATGCTTTCCAGCGGCACTGTGCAGGGATGCAACTCGCAATAGATCCGCATCTCCCGAATGCGTCGCGCGATCAGATGGCTATATTGAGAGCCGAAATCCAAGACTAAGATCTTGTCATGTCCGATGGATGCCATGGGAATTGAATTCCTTCCGGTGATGTGTCATTCTCTTCATAGTACTGTGTCCGAATTTTCCGTGTCCAGCATTATACCAATTTTGACGGTTTCCTGATGGTGAGCCTCGTCAAACCCGGAAAGAATTTTTTTGTCGCCGATCTCCACCACCCCGGCGGTCCGCACACGGAGATCGACCAGATATTCGACGCAATGCCTGCGGATACCAAGCAGGTTTTCATGCTGGGCGATACGTTTCATTTCTGGATCAATCATGAGGAGTTCATCCAGGCTCGTTATGGCGGGTTCCTCGAGCGACTGCGCGGATACGCGGCGCGGGGCATTGACGTGTTTTTCCTGGAGGGCAACCGGGATTTCCTGGCGACCTCCTACTTCCAGGATCTGCCGTATATCCACCTTCTGCCGAATCCGACCCTGATGGAAATCGGGGGGCGTGTGGTGTACATCGGTCATGGGGACGAGTTGTGCTGGCAGGACTGGGCCTATCAACTTTACAAGACCGCCATTCGAAGCCAACCGATGCGTTTTCTTGCCGAGCACCTTCCCCAGGCAATTCTTACGGGCCTCGCCCAGAAAATGACCGAGGCCAGCAACACTCTCGTCGCGGCAAAACCCCGCCGTATGCTGGATATTCCACATCGAGCCTACCAATCCATCATTGCCGGGGGGGTCGATGTCATTATCCATGGACATGTCCATGACACCTATCAGCGAGAATATACGGTGAACGACCGAAAGGGTACGGTTTATGCGTTCGGTTGGAAAGACGGAAAACGAAACGTCATCTACTTTGACGGATAAATGCCCAGCGATCGGAGGTATGTTGGAAATGAAACACTCCCTGATCTGTCTCACCTGGCTTCTCGTCTACCTGAATCCCTTCTCTACGTCAGCCGAGCCGACTGTTTCACTTGGCGCAAAAGAACCCTATACCACATCTTCTCCTGTCAGCTATATCGCGGTCTGGGCGTTGAGCTCCTCCAACCAGGACGCCCTTCACAAGTCGTTTGAGACCGAAGTGCCGGATCTTGTTCATGTCGGGCCGCCGACCGTTGGACTCTATTCAGCCGTCGGTCCGGTCGGAGCTTACTTTGATGGGAAGAATGTTCTGTATGAAATGATCCCGCAGGATCAAGTACTGGAGACAGAACAGGAGATCCGCGATGTAGTCGACAGGCTCCATCAAGCGGGCGTAAAGGCGGTGATTTGCTACCTCTGCAATCAGACCATGGCGGGCGATCCGGATAAGCGCATCGGGTTCTGGGATTTCTACGACCATTGGAATGATTATCCTAAATTGGATATCGGGCCAAAGCCGGAACGCGATCCGATTGACTGGCTACAGCGCTGGCCGGATGGACAAATGCACTTCACCTATCCGAAGGATATGCCTGTATTCAAACCGGGGTTCCGCTTTCAGCCGTGCCAGAACAGCCCGGACTGGCGCAAGTTTCTGGTTGCATGTACCAGAAGGATTGCAGCAATCGGGTATGATGGATTGTTTGTCGATAATTGTATTCTTCATTGCTATTGCGAGCATTGTCAGGAACGATTCGACCGCCACCTGTGCTCCCATTATCCCAGGGAACAGTGGCCCCAACTATTTGGCACCTCTTTTAGACAAACCGGAGGGAAAGCGCGCCTGTATGATCCCGGGCGTGGGGATGCGGAGCGCGGCTACGACTATGAGAAATATATCGGAGAGCCGGGGTCGGAAGAGTTTTCGCACCAGGATGTTTTGCTTTGGGTGGAGACACAGCGCTTTTGGGCGGATAGTATCGTGGAACAGGTTACGGAAATGAAAAAGGCGGGTAGCGAGGTTCTTGGAAGACCATTCCTGATCGTCATGAATTGGGGACCAGCCTACCGCGTTTCAGCCTTAAACAGCCGTCGGCAGGATGCAAAAGACATCGCTCAGTTCAATCGAATTGCGGACGGAATCATGTTTGAAGATGAACTCGATATGGGGCGTATCGCGGATGCGTTATACCTGGATCACCGCTTGCAGTACAAATACAGCCTGTCACTGGGGGCGTGTCCGGTGGAACTGCCTTCGGTGCAGGGCATTCCTAATCTTTATGAACTTGCCCTTGCGGAGGCCTGTGCCGGTGGCGGTGGCGCGTTCTGTCGATATAGTCCGGAGTTCCCTGAAGTTCGAAACAAGTACAGTTCATTCGTTCGGTCGCATCCGGAGCTATACGATAATCTGGTGTCGGCAAATTCCGTCGGAATCTGCTTATTCTTCGACCAGTTGTTTTTTGAGAACACAGAGCATCTGAATGAAGTATTTGAGATCTCGCGATGTTTCGATGAACAGGGAATTCTGTATGACTATATTCCAGAATCGGCATGTAATCTGGAGACACTCCGGCGCTGGAAGGCGATTGTTGTCCCATACATTACGCATCTCTCCGATGACCAGCGGGCGGCGCTGGATCGTTATACACGAGAAGGCGGGAATCTCTTTGTGATCGGATATTGCGGGCAGTACAGCGGCAAGGGCGCTCCCCATTTGCCTGCTGAAGGGATTCTGCCGAATAGGACATTGGCTGAAATGCTGGAATGTGAAATCGGCGATCCAAATGCGTATTTCACTATTGAACTACCGGATGGGACCAAAGGATATACACGTGACGCACACTTTTATTTGGATAAAGATGGCAACGTTCTGGCGACAGGCGGTTACCCTGTTCAGCCTTCTTTAGTCTTTCCAAATGATACGGCCTTCATTGACATCGACAGAAGGGGGAATCTCGTTGCATACCAGGATTGCCCTATGGGTATGAGGACCCAGATGGGAAAGAGCGAAATTGCTCGGGGAATCATGTGGAATAGGATCGGGCAATTTAATCTTGTGCGATTTCGGAATCCATCGGAATTGAAGCCTTATGGAAATAATGTGTTTCTGCAGACTGAGAAGTCCGGGCAACCCGAGGAGATTGATTCTGAGAAGGCAAGAATTGTTCAGAAGCACAAGGAATGGGAAGATGTGCTTGTGGAGACCGCAAAATATCTGGCGGCTGGAGAGCAGATACAGGAACGGTTCGGAGATGGCTGGCTTGAAGCGTTTGTGGATATTCCATCGTTTCTGAGCGACGCACGCTGTTCGCTTGATGCGCTGAAGCAATACTATTTCAGCACGCATAGTCTATGGGATGAGGGGGGCAAGGCGCGCGGACAAGAGTTCATGGCGTATGCGGATCGGGCGTTTCGCGTCGATCGTTATTCCTGGAGCACCGAATCTGTGACACGCGGATTGGATGAATGTTCTTCCGAGCCCGTTCGCGTCTTTCCGGGCCGACCGATCCCCGGTCTCCGTGTGAACGTCTATTTATCGAAGGATTCGAATCGAGTCATTCTTCACCTGGTGAACTACAATGTCCCAATTGTTGGTGAGGAACATGAGTTTGAACCACTCCAGAATGTCCCGTTGTTCCTACCGATTCCCTCGGGAAGGAAGATCAAGGCAATTCGGTGTTTGGGGCCGGGGTCGCCGGATGCAATCGAGCTGGAGCCGACGAAGGTTCCAGGTGACGGCGTGGAGGTATCGATTATTCCAAGACGCACAAAGCCGGCCGAGCCGGTGGGTGTGATTGTTCCCGAAATCCGGGCGTATCGCGTGGTGGAGGTGGTGTTGGAGTGACGGAGGAAGGCCGCAGGATGTCGAGCAGGGTGGATTGACTTATTCTTGAATAATTGGTAAACTCGCCAAATAGATGAAAATGAAAGGAAAAGACATGGATCGAAGACTTCGCAGACGGTACGAGGCACGTGCGGAGATTGCGAAGGCCCTGGCTCATCCGACGCGGCTGTTCTTGCTGGATGAACTTTCTTGTGGTGAACGGTGCGTGTGCGAGTTGACGGAAATGGTTGAGGCGGATATTTCCACGGTATCAAAACATCTTGCGATTTTGAGGAATGCCGGGCTTGTGCAAGATGAGAAGCGTGGGGTCCAGGTATTTTACCAGATTCTGTGTCCGTGTATTCCAAATATGTTCAAGTGCCTGGAGTCGATCCTGGAAGCGAACGCTGAAAGGAAATATGAATCGGTATCCGCTTAATCTCTTTTTTTGACCTTCTTTTGGCGAATTGGGCAAATAGGCAGGTGTTATCGAATGTCTAGCAGACGGGAATGGAAATTCTTTTTCGTCCTTTTGGGGATCTTTCTGATCTGCGTGTTCCTTCCGGTGGGCCATCCCCGGTTCGATCATGCCGTCCTGGAATCCTTATATCTTGTGCAATGGTATGCGCGGAAACATGTCGTGTTGTGCCTGATTCCGGCATTTTTCATCGCCGGGGCGATTGCGGTATTTGTCAGCCAGGCCGGGGTAATGAAATACCTCGGTCCCCAGGCCAACAAGATCCTCGCGTATGGTGTCGCGTCGGTTTCGGGCACTATTCTCGCTGTCTGTTCTTGCACTGTCTTACCTCTTTTTGCGGGCATCTACAGAATGGGCGCAGGGCTAGGGCCGGCAACAGCATTTCTTTACTCCGGTCCTGCCATCAACGTTCTTGCCATCATTCTGACCGCTCGCGTTCTCGGCCTTGAACTCGGAATCGCACGGGCCGTCGGCGCAATCCTGTTCAGCGTTATTATCGGCCTCGGAATGCACCTCATCTTCCGCAAGGAAGAGATGGAGCGAATCGAGAGCCGGGCAGAGACCCCGCAAGTAGAGGAATCCCGCCCCCTTTGGAAGACAGCGTCCTATTTCGCAAGCATGGTTGCGATTCTCGTTTTTGCAAACTGGGGAAGCCCAGCCGAGGCATCCGGATTCTGGGCAGCCGTTTATTCGGCTAAATGGACGTTGACAGGCCTGTTTGCTGTTGCATTCGGTCTGATCCTGCTATTTTGGTTCGGCGTGAGTACAGTGCGGATTGCGGCAGTGGCAATCCCTGTAGTCGCTCTTGCCTTCCTATTCCCGAACCACCCGCTGATTGGCTTCGTGGGCGGTCTGGTTGGCCTCTCAATCATCACAGGAACCGCTCATGGCGAGCTGCGCGCCTGGTTCGACTCAACATGGGAATTCGCAAAACAGATTTTTCCCCTGCTGTTTATCGGTGTTGTGATCGCCGGATTGCTCTTGGGACGTCCGGGCGAGGAAGGCCTGATCCCT
>Ga0116141_10003793_pt1 | contig 12792 bp, 10 predicted proteins | sample AD_UKC097_MetaG_FD_89744 | JGI IMG/M metagenome (GOLD analysis project Ga0116141, IMG submission 89744) | Active sludge microbial communities of municipal wastewater-treating anaerobic digesters from USA - AD_UKC097_MetaG | ecosystem: Engineered > Bioreactor > Anaerobic > Digestate | place: USA... | reverse complement strand
TAAAGGCCATGCTGATGACGGGCGGAAGCGATGTGGAATCCAAGATCAGATATTTCGAAAGCGAGGTCATGAAGAATCCACAGAATGTTGATATGCTGTATGGACTGGGTGTGGTTCAGGCGAGAAAAGGCCTCTACAGCGAATCGCTTGCGACGTTCAAACAAGCGCTGCTTCTGGCGCCTGCGGATAAAGAAGTATTGCGAGACATCGGGGTGGATTACTTTAAATTGGGGCAGTATCCTGAATCCATCGATTATCTGATGAAGGCCTATAAAATAGATCAGACGGATATAAAAACGCTGGTCTATCTTGGTAATTCCAATGAAGCGATGGGTTTTTATGAAAAGGCAATCGAATATTTTCATGCCCTGGAAGCATCAGAACTGGATGATGAAGAAATTTATTACAGCATAGGCATGGTTTACGGTAAACTCAAGGAAATGGGGGACTCCCATTATTATTTCGGGATCTATTTCAAAAAGCAAAAGAAGACCGAAACGGCCCTTTTTCACTTTAAGGAAGCCCTGAAATATTACCCCATGAATAATCCCCGCTATCAGGATATCGATAGGGAAATCAGACAGTTATCCGGCGAAGCGGATACGAAGAAAAGATCTGACGGGAAAAAAAGGAACTAAACTTCCGGTTCTCTGTGTTGCCAGTCCGACAACTCCCGGGTGGCATAATCCAGGTGTATCTTTTCCTGAAGAAATAGATGAAAGAGGTCTGCATCGATGTGGTGGTCTTCCGCCATGTGCGCCATGATCCGGATCGCATCGTCCAGTGTGTTCCCTTGCTTATAGGGACGGTCGGTCGCCGTCAGGGCCTCAAAAATATCCGCCAGGGCGAGGATGCGGGCCTGAAGGGGCAACTGGTCCCCTGTTAAACCTTGGGGATAGCCGGTGCCGTCTAACCTTTCATGATGGCTGGCGGCGAGAAAGGGAACATTCTTGAATTTCTTGGGGAAAGGCAATTTTGAAAGCATGCCGTGGGTGATTGCCGCATGGCTTTCAATGATCGCCCGCTCTTCATCGGTCAAGGTGCCCCGGCGGATGCTTAAATTATAGATTTCGTTTTCAGTCAAGAGTGGTCTGAAACCATCCTTGTCCTGCCATTGCCAATCCGAAGCGGCACGCAAACGATCCACTATCTCGTTGTTTATTTCGTCAATGCCCAGGTTGATTTTTTCAATAAACTGAAACAGATCATCATAAGGTGCTTCCGTAGGATCCTCTTGGGTAGGAATAGGAGCGGTTTCTGTGGCCTGAAGGCGTGCTAGGGTTCGTTTCAAGGCGGCAAGCTCGCGATCCCGTTTCATAATTTCCATACGGGTCTTAATCAATTCAATCCGGTCGACGATGGTTTCCAGTTTTGTTGACTTATTGACGATATGTTCAGGTGTGGTGATCTTGCCGACGTCATGGAGCCACGCCGCGATGCGGAGTTCAGAAAGTTGCTCCGGCGAGAAAAAACAATCGGCAAAAGGTCCCTCCCGGACAGCATTGATCCGGTCCGCAATGATCAAGGTCAAATCCGCCACACGGCGGACATGGCCTCCCGTATAGGGGGACTTTTCGTCAATCGCGGTGGCAATGGTTCTGATGAACGAATCGAGAAGCTCTTCCAAACTGTGGATCAGAATTTTATTGGACAGGGCAACGGCAGCCTGGGAGGCCAAAGACTCCGTTATCTGCTGTTCCTGCCGGGTAAAGGCGCGAATTTCACCTGTCGCCGGAACTTGGGCGTTGAGCAGCTGGAAACACCGATCATGTCATTGTCATGATTTTTCAGGGGCACCACGAGCATGGAAGTGGAGCGGTACCCTGTTTGTTCGTCAAATCTACGCGTGCCTTCGAAATTGAATCCTGTGGCATGATAAACATCATCAACATTGACCACGTTCCCCGTCAGGGCGGCATAAGCCGAAACATTTGTGTAATTCGGGCTATCATCCGGATTCTTCAATGGTACAGAGGACCAACTGATCTTTTGCCCTGTGCCGCCCATGCGGATTTGCAGTTTGTCGTTCTGTACAATGGCGAAGTTCAGTGCCATTTCATCCTCAGACGTGACATAGAGGGTTCCGCCGTTGGCGTTGGTCAATTTCTTTGCTTCGTCCACGATCATTTCCAGGAGGCGGTCAATATTTTTTTCTGCAGAAAGGGCCGAACCAATTTTGGTCAACCGAGAGATGAGTTCTGCCGCATCTCGATCCGATGTTTCTGAAATGCCTTGATTGAAGTCGGAGACGGTCACGCTGTCGGTGGCAACGCATCCGGGAAGATCGGTTTTCTTTTTATGCTTTGGCATATGTCCGTCCTGAGGAACAAGATCCTAATCACGGATGATGACCAGTTTGACATAAGCGCTCAATTCATCCTTGAGCGCACCGAGTTCGCTTGGAGACAGGGGTTTCCGGTCAAGGTAACGTGTATCCAGCGTTTTCGAGGGGACGAAGTTCTGCAGGGCAAACAGACGGGCGCCCCGGACCAATTCGCCCATGGCCTGAATATCTCCCGCAGAGAGGAGATCTTTGACGAGAGTCGTTCGAAATTCGTAATCGACGGTGGCGCCCATGATGGTCCGGATACTGTTTTCGATTTCGTCTTTATCGACGTTTACCCGACAGACCCGGTCATAGCGGTGTAAGGGTCCTTTGATGTCCATGGCGATATAATCGAGAAGATTGCCTTCGATCAACGACCGGATCATGGCCGAATGGGATCCGTTGGTGTCCAGTTTGATCAGGTAACCAAGGTCGCGGACTTTGCGGATGAATTCCGGCAGCCCTTCCTGAAGCGTCGGTTCTCCGCCGGTGATCGTTAAGGCGTCCAGCTTGCCGATTCTTTTTTCCAGAAAGGCCAAGACATCTTCTTCCTCAATACAGGGACCGTATAACTTCTCGCTGACCAGCTCCGGATTGTGGCAATAGGGGCATCGAAAATTGCATCCCTGCAAAAACACAATCGCAGAGATTTTCCCCGGAAAATCGATCAGGGAGACTTTGTGTAGACCGCCGATATTCATCATCAGAAACTGAAGGTCTGTCTTTGATTGAACTCTTCCTGTTTGCCCTTGTTCCATTGCTTGACCGGACGGAGATAACCCACGACGCGGGAGTAGACTTCGCAGGCGTCCTGGCAGACCGGGCAGGCGTCGACTTCACCCTTTAAATATCCGTGAGAGGGACAGACACTGAAAGTCGGGGTGAAGGTGATATAGGGCAGATGGTATCCGGTGCAGATTTTCTTGACCAATCCCTTCAAGGCCAGGGGGTTTTCTATTCTTTCGCCGGCGAACACGTGAAAGACCGTTCCGCCGGTGTACTTGGTCTGGATTTCATCCTGCAGGTCCAGGGCCTCGAAGATGTCGTCGGTGTGATTAACCGGCAGCTGCGTCGAATTCGTATAATAGGGTTCCGCCTGGTGCGTTTTGACTTCCTCGTCATTGGCGAAAATCATGTCAGGGTACTTTTCCCGGTCGATCCGGGCCAGCCGATATGACGTGCCTTCGGCCGGGGTCGATTCCAGGTTGTAATTGTTCCCTGTTTCCCGCTGGAAATGAATCAGGGTTGTGCGCATGAAATCAAGGACCTTTTTTGTAAAGGCTTGTCCTTCCCGTGTCGCAATATTTTTGTTCAGCAGATTCAGGCAGGCTTCGTTCATCCCGACCAGACCGATCGTGGAGAAATGATTTTTCCAGTATTCGTTGAAACGCTCATGGATATTTCTCAGGTAATATTTTGTATAGGGGTAGAGGTTGCCGTCGGTAAATTTCTCCAGGATTTTTCGCTTTGTCTCCAGGCTGTCCTTGGCGATATTCATGAGCTTTTCGAGGCGGTCAAGAAAATCTTCTTCGGTTGAGCAAAGATAACCGATACGCGGCATGTTAATGGTGATGACGCCGATGGACCCGGTCAGCGGGTTGGAGCCGAAAAGCCCGCCGCCCCGGATTTCGAGTTCCCGGTTGTCGATCCGCAGCCGGCAGCACATGCTTCGCGCATCTTCGGGGTTCATGTCGGAATTGATGAAATTGGAAAAGTAGGGCACCCCGTATTTGGAGGTCATATCCCAGAGGCCTTCCAGGTTCTGGTCATCCCAGTTGAAATCCTTGGTGATGTTGTATGTGGGAATCGGGAAGGTAAAAACCCGGCCCTTGGCATCCCCCGCCTCCATGACTTCCAGAAACGCCCGGTTGAAGAGGATCATTTCCTCCTGAAATTCCTTGTAAGTTTCCTTCTGCGGCTTCCCCCCGATAATGACGTTCTGTTCCCTGTAGTACTTGGGTACGGTAATATCGAGCGTCACATTGGTGAAGGGGGTCTGGAAACCGACTCTTGTGGGGACGTTGATATTGAAAATAAATTCCTGGAGCGCCTGCTTGACGTCGCTGAAGGTCAAGTTGTCATAGCGGATAAAGGGTGCGAGAAGTGTATCGAAATTTGAAAAGGCCTGGGCGCCGGCGGCTTCTCCCTGGAGGGTATAGAAGAAGTTGACCACCTGCCCCAGGGCGCTTCTCAAGTGCTTAGCCGGTTTGCTTTCCACTTTTCCCGAGACGCCCTTGAATCCTTCCAGCAACAGATCGTAGAGATCCCAGCCCACGCAGTAAACGGACAAAAGACTCAGATCATGGATATGGAAATCTCCTGATGTGTGGGCCGCCCTGATTTCGGGTGTGTAAATTTCATTCAACCAGTAGCCTTTACTGACCTCGGAGGAGATATAATTGTTGAGCCCCTGGAGGGAGTAGTCCATGTTGCTGTTCTCGTTGACCTTCCAATCTTTTTTCTTTAAATATTGATCGACGAGATCGACTTCCATGCGGTTGGTAATTTCCCGCAACCGTGCGTGTTGCTCCCGATAAATGATGTAGGCTTTCACGGTCTTGCGGTAGGGAGAGGAGATCAGGACTTCTTCCACGATGTCCTGGATTTCTTCGACCGTCATGATTCTGTGGTCAAAGAGTTGTTCCGCCAGGTTCAGCACTTTAATGGTGAGCTTCTTTGCGGTGTTCAGATCGAATTCACCGGTGGCCACGCCCGCCTTGGCGATGGCGTTGGTAATCTTTTCCGCATTGAATTTAACAAGTCTCCCATCTCGTTTTCTGATCTTTGTGTGCATCGGGTCCTCTCCTTTTTGATAGAATCTTGATCAAAACACTTCCGGTATTAATTATAAAAAAAATAAATTTTGAAAAAAAGCTTACCGTTCAAGCAGTTTGCATATACTGCACGGGTGTTTCCGATATCAATATGTTGTGGTGTCATATAGAAGATAATACCATATATTGATTTAATCAAGAAAAAAGTTGAGAGAGATCATATTATTTTGCAGTCATGATGAAATGGCTAATATTCTTGATATTCATACTTTTCTCCGGTAAAATTCACGTACTTTATAAAATCCGGATGACTCATGAACGACACAAAACGGGTGATTACAATTGACGGCCCCGCCGGCTCCGGAAAGAGTACGGTGGCTAAACTTCTTGCTCAGGAATTAAACCTTTTATACTTGGATACAGGTGCTTTGTACAGGGCTGTGGCATATAAAATTCATACATCGGGAATCACCGACCTTGATGTAAAAATCTTGCGAGACCTCTTGGCACAAACAAAGATCAGCCTGAGCATGAATCATGACGGGCTGGCGGTGTTCGTCGACCAAAATGACGTCAGCCGGAAAATTCGGACGGAGGAAATAGCCGTCCTTGCCTCTACGGTTTCCTCTATTCCCCTGGTTCGGGAAGCTCTCTTGCCGATTCAGCGGGAATGTGCCCGGGAAACGGGGGTGGTTGCCGAAGGGCGTGATATGGGAACGGTCGTATTCCCCGATGCCGACTTCAAATTCTACCTCCATGCTTCACCTGAGGAGCGGGCCAAGAGAAGGTATCTGGAACTCGTTGAAAAAGAAATGAATCCCGAATACGAGGAAATCCGCCGGAGCATCGTTCTCCGAGACAAGCAGGATACGGAACGGGATGTTGCGCCGCTGCGCATCCCTGCTGATGCCAGGGTGATTGATACCTCGTACATGAACATTCCGGAAGTTGTGGAGACCATGCTCGGTGACCTCCGGTTGGCCGGGTGAGGTGCATTTTGGGTCGGCGGCATGGCTCGGGACTGATTGACGGTGTTTTGTCTTGCTATTATGGCGTCAATGTGCTAGCTTCTCACCTTTCGTGGTGGTACGAAAAAATATGACGATGGGGGTAAAGGTAATATGGTTAACGACAACAACCTAATTTCGCAACAGGATAAGGCAGAGGAAGTCACTGCGGATGCGTCATCAGACGCGGCGCTTGGCCAATCAAACGATGAATCCATGGATTTTGGAGAACTCTATGAGCAGAGTCTTCAGAACGTACAATTCGGTGAGATCGTCACCGGAAAAATCATCCAGATTACAAACGATGTTGTCATGGTCGATGTCGGGTGGAAAACCGAGGGACACATTCCGACCAAGGAACTCAAAGATGCGGATGGTAATATTTCGTTAAATGTTGGAGACGAAATTGAGATACTCGTCGATCGACGGGACGCGGAAGGGAACTTGATCCTATCGCGGGATAAAGCGGCCAAACTGAAGGTTTGGGATGATATCAAACAGGCCTGTGATCAGAACAGCCTGATCAAAGGTGTCGTGACGGAGAGGGTGAAGGGTGGTCTGTCGGTGGATATCGGCATTCCGGCTTTTCTGCCCGGATCGCAGGTCGATATCCGTCCGGTGCGGGATCTCGACAAGTATGTTGGTCAGTCCCTGATGTTCAATATTCTTAAATATGACCGCAAGCGAAACAACGTTGTCCTTTCCCGCAGGGCGATCCTTGAAGCGGAGCGGGAAGGTGAAAAGATTAAAACCCTCGAAAATCTTGAAGAAGGGAAGATTGTCGAAGGAATTATTAAAAATATTACCGATTACGGTATTTTCATCGATCTCGGTGGCGTTGATGGCCTGCTTCATGTAACCGACATGTCCTGGGGACGCATGACCCGTCCTTCCGATGCTTTTGCCAAGGGCGATAAAATCAAGGTTAAGGTGCTGTCCTTTGATCGCGTGAAGGAAAGGGTATCCCTGGGGCTTAAGCAGTTGATGGACAATCCCTGGGATACGATTCTCAGCCGCTATCCGATTGGATCGATTGTCACGGGCAAAGTGGTCAATCTGACCGATTATGGTGTATTCGTGGAACTCGAACCCGGTGTGGAAGGGTTGATTCATATCTCGGAGATGTTCTGGACACGCGAAATCAAGCATCCGTCGAAGGTGTTGTCCTTGGGCCAGGAAATCAATGTTATGGTCCTTGATATTAATTCAGAATTGAAGCGGATTTCCCTGGGGCTCAAGCAGACGACGACGAATCCCTGGGAGGCACTGAAGCAGAAGTATCCGGAAGGCAGCATTCTGAAGGGTGTGATTAGGAATATCACCAATTTCGGCATTTTTGTCGGTGTGGAAGAAGGGATTGACGGTCTGATCCATGTGTCCGATATTTCGTGGCGGCACCGTGTGGTTCATCCTTCGGAAATGTACAAGAAGGGCCAGACGATTGAAGCCGTGGTGCTGAATATCGATCCGGAAAACGAGAAGTTTTCCCTGGGGCTCAAGCAGTTGGAGAAGGATCCCTGGGAGATGCTCGAGAAAAACTATCCCGTCGGTTCTGCAATCAGCGGAAAAATTACCAATATCACTGACTTCGGAATGTTTGTGGAAATAGAGGAGGGGATTGAGGGCCTAGTCCATGTCTCCGAGTTGAGTCAGAAACGGGTCAAAACGGCGACGGAGCTGTACAACGTAGGAGATACGGTTACGGCGACGGTGAAGAACATTGACGCCAAGAATCGGAAAATCCGTCTCAGTCTGCGCGATAACGAGGCGCCGCCGGAGACCTACCACGGCAATCAGTATCTGAATAATAAGAAAAATGTCGCATCGACGCTAGGAGAAGCCTTGGCGGACGTCAAGATAGGAGAGACGGAACATCCAGAGTAGAACCCAGTTGGATACGCATCATTTGACATTGAATCAACATGACAGGAGGGTGACATGAGAAGACATCCCGTTCTTTTCGGCATCCTCCTTTTAATTTGTGTCGGTCTCACGTTCTTTTTTCTAGTAAGCGCCTTTTTCAAATCGAGCCGTGCCGGATATTCCCTTCCTGCCGGGAAGAAAGTGGCGGTTGTCAAGATTGAAGGGGTGATTACGGACTCCGAAGAGATTATACGGGAGATTGAGGATTTTTCCGAGAATCAACATGTCAAGGCCATCGTTCTCCGGATCGATTCTCCCGGCGGCAGTGTTGCCCCAACGCAGGAAATTTATGACGCAATCCTGGAAGCCGGCAAGAAGAAGAAAATCGTAGCCTCCATGGGTTCCATTGCCGCTTCCGGTGGATATCTCGTTGCCTGCGGCGCCGACAGAATTGTTGCCAATCCGGGAACGATTACAGGGAGTATTTCCGCCGTGATGCATTTTGCCAACATGGAGGAGTTGATGCGGAAAATCGGCGTCAGCGCTTCCGTTATTAAGAGCGGCAAATACAAGGACATCGGGTCACCGGTGCGGGAAATGACGGAAGAAGAAAAAAATCTGATCCAACAACTGGTAGATGATGTTTACGACCAGCTTGTGGAGACAGTCTCCCAGAGAAGAAAAATGCCCAGAGACCATGTTCGGTTACTTGCTGATGGGCGAATTCTGACCGGCCGTCAAGCCCAGAAGGAGGGTTTGGTCGATTTCCTGGGAAACCAGAGGTACGCCGTCCGTCTGGCCGGACGACTGGCGGGCATTGTCGGAGAGCCCGAAGTGGTTTATCCACCCAAAAAGAAAGCCTTTTTAATGGATTTTCTGTTTGAAAACATGGCTATGGCAGTGAAAAAAGCCCTTGTTCAGGAGCGGCAGAAAACAGAAGGGCTGAATTATCTCTACCTTGCCCGGTGAATGTTGGAACCCGGGGGAATCTTTCTTCGAAACGGTACAGGGAATTAAGAAAGGATTATTAAAATCATGATGACGTATAACACCATTCTCCTGGAGCATAAAGAAGAGGGCTATGTCATGATCACCATGAACAGGCCCGGCGAACTCAATGCCCTGTCCAAGGACATGCGACTGGAGTTGACGGACTGTTTTACGCATCTTGAGGGGGATACGTCCGTAAAAACCATCATCTTGACCGGAGGCGATTACGTCTTTTCCGCCGGAGGCGATATCAAGGAACTGTCCGCCCTGCCGGACAGTGAAATTGAGGCCTATTTCCGGTCGATTTTCGTCTGCTTAAGACGAATCAGTCTGTTCCCGAAACCGGTTATCGCCGCAGTGAACGGTATTGCCATCGGCGGCGGATTCAACCTGGCCGTGGTCTGCGACTTGATCGTTGCCTCTGAGACGGCCATCTTCGGGCATCCGGAGCTGAAACTCGGTCTGAATCCTCTGTTCAATCCCATCCGCGGTCTGGTCGGTATGGCCAAGGCCAAGGAGATTGCCCTGCTCGGCGAGCCCATTCCGGCCAATGAAGCGCTGAGGATCGGTTTGGTGAATAAGGTGGTCCCGCCGGAACGACTCATGATGGAAGTGGAGGGGATGGCCAAGGAAATTTCCCGGCGATCGGCAAAAGCCACGGAGATCGTGAAAAAGATCTCATCTATGGTTCCGCACTTGGAAGTGGGCGCCGCTCTTGCCCTGGAGTTCGAACTGAGCACATTTCTGTTTTCCCGTCCGGAAAGAAAGACTTATATGCGGGAGTTTCTCATCTCAGAGGAGATGCGAAAGCGGAAGCGCCGCCACAGCATTTAAACATCCCATTCATTGGAGAGGGCAAAATCGCGAAGCTGGTCGCGGCGTTTCTTATGCTGCAGTTTTTTTAGAGCCTTTGCTTCGATCTGGCGGATTCTTTCCCGCGTTACCCCCATCATTTCTCCTACCTCTTCCAGAGTAAATGGTCCGTAAATACAGGCAATCCAGGTACAGTTCAGGAAGTTTCCGCTCTTGATACGCCACTCACAGGTCGTATCATGGCATTCTTCCGTAATAAGATGGCCGTATTTCTTACATTTATAGGTATTGAGCAGGGAGTTTGGATTTTTCATGTTTTTTCCTTTTTTTAGGCGGATCGCAATACAAACCGAAGCGTGAATTGAAGTGGAAGATAGCGATTCCCTCCAGGTTTGTCAATAACAGGCACTTAAAAAAACACATTGCTCCGGGAAAATGATCAAGATCATCTCTATATACAATGAGTTGTTCATTGCCCCCCCCATTCCCGGGAAATGTGTTCTCCCATGTCCCGGACAGTTTTCATAATGTCGTCAAGATCAGCATGCACAAACTTCCGCTCACGCAGCACCAGTTTTCCATCAATGATCACTGTGGAGACGTCCCCGCCGGAAGCGGCATAAACAATATGGGACGGGACATGATAAAGCGGTGTCAGGTGGGGTTGATTCAGGTCGATCAGGATCAGGTCGGCTGACTTTCCGACCTCAACCGTCCCGATTTGCTGCTCCAGCCCCAGGAGTCTTGCCCCTTCGATGGTTGCCATGCGCAGCACCGTGGCCGCATCCGTGACCGTCGGGTCCGATTGCACAGCTTTATGAACTCTGGCGGTCATACCCATTTCACGGAACAAATCCAGATTGTTGTTGCTGGCGGCGCCGTCTGTACCCAAGCCGACGGTGATGCCGTGTCGCAGCATTTTCGGAACAGGCGCCATGCCGGCGGCAAGCTTCATGTTGCTTTCCGGACAGTGGGAAACTTTTACCCCCTGACGGGAAAATAAGTCGATTTCCTGATCGGAAAGCCAGTTGGCGTGTACGGCGATGGTATTTTCGTCCAATACACCCAAATCATGCAGGTAAACAACAGGTGATTTCGCATATTTGTCCTCAATCATCCGGAGTTCGTCCCGGGTTTCCGCCAGGTGTATCAGGTAAGGGACCTGCCATTGGCGGGAGACGGTTTTAATTTCCCTGAGCGTTTCATCGGAGCAGGTATAGGGAGAATGGCAGAAAAGTGCGGCATTGATCAGGGGATGGCGGTTTTGCCAGCGGTCCAGAAAGCGGTGAGCCGCTTCCGTTTTCTGCCTGGGATTGGGGATGTCCGGTGCGGGGAAATCTATAAATCCCTGACAGACGACTCCCCGCATACCCATATCCACTGACGCCTGGGCAACCCGGTCGACGAAAAAATAGCTGTCACAGAAGGTTGTCGTTCCGGAAAGGATCATTTCGGCCATCGCCAGAAGCGATCCGGCGTAAACAGTATCCTTGTTCATAAACCGCCCTTCGGCGGGAAAAATGAAGCTGTTCAGCCATTCCATCAACGGCAGATCATCCGCCAGTCCGCGGAGCAGCACCATGGGCAGGTGGGTATGGGTGTTGATAAGACCGGGCATGAGAAGTTTTCTCCGCCCGTCAATCTTTTCGCGGGTTGGCTCCAGGTTCTCCGCACCTGCAGAATGATTCTTGCTTCGGATAAAGCTGATTAAACCATCGCGGATGCCGATATCCGCGCAGGTAATGACTGACGGGTGGTCCGCCATCGTCAGGACACAGACGTCGGTGATGAGGATGTCGAGAATTTTCTCCGAGGGTCCTGTCATGGTCCCGTCATGTTCAGACTATTTTTGATTCGTTCGGCGATCCGGCTGACTTCCGTCATGATGTTTTCCTCATTGATGGTTGTAAGCCGCCGTTTTTCCATGACAATCTGGCCGTGGATGAGGACCGTATCCACGTCGGAGCCGTTGGCCGCATAGACGAGATGGGAATATGCGTGGTACATCGGCGTCAGGTGGGGTTTGTTCGTGTCGATCACGATGAGATCAGCCTCCATGCCGGGCTTGAGCGATCCGATCCGGTGCCCGATGCCCAGAACCTCCGCACCCCGACAGGTTGCCATGCGAAGCACCGTTCCGGCGGACATGGCGGTCGGGTCCAGGCGAGCCAGTTTGCCGAGTTTGGCCGCCGAGTCCATTTCCTGGAACATATCCAGATTGTTATTGCTGGCGCAGCCGTCCGTGCCCAATCCGACGGGAATGCCTTTCCGGATCATGTCTGCAACAGGTGCCATGCCGGAGGCGAGTTTCATGTTGCTCTCGGGATTGTGAACAACCTTGCAGCCGTAATCGGCGAAGATATCCATATCTTCGTCGTCCAAATAGACACCGTGAAAGGCAATAAAAGAGGGATCGAGAAGCTGCAAAGCTCTTAAATAATGCGAGGCCTTCATCCCCAGCTTGTCGTTCAGTAACTGAATTTCCCCTTGGCTTTCAAGAAGATGCATGGCCAAGGGAACGCCGTATTCGCCGGCCAGGGCCTTGGCTTCCAGGAGCAGGGATTCACTGCACGTATAAAGGGCGTGGGGTTCCACCACGATGTTGACCAGGGGATCTCCCGCCCATTTTTCGATCAGACGTCGGGTATAAGTTAAGCCTTCCGCGGGCGATTTGGCGTTCGGTGAGGGGAAATCGAAGAGCACTTCGCCGATGAGACAGCGTACGCCTGCTTCTTTTGCCGCGCGGGCGGTTTCCTCTTCGAAGATGTACATGTCGCAAAAGGTGGTCGTTCCGGACTTGATCATTTCGGCGCAGGCCAGGAGGCTTCCCCAATAGGCCAATTCGGGATCAACGTGTTTTGCCTCCGCCGGAAAGATATAGTTGTTGAGCCAATCCAACAGTTCCATGTCGTCGGCGATACCCCGGAAGCAGGTCATGGCGGCGTGGGTGTGTGCGTTGATCAGGCCGGGCATGACGATGCCGTTGTTTGCGTCAATGACCTTCTTTCCTTCATAAAGG
>Ga0116141_10003792_pt1 | contig 12795 bp, 8 predicted proteins | sample AD_UKC097_MetaG_FD_89744 | JGI IMG/M metagenome (GOLD analysis project Ga0116141, IMG submission 89744) | Active sludge microbial communities of municipal wastewater-treating anaerobic digesters from USA - AD_UKC097_MetaG | ecosystem: Engineered > Bioreactor > Anaerobic > Digestate | place: USA... | reverse complement strand
TGGGCATAGAACGCATCGATCACGGCCGCGTCGAAATCCCATTCGAGCAGGACGGCATCAAACGGATCGATTTCCCATGTCCCCATCTGAGAAATGTCGGTCGGGGAGGCGGCATTGCCGTCACCAAACCATAGCGAACCACCCCAGAAACGGTTGAAATCTTCCGCTTCGGGATTGTCACCGAAGTTGATGAACATGCGACCGGCTTTGATGCTCATGCTGGTGTCGTAGATATTGGCGATGGAAAGGAACGCTTCTTCCAGGAACACATCGAGATCGCTTGTCCAGCCATCATCGAAAATGTCGCCAGGAATGAAGGTCGGATCTGTTCCATCCGGACCTTCGATGGATTCCATTTCCCGGTCTGCCTCAAGGCTGATCCGGACCATGATGTTGTCTTCCAGGTCGGCCTGGAACCAGATATGGGCTTCCGAACGAAGGAAGTCCACTTCATCGTCACCATCACTGAAATCGGTTGTGTTGTCGCCCCAGTAGAACAGGAGCATCAAATCGCCACCGATGTCCAGATTGCTGATGTCTGCGCGGGCCATGCCCGGGAACATCGCGAGAGCGGCAACGAGAGCGAGAAGTGTATAGCGCTTCATGAATGAGTCCCCCTTTTGGGTTTTTAGGATTTTGTGTTTCTTTTTTTTGACCTTGAGATTCTTGAGCCTCTTTCTCAGCCCAAGGTCATTTTATTGTTACGCTGTTTAGGCAAGAGGCAACACATTCACGGCCTGCGGTCTCCTCGATCCTCCTTTCCTGGCCAGAGTCATGCCGGAAATACTCTTATCCGACACGCAGATTGTAATAGATTCTTGTCCCACAAGTCAAGCGTTGAATGCAAAAAACTTCTCAAAAAGTTGCCAAGTGTGGTATTTGGACCACACTTCAATAAGTATAGTAATATCAGCATCTTATGCCCAGAGAAAAACAAGAATCTGAAGAATCAATGGTGAAAGTGGAGAACTTTTGGGTTAAATTCTCTCACCTGAATGCACGAAAAATCGTTCTGAAATTGCAATCTGGGTAATATGGGTTCTATTTGGCGGATCTGTCTGGGGCATTCTGGCGCCCATGGGACCTATAAGACATACAAGACCTATACGACCTGTGGAGAAGAGCAGCTGAGTTTCCCACCGCCAGGATTCCCGATTCGACAGCCTTGGTCGATTTTCGCGCCGGATTGTGGCATGATCGACCACGGAGGTGGAGATACCTTATGAGAGAGATGATTCTTCCCGCGCAGCCTCATCGCCACCCTGGTGTGGGATACTGGTTTATCTTTCCATTGTTATTGTTGTTCCTGTTCTCGTCTTGTGCCGGTGTGAAAACCCGCACAGGTCCCCAATCGCTCATGCCGGGCCAGGAACAAGCCTCGGCATTGACATCGTCGGCATCAGAAGAGGCTATGCCGCTCTGGCAGCCTCTCCCCGATTCCGATTTCGAGAAGATTTTCCCTTATGCGCTGGCGTATGACCCAAATACGGGCGTTTTGTTTTTCACGGACATCGTCAGCAATCGGATCTGTTTCCGACGACCGGACGGAACCTTTGGGATTGTCACGGCTTCATTGAGCCTGCAGATTTCCCTGCCGCTGGCCCTGGAGTGCATCGGCTCCACGACTCTCCTGGTGGCCGATACGGATAAGAAACGAATCAGCGCCATCATGCGGGAAGGGATCGCGCCGGATTTCATTTTGAGTAACGGGCGTGTGACCGGCCTGGCAGTAGGGCCGGACCAGTCCGTGTACTATAGCGATTATGATGCCTGCATTATCGTTCGAGCGGCCTCGGACGGCACTCAGGTCATTGTGGCCGGAACGAGCGCACCGGGATTCAGTGGCGATGGCGGCGACGGAAAGGCCGCGATGTTGAACGGGCCGTACGGACTTGCTGTTTCAAACAATCGCCTCTTTATTGCCGACAGCCTGAATCACCGGGTCCGGGTTCTGGACCTTGCCACCAACCAGATTCAGACCTTTGCAGGGAATGGTGTTCGGGGGAAAGACATTCCGGTCTCTCCGGTGAGCGGATTGGATGTTTCCCTGAACGAACCGCGTGATGTGGTCACCGATCCCCAGGGAAATGTATATGTAATCAATACCTTCGGGCCGTCGATTCTATGTTTCGATTCGGGCGGTCAGTACATTCCCGCCATGGTAAAAGCCTCGTTCAGCGAGAATGCCCGTCCTGCGTGCGGGATGGTGGTCGACGGCAACCTGATTTACACGGATCTGGTGACACCCCAGCTGTTACAGTCACCCATTGCGGCAGCGGTTCCTCAACCACCTCCACCTCCGGCAGCCCCTCCGGCAGAAGCCGCCCAACCCGCGGCTGCCACGGAACCGCCGCCACCGCCTCCCGCTGAGCCGACCCCCGAAGTGATTCCGGTTCCAGCCAGCACACCGCCGCCTGTTGCACCGGCTGAACCCGCGCCTCCGGCATACACACCACCGGCTACAACAACACTGAAATTGGTCGGTCCGACCTGCATCGCGGGGATGCAATCGGCCTCGTATAAATTGGTATTGGACCTTGCGGCCAACGACCGTCTCGGCGCTGTGGTCGCGCAGGTTCGTTTCGATCCGCAACAGATGCAGATCCGGTTTGCCGTACCCCAAGCCGGTTCCACACCGGAAACCCGCCAAACCCACATCTCCCAGGAACAAGGTGTTGTCACGTTCTCCATGCACACCCGCGCGGGATCGGCGCCACCGTCCGGGATGATCGAGCTCTGTGAATTGCTATTCGAATGCGTCGCCGACAAACAGATTCCGACGGTGATCCGATTTGAAGTGCCCGCGCCAACTGCGATCTCGATTGACGGCGCTCCAATCGCGACGACATCCCAGAATCTGGAGGTCTTGAATTTCCTGTACGGCGATGTCAGCCGGGATAACAAAGTGGACCTGATGGACGCGCTCTTGCTGCTTCATCACGGCGAGCAATCGGAAGAATTGCCGGATCGGCAGGCTCCGCCATCGGAGAGTCTGCTTCTGGTTGGGGACGTAGATCGAGACGGTGCAATCACGATATCCGATTCCCTGGCGGTCATTCGGCTGGCGTACAACGGTCCTGCACTTCCGACAGCGCCGCCGCGCGCCAAGTCTGCATGGACCGACAAGGACATTCTTCTACAGAATGCCCTGGCGCAGATCCTTGACGGGACCGATACGCTTGGCCTGACTGCGAAACCCGATCCGGAGAAGACCGCGCTGAAAACCGAGTGGACCACGAAATTGACCGGAACGGGATCTGTTCTGTTTGTGAAGGTCCCGAAATTCGTCCGGCGGAATCAGCGCGAGCTTTTGCTGGATGTTATGCTCGGCCTGCCGGATGGGATTCGATTAGGAGCCTTCAGAACGGAAATCGACTTCGATCCGCAATGCGTGACTGTGCAGAAAGTCCTGATTGACGACCAGGGACCACAGGCCATCTTGGGGGGATCGGAGGTCTCCGAGGGGCGTGTTTCGCTGGAAGGCGTATGCCGATTTCCCGGAGACGCGACAGATACGGTTGTCCGACTGGCAGGCTTGCTGGTTACGCTGACACCGCCGGAGGATACCACGGATTGGGACACCCGTTTCGCGCCGACCGTGACCGAGTTGTTGGATCATGATGGAAAAGCCGCATTCGGGTTCGGGGTTCCGACTGTCCTGCGCAGCTATGAACCGGGCGACCTGACACGAGACGGCTCTGTGGATTCCCTGGACCTGGTCCTGCTCAGCGAATGCCTGACAGGAACATCGAGTTTCGACGACCTTCGTTCGAGAAGTGCGGCGGACCTGGATGGAGATGGGGACTACACCATTCGGGATGCGGCGGTTCTTTCCGCGTTGACAAAAGGAACGGACCTGTTCGATGTACTGACGCCAACCGGCAAACAGATCGCTATCCGCCATGTAGTGAACTATCTTTTCACCACACCGCCGGTCGAAGAATCCGGGCTGCTTCCTCCCATGATCGATCTGTTGACGCAACCGACTGCGGGATTAACGCTCGATGCGGCTCTCAAGGACCACGGGATTCTCGAACTGGACGGGCCGTTTACTCCGGGCAAAGGCGGGTTTTTCCTGTTCGCCTTGAAGTATCGGCCTTATCCCGGCAGTTCGCTTGGCGGATACCAGTTGGCCGTCGAGTGCGATCCAAATCTTATTTCCATTCAGACGGTTCTTCCGGCGGCCTCGGCGGAATTAGCGGGGAGACCGTTGATCTCGAATGTCACGGAAGACCGCAGTCGGGTCCTGTTGACGCAGCTGCCGGATTGGAAACCCGCCGAGGGTGCCAACGAGCTCCTGTTGGCGTCCGTTCTCTGCCGAATGAATGCCGATGCCGATGTCGCGCCGGTCAGCGCCACGTTCCGACTGGTCGGCTATGGAGCCGTGGACCAGCAGGGAGAGTATGTCAAAACGATTTGTCCCTCTTACACGGTGTCGAATTACCTGCCGGGCGATGTAAACCAGGATGGTTCCGTGGAAAGACTGGACGAGGCGCTGCTGATGCGATACGTGATCGGTGAAGTCGGCCTGGAGGAATTTGCGAATCCCGATGCGGCCGACTTGAACCTTGACGGAAAGATCGACATGACCGACATTGTTCTGGTCGAGCAGGCCACCCTGGGAGAGGCAGGGCATGATGCCCTGCGCCGCGCTCGGCGAGACGAAGCCCTCGCGAAGGAACTCAAGACACAATGAAATTCATAAATCCTATGCGGAGAACGGTCCGGGCACGGTCCGCTCAAATGGTTTTTATGCTGTGGACTGCCGGAATCCTATTCTTCTGCGGAATGCGGGCTGCCGCGCAGGCGGAGGAAACCACCCAGTGGAGCCAGTTCTCGCTGGCGCGTTTCTTCGATTCGCCGGTTGTGTTCTGCACGGTAATAGGGATTTTTGCGGTGTTTATCCTGTTTTACATCGTGGTGGCGATTCGTGCCTCCGCGCTGGAAAGGCAAGCGGCCTCCTGGGCCGGAGAGAAAGCCCTGGCAGAGCTGGTGGATGCCCTGACAACGCCCGATGCCATTCATGCTTTTGTACATCTGCGCTGGCTGCGGAGTGAACGTCTTTACACGATTCTGCTGAAACTACTCCCCAGGGAGGAGGCGGCAAGTCAAATAAAGACTCTGCTAAACGACTTGCCATCAGAGAATGATCGAAAGGCGCTTGAGGATGAATTACTTTTACCGAAAACGAATCGAAAAGCGCGCCGAAAGCCCTTGGCCCGTCTTTTCGATGACCGGGACGAAATCCTTCGGCGGCTGTTGATGCAGTCACTCAGGCAGGCCAAGACTGGCGGCCCGGTCAATGTCTATGTGATCTATCTTCTGGAAGATCTGGGGGCCACCGAGGCGCGGCCCCTGTTGGAACGATTACTCGGCACCGGCGAAATCCCATCAACGATTCTGCAGAACGCCTTGCGACGAATCCCGCAAGCCCAGGAAGCCAAGGCGAAATAGCCGATTGCATTGAGGTTCTCTTGATCCCGAATCCATTTTCAGGCGTCCTGTAATTGAATTACCTTTACCTATTGCGTCCCTGGAAGAACCACGGGCAAGATGCCCGTGCCACCCGGAAAACTGCACAGTGAAGGGGTGGCACAGGCTTCCAGCCTGTGGCAAAGGCGTATTCTCTCAGGAAAAACGAGGATTGCACTATGGAGATTCGGATTGCCGTTTGCCAGATCCTCTGCATCGATGGGGACCGAGAAGGGGATTTTGTGCGCATCGAGAATGCACTTCGAGAGGCGAGGCACGCGGGTGCGGAGATTGCCTGTTTTCCGGAGATGTGCCTTTTGGGGTGGGTGAACCCGGAAGCGCATCAGCTGGCCTATCCCATTCCCGGTGAAGACAGCGACCGTCTCGGCGATCTCGCTTCTCGGTACAACATGATGATCGCGGTGGGCCTAGGGGAAAAAGATGGGGATCTGCTGTATGACTCAGCGGTTCTGATCGACCGGGATGGGTCGCTTCTTCTCAAGCACCGGAAAATCAACATTCTCACGGAGCTGATGAAGCCTCCCTATACACCCGGCAACACGATCCGGGCGGTGGAAACACGTTTCGGACGAATCGGAATACTGATCTGCGCGGATACGTTCATTGAAGAACATCTGATCCGCATGAAAGAGGCGAAACCGGATTTGGTGATTGTTCCCTACGGTTGGGCTGCCAAGAAAGACGAATGGCCGGAGCATGGAAGGAATCTGCAGAACACGGTTTCCAAAGCCGCGCGAGTGATCGGCGCTCCCGTGGTCGGAACGGACCTTGTCGGCTGTATCACGCATGGTCCCTGGAGCGGCTACACCTATGGCGGGCAGAGTGTGGTGTGCGATGCCTCCGGCGAGGTTCTGGCGCTGGGCTGCGACCGGGATCGCGACATCGTGATCGTCCGGGTTTCACTGCCGAATCGCTGATTAGTGACGCCGGAGCGGGGGCGTCCCGCCCCGAACGAATTTCACAACTCCCAATCCACCAGATACACCGGCTCCGGGGCAATCTCGGCTGCATCCTTCCGATTCGGCTGGAAGTTCTTCTGGATCAACATGGACAAGACCCCATCTCGTTTCCAGCGCACAAAATCCAGCACCGGCTCGGCGTGAACGAGATCCCGATCCCACAATTGAACGACGGTTCCGGGAGCCTGGTAATCCGGCGGATCGAGTCGCTGGGCAACCATGCGGTCCTTTGTGAGATCGCCTCGATAGATCACATAAACACGGTCCTTCCGGTCTATGACAATCTGAGGCCGACTGAACGGAATCTGCAGCGCCCCGAAGGCCCCGCCCCCGGCAAGGCCGAACGGCTCGGTTCTTCGGGTAATGAATTGAAACTGCCACCAGCGCCCGTCGAACCACAGGTGGAAGTACTGCGGAATCCCGTCGGGATCATCCGCGTAGGCAACAATATGAAGGCGGTCCTTTGAGTCCGTTGCGCTGCTGCACTGGTTGATCAGGTTGCTCCCCGGAGAAATGGCCCAGATCGTCTCCCCGTTCACCGGGGTAATGGGCAATGGAAGCGAAAGCCCCCGCGATGTCAACCAGGTCGTTCCCATATCCGGTGTGCAGGCGTATCCCATGTTGATATTGTTGATGATCCCGCCCGGTGGAGCGCCACGGTTGACACGCCACACCCAGGACAGGTGCATTCGGCCCTGTGAATCGAATGCCGGATGGTTCCAATAGGCATTGGCGGGCCAGGGATTCTGTTCCGTTCCTTTCACGAAACTCAGCGCTTTATCGGACCAGGATCGCGTTCCCGCATCGCAGGATTTCAGGCAGATATCCCCATTGCCCGACAAGCCATGCCGGTACAGGAAATGAAGTCCGCCCTGAAACTCCCAATCATTTGAGTTCGAGGGGGACATGATGAAATAGGGGTAAGTGACTCGGTCCTCCAATACGCCGGTCATCGGCATTGGGTCGGACCAGGCGGAAACACTCAGCGGCTCAAGTGAACGTCGATAGCGCAGCGGATCGCCGTGGTGATCATAGGAAATGTGCAGGTATCCGTCAGGGTCAATTCCCAGAGAAATGCAGTTGTGGGCATCATAGATACGATAGTCCCCAGGAATCCTATGGATCTCGAAGGAGTCATCACGCAAGTCCCTTCGACCGACCGCAATATATCCCTGGTCGTCGTAATAGGAGAAGAACTGCGCGGAGCCTCTGGTCACAAGGGCATGGTGACGAAAGACCACAGTGTTTACGGTTGAGTTCGCATACCCAACGCCCGTCTCAACCACCCGAATCGGAGCAGTCTGCCGGTATTCGGCCCGTGCACGCGGATCGACCTCCCGCACAGATCCTCCCGACGAGCATGCCCAGGAAAAAAACAGGAACAAAGCGCAAACAACGAGGGAGCAACCTCTTCTGATACCCATAGATCACCTCTCCGAACCGAGAATAAATTGGAACCATGTATATTCTCTCAGGAGAAAATTATCAAGGTGTCGAATACGCGGATTCGCTTATGGATATGCTATATAAGCACTTGATTTACAATGGTTTACATTATTCCGTTATTCCATGATTCAATTCAGAATGCATTTGCAGAACTGAGAAGACCTTCATGATTCCCGGATGTATGGAGAGGGGTATGGAAAATTTTGTTTCCAGAGGGGTTTCATTGGCGAAAGGATGTGCTATGATTGGGCTGCTTTGGGGACTGAGATGTCCGAACGACAGGCTCAGCCGGGTATTCTGCTCACAGGTGTGGTGAACTATTTCCCTCATTTTCCTGTGCTTACGTACAGGTTCCGTGGGAAAAAATATACAAAATTCGCGTTGCGGAGGAACCAGATTATGACATTGCTGAGAGGAATTGTCTTATCGGTGGCGTGCGTAACCCTGGGTGTGCTGTTGCTCACTGGCTGTTCGACAGCGGAAAAAAGCAAGGATGTGGCAGAGGGGCATGCCAACTACAAAGAACTCTGCTCCCAGTGCCATACAATTGACCGGGTGGATACTGCACACAAGACGATGAGCAAGCAAGAGATGCGTGGCGTCGTTGAGAAGATGTCCAAGAAGCCGGGCGCGAAATTCGACATGAACGATATCAATTATATCATCGAGCAGATCTACTGATTCTTGGGGTCTTCTTCGAGAAAAATGCCCGCGGGCGGACAAGCGATTTGTCCGCTCTGCGGGTTTTTTATTGTGTCATCACGAATGATTGAACAAGGTCGGACGCAAGGACCTCATCCGATAGAATTCGATATCCCTCCGCGACCGGGTGGCTGGCATCCGCATAGTATTCGCTTTCCAGGGGCGGCGGGGACAAGCAGGTAAGTTCTTGCGCTTCCAGCCAATCCCGGACATCGGTCAGCGCACGTTCATATTGCGCCCGACTCTCCTCCGTCAGTATATGGACATTGAACGGACCGACCAGGACAAGCAATCGGTTGCCTCGATCCAGGAGTGTGCGGGTCGCTTTTTGAAAGCCCTGCCACTGAATCGAATCGGCCGGCTGAACCCATTCCATGTTCTGCAAAGCGATGTTCTTTTGGGTCCAGGGAACCGGGTCGGGCCTTGTATCATCCACAGGACTCCTGGACGAAGAAAGCAGCGTGAGCGGATTGCCGTACGGATTCTGTAAGGTCCAATTCGCGAAATCCATGTTATCCATGCGGGTGATGCGGACGTGCGATACCCACGCATAGAAGGGCAAGATCCGCCTGATCACGACTCCTACGCGATGGGAGAAACTCTCTCGATAAGAAGGAATGGAAGGAAAGAACTGGGGGACCAGGTCGGGGTGATTGAACGGAATATCCTTCCGCACCTGCAAGTCCCGTTCGGGTGAGCTCATCCAAAGAAGATTGCAATGCAAAATGACATCCTGGTTGCGAATGGCGGCTCCATGGTATCGAAGCAGCCCGGCAAGCGCAGCGGGGTGCATTCCATTGACGCCCAGATTTGCGAATTCACGCCCGCCCGATTCCTGTGTCAGAAATGCCGACAGGGTTTCGTTCTGGGGAACGTACTGTCCCCATATTACGGAATCTCCCAGAACCAGAACGGCGCCTTTTTTTGCGGCATCCAATGCCAGGCGACTGAACAGGTGATAGTCGCGACTGTACGGCTCTGGAATACGGTAGTCGGATGAAGGCGTGAAGGTCTCCAATCGCTCGAAGATTATCGGAGGCAGCACAAATGCCAGCGTGAGAATAAACCATACCAGCAGCCACTCACGCAGAGATAACCGGATATCATTCGAACCGTATGGGGTGTCCAGGAAATCCATCCGGTGCTTGACAGTTCCTTGTGAGATCGGCTGGCTATGTCCTCTTGATTCACTCATCAACCATGAAAACCTCAAAACTGAAAGTAGATGAATGCCTGCTCGCCGGACGGAGCCGCGACGGCGATATAAAGGACCATCAGGATCACGAGAAAGACCTTGACGGGCCGATTTTGAATGAGAAAGCGATACGGAGACTCATAGAGAAATGCATACGTCCAGAGCGCCGCAATCATGGCAAGAGCCGCCAGGGGAAAACGGGGATCTGCGACACTCCCGGTGAAAATCCTCCCGGTGATAAGAAGCGCATCGTCCAGAGAAGTCGCCCGAAAGAAGATCCATGTAAAGGTTACAAACAGAAAAATAAAGAGCTGTTTGAGAAACTTGGGAACACGGTCCCGGTAATAGGGGCTTCGTTCCAGGCGAAGCGTGAACACTCGCCCCAGCGCATGCAGTGCGCCCCAGATCACAAACGTCCATCCCGCGCCGTGCCAGAGACCGGAAATCACCATCGTGAGAAGCACATTCCGGTACATCGCGGCGGTGCCGTTCCGATTCCCACCAAGCGGAATATAGACATAATCCTTAAACCAGGTGGACAGGCTGATATGCCATCGGTTCCAGAAATCCCCAAGTCCTGTGGCGAGATACGGATTATTGAAGTTCAGCATCAGACGGTAACCCATCATCCGTCCGATCCCACGCGCCATGTCCGTGTATCCGCTGAAATCAAAATAGATCTGCCAGCCGAATGCGAAAGTCGCCAGGAAAAGCGTCAGCCCGGAATGGTTCCCGGGAACGGCATAAATCGGGTCCACATACATGGCCAGGTAATCCGCCATGGCAAGCTTTTTGAATAAACCCACAATAAAAAGAGAGAGACCATCCGCGATGTCCTGTTTGTGTATCTTCGGCGTGACCGTGAACTGGGGGAGAAGACTCTTCGCCCGCTCAATCGGACCGGCAACCAGTTGCGGGAAAAAGGTAACAAAGGTGGAAAACCGAATGAAACTCGGCTCGCGCGGAATCAGACCACGATAGTAGTCGATTGTGTAACTCATCGACTGAAATGTATAAAAGGAAATCCCAACCGGAAGCAGAACATCCGGTGCTGGAAGCCGGTAGCCGAGTGAACAGGCTTCCAGAAGCCAATTGAGATTCTCCGCAACAAATCCGCCATACTTGAAAAAGCCCAGAAGAAAAAGATTATTGACCACACTGAACAGAAGCCAGAGTTTCTTGCGCTCGCTCTTTTCCATGCGTTGCACAACCCAGAAATCAAGAAGCGTGGAATACACAATTAAGATCAAGTAAAGCGGATTCCACCACGCATAAAAAACGTAGGAAGCAAGAAGCAGCCAGGGAGCGGCAAGGCGCGTATCCTTGATCGCGAGATACACGGGATACACGATCAGGAAGAATATGAAGAAAATCCAGGTATGAAACAGCATCGGAAGTTATTCTCGATTCACTTGTGAAGCGTGTTGATCTACCGCAAGGCGATTCCGGTCCTCTTCATTGAGGGAACACAGATCGGACACACCGGAATCCATAAGTGTCTTTCGCAAAACAGGCATCGGCAATGCCGGGATCGTCAAACAGGCGCGAACTCGCCCGGCAGTTTTCTGCGCTTGATGCCCAGGAGCCGCCGCGAAGGACACGGGTGTTTCCTTCCGTCGGCCCACGCGGATTCTCCCCCGGACTGGAAACGTAATAATCCGGGGCATAGCGGTCGTTGCACCATTCGGAGACATTTCCATACAGGTCGTAGAATCCCCAGCGATTCGGATTGAGTGACCCGACCGGGTGCGTCTTGTCGCCGGAGTTCTCCGAGGAATGGCCGTATCTTCCCAGAATCCGTGGATCGCTTCCGAAATCGTATTGTGTAGTTGTCCCCGCGCGGCAGGCAAATTCCCATTCGGCCTCCGTCGGAAGGCGGTAGCCGTTCGAATCAAAATTGCACTCGTAAGTCACTTCATCATAGCACGGCTTAAGTCCCTCCTCGACCGACCGGGCGTTACAGTAATCCGCCGCCTCGGACCACCGGACCTGCTCAATGGGATTCTGAGGTCCCTTGAAATGGGAGGGATTCGACATCATCAGGGTCTCGTATCGCTCCTGGGTCACTTCATGCTTGTCCATCCAGAACGGTGCGATGGTGACCTCATGGACGGGCGACTCATCGGGCGCGCCGGAGTTGTTTCCCATACGGAATGTTCCACCGGCGAGGGCAATCATAACCGCACCGTTTTTTGTAGTTATTTCGCCAAGCACATCTTCCGAACCTGGAGTTTGTCCGGTCTGCCCACAAGAGAGTGACAGATAAACTATCAGGAGGATTCCAATCGAATTATGAGTTCGAATCCGGTGGATCAATTCGCAGAACCGCCTTTCGGTTGAGGAATGATCCAATCGGGTTCTTTATTGCTCATGCCGTCGGTGGTGAGTGGAATCGGGGGGAAGTCGCCGGTAGCGGAGGCGATCCAGATATCCCACTGTGCCCGAACGCCGACCAATTCCGCAATGCCACGATTGGTCCCGGGGCCGTTCGCCTGCACTTTTCCGCCAGGCCCAAGGCTGTATGCAATGTATTTCCCGTCGGGGGACCAGTCGGCGTGGTACGTATGCAAATCGGGACTGGCAATGGGGGTCGCGATATTGATGATTGCGGGTGCAGCGGAATTCAGGTCGATATCGCCGGTACAGATTTCGGTATCGCTTTTGCCCCAGGTTATTTTCCGGCCATCGGCGGTCAGGTCGGGACGGCAGCCGTGGATCTGCAAGTCAATTACCGTGTCGTTATCAGCTCCCAGAGCAATGATGGCATGTCGGAAGCCCATTCCACCGTGGACCGTTGCGACCACCCAGCGCCCATTGGAAGACACGCAGGGATTATACAGGTGTTCGATGGCCGGATTGGGATGCGGCCGATGTTCCTTTGTGTGGAGATCGTAAAAGTAGATCCCTTTTGTCACATAATCGTAGACATTAAAACCCACATATTTGCTTCCCAGATAGACGATGGTTTGGCTATCCGCACCCCAGCACGATTCGCGCCCG
>Ga0116141_10003788_pt1 | contig 12807 bp, 8 predicted proteins | sample AD_UKC097_MetaG_FD_89744 | JGI IMG/M metagenome (GOLD analysis project Ga0116141, IMG submission 89744) | Active sludge microbial communities of municipal wastewater-treating anaerobic digesters from USA - AD_UKC097_MetaG | ecosystem: Engineered > Bioreactor > Anaerobic > Digestate | place: USA... | reverse complement strand
TCGAATCCCAGGCGGCGTATCTTGCGGTTCAGCAACAAAAAACGCTGTGGGTGTTGGTGGGGGGGCTTGCCATTTTGGTGGTGGCCATTGCGCTTGCTGGAATTGTTTTCACGCACAAGATCGCGGGGCCCGTATTCAAGATGAGCGGTTTGTTGCGCAAAGTCGGCCAGGGGCAACTGAGAATCGATTCCGGTCTCCGAAAGGGCGATGAACTCGTCGAATTTTTCGAGACCTTCCGAAAGATGGTCGACCGTTTGCGAGAGCGGCACATCGATACCATGGAGCGGCTCGAGCAGGCTATTCAATCCTTGGAACAGAGCGATGTGGCGGCGGACAAACTTGCCCCCCTCAAAGCGCTTCACGACGAGATGGCTTCGCGTCTCGATAGCTGAGCGGAATCAATCCAGCCCGCCTTCGATATAATCCACGGTTTCCAAATGGGGGCCGAACGATACACTTGCGATGTCCAAGCGGATGCGTTCGATGGATGGGTCTGTGGCGAATCGCTGTTCCCACAACTGTTCGGCGGCACGAAAGAGACGCTGTTGTTTCGGAGGGTCGATGCTTTCGAAGGCGGATTGAAAAGAGGTGGGCCCGCGATGCCGCACTTCGACGATGGCGATGAGGGAGCCTTTTTGGGCGACAATATCGAGTTCGAGGTGTCCGAGTCGAAGATTTCGGTCGAGAATGCGGTAGCCGCGCTGTAGGAGATACTGCTCGACAGCTTGTTCGGCGCGTCGACCTATCGAAGAGATTCGACGAGTGGGTATGGAACCCATGGGCGGAGGGATTAGAACTCGTAGGCGTTTTTGGTGAACCCGCAGCCGCCGGGTGCTTCGTGGCAACCGAGGTCACAGGTATATCCATCGGTCTCTTTGTCTTCTTTTTTAACGCAATACTTATCACCGGGGGCGATGAGTCGTGGGTCGAGGGAACGAGTCACCTCTTTGCATTCGTAGCCTTCGGGGCACTCGCAGTATTTGGCTGCCGAGTCCTCCCCATCGCAGCGGCACGAGCAGTACACGTGGCCTTTTCTAGCTTTGCACTGGGAGTTGACGGGGACCTCGACCTTCTTATCGGTTCCCGGCACCATGCAGTCTTTGGCATCTGGTCCCGAGTAAGCTTCTGCTAAGAGAGGCGTACTGCGCCCCTCTTCGTTTCCGAAAGGACAGGACACGCGACCTCGGAAATGCTTCACGAGACAGACGCGCGTTTCGCATTGAAAGGAACGGTCTTCGATCTGCGCGCCTTTCTCCGAAGCACCGGAGTAAGATGCGCTGAATTCATCGTTCGGAATACAGGGGTCTCCGACACCGCCAGCTTTACAAGCGAGGGCGACGGCTCCGAACAGTAAAACCATCGAAGCGGACACGAGTGTCTGCCGCATCATCGTGGTGGGCTCCCTGAGGACGGATTTCGGGCAACAGCTCGAAATAGTTATACGTTCGACGATAGGCAACCGTAATTGTCCACCGTACGCCTAAACAGTGACAACGCAAACTAGATCATAGCCGCCCGCGGAGTCAACGGGGAACTGGCGCTGTGGTGAATATCGGTTTTGGATGCGGCTGGCGATAAGCGAGTTTCTCTACGCAAAGGAATGGCGGAACGGACGGCGCGACGACGACGAAGCGACATCGAGCCGACAAGGGGGGGGAGGAGGCGCTTGACAACCTTTCCGACGAATCGTTAACATGACGCCCCTTGCGGGAGCCATCTCCAAGTCATCATTGATTATTTTACCTTTTTCGGGGTCCGAAAGAACACCCAGACGGACTCAGAGAGAAACGTCGCCGAAAGCGAGGAAAAGCGATGCTAAAGCGGTTTGCCTGCATCTGCCTGGTCGTCAGTACCATGGGCTTTGCAACCGGAAGCGCCGTAGCCCAAGGCGCAAAGGGCGGGGGAAAAGCCCCCGCGGAATCGGCGGTCGATATTGAACTCGACGATCCGGGAAGTGAGCCTACAGGCCCGGTCGTAGCCGGGCAGATGACGGAGGAGGCTGCTCAAGCCAAGCGCTTATTTGATAGCGAGAAATGGGCCCAGGCGGCTTTGGCTCTCGATCGAGTGTTCAAAAACGAGACGAATGATGACGAGGGCAACCGACAGATCGCGCAATACAACCTCGCGATCGCGCTGTACCAGCTCAAATTGCATCAGGCGAGTTACAACATTTTCAGCTTGATCGCGGACAACCCCAACCACCTGAAGTTCAACGAGACTTTGTTGTGGCTTTCCAAACTCGCCACGCAGTTGCCCGAGCCCGCCGACATCATCGAACGGGTGGGCAAGTACAAGGCGGATGCCATCGCTCGTTTCGATAACCCCAACCAGCACGAACTGTTCTGGCAACTCAATTACTTGCTCGGACGATATAAGTATCGAAACCGGCAATACGAGGAAGCCATCCGGCTTTTCCAAAACGTAAGCAAGCGAAGCAAGTACTTCGTGCAAGCCCAGTTCTTTATGGGAATTTCTTACGTCCAGCTCCGTCGCTCGGTTCCAGCCGTCAAATCCTTCAATCGCATCGTGAGGGCGATTGATGATGGTGTGGAGGGAGTGGAAGACGAGCAGCGAATGCGTGACCTCGCGTTCTTGTCGATGGCCCGCACCTATTACACGGCTTCGATCCGGTTGGATGACAACAACACGCCCACCGTGGATGCCACGAAATTGAGTGCAGCGGTCAAATATTGGAACAAGATCGACGTGGCGAGCGAGTACTGGCTCGACGGTTTGTTCGAGCAGTCGTGGGCGTACTTCATGGCGGGCGACTATCCGCGTGCTCTTGGCAACATCCACACGATTCAGTCACCGTTTTTCCCGAACTCCTTCTATCCGGAATCGGATATTTTGAAAGCGGTCATTTATTTCGCGAACTGTCAATACAAGGAGGCCACCACCGTGGTCGCTCGGTTCAAGTTGAAGTACGAGCCGATCAAAGCCGAAATGGAGAAAATACTCGCTCGCTACAAGGGTGAGAACCAAGAGGCGAAGATGTTCGATTTTCTGCGAAACGTACGTGAGGGCAAGGCGGACCTCGATGCCAAGGTCCGGCCCATCGTGGAAAACTCGTTGTCCGACAGGCAGTTGTTGCGCAACTTGGAGTATGTTCGGGTGCTCGAAGAAGAAGAGCGGGTATTCAAAAAAGCGCCCGCGGCTTTCAAAAACTCGCCTCTAGGGGGCGATGTGCAGGATGCGCTCGACTTCGCGAAAGACCTTGCGATTCGCAATGCCGGTGACCTGGCCAGGGCCCGGTTCCAGCGTACTGTCGACGAACTCAACGAGCATCTTCGTGATTCGGCCAAAATTCTGATCGACGTCACCGCGGCCGAACGAAACAAACTCGAGCAAGCCGTCCAGAGCGGACAGGTTTCACGCGAAGAATCAAAGATCTATGGTGTGGTCAAGCCGGATGAAGAGCACGTGCTTTGGCCGTTCAACGGTGAGTTCTGGCGCGACGAACTGGGATTTTATCGGCAGGTCGTGATTTCGAACTGCGGGAGGTAGGCATCATGAAGCCATTGCGGAACATCCGCGCGTTGTGCATGAGCGCCATCGCGCTCACATGGGCTGCAGGCGTGTACGCCGCCGACGCCCCCAAGTCGGGAGGACAGGCCTGCTGGTCGAACGAGGCTGAAAAGAACTTAGCCTCGTGTCCGGGGTCTGGGCCGACCACGTTCAACGTGGGGACCCACGGCAAGCAGCCGCGTGTTCGGTTCAAGAGCGCTCCTGAACAGGTCGACCTGAAAAAACGCGATGCCAAAAGCAAACCGGGCGGGCCGACAGCAGAAATGGATACGTTTGCCATTCGCGATCAACGACAAGAAGCGCTGAAGCCTCGTGTCCGGGCGCTGCTCATCACGGAAATCAGCGGGCTCGAGCAATTGTTCCAAACCACCCCGCGTCGCGCCCCCGATCGCGTCCGTATTGCAAGACGACTCGCGGAAACGTACGTGGAACTCGAGAACGCGGCACGTCGCGACAAAACCCAAGCGGAGGTCAAGAAAAACTCCGGGGAAGCCGCGAAGGCCAATCAAGTCATGTTGCTTGCCAGAAAGAAGGCCATCCACTTCTACAACCTCATCAAGACGCAGTACCCATCGGATAAGAACCTTGACGAGGTGTTGTACTATTTGGCGTACGAATATGAGCAGGCCGAGGACTTGGTCAACGCTCGCAAGGTCTATTACGAGTTGATCCAAAAAACTCCGAATTCAAAGTACATCCCGAGCGCGTACCTGGCGTTCGGCGAATTGTTCTTTGGGGAGGCTCAGTCCGACGCTTCCAAATTCGAGCTAGCCAAACAGGCGTATACCGAGGTCATCAAGTATCCGCCGCCGGACAACAAAATGTTCGGCTACGCCCATTACAAGCTCGCCTATGTCAACTGGAACCAGGAAGATTTTCCGCGTTCGTTGACGCACTTCAAAAAGACGATCGAGTTTGCCGAGCAGTACCCCAACCTGCCGAACGCTGGTCCGTTGGCGGTGGCAGCCCGAAAAGACTTGGTTCCCGTGTACGCGTTATCCGGTCGGCCGGAGGCGGCGTATGGCTTCTTCAAGGGGTTGTCGGGCGACAAACCGAATGAGGAAAGCAAGACCTTCGATATGATGGACCAGCTTGGGCAGAACTATCTGGACACTGGCTATTATGCCGAGGCGATCGCCTTGTATCAGGATTTGATGAAGCGTGATCGGGGGCCGCGATATTGCCAGTATCACGCGCGCATCGCTGAGGCCACGCTGGCGATGAAGTCTGGAAACAAGGACCAGATCAAAAAGGTGCTCGACGGTCAGGTGGGCGTATACAAAGAGTTCAAGTCCAAGGGGCGCACGGGGGACACGCAACTCAAGTGTGCCAATGCCACGGCTGGGCTTCTGAGTGAGACGGCGATGGCGTGGCATCTCGAGGCGGTCGGCTCGGGAGGGGTTCGAGGAACCAACGATCCCAAGACCATGGCTCTCGCCGATTATCTCTACGGGCAAGTCGTTGAAAACTTCACGGCGCAAGACTTTGCGAAGTTCGAATTCCCGCGCATCGCAAAAGAGGATTGGCCGACGATTTACAAAATCAAATATCACCGGGCGGACTTGCTCTACGCCCAGAAGAAATGGGATCAATGTGGCCCCGCTTTCGACGCTGTCGTAGCGGAAAATCCAACGAGCGCGGAAGCTCCGGAAGCAGCGTTCGCCGCGGTGCTTTGCTACCAAAACATCTACGACGAAGAGCATAAGGGGGGCAAGGATCGCAAGGGCAGCGGTCTGATGCCTGGTGCCAAGAAGGAAGAGAAAGCCTCTGATGCGGATAAGTACAAGAAGAAGGAGTTCTCCGAGCGGCAGAAGGGCATGATTACGGCTTTCAACCGCTACGTTTGCTACATCAAGCCCGCGGATTCCGACAAGGAAGGCAAGAATCAATACGTCGAGGTCAAATACGCGCGCGCGCGGACTTACTTCGAAGCGCAGCATTGGGAGGAGGCGGCTCTTGCGTTCCGAGACGTGGCGATGAACCACGCGGACCACGAGGCTGGCATTTTCGCGGCCCAGCTTTATCTCGAATCCATCAACGTGTTGGGCGACAAAGTCGACCCGCCGCGTCCTGATTGCTTCGACAAGATGGGTGAGGATGTTCCCAAACTCATTGGGCTGTATTGCACGGGTGCGCGAGCGGCCGCCAATGAGGATCAATGCACAGTACTCACCCGCATTCAATGCGACATCGAACGTCTCAAGGCTGAGAACATGGTCAAGCTCGCGGACAAGGGTGGCGCCGGTTCGCTTCGTCAATACGAAGCGGCTGCCAACGCTTATCTTGGCCTGTGGCGCAAGTACGGCGAAGAAGCGGTCAAATCAAACAAGGAAATGCAATGCGAGCGGCTCGATGAGGTGGTGTACAACGCTTGCAGGGCGTTCCAAGCAGGTCGATTGATTGCCAAAGCGATTCAGTGCCGTCAGATCCTGCTCAATCCTGACAACAAGATGACGGAAAGCCCGTTGGCTCGGAAGGCCGTGTATGAAATCGGAGGCAACTACCAGGCCATCGCGGTCTATGACAAAGCTGCGGATTGGTACGAGAAGTTCGCGCGAGAAAAGCCGAAGCCGACCGCGAAAGAATCACTCGATTTTTGGAATGAAAAGGCCGACGCCGCCTTGTCCGACTCGGTCGTGCTTCGCTTGGGACTTGGACATGACACCAAAGCCCTCGAGAACGCGAAGCTGTTCCAGCAGTACTTCGGCGCAAGAAAACCGGTTCAAAACGCACAGATAGCGTTCGCGATCGCCAATTACTACGTGGAACAGAAAAAGTGGGAGGATGCCCGGGGGCAACTCACCAAAAACATCGCCCTCATCGACAAGCACGCCGCCTACGACGTGCGTGTGCAAGCGCACGCGATGCTTGGCAACATCTATGTGCAGATGAAACGTGAGGCCAGTGCCGCTCCGGAATACAAAAAAGTCATGGACCTATGGGCAAACCCCAAACAGGCGGCCGATTCGGTCCTCAACGATGCGAAAGACGAACCCGAGGCGGGACGAACTCGTCGCCTTGGCAAAGCCCTGACAGCCGTCGGTGAAGCGTACTTCTTCTTTGCGGAGGAGAAACGTCGCAAGACGGTGGACCCGATCAAGTTCCCTGAGTACTCGAGCGGTGCCTACAAGCCCTCTACCAAGAAGCCTGAACTCATGGACTCGTGGGAGTTCGAAGAGGAGATGGCGAAGCGCAAGAAGGAATCTGAAAACGTCAAGAAGCATATCGATACTAAGGTCAAGGACTGGGTCGACAAGAAGAAGGCGGCCATCGAGGCTGCGGACCAAGAGTATCAAAAAATCCTTACTCTTCAGCCTACGCCACCTCCCCAGTGGGTCATCGCCGCGGGTGCTGCAGTCGGAACGATGTGGGCCGAGTTCGTCGCGGACTTCCGTCGTGCGCCGATTCCCGCGTGGATGAAGAGCGACGATGAGTTGCGGGGCGTGTACTATCAGAGTCTCGATGCGGCGAGCGAGCCTATCAAACAGCGTGCGAAGGGGGCGTTTACGACGTGCCTAGGGCTATCGGTCAAGCACCAATACTTCGACCGTTATTCTCGGTCCTGTGAGGAGTGGTTGGCGGAGAACTACAAGGCGGAATTCCACAAGGTGGACGAGTTTCGCGGGAGTCCGGACCTCGTGGGTTCCGGATTGAATGATAAGCCTTATCCGTTGCAGCTTGGCGGTGAGCCGTATGTGGTCATGCCAGCGGCAACGAAGGAAGAAGAGGCAAAGAAGTGATCGCGAACGCCCAACGGAGGAGAGCACCGATGAAAACGCATAGACTGATCGGGCTTGCTGCGGTCATCGCGTTCGCAGCGGCTTGTGGTGGCAAAAGCACGACTCCCGCCCAAACGCCTTCGGGGCCGCAAGGGATGCACGGCCCTGTTGTGCAGGTAGCGGCAAAAAAATTCGACGAAGCGCTCAATGAGATGGTTCGTCGAGATGAAAAAGCGGATTGGAGCGACGCCTCGTGTACGAGTGTGGCGCAGCAGTTTTTGGACGCGGTCAAGGAGCAGAAAGATGCTACGGGCAAAGGGTTGCCGGAGGCATCGTACAATGCGGGCCTAGCGTACCAACGCTGCGCGAAACATGACGAAGCGAAGGCGCAGTTTCAAGCCGCATTATCCGCGAATTCCGCGTTCCACCGGGCCAAAGTGCAGCTCGCCCTATACGAGTATCGGGAAAAGGGCGATTCGGTTTTGGATCCGACCATTTCGAAACTCACGGATGCCGTGGTGGAAGCCAAGTTTCAAAACGTCGATGCTTTGGTGAACCTTGCGATGCTTCAAATGAAGCGAAACGGACCGACGGGGGCATCGGGCTGCAAAGACGATATGGACTGCGCGAAACTCAACGTGCAGCGAGCGCTGGCGATCGATGACAGCTACATGCCGGCGTTCAATCAGCTCGCCTTGTATTACATGAACCAGGCGCGTGCTCGTGCTCAGCGGGAAACTGGCAGCAAGCGTCGACGATTGATGGCGGCGGATGCGGAGAAGGCGGAACTGAGCGGCCAGATGCTTGATTTGGCTGCGCTCGTCTGTTCTCAGGCCATTCGGAAAAACTCAAAATACGGGCCTATTTACAATACATTAGGTCTGATTCAAGTCGAGCAGCGCAATATCAACAACGCGGTGCAGGCATTCAACACGGCGCGGACGTTGGACCCGAACTTTTTTGAAGCGCAGATGAACTATGCGGCGGTCAACTTGTCGTTCCGTGGGTTTGACAAGGCGGAAGAAGCGTATCGTGCGGCGTTGAAGATGCAGCCGAACAACTATGAAGGGCGGTTGGGGCTCTCGCTGGCGATTCGTGGTCAAATCAACGACAGCAACTTGGACGCCAAGATGGCGGAAGCGGATGCGGAGTTGCAGCGAGCCAAGCAGATTGATGCGTCGCGGCCGGAGGCGTACTTCAACGAGGCGATCCTGATTCAGGAATTCAAGGCGAAATATGCTCCTGACGAGGAAAAAAAGATTAGCCTTTATGAGAACGCCGCGCGGGTGTTCGATTCGTTCATTGCGAAAGCCGGCTCGGCTCCGGAATATGCAGCGGCCGTAAAAAACGCGAATGAACGAAAAGAAGACATGAAAAAAATCATTGAGTTCATTCGAGAAGGTCAAAAGGCCGAGGCGGAGGCCAAAAAGGCCGAAGCAGAAGCGAAGAAAAACCCTCCGCCGTCGCCTCCTCCTGCTGCTCCTCCGCCCCCGCCCGCCGGTGCCAAGTAAACCAAAGACTATTTGGTCGAACCGACCGAACATTTTTATCTCGTGGGGGAACTTGTGTTCGGGCGGGTTGTCGGTGGTCTCATGGTCCACCGATTCGAGCGCACCTCAAGATTGATCATTGACCGTAAGGCTCGAACCTGATTACACTTTTATTGGAACAAAAAACGATCAAATCCTATGGAGTCAACGATGAGGCGAACGAAGTTGGTGGCAGCCATTGTAGGCCTGGGGGTTTTTCTCATCGCTTCTGCCGCGTGGGCACAGCGTTCGGTGGAAGGAGTGAAAGAAGGTAAAGAATCCGGATACGGTTATGAGTTCGACGATGATCCTCTCGCAGCGGGGGGATTTGGGCCGAACGACGCAACCATCCGAGTTCGCCCTGGGCCGGTCCGAACCACACTGATTCGTCCGCGCATCTCCTTCGTCGACAATATGTTGAAGTCAGTCGAAAACTTGTAGCGGGCGACAGGCGCAAACGAGGAGTTTCGGGTGTCAGCTTACGGGCGGCTGGCGCTGAGGTTGTCGTCCGGTGAAAGGTCAGGCAGGGATGAAGGTTACTCTAACGTTCGCATTGTACCAAGGCGACCAACTAGTGCGTCGTGAATCGATCACGCAGGACATTGTCAAGGTCGGCAAGGATCCGAAAAGTCATTTGCGGATCGACGACGATCTTGCTTCGCGGATGCATGCAGTGATTGAGGTAGCGTCGACGGATGACATTACGCTCATTGACTTGGGAAACGAGCCTGGGACAGTGGTGAATGGTGCGCAGGTCAACAAGTGCAAGATACGACCGGGCGATCAGATTCAGGTGGGTGGCACGTTGATCGTGTTGGAGTCGGCGCAAGATGCGGTAGCGGAGCCCGCGTTTGTGCCGCCGCCCGCGCCGGTGGTGGCAGCGCCTCCGCCTCCGGCCGATGCGTTTGCCGCTTCGCCTGGACCGGTGGATCCTTTTGCTGCCCCTGCGCCGGCTCCTGCACCGGCTCCCGCGCGACCGGTGGCGCCGCCGGTATCGAATCCTTTTGCCGACGGAGCGGGTGCGAATCCTTTCGGAGGAGCGAGTGCGGATCCGTTTGCGTTTGCTTCGCCGAATCCATTTGCCGCGGCGGCGGATCCGTTTGGGGGAGGGGATGTTGGTGCGGAAGGGGAAGGGGGAGTTCGCTATGTGTTGACGAAGAGCGGGCCGGACGTGAACCCGGACGAGGTAGAGGTGAACGTTCCGGCGGTGGAGGTGATGGTGATGTGGGGGGACGTTGTGTTGCACGTCTCTCACTTATCCCCGCCTCGAAGCTTTTATGTGGGCGAAGAGCAGGGCAAGAATCTTGTCAATGACTACTTCATTCCTGCCGAAAAACTGGGAGCGACGCGAGTTCCGGTGGTTGTGGTGAGTGGGGGCAGTGTGGCGGCGGTCGTACTTCCTGGGGCGAAGGGGTTCGTGGATGTACCGGGCAAAGGCAAGCTCAAGGTGGAGGAGGTGCTTCAGAGTGGAGGCGCTCAGCCATGCGCGGAGTATTCGGGGGCGATGCAGATTCCGTTGCCTCTTGGCACGAAGGCGCGGCTCGAGCTTCCTGGGGCGGCACCGGGCAGTGGGTTGGTGTTTCAGGTAGCGACGGTCAACGCCGGTCGCAAAGCACCGGCCGGGATATTCTCGTCGTCCCGTGATTGGTCGACCGCCTTATATGTCGGATTGTCGCTTGCGGTTCATATTGGGTTGCTGTCGGCGATGGCGTTTTTCATGCCGCCGTTGGGTCTGACGGATGAAGGAGCGATGAGCAAGGATCAGCTCTACTTGATCCAGCAATATCTCAATGCTTCTGCCGAGCGTGAGATGGAGCAGAAGGAGACGGATCAGGTAGCGGAGGACAACCCGGACAACAAGGAAGGTGGGACGGGTACGAGGGCGAAGGGTGAGGAAGGGTCGATGGGTGATCCGAACTCGCGCAACACGAATCGTCGTTATGGTGTGGCGGGGCCGAAGGACAACCCGGATCCGCATATTGCGCGTTCGGCGGCACTTCGGGAGGCGGCTGAATTCGGTATGATTGGGCTCTTGAACACGGGAGCGGGAGGTGATCCGAATGCGCCTACGGCTCCGTGGGGGCGCGACGACTCGTTGGGTACGGATCCCATCAGTGCGCGTGGGAATATGTGGGGAGACTCCATCGGTGATGCGTTTGGTGCCGGTGGTTTGGGGCTATCGGGTATTGGCGAAGGGGGTGGTGGTCGTGGCGAAGGAATCGGTCTTGGTTCGATTGGTACGATAGGTCATGGTGCGGGAACCGGGACGGGGCAGGGATTTGGCTCTGGGCACGGGCGTCTTGGTGGTTCGCACAGGACGAGGCCGCCTCAAGTTCGGATGGGAGCGACGACGGTGAGTGGGCGTTTGCCTCCGGAGGTCATTCAGCGAATCGTGCGTCAGAACTATGGGCGTTTCCGGTTGTGCTATGAAAATGGTCTTCGCAACAACCCGAACTTGCAGGGTCGTGTATCGGTACGGTTCGTGATTGGCCGTGACGGGTCGGTGTCGAACGTGGGCAACGCGGGGTCGGATCTTCCGGATCCGGCAGTGGTTTCGTGTGTGACGCGAGCCTACTATGGCTTGTCGTTTCCGCAGCCGGAGGGTGGCATCGTGACGGTTGTCTACCCGATCATGTTTTCTCCTGGTCAATGAGCTTGGCGCGGGGCCAGGTTCCTTCTCACTCCCGATCTCCCTAGACTTTTCATGCCGCGTCCGCGTAGACTTCCCGCGCCCTGTGCGTGATACGGGGTGCGCGGTTGCGTGTGGCTTTCTTATTGCTGTTTCGAATAGAACTGGTTGGTAGGCTGTAGCCGCGCCGCGTACTTTCGCTTCTCGAGGCGTTGGTTCGGTCTGGATTGGAGTTGAACTCTGCTCGTTGGAAAGGTGGCAGAACAGATGAAGCTCAGCACGTTGTGCGTGATGATGTTCTTTGGTTTCGTTGTGGCTCTTTCGGGGTGCGGTCGCGAGAAGATCGAAGCCGTCAACCTGGCCAACGAGGGCACGCTGTTGAAAAAACAGGGCGCCTATGACGCTGCGATCGACAAATACGAGGCGGCGACGCAGTTGGACCCGAGCAACCATGAGATCATTTACATGCTAGCGACGACGTATCGGAAGAAGGAGGAGTGGGAGAAGGTTGCCTCTACGCTTGCCCGAGCGACGCAAGCTGCACCGCAGTATGCCAACTATCACTATGAGCGAGGTTACGCGCTGGTGCAGGTGGCTTCGAAGTCCAAGCAGCGCAGTGCGTGGGAAGAGGCGAAAGAGCCCTTGGTCAAGTGCATCGAGGCGGATACTCGATTTGCGCATTGTTACTTCGAGTTAGCGTTGGTGGAGCTGTTTTTGGACAACGAGCAGGGGGCTTTGGAAAACTATACCAAAGCGATTCAGCATGCGCCCAACGAGGGATCGTTTTACGCGCCGCTAGCGGACCTATACATTCGTTTGGACTACTTCGATCAAGCGAAGGGAGTTCTTGAGCAGGGGGTTAAGTTTGCGGCGGATGAAAGCAAGGCGAAGTTCAACATGTATGTCTTGCTTGCGAGCGTGGCGCAGTTTCAGAATGACATGCCAAGCATGGTAAAAGCGTTGGAAACGGCCAATGAGTTGGGCGGCAAGGACAATCCTGAGATTCTGTTCAACCTTGGCAGCACTTATGCGGTGCTGAACCCGCCGAAGAAGTCGCAAGCGATTCAGATGCTCAAGAAATTCCAAGCGCAGGCGTGTAAAGGTGGATCAGCGCAAAAATACAGGGAGCAATGCGAGCAAGCGATCGCTTTGCTTGTCAAGCTCGAGGGACCGTAAAGGGAGAATTCGAGCTGAATAGCTCGCCCCGTAGGTGTGGCTAACCGCCGTAATTATCTTCCCGAACCGACCGAGGGATACATGGATTTGCAGCAGCGTGTGAAGCAGCTCGAAGTGGTGCATGATTGGCAGGGGGTGCTCGAGGAGCTTGAAAAAGCGATCGCAACGGAGTCTCAGCCATCCAACAAGGCTCACCTTCATCTGCAGATCGGCCGGCTTCTTGATG
>Ga0116141_10003787_pt1 | contig 12810 bp, 8 predicted proteins | sample AD_UKC097_MetaG_FD_89744 | JGI IMG/M metagenome (GOLD analysis project Ga0116141, IMG submission 89744) | Active sludge microbial communities of municipal wastewater-treating anaerobic digesters from USA - AD_UKC097_MetaG | ecosystem: Engineered > Bioreactor > Anaerobic > Digestate | place: USA... | reverse complement strand
CGACCACGAACTGGGTGCCCAGCGGCACATCGAGCAGCCCCTCGACCATGCAGCCAGTTCGCGAGAGGTTGCGCATCGTCACCTCGTAGCGGTGATCCTCGTGGATCAGGCCGACCTTGAGCAGGACAGTACGCCGTTCCGGGCGGTACTTGCTGGGACCGTGCGGTTCAATCACCCAGTCGCCGCTGACCATCGCCTCGCAGACGTCCTCGAACGGGACGGCGGCGGCATAGATGTAACCCTGGATCTGGCTAACCCCAAGCCGCCGCATGGCATCCAGCTCGTCGTGCGCCTCGATCCCCTCGGCGGTCGTGTCCATCCGCATCGCCTTCGCCATGCTGACGATGGCGGCAATGATCGCCGAATTGCGGCTGCCGGGGTCGGTGACGCCCTGGATGAAGGACTTGTCGATCTTGATCTTGTCGAACGGGGCGTGCTGGAGATAGCCGAGCGACGAGTAGCCGGTGCCGAAATCGTCCAATGCCAGCCGCACGCCCAGCAGCTTGAGCGCCGTGAACATCTCTTCCGTCGCGGCCCTGTCGCCGAGGAAGATCGATTCCGTGAGTTCCAGTTCGAGGCGTTCCGGCGGCAGTTCAGAGTGGGCGAGCGCCTGCGCCACCAGAGAGGCAAAGCCGGGATTGGAAAACTGCGCGGCCGAAACGTTGACTGCCACTTTCACCTCGCCCGGCAGCCGCGCCGCATCCATGCAGGACTGGCGCAGCGCCCAATTGCCCAGCACCCCGATCAGGTTGGCTTCCTCGGCGATCGGAATGAAGATGCTGGGGGGAATGTCGCCCATTTCCGGATGGTGCCAGCGCGAAAAGGCCTCCAGCGTGACGACCTTGTTCGTCCGCGCATCGATGATCGGCTGGTAGGCCAGCCGCATCTGATCACTGCCCAGCGCGTCGCGCAGGTCTTCCTCGATCTGGCGCCGCCGCTCGGCTTCGGAATGGAGGTCGCTCGAATAGAACCGGAACTGGCCGCGCCCGCCACCCTTGGAAGCATAGAGCGCAAGGTCGGCCGAACGCACCAGCTCCTCGCTCGTCACCCCGTCATAGGGGGCGATGGCGATGCCCACGGAGGCCCCGATGACGCAGCGGCTGCCCTCGATCTGATAGGGCTGCGACAGCATGGTGATGATCGTCTTGGCAATCTCGCCCAGCCGGCCGCGGTCGTCGATGTCCGGCAGCATGATCTGGAATTCGTCACCCCCCAGCCGGCCGATCTCGAAGGACTTGTCGGTCAGGACCCGCTGCAGCCGCTGGGCGACCTGCTTGAGCAGCTCGTCACCCGCGGGGTGGCCCAGCGTGTCGTTGACCTGCTTGAAACGGTCGAGGTCGATCATCATCACGGCGCAGGGGCGGCCCGTGCTCTTGTAGGCGGTCAGCGTCGTGCCCAGCCGCTTGCCCATGCGGTGGCGGTTGGCAAGGCTGGTCAGCGAATCGTATTCGGCAAGGCGCGAGGCATCGCGGTTGCTCTGGCGCTGGCTGGTGATATCGGCCCCGTTGCCGCGATAGCCGGTGAAGTCGCCGCTGGCGGTGAACTGCGGACGGCCGGAAATCGACCACCAGATCTCCGTCTCCTCGCTCGCCGCGCGGACTTCGAGTTCCGAGAAGGTCTTGCGGGCCGAAAGGATCAGTTGCAGCGGCCGTTCGACCGCGTTCTCCGCATCGCGTTCAAGGATGAAGAGCGACTGGATTGGCTTGCCGAGGATTTCCTCGCGCGGGCGGCCGATGGTCTGGGCCACGCATTCGGAGACATAGGTGATCCGGCCATCGGCATCGCTGGCCCAGAACCAGCCGATCCCGAGTTGTTCATAATCGCGCAGCAGCAGCAGCGCCTGACGCAGTTCCTGGCTGGATGCAGGCGGTTCGGAAGCGCGCTCGGCATCCCCGCCCTTGCTTCCCAGCAAGCCGCGCAGACGTCCAAAGGTCGATCCTTCCAGCTTCGCCATCGGTCCTGCCACCACCTCCCCAGATCAAGCACTGCAATTACGATGGTTTGATAAGCAGATATGGTTGCGATTTGGCTAACGCCGCAGCGCTCCTGGATCAGGCGGCATCCGCACCCGGCCGCGCGATCGACTGCCTGAGGCGGCCCGCCGCGCCCTGGCCCAGAATGGCGATGCGGCCCGCATCGTCCAGCGCCAGCGGGCTGGAGAACTCCACCCCCATCCGGTCTTCCTGGCACCAGCGCGCGGTGGCGGTCACGACGTGACCTTCTGACAGGATGATCCGGAAAATGGTTCCGGGCGGCACGTTCCACAGGCCTTCGACCATCGCTCCGGTGCTGGAGATGTTGCGGATCGTGCCGTGGTAATGCTGTCCGCCGTGATCCAGCACGACCTTGCGCAGCATCATCTGGCGCGTGGCGCGCGCGGCGCGCGGGCCCTTGGCGATCGCGGCCATGCCCCCGGCCAGGCGCTGGCTGGCCGCGTCCAGGCTAAGCGGCTTTTCGTAGATATATCCCTGGACGTGGCTGCACCCTAGCATCCGGACAAGATCCAGCTCGTCGAGCGTCTCCACCCCTTCCGCCGTGGTTTCCATGCCCAGCGCCTCGGCCAGGCTGACGATCGAGGCGATGATCGCCCCGTTGCGGCTGCCCGCGATAGTGGCGCCGCGCACGAAGCTCTGGTCGATCTTGATCTTGTCGAACGGCGCCTTCTTCAGATAGCCGAGCGAGGAGTAGCCGGTGCCGAAATCATCGAGCGCCAGGCGCACGCCGACCCGCTTGAGCGCGGCGAACATCGCGTCGACCCCATCGTCATCCGACAGGAACACGCTTTCGGTGATCTCCAGCTCCAGCCGCGCGGGATCGACCTGGGCAGAGGCGAGCGCATGGGTGATGATCGCGGGCAGCGCCGGATTGGCGAACTGCAGCGGCGAGACGTTGACCGCCACCCGCACGTTGGCGGGCCAGCGCGCCAGGTCGCGGCAGGCGGTGCGCAGGGCCCATTCGCCGATCTGGGCAATCAGGCCCGAATCCTCCGCGACCGGGATGAACTTGGCCGGCGACATCCACCCGCGCGTGGGGTGCTCCCAGCGCAGCAGCGCCTCGAACCCTGTGATCCGCTCGGTCACGGTGTGCACCACCGGCTGGTAATGCAGTTGCAGCCCGCCCTGGGTCAGCGCATCGCGCAGGTCCTGCTCAAGCTGGCGGCGCTCTTCCGCATCGCTGTGCAAGTCCGGCGCATAGAAGTGATGGCGCCCGCGCCCGCCGTCCTTTGCCGCATAGAGCGCCAGGTCGGCATTGCGGATGATCGCCTCGGCCGTGACGCCGTCGTCCGGAGACAGGGCGATCCCCAGCGAGGCACCGATCACCACCCGGTGACCGTCGATCGAATAGGGTTCCGACAGGTCTCTGATGATCCGCCCGGCCAGTACCGCCAGATCCTCGCGCCGGTGGCGGCCCGGCAGGATGACCTCGAACTCGTCACCCCCCAGGCGGCCGACCCGCCCGTGGTCGCCCACCGCGCGCTCCAGCCGGCTGGACATCTGCTTGAGCAGCGCATCGCCGGCCGGGTGGCCCATGGTATCGTTGACCTGCTTGAAGCGGTCGAGATCGAGCAGGAACACCGAACAGGCGCGGTGTTCCATGTTCGGTGCGGTCAGGATCTTTTCCAGCGTCTGCGCCATCTGCGGCCGGTTGGCGAGCCCGGTCAGCGAATCGAACCGCGCCAGGCGCGTGGCGTGCGCTTCGGAGCGGCGCTGCTCGGTCAGGTCGCTGCCCGAGCCGCGAAAGCCCAGGTAATTGCCGAAGCCATCGTAGAGTGGGCGTCCGCTGATCGCCCACCAGCGCTCTTCCCCCGGGGTCGCCGCGCGCAGCGCAAGATCGGTGAACGAGGACCGGGCCGAAAGGTGGAAAGCCAGGGTCCGCTCGCTTTCCTGGGTCTCGCCATCGAGCACGAACAGTTCGGAAAAGGGCCGGCCCATCAACTGGTCCGAGTTCTTGCCCAGCGCCTCGCCGATGGTCGGGGAGACATAGACCAGCGATCCGCGTCGGTCGGTTTCCCAGAACCAGCCCTGCCCGGTCTGCTCGTAGTCGTGGAGGATCTCCTCGGCGCGCACCTGGGTGCGTTCGCGCTCGAGCTGGTTGCGCAGCGCGGCGCGGTCGGCCCGCGCCTGGCGGACCGCGGTATAGAGCCCCACCGACGCGCCGATCGCCAGGGCGAAGAAGGTGCCGCGGGTTGCGTCGATCGCGGCGGCACCCGTCCACAGGGCCAGCTTCGCGGTGACGATGCTGGTCACCCGGCGGTGCAGGATCACCGAGGCGAGGCCCGAGGCGACGACCAGGATGCCGACCGAGGCCTCCCAGCCGACGTTGTTGGCCACGGTCCAGTCACCGATCGCTAGGCCGAGCAGCAGCATTGGCAGGCCCACCACCGCGCCGAGCAGGACAGCGCGCTGGGCCGGCGTGTGCAGCCGGTCCTGCTCGATCCGCACGGCCAGGGGGGTGGCCCCCGTGATCAGGATCGCCAGCAGCGCACACACCGCCGCCACCGGCGTCGGCAGGGTCAGCGTGGCAATGCCGTTGAGCACGAGGATGCCGCCAATCACGGCCGCCATCAGCATCCAGCTGGGCTCGATCACATCCAGGGCAATGCTGGGCTGCGCATGGCGCCGGCCAGTGGCGACCTGGGCCGTCCGGCGCGCCTCGCGTGCGGGCGCAGGGCTCTGCTCGGGGCCGTTGGAGCCAGGACTCCCGGTCGGCCTGGCCGGGGCGCGAGGCGCCGCGCGCGCGGGATGCACGGCGTCAAGGGTCTCGTCCTGGCGGGCAGGCTGGGTGGCCATCGTGGTGGCGGCATGCGCCAAAAGCTTTTGAAAAATGATTAAGTCTGACGTTCGCGGCCAGCGGATTGTCGGTTGCCGCAGCGTCCGGACACGGCGCTTGAATTGCCCCCGCCTGCGGTGCATCCTGCACCAACGAAAAAGCAGAACGAACGGGAGATGGGATGGCCAAGGGGAATTCGCCGCTCGAAAACGAAGCTGCGCAATCGACTACCGCACTCGGCCCGCTGGTCGGCCTGGCGCGCGAGGATTTCGTCGGTGCGGTTGCCCTGCTGCTGCGAGAGACGGCCAGCGATCCCGCCCGCACCATGCGCCACGCCAAGACCTTTGGCGATGACGTGGTAAAGATTCTCACCGGCAAGTCCGACCTGGCACCCGAACCCAGGGACAAGCGCTTCATGGACCCGGCCTGGCGCTTCAACCCGTTCTTCCGCGCCGGCGCGCAGTATTACCTGGCCGTGCAGAAAGGCATGAAGAACTGGCTGGAAGAACTTGAACTGGACGAGTTGGAGCGCGACCGGGCCAATTTCATCTCCACCATCATCATCGACAGCCTTTCGCCCACCAACACCATGGTGGGCAATCCGACCGCGCAAAAGCGGCTGATCGACAGCGGCGGCCTGTCGCTGATCAAGGGGCTGAAGAACGCCTACAACGACGTCGTCAACAACCAGGGCATAGTCAGCCAGGTCGACAAGCGCCCCTTCAAGCTGGGCGAGAATGTCGCCGCCTCGAAGGGCTCGGTCGTCTACCGTGACGAGATGATGGAGGTGATCCACTACGCCCCGGCGACGGCCGAGGTTCATGCGATCCCCCAGCTGACAATTCCGCCGCAGATCAACAAGATGTACATCAACGACCTGTCCCCGGAAAAGTCCGTGGTGAAGTGGCAGGTCGACAATGGCATCCAGTGCTTCGTGATCAGCTGGAAGAACCCGGTGAAGGAAAACGGCCACTGGGGGATGGACGATTATGTCCGCTGCTGCCGCAAGGCGATCGACGTGGTCTGCGAGATTACCGGATCGAACAAGGTCAACGTCTCGTCCGCCTGCTCGGGCGGGCAGACCGGCGCGGTGCTGGCCAGCAAGATGGCGGCGGAGGGCGACAAGCGGCTGGGCGCGCTGACCTTCATGGTCACCGTGCTCCATCCCAAGCAGAACGACATCGAGGCCGGCGCGCTGATGAGCGAGAACGGCCTGGCGCTGGCCAAGCAGCGCGCCGCGAAGAAGGGTATCGTCAAGGGCAATGACCTCGCGCGCGGCTTCGCCTGGCTGCGGCCCAATGACCTGATCTGGAACTACGTCATCAACAATTACCTGATGGGCGAGGATCCCCCCGCCTTCGACGTGCTGTTCTGGAATGCGGACGCCACCAACCTGTCCGCCTCGCTGATGGGCGATTTCCTCCATCTGTTTGAAACGCTTGCCTTTACCCGGAAGGGCGAGGTCAAGATGGCGGGCCACGCGATCGACCTGTCAAAGGTGAAGAGCGACCTGTTCATCCTGGGCGGCACCACCGATCACATCACCCCGTGGCGCGCCTGCTATCGTTCCACCCAGCTGTTCGGATCGAAGGACGTCACCTTCGTGCTCAGCCAGTCGGGCCACATGCAGGCGATCCTCAACCCGCCGGGCAATCCCAAGGCCAAGTATTATGTGTCGAAAAAGCCGGGCCTGCCGCCCGCCGATGTTGACGCGTGGCTGAAGGGAGCGGAGGAAGTGGCGGGCAGCTGGTGGCCGTTCTGGATGGAATGGCTGCAGGCACGCTCTGGCAAGAAGGTTCCGGCCCCCACGGCGCTGGGCAGCAAGCAGCACCCGCCGATGGAGGCCGCGCCCGGCCTCTACGTGCTGGACCAGTCCTGAAAGGACCACGCGAAGTGAACGACCTGACCGCCGAATTCTCGATGGAAACCGTCGGCGGAAGGACGCTGCGCGTTGCCCGCTGGCGCTGGAACCAGCCCAGCGAGCATCTGCCGATCCTGTTCTTCAACGGCATCGGCGCGAATATCGAGGCGGTCGCCCCCCTGGCCGAGGCGCTGACCGAGCGTCCGTTCATCATGTTCGACATGCCCGGCGTAGGCGGCTCGCCCGAACCCCTGATCCCCTACAACACCTTCACCATGAGCTGGACCGCCAAGGAACTGCTGAAGCGCTTCGGCTGCGATCAGGTGGACGTGATGGGGATTTCGTGGGGCGGCGCCATGGCCCAGCACTTCACGCTCCAGCACGGCGATCTCGTGCGGCGGCTGGTGCTGTGCGCGACCAGCGCAGGGATGGTCATGGTTCCCGGTAACCCGGCAGCCTTGACGAAGATGGTGAATCCCCGCCGCTATGTCGACGCGGCCTTCATGGAGCGGCATTTCCGCACGCTCTACGGCGGGCTGACCGGCGACAAGGAAGACCACATTGGTCGCCTGACGCCCCCCACCCCGCGCGGCTATGTCTACCAGTTGCTGGCGATGATGGGTTGGACCAGCGCCCCCGCCCTGCCCTTCCTCAAGAAGGAAACGCTGATCATGATGGGCGAGGACGACCAGATCGTTCCGCTGGCCAACGGCAAGATCCTGGAGGCGCTGATCCCCAACAGCCGGCTCGAGATTTTCGAACAGGGCGGGCACCTGTTCATGCTGACCCACCGCGAACAGACCATTTCCAGCCTGCGCGGTTTCCTCGACGCGCCGGAACGCACTGACAGAAAGGCCGCCTGATCCATGCGCCACATTGCGATTATCGGTTCCGGACCAGCGGGTTACTACACGGCGGAAGCAGCACAAAAGCAATGGGGCGAGGATGTTCGGGTCGATATCTTCGATATGCTGCCGGTGCCTTACGGCCTGATCCGCACCGGCGTTGCCCCCGACCACCAGTCGATCAAGGGCGTCTCGCGCCGCTATGAAAGCACCGCCCTGTCGGACAACGTCCGCTTCGTCGGCAATGTCACCGTGGGCGAGGACGTTTCGATTGCCGAATTGCAGGACCTGTACGACGCGGTGGTCCTCGCCACCGGCGCGCCGAACGACAAGGCAGCCGGCATCCCCGGCGAAGGTCTTGAAAACGTGTTCGGCAGCGCGGCCTTCGTCGGCTGGTACAATGGCCACCCGCAGTTCGCGAAGCTGGGGCCGGACCTGACCGCGAAGACCGCCGTGGTGATCGGCAACGGCAATGTCGCGCTCGACGTCGCGCGGATCCTGTCGAAAACGGCGGACGAATTCACCGGCAGCGACATCGTCGCCCACGCGCTCCACGCGCTGCAGAAATCGCATATCGAACGGATCGTGATCCTGGGCCGCCGCGGGCCGCACCAGATTGCCATGACGCCCAAGGAACTGGGCGAACTGGCGCACCTGACCCGCGCCTGCCCGCGCGTCGACCTGGCCGATCTGCCGCCAGCCGACGACGACCTGTTCCTCGAACCCGGCCAGCGCAAGTCGGTCACCCACCTGCGCAGCTTCGCCGCAATCCCCGAGGAATTCCGCTGCGACAAGCCGGTGGAGATCGACTTCGACTTCTTCGCCAGCCCCAGGGCGATCCTGGGCGAGGACCGCGTCACCGGGATCGAGGTGGAACGCACCGCGCTGGACAGCGAGGGCCGCGCCAGCGGCACGGGCGAGACCTACACGATCGACTGCGGACTGATCGTCACCTGCATCGGCTACAAGACCTCCCCCATCCCCGGCGTGCCATTCGAGGAAAGCGCGGGCCGCTTCGCCAACAACGAGGGGCGGATCGTCCCGGGGCTCTACTGCGTCGGCTGGGCACGGCGCGGTCCCTCCGGCACCATCGGCACCAACCGCCCGGACGGCTTCGCCGTGGTCGAGGCGATTGCCGCCGACCTGGACGCCGGGCTGCTGGGCCAAGGCGGCAAGCAGGGCCGCCCCGGCTTCGACAGGCTGGCCGAGGCGCGCGGGCTGGATGTCGTCACCTTCCGCGACTGGAAGAAGATCGAGGCGGTCGAGGAAGCCCGCGCCCGCAGCGGCGCCCCGCGCGAGAAATTCGTCCATGTCGAGGACATGATCAAGGCGCTCGATGGCTAGGCGCGACGGATAACGCCAAACGCCTTGCCGCGCAGGTCCGGCTCTGGCTTAATCGTCCGGTTAAGAGCGACGCCACGAGTCGCCACCGGGAGAGTCCTATGCCAACCTATGACCTGATCATCCGCAATGGCACCATCGTCGATGGCACTGGCGCACCGCGCTTTTCAGGCGACGTTGCCGTCAAGGACGGGCTGATCGCCGCCGTCGGCACGGTGCGCGGCGATGCGGCCGAGGAAATCGACGCGGGCGGAAAGATCGTCGCCCCCGGCTGGGTCGACATTCACACCCATTACGACGGGCAGGCGACCTGGGACCAGGAAATGGCCCCCTCCAGCTGGCATGGCGTGACCACGGTGGTCATGGGCAACTGCGGCGTCGGCTTCGCCCCGGCCTCTCCCAACCGCCACGAATGGCTGATCGGGCTGATGGAAGGCGTGGAGGACATCCCCGGCACCGCGCTGGCCGAAGGGATGAAGTGGGACTGGGAGACCTTCCCCGAATACCTGGACGCGCTTGAGCGGCTGCCGCGCACGGTCGATGTCGGCACCCATGTACCCCACGGCGCGGTGCGCGCCTATGTGCTGGGTGACCGCGAACAACCAGGCGCCGTGCCCACCGCCGAGGACATCGAGAAGATGTCCGCCATCGTCGAGGAAGGCGTGCGCGCGGGCGCGCTCGGCTTCTCGACCAGCCGCACCGTGCTCCACCGCTCGGTCGACGGCGAACTGGTGCCCGGCACCACCGCCACGGCGGAGGAACTGATCGCGATTGGCCGCGCGATGGGCAAGGTCGGTTATGGCGTGTTCGAACTGGCCAGCGACCTGCGCCGCGAATGGGACGAATTTGGCTGGATGGGCGCACTCAGCCGCGAAACCGGCCTGCCGGTGACCTTCGCCGCGCTCCAGTCGATCGCCAAGGAGCAGCCGCTGTCCGAACAGATCGAGCGGATGCGGGCAGAGAACGACAACGGCGCCAACATCGTTGCCGCCATCGCGCTGCGCGGCAACGGCATCGTCATGGCCTGGCAGGGCACGGTCCATCCCTTCCGGATGCGCCCCAGCTGGCAGGCGATCGCGGACCTGCCGTGGGACCAGCAGCGCGCGAAGCTGCTCGACCCCGCGTTCAAGGCGCGGCTGCTGTCCGAAACCAACGACTACAGCCAGGTTCCGCCCGATATCATGGGCGTCGCCATGGTGATCAGCGCGGGCTGGGCCATGGAGTTCGAAATGGACGACGATTTCGACTACGAACCCGCCGCCGACGCCAGCATCCAGGCCCGCGCCGAGGCCAAGGGCGTGACGCCGGACGAATATGCATATGACCTGCTGTGCCGCAACGAAGGCACCGGCTTCATCTATCTGCCGATCCTCAACTACGCCGATGGCAACCTCGATTTCCTCGAAGCGTTGCAGGGCAGCGAGGATTGCGTCAATTCGCTGTCCGATGGCGGCGCGCACTGCGGCACGATCTGCGATGCGGCCAGCCCCACCTTCATGCTCCAGCACTGGGTGCGCGACCGCAAGCGGGGCGGCCGGCTGGGTCTGGAAGCGGCGGTCAAGCGCCAGTGCCTCGATACCGCGCGGCTCTATGGCCTGGACGATCGCGGGGTGATCGCGCCGGGCTACATGGCCGACCTCAACGTGATCGATTTCGACAATCTCAAGCTGGGCCGCCCCTGGCTGGCCTTTGATCTGCCGGCGGGCGGCAAGCGCCTGCTGCAAAAGGCCGAAGGCTATGTCGCCACGATCAAGTCAGGCGTGGTCACGTTCCGGGATGGTCAGTGGTCTGGCGAAACCCCGGGCGGCCTGATCCGCGGTCCGCAGCGCGCTGCCATGGCGGAGGCCGCCGAATGAGCATTGTCGTCGTCCGCTGCGGCACCCCCGCCAGCCTCGACAGCCTGACCCCCGGGACCATGGCGGACCCGGGCCAGCCCGGCCCCGGCGAAATCCGGGTGCGGCTGCAGGCCAGTTCGCTCAACTACCACGACTTCGCGGTGGTTGCGGGGATGATCCCCAGCGCCGAGGGCCGCATCCCCATGTCCGATGGCGCGGGCGTGGTAGAAGCCGTGGGCGAAGGGGTTACCGGCTTCAAGCCGGGCGACCTCGCCGTCTCGCTGTTCTTCCCGGATTGGAGCGACGGCACGCCGCCCGCTTCCGCCTTCACCCGCGTGCCGGGCGACGGGATCGACGGTTATGCCCGCGAGGCGGTGGTGGTGCCGGAGCACTGGTTCACCCGCGTTCCGTCCGGCTATTCCGCTGCCGAGGCGGCGACCCTGACCTGTGCGGGCCTGACCGCCTGGCGCGCGCTGTTCGTCGACAATGCGATCCGCCCCGGGCAGACCGTGCTGGTCCAGGGCACCGGCGGGGTTTCCGTGTTTGCCCTGCAATTCGCCAAGGCGGCGGGCGCGCGGGTGATTGCCACCTCCTCCAGCGATGCCAAGCTGGAGCGGATGAAGGCGCTCGGCGCGGATGAGCTGATCAACTACAAGGAGACCCCCGCCTGGGGGATGAAGGCGCTGGAACTGACCGGCGGCGCGGGCGTCGACTGCGTGGTGGAGATCGGCGGGGCGGGCACGCTCGACCAGTCGATGATGGCGACCCGCGTCGGCGGGCACGTCGCGCTGATCGGGGTGCTGGCGGGCTTCGCCGGTCCGGTGCAGACCGCGCTGCTGATGGCGAAGAACCTGCGCGTCCAGGGCCTGACCGTGGGCAGCCGCGCCCAGCAGCTGGACATGATCGCCGGGATCGAGGCGAACGGGATCAGGCCGGTGATTTCCGACCACTTCCCGTTGGCCCGCCTCGCCGATGCCTTCCGCCACCAGGCGGCGAACGCCCATTTCGGCAAGATCGTGGTGGATATCTGAGATGCTCCAGCCCATAGTTTACCCAGAATATCGGAACGAACGGGTCGCCTTTTGCACGCACGCAACAAGGAGACGACGATGCCGCAATTCGTGATCGAACGGGAAATGCCGGGCGCGGGTTCGCTCGGGCCGGATGACCTCAAGGGCGCCTCGCAGGCCAGCTGTTCGGTTCTGCGCGACATGGGCCCGCAGATCCAGTGGGTCCAAAGCTACGTGACCGACAACAAGATCTACTGCATCTACCGCGCTCCGGACGAGGCGATGATCCGCCAGCACGCCGAAAGCGCCGGGTTCCCAGCGAACTCGATCCAGGAAGTGCGCTCGGTGATCGACCCGACCACTGCCGAATAGGGGCGCCGCTCTCGCGCGGCGGCCCGCTCACTGCAAGGGGATCAGCCCGCCGAGCGAGAGGGCGCCGCCATGCTGCGCAAGGCGCGGGTCGGTGGCGGGAACCTTGGCCGCGCCCCAGGTTCCATCCGGCCGCCTGCCGGTGACTACCGCTTCGTCAGCCGCGACGCTGCCCAGATCGACGTCGCGATCGGGGAAGATGGCAAACACCCGGCTGCCAGCCGTCACCAGCACCTGCCGGCCGTCCGCAATCGCGCGCACCGCAAGGGCCTTGATATCGTCATACCAGGGCTTTTCGCGCCAACGGCCGGGCTGGCTGGCATCGACGTAGAAGTTCACGCGAAAGCCCAGTTCGCTGACCACCACGATCTTCGCTCTGGCCGGAAACCAGTGGTCTGGCACCGCATCCCAGATCAGGTAGCCGCAATAGAAGGTCCGGCACGGTTCGGGCCGCTGGTCATAGACCCGGCAGCCCTTGCCCACCGCGCAGTTGCCGCACCACGCGTCACGCGGCGTCGGCACTTCGGGAATCGCGAGGATTTTGCAGCACAGCGTGCAGGAAGCGCAGGTCCGGCCCTTGACGGTCTGGACCGGGCTCATCCGCCGCTCAGCGTCCGGCCTTTTCCAGCCGTGCGGTGCACTTACACCCGCATCGGCATCAGGACGTAGAGCGCGGGGCTCTTGTCGTCCTGACGGATCAGGGTCGGGGCGCCGGCATCGGCGAGGTGGAGTTCCACCGTATCGCCCTCGATCTGACCGAGGATGTCCTTCAGGTAATT
>Ga0116141_10003786_pt1 | contig 12810 bp, 9 predicted proteins | sample AD_UKC097_MetaG_FD_89744 | JGI IMG/M metagenome (GOLD analysis project Ga0116141, IMG submission 89744) | Active sludge microbial communities of municipal wastewater-treating anaerobic digesters from USA - AD_UKC097_MetaG | ecosystem: Engineered > Bioreactor > Anaerobic > Digestate | place: USA... | reverse complement strand
GCGCGGATGGGGTCTGAACGAGACATCAGTGAACTCCTCGGCTATCTATGCAGTGGCGGCTTAGTAGTAATACGTCGGAAACGCATCTGCGTAGACCAAACGCCACCAGTCGAACGCATCTGCGATCGCCCCATTCGCCCTGGCGTTGTAGGCTTTCTCGGCTCGGACAACAGCGGTACTTAACTTGGACAGTGCATCTTGTTCTTGCGCCTTGGTCTTACAAGCCGAGATGTATCCGGAAAACCCCGTTGGATCCTGCATACGCGCAAGTTGGTGGTCCCACAGGCTGCGCAACACTCGCTTGATGTCGATGTCATAGATGAGGATGGATTCGCCTTCTGCATATTTCGCAACCCGCATCTCGAGATAGAACGATGAAATGGGTACGTTGCAAAGGAATTTCCACGCCTTGATGAAGCGAATCAGTGGTTTCAGGCGGCCGGACAACGTCGCGTCCACTCGGGCGACGTAGGCATTGTGTGAATCTGGGCTGATTCGCATCCAGTCTCCATTGCCGTCGGCGATCTCATAGATCTTGAACCCGTTCACTTCCTTGATGAAGTCAGCCGGCACGACCTCCGTGTCCTCTGATCTGTATTTCCCAAAGGGAACGCTAACAGCAGGGCTGTTGACGCGCACTCCCGTCGAAGGAAACCGGGCGTCCAGTGCATCTCGTATCTTCGTCAGGGAGTAGGCCGAAGATGTGGTCAACATCGATGTGGGAATTGAGGCAAGGTAGTCGACGTCGCTATAGCCGGAAACACTGGTCCCGTTGCCAAAGGAACCGATGCGCGTAAAGCGCCGTAAGCCGAAGTTGTTTCTCAAGCACGCCTCGATAGAGGCACGATGCCGCTTTGCTGCTTCGACTTCCGGAGCGGTCGCCTTCAACTTGACGAGAAAATCGGAGAATCCCTCCTCGATTGATCGTGGCATCTTCCTACTCCTACGTAGCTCTGCTGTTCTGCCCTTGGTGCGGCTGGCAAGGTGTGCCGGGGACGATGGCTATCTCGCAGGGGCCACCTGGTGGGGGGGATGACCCATCAGCATTCGTATTCGTGTTGGACTGGGGCAGGATCGGGGACCGGCCCCAGCGCTTCGGTGTCGGATCTGGATGTTGACCGCCGCCCGACCATTCGCCTGTCAGGAGCCACAACTCGAAGAAGTACAACCATTCTGCGGTCCACGGCACAAAGGTGTCGGCCAATCTCATGCTGGGCAACCAGTCGCGCCCCTTGGGCCACCAGAGGCACAGTCTCGTGCCCTTGCCGTGGTAGGTATAGGTGTGCGGAATCTTCTTGCCGTCCGCCAGCGTGCGCAGGTCAGGCGCCAAGACGATGACGTCGGGCTGCTGGCCATCGGGTTTAACCTTCAGCAGGCATTGGTACAGACGTCCGAATGTGCCTGGAGAGATGCCGGCCCTGAACTTCAAGATGCGGCCGCTGTAGCCAAGCGTCGCATCAGGCAGCCCCAAGCCTTTCAACTCTAGGGCGCGTTGCGCCAACGTGGGAATCGGTGTGGGCGGAAGCCTCTTGCCCTGCATTCAGTCTCCGTAGAAGCTGTGGCTGCGTGCCGGCATCGAGATGGCCGGAGCCGCAGCCGCCGTGCCGATGGTGACGATCCGGCGGCCGATGGGCTGAACCTGCCGAGGAGCCTCCAACTCCTGAACCGCCTTGGCCGCGCGCGAACCAAAGGTGGACTGGACGATCTTGAGCAGCTGATCGAGGCCTTGCCGCTCCTCGATGCACTGCAGGAGCAACTCTAGGTCTGACTTGAGGCGGAAATGCCACTCGAAATACGCGTTCTGACGCTCGGGCGTGTTCATGCCGCTCGCCAGGTTGTCGCCGGGAGCGGTCATGTTGGGAAGAACCCAGTATTCGCCGCCGTCACCCAGGGGGTGCCGCTGGATGAACATCGGCATGGTGTCAACGATGTCAAGGAGCAGATCGAGCGGACTGTCGTGGACAATGGGGGCCCGCGTCGAGTAAGCCGTGGCGGCCAGATCGGTGATGAAGACAGACCGCGGGGAGAAGTCGGGGCCTGGACCGACGCCACCAAAGGCGACGTTGCGATGCAGCTTCAGCAGCTGCACGAGGCGACTCAACAGGCGACTCTGCACGTCTGCCATGTCCGGCAGCGGTTGAAGCTCAGCCCGGATCTGCGCCTCGTCGAAGCTCAGCGCTTCGGTAACCCTGAACAGGGCCTGGACACGGGCGGCGTCCGCAAAAGCATTGGCCAAGCCCTTGGGGTTGGTGGGCTCGAACAGCTTGAGCCTACGGTCCGGGACGCGGGCGTGCGTTTCGCCGTAAGGAATGCCGATCCTTTCATCTTCGATGATCGGCGCGATGTCCACGCACATTCCATCGGCGTACTCAAGGGTGATGCAGCGCTCCCAGCGCGTGACCTCGAGGCCGTGAATGGCAGCATAGCGCTTGATCACGGTGTGAAGATCGTTGATCAGGGCAACCGGATCGTTGCCGTACTTCAGCATGGCCGCACGATGCAGTCGAACGACGATATCAATGTCGAAGCCTTCGGGCCTGAAGCGCATGGGTCGGATGATGGTGCCAAACGCCCGTGACCCTTGGGCATGCACTGTCGCCGTCAAATCCCGAAATTCCTCGGAATTCATAACGTACTCAGCGGTCGAGTTGTAGGAGCGCTCCAAAGCATCCAGTTGGGATTGGGTCGGCTCGTTGTACTTGGCCACGGCATCGACCAGTCCGAAGAACTTGTGTCCGGTCGGTCGGGAGAACTGCCGTTTCGTTGGCACTGGGAGAGGATCGCGATTCACAGTGGACTCCTTCTTGACAGCTACAAAAGGCAGTGATGTCCATGAAGTACTTGACCCGCAGGTCCGGCGCCCGAACCGTGAAGCCGCAAGGCGGTGCTTCGGTCTCTTCCTAGTACTTGCGGATGCGCGCCTTGGCTGGCATAGTCACTGTCTGCGCAGGCAACGGAAGCAGAATCTACCCAGGAGTAGATTGATGGAACGAGAAGGATTTCTGTTGCTTGCACAGGCAACACTCTACACTATTTCGCTACGGAAGGAAGATTTTTCATGGCGCAGTCCAGCTTGGGGTTGCTGTTGCGCAGGTTGCGCGAAGCCCGAGACCTGTCGTCACGCGAGCTGGGCCAACTCGCGGAGATAGACCACACCTACATCTACCGCCTGGAGACAGGCGAGAAGCAATCACCCTCTGAAGAATTGCTTGCCAGACTACTGCGGGTGCTGAAGGCCAAGCCCCGAGAGGTCGAGATGGCTCAGTTCATGCTGAACAACGACGTCAATCCGGACTGGGTCGAGCATGTGTTGGCAACGGATATGACAGCTGAAATGTTTGAGATGGGCGCCACGATGCGACACCGAGGCGGAGGGCGGCCCGACATGGAGGCGATTGAGGCGCGCGTGCGCAGGGCCCTGGAAGACGACGCATGATCGACGAGTTGTCGATCCGCATGAAAGCGCGCCAGTTCATGGCTGGTCTTGACCTTTCACGCATTGACGAGGACCTGTCGGTTTACGTAGAGAAGGTCAATGCCAAGCTCTCCACCGAGGAATTGGGCGAAGGAGAGTCCGGCTACACGCTCACGCGCCGCAATGGAAAATCGTCCATCGTGGTCAACGAACTGGAGCGCAAAGAGCGAAGGAGGTTCTCGGCTTGCCATGAAGTCGCGCACCTAGTGTTGGGCCTTGCCTCCAACCACCAAGAGATACCGAGCTGGTCGTACGCCAAGCGAGACAATAACGAGATCGCATGCGACATCTTCGCTTCCGAGCTGCTCATGCCCTTCGACGCCTTCAAACGAGACGTTGACCAGGAGGCGCCGTCGTTCGAGCTGGTAGAGCGCCTGCGGGCAAAGTACGTGGTTTCCTTTGCCGCCTGCGCCTCGCGCCTAGCTGCCGTCACTGACTACCCGTGTGCCTTCGTCTTCATGAATTCCACCGTGGTGCGGTATGCGTCGCGCTCCAAGGCGCTTCGCGAGCTCAATGCCTGGGTGGAAATGCGAGCGCCAATTCCGGCGGGATCGGTGGCCGCTCGATTGATCAGGGAAGGCGAGTGGTCGGGCGAGGACGCGGGTATTTCGCAGGATGTGTGGTTTCGCGATTGGCCCAAGGGCTATGACTTGGTCGAGTTGGCGAAACACTATCCGGCGTTCGAGGAGACCTTTTCGCTACTCTGGTTCGAGCAGGAGGGCGGCCCGGAGGAACCCGTCCAGAATTGGGGCGGCGCTCCTGTACAAGAGGATGATGGGTTGAGGGAACTGGATGGAGTGCTGCGCTTCCAGAAGCGATCGAGGAAGAAGTAGCACCGTTTTCTCCTGGGAAAGCGTCGACTATCTTTCGATGGTGTATCGCGGAGCTGCCTTATGCAGGATTGGTGAATTCCGCTAACGCGCATCAGGGGAAGATGTGACCTCAGGACTGATCGGTCTGCGTAAGGCAGCAGACGTCTATGAGTGACGCCGGAAAGTCAGCAATCGCCGCCTAGTGAACAGGTGCCCTCAACCCAGCGGACGCCGAAGCCAGGGTGCCAATGACGAGTCTGCAGCTAAGGAGTAGGTGGCTTCTATCGATCGAACTCACCGTGAGCGCCATTGAGACGTCAGTGAGCTATTTCTCGTGCAAATGGGTGTCCAAGTGCGTTTACGGTATCCCGTTAGCTGCCACAGGGCCGGACAGCACTAGGACTGCCATACCATCAACAAGTCTTTCGACTGCACTCGATCTCCAGGCTTGACCAGTACGCGCTCGATCACGCCGTCGCGCTCGGCTGTCAAGTGCGTCTCCATCTTCATGGCCTCCAGCGATAACAGCGTCGCCCCTGCCTTGACCTGCTGGCCGGCGGTGACGGCCACGGTCACGATGGCTCCGGGCATTGGAGCCCCCACATGGCGAAGATTCGCGGGCTCAGCGATTTCGCGCTGCGGTGCCGAGGCTGCGCCCGTCTTGGTCACGTTGGTCATGCGCGACTGGCCGTTCATCTCGAATTGCACCTTTGCGACGCCTTCCTCCTCGTGGATGGTCTGGAGACTCACGAGTAGCGTCTTGCCTTGCTCGATCTCCAGTGCCACCTCGTCTCCCGGTTTCATGCCGTAGAAGAAGGCGGGTGTAGGCAGTATCGACACGTCGCCGTGCTGCTGCAGGTGGCGGTGGAAGTCGGCCGTGACCTTCGGGTACATCAGCGCGCTGGCCAGTTGTCGGTCGTCCATTTCCTCGGCATCCATGCCTCCGGCTTGAGCGGCCTGAGCGCGGGCAGCCTCCAGGTCCACCGGCGGCAAATGGTCGCCGGGACGGTAGGCCTGGGGCGGTTCCGCCTTGAGCACCTTACGCGACAGCTCTGCAGGAAAGCCGTCGGGCGGAAAACCCAGCTCACCCTTGAACAGCGAAACCACCGACTCGGGGAAAGCCACCTCATGCTCGGGATCGATCACCTGGGGCGGCGTGAGGTCGTTGGCGACCATCATCAGCGCCATGTCACCCACCACCTTGGAAGTGGGCGTGACCTTGACGATGTCGCCGAACAGCTGGTTGACATCGGCGTAGGCCTGCGAGATCTCGCTCCAGCGGTGCTCCAGTCCCAGGGCGCGGGCCTGCTCTCGCAGGTTGGTGTACTGGCCTCCGGGCATCTCGTGGCGGTAGACGTCTGCGGTGCCGGCGCGTATGTCGCTCTCGAACGGTGCGTAGAAGCGCCGCACGCCTTCGAAGTAGGTGGAAGCCTGGTGCAAGGCGGGCTGGGACAGGCCAGGATCGCGGTCGGTGCCCGCCAGCGCAGCGGCCATGGCCGGCAGATTGGGCTGGGCTGTGAGGCCGCTCATGGCGTCCAGCGCGCCATCCACTGCATCGCAACCTGCCTCCACCGCGGCCAGCACGGAGGCAGCGGCAATGCCACTGGTGTCGTGGGTGTGGAAGTGCACGGGCAGGCCGGTTTCTTCCTTCAGGGCCTTGACCAACGCAGCGACGGCGCGCGGACGGCAGATGCCGGCCATGTCCTTGATGGCCAGGATGTGTACGCCAGCCTGCTGCAGTTCCCTGGCGATGCCGACGTAGTACTTCAGGTCGTACTTGCTGCGCGCGGGGTCGAACAGGTCGCCGGTGTAGCAGATGGCGCCCTCGCACAGCGCACCGGTTTCCAGCACGGCATCGATGGACACGCGCATGTTGCGCACCCAGTTCAGCGCGTCGAAGACGCGGAACAGGTCTACGCCGGCCGCGGCCGCCTGTTTGACGAAGAACTGGACCACGTTGTCCGCATAGCTGGTGTAGCCCACGCCGTTGGCGCCGCGCAGCAGCATCTGGAACAGGATGTTGGGCACGCGCTCGCGCAACTGGGCCAGGCGCTGCCAGGGATCTTCCCTCAGGTAGCGCATGGCCACGTCAAAGGTGGCGCCGCCCCAGCATTCCAGGGAGAACAGCTGCGGCAGCTCGCGTGCATAGAACGGCGCAATGGGCAGCATGTCGGCTGTGCGCATGCGGGTGGCGAACAGCGACTGGTGGGCGTCGCGCAGCGTGGTGTCGGTCATTAGGACCGGCTTGTGCTCCAGCATCCATTGGGAGAACTTCTGGGGGCCCAGCGCCTTGAGGCGGTCGCGGCTGCCGGGCGGGATTGGCGCGCTCAGGTCCACGCGAGGCAGGACCGGCTTGGGGAACGGCAGCTCGGGCATCTTGCGCCCCGCCATCTCGGGATTGCCGTTGACGGTGATGTCGCCCAGGAAGCCCAGCAGCTTGCTGCCGCGATCACGCCGCTTCGCGAACTCCAGTAGCTCCGGCGTGGTGTCGATGAAGCGCGTGGTCACGGCGCCGGAGGCGAACTGGGGGTGGTTGATCACGTTCTCGAGGAACTGCAGGTTCGAGGCCACGCCGCGGATGCGGAACTCGCGCAGGGCCCGGTCCATGCGCTGCACCGACTCCTTGGCCGTGGGCGCCCAGGCGGTGACCTTGACCAGCAGCGAGTCGTAGTATGGGGTGATGACGGCGCCGCTGTAGGCCGTGCCGGCGTCGAGCCGGACACCGAAGCCGGAAGCGCTGCGGTAGACCGACAGGCGGCCATAGTCGGGCAGGAAGCCGTTCTCCGGGTCTTCGGTGGTGATGCGGCACTGCACGGCCGTGCCATTGAAGCGGATCTGCTCCTGGGCGGGGACGCCGCTGGCCTGGCCTGCCGGACCATCCTCGGTGATGCCGATCCGCCCGCCCTCGCTGATGCGCAACTGGGCCTTGACGATGTCCACGCCGGTGATCAGCTCGGTCACGGTGTGCTCGACCTGGATGCGGGGGTTGACCTCGATGAAGTAGAACTGGCCGCTGTCGGCGTCCATCAGGAACTCGACCGTGCCGGCGTGGGTGTAGTCCACCGCAGCCATCAGCTTGGTGGCGCTGTCGCACAGGGCCTGGCGCTGGGCATCGTCGAGGTACGGCGCCGGGGCGCGCTCCACCACCTTCTGGTTGCGGCGCTGCACAGTGCAGTCGCGCTCGAAGAGGTGCACCACGTTGCCATGGCGATCGCCAAGGATCTGTACCTCGACATGGCGGGCGCGCTGCACCAGCTTCTCGAAATACACCTCGTCGTTGCCGAAGGCGGCCAGGGCCTCACGCCGGGCGGCCGCCAGCGCGTCAGGCAGTTCCGCCTCGCCGCGGATGACGCGCATACCACGCCCTCCTCCGCCCCAGCTCGCCTTGAGCATGACGGGGTAGCCAATGCCGGCGGCCAGCCGCTGGCATTCCTCCAGGTCCAGCGGCAGCGGGGGCGTGGCCGGCATCACCGGCACGCCGGCCGCGACGGCGGCATGGCGCGCGGCCACCTTGTTGCCCAGGGTCCGCATCACCTCGGGGCGCGGGCCTACCCACTCGATGCCGGCGGCGATCACCGCCTCGGCGAACTCGGGGTTCTCGGACAGGAAGCCATAGCCGGGGTGGATGGCGTCCACCTTGGCAGCGCGGGCGATGCGTAGGATGTCATCAATATCCAGGTAGGCCTGCAGGGGCTTCCTGCCTTCACCAACGAGGTAGCTCTCATCGGCCTTGAAGCGGTGCAGCGCCAGCCGGTCCTCGCGCGAGTAGATCGCCACAGTGCGGATGTTCATCTCCGAGGCGGCGCGCATCACGCGGATGGCGATTTCGGAACGGTTGGCGATCAGAAGGGATCGGATGGGGCGAGCGATGTTCACGGTGATAACTGCGCTTTCTCAATCGGGCGCACTCGGCCTTAGTAACGGAAATCCGGACCTGATCGGCCGGCGGCGAGCGCAGGGCTGCGGCACGCATCGAAGATCCGCACCCGGCAGGTCGCGCATTGCGCGCCGTCCAGCCGGCGATAGATCGACCTGACCGCGTCGCTGCCCAGCGCGTGGAAGTTTTCGGCCCCGATCACGTCGTAGGCGCCGCTGACGCGCAGCATCTGCAGCGCTTCGCCCTTCATGTTGAAGAAGTGCAGGCTACCCCCCAGCGCGCGGCGGCGCCGCGCCTCCTGCTCCAGCATCTGCGCCCCGGCCAGGTCGATAAAGTTGATGCCCGAGGCGACGATCAGCACATGCGTCTGCGTCGGCGTCGTCTCGTCGATGCGCTGCAGCGCTTCCTGCAGGTGATTGACGGCGCCGAAGAAGATCGAGCCGTTGAGCCGCACGATCTTCAGCTGCGGACAGTCGGGCAGCCCGGTGTCGGGGCCGTAGACCGTGGGCTGCGTGCGCGCAAAGGGCTTGACGTCCTCGAGCCCGGGCCGCGACGTGCGGTTCAGGTACAGCATCAGCGACAGCAGCACGCCGATGTAGATCGCGAACTCCAGCTGCAGCGTCAGCGTCGCGACGAAGGTCGCCGCCAGCACCGCCGTCTCCTGCCGGCTGGCGCGGGTGATCTCGGCGATGTGGTGGAAGTCGACCAGCCCCCACGCGACGACGAACAGGATGCCCGCCATCGCCGCGGTCGGCAGGTACTGCGCCAGCGGCGCCAGGAACAGCACGATCGCCAGCAGGAACAGCGCAGAGAACACCGCCGCCAGCGGCGTGCGGGCGCCGGCGGCGTAGTTCAGCCCGCTGCGGTTGAACGAGCCGCTGGAGGCGTAGCCCGAGAAGAACGCGCCCGCCAGGTTCGACAGGCCCTGGCCGATGAATTCCTGGTTGCCGTCGATGCGCTGGCCGGACTTCAGCGCGATCGACCGCGCGATCGACACCGCCTCGGTCAGCGCCAGCAGCGCCACGGCGATCGCGATCGGCACCAGCGTCTCGATCGCGCCGCGCGACAGGTCCGGGCTGGACAGCGGCGGCAGCCCGACACGCAGCGCGCCGATGCTGCCGATGCCGGTGCGCTGCGCGCCGCCGAAGGCCGCATTCAGCAGCGCGGCGACCAGCGACCCCGCGACCATCGCCGCGATCATGTGCGGCACGCGCGGCGTGTACCGCCGCGCCGCCACGCTAACCAGCACTGTCACCAGCGCGACCGCCGTCACATACGGGTTGATCCGGTCGAGCTGGCGGACCAGCGCGCTCAGCACTTCGTGCGTGGTGGCGCCGCGCGCGATCTCGATGCCGAAGAAATTCTTCACCTGGCTGGCCGCGATCAGCACCGCGGCGCCAGCGGTGAAGCCGACGACCACGGTGTGCGAGACGAAATTGACCAGCGTGCCCAGCCGCAGCGCGCCCAGCAGCAACTGGAAAACGCCCACGAGCAGCGTCAGCGTCAGAACCAGCGCGACGTAGCTCTCGCTGCCCGGCGGCGCCAGCGGGCTGATCGTGGCGTAGACGACGATCGAGATCGCCGTGGTCGGCCCCGAGACCAGGTGCCACGACGAACCCCACAGCGCCGCGACGACGGCCGGCACCATCGCGGCATACAGCCCGTACTCCGGCGGCATGCCGGCGATCGTCGCGAAGGCCACGCCCTGCGGCACCAGCACGATGCCGCCGGTCAGCCCGGCGATCAGGTCCGCGCGCAGCGTCGCCCGGTCGACCCGCGAGCGCCAGCGCAGGAACGGCAGCCAGCTCAGCACATCAATCCGCATCGCGTGGCCCGGCCGGTGCCGCGGCGGCCTGCAGCGCGTCTTCGACCAGTTCGATCCAGTGCCGCACCGGGGTCGCCGTGCCGCTTTGCAGGTGCTGGATGCAGCCGATGTTGGCCGACGCGATCACCGCGGGCTGCGCGGCATCCAGATGCGCGAGCTTGCGGTCGCGCAGCCGGTAGGCCAGCTCGGGCTGCAGCACCGAATACGTGCCGGCCGAGCCGCAGCACAGGTGCGCCTCGCCGGCCGCGTGGACGACGTCGAAGCCCAGCTCGCGCAGCGCGGCCTCGACGCCGCCGCGCAGCTGCTGTCCGTGCTGCAGCGTGCACGGCGGATGGAAGGCCACGGTGCCGGCCACGCGGCCGATGCGCCCGCGCAGCGCGGGCAGCAGGTCGGGCAGCAGTTCGGACAGGTCGCGGGTCAGCGCCGAGATCGCGCGCGCCTTGTCGGCATAGGCGGCGTCGCCTTCGAGGGCGGCGCCGTATTCCTTGACCGTCACGCCGCAGCCCGACGCGTTCATCACGATGGCCTCGATCTCGCCGCGCTCGACCCACGGCCACCAGGCGTCGATGTTGCGGCGCATGTCGTCAAGGCCGCCGTCGTGGTCGGACAGGTGCAGCCGGATCGCGCCGCAGCAGCCGGCGCCGTCGGCCACCACCGTCTCGATCCCCGCGGCGTCCAGCACACGCGCGGTCGCCGCGTTGATGCCCGGCATCATCGCCGGCTGCACGCAGCCGGCCAGCATCAGCACCTTGCGGGCGTGGCGGCCGGTGGGCCAGGCGCCGGCCGGCGCCGGCGCGGGCACCTTGTTCCGCAGCGCGGCCGGCAGCAGCGGGCGCAGGGTCTGGCCGAGCCTGAGCGCCGGTGCAAACATCGCCGACGTCAGCCCGGCGCGCAGCACGGCCCGCTGCGCGCGCTCGACGGCCGGACGCGGCACCTTCGCGTCGACCAGCCGCCGGCCGATGTCCACCAGCGCGCCGTACTGCACGCCCGACGGGCACGTGGTCTCGCAGTTGCGGCAGGTCAGGCAGCGATCCAGGTGCTGCTGCGTCACCGCCGTCGGCTGCGCGCCTTCGAGCACCTGCTTGATCAGGTAGATGCGGCCGCGCGGGCCGTCCAGCTCGTCGCCCAGCAGCTGGTAGGTCGGGCACGTCGCGGTGCAGAAGCCGCAATGGACGCACTTGCGCAGGATCGCCTCGGCCTGCCGGCCCTCCGGCATGCACTGGTACTCGGGCGCGAGATCGGTCTGCATCACAGCTCCGGGTAGAGCCGGCCGGGGTTGTAGACCCGGTCCGGATCGAAGGCCTGCTTCAGGCGCTGGTGGACCGCCTGCAGCGCGGGCGACAGCGGCGTGCAGACGCCCGCCGACCGATCGCCGCCGCGAAACCGCGTGGCGTGGCCGCGGGCCGCCTGCGCCGCCGCTCGGATCTCGTCGGCCGGTTGCGCGCTGACGAACCAGCGCTGGGCGCCGCCCCATTCGATGAACGGATCGGCGGACAGCGCCAGCGGCGGCGCGGTCGACGGCACGCTGACGCGCCACAGCGCGGCATCGCCCGCGCCGATCCGGCGGTCGGTGAAGTAGGCATGCCGCTGGTCGCGCACCGATGCCCAGTGCCGCTCGGCGACGTCGGCATCGACCGGGCTGCCGCCCAGCAGCCGGCGCGCCGAGTCGACCGCCGCCACCGCGCCGCGCAGCCGCAGATGCAGCACGCCGTCGTGCCACGACGAGGCGTTCAGCGGCAACGGCTGTCCGGCCCAGGTGTTCAGCGACTGCAGCGCCGCCGCCTGCGCGAGCTCGAATCGCAGCGTCAGCGTCGCCGGCGCGACCGGCAGCACCTTCAGCGAGACCTCGCAGATCACGCCGAAGATGCCCAGCGACCCGGCCAGCACGCGCGAGACGTCGTAGCCGGCGACGTTCTTCATCACCTGCCCGCCGAAGGTCAGCACCTCGGCCCTGCCGTTGAGCAGCGTCGCGCCCAGCACGTAGTCGCGCACGCCGCCGGACTGCGCGCGTGCCGGCCCGGCCAGACCGGCGGCGACCATGCCGCCGACGGTGCTGGCGGACCGGCCGTCGCCGCGCTCGTCGTCGAAGCGCGGCGGCTCGAACGGCAGCGCCTGGTTGCGCTCGGCCAGCGCCTGTTCCAGTTCGGCCAGCGGCGTGCCGCAGCGCGCGGTGACGACCAGTTCGCTGGGTTCGTAGCTGGAAATGCCCCGCAGCTCGCGCACGTCGAGCACGTCGCCCTGCGGCGCCTGGCTGTAGAACCGCTTCGTGCCGCCGCCGCGGATTTCCAGCGCGCGGCCCGCGGCGCGCGCCGCCTGCACGCGATCGACCAGCGCGGCCAGCATGGCGCTGTCCATCTAGAAGCGCTCCAGTTCGGGGAACGGCAGCAGCCCGCGGCGCACGTGCATCTTGCCGCCCTCGGCGCAGCGGCGCAGCGTCGGGATCACCTTGCCGGGGTTCAGCAGCCCGGGCGGGTCGAATGCCGCCTTCAGCGCCTGCATCTGCTCGCGCTCCTCGGGACTGAACTGCACGCACATCGATCCCAGCTTCTCGACGCCGACGCCGTGCTCGCCGGTGATGGTGCCGCCCAGGCGCACGCTGGTCTCCAGGATGTCGGCGCCGAAGGCCTCGGCGCGCTCGAGCTGGTCGGCGTTGCTGGCGTCGAACAGGATCATCGGGTGCAGGTTGCCGTCGCCGGCATGAAAGACGTTGCAGCAGCGCAGGCCGTAGACTCCTTCCATGCGATGGATCGCCTGCAGCATCTCGGCCAGCCGCTTGCGCGGGATCGTCGAGTCCATGCACAGGTAGTCCGGGCTGATGCGG
>Ga0116141_10003783_pt1 | contig 12815 bp, 10 predicted proteins | sample AD_UKC097_MetaG_FD_89744 | JGI IMG/M metagenome (GOLD analysis project Ga0116141, IMG submission 89744) | Active sludge microbial communities of municipal wastewater-treating anaerobic digesters from USA - AD_UKC097_MetaG | ecosystem: Engineered > Bioreactor > Anaerobic > Digestate | place: USA... | reverse complement strand
TTCAAGGGCGGGTAACGGACAAGGGGTCGCGCACGCCACCAGGCGCCACAGCTCTTCCGCAAGGGCGCGGACGCGATTGGCGGTCAGGAGGCTCCGGTGCAGGCCGCCGGTGGTGATGGGATGTCCGGCCAGTTCCCCGAAGGCCGCGCACAGGCGTTCTAGCCCTGCTTTCACGAACGTGAGCTGGGCGCGCGGCGCCGTGAAGCCGGTGGGCAGGGTCACGAACTCCTCGCCGGGGCCGGGGGCGCGCCGGTGCGGGATCTCCCACCAGAGGATGGGGTGCCCGAGCCGTTCGAGCGCGCGGGCGATGGCGGTGAAGTCGTCGCATGCCGTTCCCGTACTGCAGGTGAGCAGATCCGGGATGGGGAAATGCCGCTGCGTCTCAAACGCGCCCAGCATCGCGCGGACGGGACAAAACGTGTCGTCGATGCCCAGGCGATCGGCTACGTTCAGCAGGCCGTCGGTGCATTCCATGATGCAGGGGGTCCACCACGCGCCGTCCGGATAGAAACACACCAGTTCCGGTGCGGCGAAGGCCAGAAGCGGGACGGCTCCGAGGTCTTTCATAGCGCCCACGAGGCGTTTTCCCTGGTCGCGGTGTTCCTGCAGCCGGTCTTCTTCGGTGAGCACCAGGTTCCAGAGGCGAAGCGAGGCGGGAGCATTGTCGAACCTGAGCGCGCGCAGGCGTTCGTCGCCGTCGGCCGCGTGGCGGCCCAACGGCCCGCCGTACCACGGTTCGGTCAATCCGGCGCGGCGCAATCCGGCGTGGCGCGCATCCCAGGTTTCGAGGTCGATCTTTTCGGGCAACGCCATCATGAGATTGATTCCAGAAAGGCTTCGATCCGGGTGAGCGTGCGCACCGAAAGACACGTTTCGCCGTCCAGTTCGAGAAAAAACGCGGGCAGCTCAACGGCCGCGGCGAGATGGCGCTGTTCCACCCGCCACAGGTCGCACCACGTGTACGACACGCAGAGCAGGCCTCGAATTCCGCGTTCCGTGACACACTCGCTCAGCCAGTCGCAGAGGGCGTCGTTCGGGCGATGAAACACGTCGGGAATCGCGTCGAACCGGGCGGCGATGACGGCGTCGAGCAGGTCGCGGAACGGCGCGTCCGTCGGGAAGCGCGGCCGGGTCCGTTCACCGCCCTCAATGCCGTCGGCGGCGACCGCGCCCCCGAACCGTTCAATGGCGGCGTAGAGTTCCTCGTGGCCGGCCAGCAGCGGTCCGCCGACCACGGCGATCGGCACGCCCGGGCCGTGCCGCGGCGTCCGGGTATCCGTCAGGGGCGCCGGCACGGCGTCCAGCGCGGGGACTGTTCCGCCCCACCGCACCAGGAAGCGGCTCAGGCGCAGGCATTCATCGCGATAGAACCGCGTTGCGGCCGGTCCCCGGGTCGCCGGGACATGAAACAGGAACAATGTGTCGCGCGAAGAACCCGCCGCGACGTTGGCGGCCGCGCGGCGGATCTGGTCGCAGGCGCCCGCGAGCACGACGAGCGCCCCGTCGAACGCTCCGGCCTCGCGCAACAGGGCCTCCGCAGGAGGGCACATCCCCGCATGGCCCGTGGCACCGCCGCCGGGGTGGAGGAGCAACGGGGCGAGCGGCAGGCCGTGGGCCGCCATCCACTCGAGCGGAAGCTGGGGGCCGCGGTACAGCACGGTCGTCATTGGGCCGTTTCCCCCGCGGGACCGGCCGCGCCGGGCCGTGCGCCGCGGGCGCTTCGTCCAAGCGGCCGTACAGATTCAAACAGCGCATCCACCCGGACCTCGACGCGCGCGCTGTCGGCCACCGAGTAGTCGGTGCCGATGTGGAGGAACGGCAACCCCAGTTCGTCCTCCGCCAGGCGTTTTATCGCGTACGACTCGACGTCGTAGGTGAGGCAGGCCTGCCATACGAGATCGACAATGCAATCGGCGCGGTAGTCGCGGGCCAGACGCCGCAACAGCGCGAGGCGGTCTTCGTTGGGACTCATGACGGAGCAGGGGAGGTGGTAGTATTTTTCCGCCAGGGCGGCGACGGGATCGGGGGCGTCCTCGCGCACGTCGTCGAGGATGGGCTTGACGCCGGTGCAGCTTTCGAGGCACACGACCAGCCCGCCGCGCTGTTCGACCAGCTCGAGCACCCATTCGGCGCCCTGCACCATGGGCACGCCGGTCATCAGGACCCGCACGCGTTCGCCGTATTCAGGCGGCCCCTCCCGCGCGCCCAACGTTGCGAGTGTGGTTTCGAGCGCCTCGAGTTCGGCGGGAATGCCGGAGATGCTGCTTTTCAGGGCGAGCAGCTGACGGCCTGTCAACGGGGGGCGGTCGCGTTTCATGAGCTCGGCCAGCGCGCGCCGGAGCCGGCGTTCGGTGTTCATGACGCCGATGGCCTCGCGCAGTCTCTCGTCGGTGATGCTTACGGAGAACCGCGTTTCGAGCTCGGCCTTGAACCGCTGCAGTTCCTCTTCCCAGGACCGCAGACCCGAGGCGCGCAGGGGCTTCTGCGGCAACTCGAGCACGTACATGGGATAGCGTTCGCCCAGCCGTTCGTACATCTTCTTCTTGCCGTCGCAGGTGGTCTCGGCCACGATGAGCGGCGCCATCTCGAGGAATGGATTGGACTTCAAGACGCTGAACCCATAGGTGGACTTGATCAGGGGGCACAGATTCGCCGGCAGGTGCTGTTCCGCCGCGGGAATGGTCTCCGCCGAACCGCCGCAGAGGCACACGGGCACGGCCCCGGCCGCCAGGATGAGCTCGCGCGGCGTGTATTCGCACATGATCCCGACGATGGGGCGTCCGTGCGCGTGGGACTCGCGCGCGTAGTCCAGGCAGTGGCCGAGCATGTGCGCGAACCACGAGGGTTCCTCCGGGCACGGGGCGGCGCTTCCGCAACAGGGTGTGGCGTTGTCTTCTGTCATGGCTGTTCTCCCCGGCGCAGCGCGCCGGGCTTGCGGGCAATGTACATCGTCTGCACCACCTTGCGTGCATGCACCAGCGCCTGCATGTGACGCATTTCCTGGCCCAGGGCGTTCACGAGGGCGCTGTCGAATCCCAACAGCCGCGACACGTCGTATCCGAATTGCCCGCTCGCGGCGCTGACATAGAGCTCAATGCACGCGGGGAAGCGGCCCGTGTCCTCCGCGCGTTCCACGCGCAGGCCCGCGTTTTCGAGAAGCTGTGCATATTCGGCGCGGGCGGCGAACGTCGGGAATTTCATGAAGCGCAGAAAGCGCTCCGCTTCGGCGTCGTTCATGGGCACGTCGCCCGCGACCCAATCGGTGAACGCAACCGTGCCGCCGGGCCGGACGAGCCGCACGGCCTCGCAGATGAGGCGCGGTTTGTCGGCGACATAGCACCAGGCGTCCTCCCCCCACACGAAATCCGCGCAGGCGTCATCGAGTCGTGTCTAGCAGGCGTCGGCAAGGATAAATTGAATCTGTGCGGAGCATCCGTCGTCGTTCGAGCGCTGCCGGCCGATGTCGAGGACCTCGGCGGTGGCGTCGACGCCGGTCATGTGGGCGACTCCGCGGAACCGCAACAGAAACCGCATCCCCGCGCCGGTGCAGCAGCACAGATCCACCCCGCGGCTGCCCGGTGAGATGTCGGCGGCATCCGCGAGCGCCATCGAGGATTCGAGGCCGCCGACGTGGATCTGTTCACCCATGATGAGTTCCCACAGGCTGCGTTCGGGCCCTGCGTAAACCGCTTTTACCGTTTCGAGATCGATGCCCGTCGTTGTGCGCACAGCGTTACCCCCCTCTGCAATTGGCGTGGCATCGGGGCCGCGGAGAAAAACACCCGCCCCGCGACGGCCTCGAGGCCGCCGCGGGGCGGGCTGCCGGGCCGTCTAGAATGACAGTTCCTGAGGTTCGAGACGCGTCTTGAACGGTCCCACTTCGTACGAGCAGAGTACGCGGTAGGTCTCGCCTTTCGTGTAGCCATCCCATGTGGCTGAACAACTGAACCCTCACCCATACTCGAATCGGCCGCTGGCGACCACCTCGCCCTCCGTGTTCACGATCCGGTAGGTGGGCTCGGCGGGCCGGTTGCTGTCACTGGACGAAAGCTTGACCTTCGACTTGCCGTTCACGACACGCAGGTCAGAAACGATCTCGTTGCCGCTGCCGTTGACGCGGAATTCCAGACGCGCCTGCGGTTTGTTGTTTCTGACGCCGTAGTACTGCACCGTCACTTTGGGCGCGAACGGCTCGCCGAGGGGGATCTTGCCGGGTGCGCCCGCGACCGCCTGGACCAGGGGCCCGTCTACCGAACCGGCGCTGACGACTTCCCATAGCGCATCTCCGGCATCTTCTCCCTGCAACCGGTAGCGCAGCAGGCGGTAGGCGCCCGGCGGCACCGGGGCGCTTTTGCCCTCCGGCAGGATGGTGACGACCGCGTTTGTGTCGGGTTGGTACACCTGCAGCGACACGAGCTCCGCGGGGAACGACAGCGTCGCGTGCGGCCCGTCGACGGGCGTGAGTCTCATGACGCCGCCGGGAATGTCGATCTCGGACTCGAACACGTGCTTGCCAATCACCAGGTGACGCCCCAACGACTGGCTGTGCGAATACCCGACCTCTTCGTTCGCGCGTGCGAGAAAGAGCGAGTCCGCCATACCGTAGATGGGACCTTCTGTCCGGTTCGGCAACGGCTTGAAGACATCGTCAAACCGGCCGTTCGCGTTGCCGTCGCCCAGCCACACGTCATACGCGGCGCCGTCCAGCGTAAACGTCCCGCGGTAGGCCGAGTGACTGCTGATGTAGAAGTTGACGTACCGCAGGTCCAGTTCGCTATCCGCATTCTGGTTGTAGGCATGGAACTGGACGCCAAACAGGTACGGGAGTTCCTTCCCCTGCAGCATCACGGTGGCGGCGATGCGCTCGACGTTCAAGAACCGGTTCCTGTCGCTTTGGCGGGACTGGGCGGTATGGACCGGATCATCCGTCACGTCGCGGTTGCCGTTTCCGTCGAACCGGAGGCGGGTGTAGAAATCGTCCGATTCATTCTCCCGGTCCAGGACCATCAGATGCGTACGGTCGCCGAATTCGATGGCGCCGTACAGGGGCTTGCCGGTCAGCGTATCGGGCAGCTTCCATTCCCCTTTCGGGGGGTCGTACGAAAGCGGCGCGGACTGGTGGCCGTAGGGGAAGAACCCCTGCTGCGAGTCCGACCGGGTCCGGTACGCGATCTCGACGTCGAGCGCGCCGGCCGCGCCCGCCGCGCACAGGGCGAAGCAAACCAGTACCCCCAACCTGCGTCCGGGACTTCCTCGTGGATTCATGGCTTTTCCTCCTGTGTTTCCCCCGGCGTGATCCAGCTGGAAACCGGGGTGGTTTGATCCGGTTCGTGCCGGTTCAGGCGCATCATCGTGAGAAACCGTTCGCGAAGGGCCGGAACACGGCGAGCGATTTCCAAATACAGCGCGATGAGAACGTACAGCGCCGCGCCGCCGCCAGCCAGGACGCCACCCCCCATGGCCAGCATCGCGAGCGCGTCTTCAAGGCCGTCCATCACCGCCCACTGCAATACGACCAGCAGGAGCAGCGGCAGCGTCGGCAGCAGGACCGCCAGCATCGTGGCCGCGAACAGGCGGCCGTGGAACCGCGGCCACGTGAAGCGTCTGCGGCACAGGAACCGCGCAACGGCCAGCGCGGCCACCACGACCAGCGCCAGCAGCAGCACCGGGAGCGTCCGGCTCACCACCGTGAGGGCGTCCCAGGGGCCGGTTTCGGCCGACCACGCGCCGGCGAGCGGGACCATCCATCCCACTGCGACAAGCAGGGCCGGGAGGGCGAGACTGCACAGGGCGCCCAGCACAATCTCCGGAATGGACCGGCGGGCGAGCACGGCCCCCATCAGCCAGAGCAACGACAGCCCCAGGGCGAGCAGCAAGAGCCCGTCAATGACGTCCGTTGCCCGGGGGAAGAAAACCTCGCAGAGCATGGAGATCACCTGAAGGGCCGCCGCGGGCAGCAGGGCCAGCCAGGCGCCGGTGGCCCGGTTGGCCGCGAGCAGGGCCAGAAACAGCACACATGCCCACGGGATGAAACGGATCGCGTGGAGACCCCACGGCCAGACGACCGTGACCGCGGCGGGTCCTTCAAAGACTCCGCCGGACCCCGACAGGGGAACGATCCTCATCTCTCCGTGGACGGTCAACGGTACTCTCCATGAGTACGAACAGGTTCCGCCTCACCCATATTCGAAGGTGCCGGTGTGAACCTGCGAATCGCCGCGGTAGACCGCGAATTGGGGCGGAGCGGCGAATTGGCCGTCGCGGGAATACGGGAGGCCGCCCGCGCCCGTCACCTCGAGCGACAGATCGAGCCGGTTCACGTGCCGTTCGGCCGTGATACGCTGGCGAAGCGGCCCGCCCACCGGCAGGGTCGCCGGTCTTTCCGTTGTGACCCGGTACGCATTGCCGTTTCGCGGGTAACCCAGTTCCCAGCCGTCCTCCAGAAGTGCCGAATTCACGCTGTACATGCCCGCGGGCAGGCGCACGCGGTCCCCCGGCGTGTAGACCAGACACACCGAGGCATTCTGGTCGGCCAGCACCAGCTCGCGAATGTATTTCCCCTGGATGCGGACTTCAGCGAGCGGCTCCTGCGGCGAAAGAAACCGCGCCCGGACCGCGACGCCCTGCTCCGTCATCTCAAATGCCGTGTCGACGGCGTAGGTGGCCCCGGCCACGGCGAGATGACCCGGCACGCCCCACGCGATCGAGTCGATGAAGAGGTCGTCCAGTTGTGCCCGGGCGGATGCTTCGCTCGCTTCTCCCGGCACGGTCAGGTAGAACTGATCTTCCTGGCCGAGGGCGCCGTCCAGATTGTCCACCACGGTGACCTCGAACTCGGTTTCGCCGAACGTCACGCGGCCCTGCCAGCCGGAAACGACCAGCACGTCGGACATCCACTCGGAACCCAGACGCACCAGCAGGACATACTCGAGGGGAATCCCGTTCCGTTCAATGGTCAGCCGGACGTTCTCGAAGACGGTCAGCGGGCCATTGGCCGCGGCCGGACGGTACGGCGAGCCGGAGTCGTCGGTCAGGTCGAGGTTGCGGTTCGTGTCGACATAGAGCCGGCCGGCGGTCTTGTCCCATGCGAATCCCACGAACTCCGCCTGGTTCTGGCCCAGCGGAATGGCCGCGCGAAGGAGGTCGTCCCCCTCATAGGCCGGCTCGGTCTTGAATCGGACCTCGCGATTGCCCAGGGCGATGTCGACCGAAAGAAGAACCCCTTCCGGCGTGAACCGGAGCAGCCCGGCGGGAGCATCGGAGACGGCGGCAAAGGCGCTTGCCGGGAGCAGACAGGCCAGGAGGCAGAGGCGTGACAGGCGCCGCATGGCGGATCGAGCGTTCCGTGCCGAAGCCGCTCCGAATCCCGTCCCCCGCATGAGCCCTCCTCCTTGCCTCTTGTGAAAAAGGCAGGTCACTACCCATGAGTAGTGGCGTATCATTCTAGAGTTTCTTCCGAGGATAGTGCAAGCGCATCATTCGCGCCCGGTTTCGTTGGTAGTACCTCCGAAACCCCGGAAGTATTCGCTTCCGGACAAGCCTTCTGGCATTCGTGGCACACGATGCAATCCAGCGCACGGTTCGGCGCGACGCCCGCGGCGATGCGGTCGCCGGGACGTCCGCCCTCGGGACAGGCCTCGCGGCAGGCCGCGCATTGGCGGCAATGCTCCGTCGGCGGCCGTATCTTCCACAGCGAGATGTAGTTAAATGGCGCCAGCATCGCTCCGATCGGGCACAGCACCCGGCAAAACGCGCGGCTGGACATCGTCGCGGCAAGCAGCACCAGCACGAGCACGGCGAGTTTCACCACGGTCATGGCCGAAAGGGCGGCCGCGCCCGACCCGACGAGCCGGGGCGCCGTCACCTGCAATGCGGAGGCCGGGCAGAACCGGCAGAATGAGGCCAGGGTCGCCGCGCCGAGGATGAACGGCAACAGCAGCACGGTCACCACGAGCACGGCGTATTTAATCCAGGACGTCCACGCGGGCAGCCGGAACTTGGGTCCCGGGAGCTTGTGCAGCAGGTCCTGAAGAAACCCGAACGGACACACCCACCCGCACAGAATCCGGCCTCCCAGCACGCCCAGCAGGAGGACCGTGCCCACGGCGAGAAACGGGAACACGTGAAGCCCGGCGTAATGCACCAGCACCCCGATGGGACACGCAAACCACGCGAGCTGGCACGAGTGGCAGTTCAACACGGGCAGGCACAACCATTTCGCTTCGGCGCCCCACGACGAGTGCAGCAGCAACAGCGAGCCGAACTGGACGGCGCGGCGTTTGGCGGTGAGCGAGATTCTCCGCCAGGCGTTGACCATGCTATCGGCTCCTCTCAACGGTCGTGTTCATCGGCAGGTCCTTGCACTGGAACATGACGAACGCGGATGCGGCCGCCCTGGCCGCAAACGGTTCAGCTTCACGTGGGGCAGGTGCGTTTGCCGCGGGGCTGGGTGCGGTCATACGTCGTGTACAACTGGCCCTTGTCGAGACGGACCCCGCCGAAGGTGGCATCCTCGACCAGTTCCCGCTCGGAGATGCGCTGAAACGCCACGATCCCGAATTCCTCGGTCACCGGGTCGTAGATCTTGTGGGTGCGCAGCGCCCCGATCAGCAGCAGCACGACAGCCACCGCAATCAGCGCCGCCGCGGCGAGTCCTTCCTTTATGGTGCGCGAGAGTTTCATACCAGGCGCGCCTCGTAGTTCGGTGCGAGTTTACGCAGGTTGCCCGCGCGCACGGTGACTTTCCGCGCGTCCAGGTAATCCAGGATGGCGAGCGCATACTTGCGTGTCGACCCGATGTGATGCTTGAACTCGGCCGAATCCACGGCGCCGGTTTCCAGGATGAGCTTCACCACGCGCGCCTGGGCTTCCCGGAAGAGGTCCCGGGTCAACACGACCGCCGGTGACAGGCGGATCAGCCGCTGGTCGTGGTACAACAGCTCGAGCAGCCGCCGGACGGTTTCCGGAGTGCCATTGACCAGTCCGGGCACGTCTTCCGGCCGGGGCGACTGAAATCCGGTCGCGTCGTACAGGCGCAGGATCGCGTCTACCAGGGCTTGCTCGGCCGCGGACAGCGCTCCGGCCGAACGCTTCAGCAGCATCGTGTTGCCGCGCACTTCAATCCGGCCCCGCGATTCCAGCGTGCGCAGGACATGCCGCCAGAGCGGCGCGGGCCAATCAAGCCCTTTCTGGAAATCCGGCGCCATCAGCGTCAGCGTGGCGGCCTGTTCGAGCCCGGCCGCGCGCGCTTCAGCGTCGCGCAAGATCTGCTCGCGGTTGTCCGCATCGATGAAATATCCCGGTTCCAGCTCGATGAGTTCGCCCTGTTCACGGAGTTGCGCGATCTGTTCCTGCGCCATGGCCGGGGTCAGGAGAAGGCGGCGGGCCACCTCCGGCGCGGCGGCGCCCCGCGGCAGGGTCGTCCGGAACAGATACTGCACGCGTCGCCGGTCAAACTCGCCGCCCTGCCGGGGCAAGCCCGCAATCCAGGCGCGGTACCCTTCGAGGCGGGCCAGCAGGGCCTTCTTGCGCGGCCGCTGTTGGCCGGGACAGGCCTCGAAAACCTCGCCGCCGGCCACCGTTGCAGCGGGCGAGAGACGGCGCACAATAAACCGGTCGTGCGCGGCCGCGGCAATGGGATGCTGGAGCAGCAGCGTCGCCAGACCGGTCTGGCCGGCCCTGAGCGCCGGCGATTCGAGCAGGTACAGCACGGCGTTGCATTCGCTGGTTCCCGTATGCACCTTGACCTGCTCCGCGTTGCGCAGGGGCGGTTCGAGCGTGGCGACCGTCTCGAGCGGCCCGTGCAGCATCTGGACCGCCTCGAGACTGCCGGGTTCGCAGACGACCTGGCCGCGTTGCGCGCCGGTCTTGCCGAACTCCGCCACGTTCAACGCCAGGCACTGGCCGAATCCGCCGCTCTCCGCCTGCCGGAGAAAGCGTTGCATGCCGCGCACGCGGCCTACCGCGCCGCCGGGCATGAGCTGCACCTGCCGCCCCACTTCGATCGTGCCCGCAACCGGAATCCCCGTGACTACGCTGCCGAAGCCCTTCTGCACGAACGTCCGCTCCACGGGCATGCGGAAGACGCCGTCGCGCTTGCGGCGTTCGATCTGGCGGATCCGCTCCTTAAGCGCGTCGAAGAATTCGAACACGCCGTCGAACGTCTCCGACGACAGCGGGCAGATCGGCGCATTTTCCATGAACGTGCCCCGCACCAGCGTGTGGATGCTGTCGCGCACCGACGCGACCCGCTCCGGCGTCGCGAGGTCGGTCTTCGTCAGCGCCACGATGCCCTGTTCGACCCCGAGCAGCGTCATGATCTGGAGGTGTTCGATGGTCTGGGGCATCACACCGTCATCGGCGGCGACGACCAGGATGGCCATGTCGATGCCCGAAACGCCCGCGACCATGTTCTTGACGAATTTTTCGTGGCCGGGCACGTCGACGATGCCGACGCCCAGGTCTTCGCCCAGCATGCAGGGGGCGAACCCGAGCTCGATGGTGAGGCCGCGTTCCTGCTCCGCTTTGAGGCGGTCGGTGGAACATCCCGTCAACAGTTTGACGAGCCGGGTTTTGCCGTGGTCGACGTGGCCCGCCGTGCAGAGCATCATCCGCATGTCGGGATTGTCGCGAGGCCGAAGCAGGCCCGGCGGCGTGTATTTGTCGGTGGCGCTCACGATGGCCTCACCATGCGATCTTCCGGCAGGCCTCTTCGTAGAAGACCATGGCCGTGCAGCCGCCGAACGCGACGGCGAGGGCAGCCGCTTCGTCGATATCGGCCCGCGGGATGCCCATGGCGCGGGCGCTGTCGAGATGCAGTTTCAGACACGGCGCGCACCGGTGCGCAATGGACAGGACGATCGCCATCAGCTTTTTGTGACGCGCGTCGATGGTTCCCGGCGCGTTCGCCTCCTTCATGAATTGCCGGAATCCCCGCAACGGCCCTTCGCCGGGGAGAGACGGGGCGGCTTCGGGCGCCGCCGCCGCTGTTTCCCTTTCAGGGAGATGATCGCAGCATGCGGCCCAGGGTTCCCCTTCGGACGCGCGGGCCTCCCCGGCGGGCGCCGCCGGCACGGCGGCCGGTTGGAGCGGCGCTGTCGAGCCGATCAGGTGCGTCAGCCCGGTTGAGGTTACACGCAGTTCGCTCGAGACCTGTCCTGCGTCGCGTTCCAGGAGCCGGCCGATGATCGAGACCGCCGCGTGCCCGCGCACGAGCATCTCGCTCACGAACGCATGGCCGTCGCTTTCGGACAGCGCAATGAGGAGTCCGCCCGACGTTTGCGGATCGAACAAGACCGGCAGCCCGCCGGGCGCGGCATCCGGCGGCGTCTTCACGAAGCTCATCGCGTAGGCCTGGTTGCGGTCAACGCCGCCGCCGTAGACCTCGCGCGCGATGCAATCGGGCACCGTGCCGAATACGGGCACCGCAGGCAGCTCGATCTCCGCGTTGAGACCGCTCCCCCGCAACATGGCGACCAGATGGCCCGCCAGACCGAACCCGGTGACATCCGTGCAGGCGTGGGCGTTGTATTTCACCATCAGGCCGGCGGCGTCTTTGTTGAGCGTGGCCATCCAGGCGCCGGCTTCCTCGAGCACCCCGCCGGCCAACAGCCCGAGTTGCGCCGCAAACGACAGCATGCCCGAGCCCAGGGGTTTGGTGAGCACAAGCACGTCTCCCGGCCGGGCCTGGTCGCGCGCCACCACGGCGGCCGGCTCGATCAGGCCGGTCACGGCGAATCCGCATTTGATCTCTTCGTCATTGATGCTGTGACCGCCGACCAGGGCGCAACCGGCCTCATCGAGCTTCTCGATCCCGCCCCGCAGCATCTCTTCCATGAGGGCGCCGTCCAGTTCGTCGATGGGAAACCCGACGATGGACAGCGCGGTCAGCGGGGTTCCCCCCATCGCATAGATGTCGCTGAGGGAGTTGGCCGCGGCGATCTGGCCGAACATATACGCATCGTCGACGCACGGGGTAAACACATCCACCGTCTGAACCAGCGCACGGCGATCATCGAGCTGGAACACGCCGGCGTCGTCGCCCGCCGCGGTGCCCAGCAATACGCGGGGATCAGTGATCTCGGGCAGGTTCCGCAGGATCTGCAGCAGATCCGCCTGGCCAATCTTGGACGCGCAGCCCGCCTTGCGGACATGGCGCGTCAGCGCCGCATCGCCCTTTTTTCGCGGCGGACGCTCCCCCGCGCAGGGGCAGACGTTGAAATCGAGCAGGGGCGGGCACGGGCAGGCATGGGCGGGGTTGCAGATGCAGTGGCCGAGTTTCTGTGAACGGGCCATGACGGCCTGGCGCCGCGCGATGTCAATTCCCTGCATGATGCCTCCTGCCGGCGCCTGTCAGCGCGGTTCCCGCGCGCTTTCCGCGATGTGCTGAAACGCCGCTACGACAGCGGACTCTTCGCCGTCCAGCACGGTGCGCAGGTCCAGCACGACCCGCCCGTCGCGGATCTGGGAGATGATCGGGGGCTCGTTGCGCCGCAACCGCCGGGCAAGTTCCTCCGCGCTCATGCCCTGAACGGCCGCGCAGACCGCCGCGCTTGGGATGCCCACAGCCGGGAGCGCCCCGCCGCCCATGGCGCTGGCACACGCTTCCACCGCGCATTCGAGAGAGCCGCCGAGCGCCGCCAGCGCAGCGCACAGCGCCTCCGCCCGCGCCTGGACGCGGTCCAGCGGCAGGCAGAGCATGCGGAACGTCGGATGCCGTTCCCGAAGCGATTCCGGCTCGAGAAAAAGGTACAAGGTATGCTCCAGCGCCACGTCGGTGAGCTTGCCCACGCGCAGCATGCGGGTTAACGGATGCT